>Ga0307511_10001869_pt1 | contig 22131 bp, 25 predicted proteins | sample 13_EM_MG_FD_200266 | JGI IMG/M metagenome (GOLD analysis project Ga0307511, IMG submission 200266) | Populus trichocarpa ectomycorrhiza microbial communities from riparian zone in the Pacific Northwest, United States - 13_EM | ecosystem: Host-associated > Plants > Roots > Unclassified | place... | reverse complement strand
GTTGGATGTAAACCTGCCGGTCGGTCAGGCAGGCAAGATAGTCGCAAGTGGCGCGGTAAACGCCGTCATTTTTCACTCGCACCTCGAATTGCGGACTAAGCAGGTGGGGATGACCCACGAGCAATTCGAAAAGCTGCTCCAGGCAATCGACCGAGCGACGGCGAACGGCGTTCAGGGCGGGATGTTGATAAAAGCGGCTGTAGAGAAATTTCAGCAACTCGCGCGCGAGCTGGGCCGTTTCAGGTGAAAAAGTAATCAGGGCTGGAAAGCGGCGCACATCGTCACTGCTTTGCGGCGCATGTTCCTTGATCTCTTTGCTGGCATGGGCAATCACATCATCGACCAGACGACCAAGCAACGTTCGCAAAACGTAATAGCGTCCGCGTTCCGGTTCCAGGTGAGGATAAGGAGCAAGGGCCGACTTCCATGTGTCGCGCCAGAGATCGAGGCTGTTGAGTTCCTGTTCGTTGATTAGCCCCGATTCGAGACCATCGTCAAGATCATGACAGATGTAGGCGATCTGATCGGAGAGATCGACCGCCTGGGCCTCGAGGGAAGGCTGGATGAAGCCCTCGATGAGTCGGTTGGCCGGGTAAGGCTTGTGCAAGCCTTCGATAACTTCCCAGGTCAGGTTAAGCCCGTTGAACTCAGGATATTTCAACTCCAACTCTTCCACCACCCGCACACTTTGAACGTTGTGACGAAATCCACCGTGTTGGGCCATCAATTTATTGAGCGTCTCTTCGCCCAGATGTCCGAAAGGAGGGTGGCCAAGATCGTGGGCCAGGGCAATTGCCTCGGCCAAATCTTCATTAAGACCAAGCGCCCGGGCCAGCGTGCGGGCGATGCAGGAAACCTCGATGGTGTGCGTCATTCGGGTCCGGTAATGATCGCCGGTGCCATTAAGAAAAACCTGGGTCTTGTACTCGAGACGGCGAAAAGAGCGGCTATGGACGATGCGATCTCGGTCGCGTTGAAAGTCAGGGCGAAACGGATGCTGATCTTCCGGATGCGCACGACCACGCGACGCGGAACTGCTCTGCGCATAAGGGGCAAGCTGACGCGCCTCGCTTTTTTCGAGATCAAGACGGCTTCGAGACATCCCTCCAAATTGTCACCTTACCGGCCATGATTCAACTGAATCATTACGGACAAACAAGAACACGATTCTGATTTTCATTCCGGCCCAACCTGCTATTTGGTCACGGTGGACTTCTTGCTGCATTATTTTCAAATCATCATTCTTGGTATTGTCGAGGGCGTAACCGAGTTTCTGCCCATTTCTTCGACCGGCCATCTTCTTATTGCCGAGCATTTATTGGGTGCGAGCGAGCCGGATGTCTTCAACGTCGTCATCCAGGCAGGCGCAATCATGGCCGTCGTCTTTATCTACTGGCGCAAAATCGTTGAACTGGTGACCCATCTTGAATTGGCCGAGGACCGGAACTATCTCTTGAAAATTGCCGGGGCCTTCATCGTTACTTCGGTGATCAGCCTGATTCTGATCAAAAAATTCCACCTCAAGCTGCCGGAAACCCTCACACCGGTAGCGTGGGCCACGTTGATCGGCGGCTTGGTCATCTTTGCCATCGAATTTGTTTCCAAAAATCTTTACCAGCACGACGACATTTCCTGGCCGGAAGCGATCATGATCGGCGCGGCGCAGGTGCTTGCGGGCATCTTTCCCGGCACGTCCCGCTCGGGCGCCACGATCATGACCGGTTTGCTCATGGGCATGAAGCGGCCTGCTGCAACGGAGTTTTCATTCCTGCTCGGCATCCCGACCATGTTTGCCGCCAGCGGTCTCGATTTGTGGAGGGCACGGAAGGATCTAACGACCGGCGGGCACCAACTGATTATCGATATTATCCTGGGATTTATCGTTTCTGCCATCGTGGCTTTCTTTGTCGTCAAATGGCTGCTGCGCTTTGTGCAGTCTCACACTTTTAACAGCTTCGCAATTTATCGCGTGATTCTCGGGATCGTCCTCCTGGTTACGCTGGCCACGCATGCGTTGCCGGAAGTGGGCAAGGAAGAAACCGCCACGCAGTCGCAAGCGGCACCCGCTCCGATTGAACCGGTCCCAACCCCGACGCCGGTACCAACTCCCGCCCCCGTCGTGACTGCGCCAGCCCAGCCTGATGTTCCCGTTCCGGCTGTGACGACTCCGGCACCACTCCGCGCTTTACCGGTTAATCCAGCCGATTTGACCAATGCCGATTCCGCGCCCCAGCCGTCCAGCTCCGCCCCGCCCGCGAATGTTCCAACTCCTCAAAACTGATCCGGGCAGCCAGGCGCGGCGAGGACGCCTGACCACAAGCCACGGAGTAATCGAAACGCCCCAGTATATGCCGGTCGGCACGCAGGCGACGGTCAAGGCCGTCGCGCCGCGTGATCTCGACGCCATGGGAACCGAAATTATTCTCGGCAACACCTATCATCTCTTTCTGCGTCCGGGACTCGAAGTCTTCAAGCAATTCGGCGGCCTGCATCAATTCATGAACTGGCACAAGCCGATCCTGACCGACAGCGGCGGGTTCCAGGTCTTCAGCTTGGCCAAGCTGCGGGAGATCACTGATGATGGCGTCGAATTCCGTTCCCATCTTGATGGGAGCAAATTTTTTCTCGGCCCGAAGGAATCGATGACGATCCAGCACGAGCTGGGGGCGGACATCATCATGGCGTTCGACGAGTGTCCGCCGTGGCCCTGCGATGAAGCCAAAGTCGTTTCCGCCGTGAAACGGACAATTACCTGGGCCCGGTCATCGCTCGATCATCACCGGCAGCTTATCGCAAAACACGACACGCGCCCCACCAAGGAGCAGGCCCTTTTCGGCATCGTTCAGGGCAGCGGCTTTCCCCATCTCCGCGAGCAATGTGCCTGTGCTCTGGTCGAAATGGACTTCGACGGCTACGCCATCGGCGGCGTAAGCGTCGGCGAACCCGAAGAGGAAATGTACAAGGCGGTCGACTCGACCGTCCCTCATCTACCCGCGCAGAAGGTGCGCTATGCGATGGGATTGGGCCAACCGCACCAGATGGTCGAGTTGGTCGCGCGGGGCGTCGATATCTTCGATTGCGTGTTGCCGACGCGCGTAGCCCGTCATGCCACGGTCTACACCCGTACCGGCACGCTTAATTTACGCGGAGCCCAATACCGGCTCGACGGCGCGCCATTGGAACCGGGCTGTGGCTGTTATGCTTGTCAAAACTTTACCCGTGCCTATATTCGGCATCTATTCAAAGCGGGTGAAATCCTCGCACTAGTCCTGGTCAGTTTGCATAACTTGCATTTTTACCAGGAACTGATGCGCGACATCCGGAACGCGCTTGATCGCGATTCATTCGGCCCGTTTCGCGAAAAATTCATCCAGACCTATCAAAGCCAGAAAGAGAAAACTTAATGTTCCATTCCTTCGTCGACCTTTTCGCCCAAATCACCAACGCCGCCGCCGGATCGGCCCCAGCGAACCCCGATAACACGACGCCCCAGCCTTGGTGGACGAATCTGGCCTTCCCTGTCTTGATCGCCGCAATGCTTTATTTCGCCCTGATCCGTCCCCAGACCCAGGCCAAGAAAAAGCAGGAAGAAACGATCAAAAGCGCCAAGACCGGCGACAAGGTCGTGACCAGCAGCGGCATTCACGGGTACATCACCAATGTCAAGGACACGACCGTGATTGTGAAGGTGCACGACAATGTGAAACTCGAAATCGAAAAGAGCCACATCGATAAAATCACCCGTCCCGATTCCAGCGATTCCGACAAGACCGTTGCGACCAAGGCCTAAGCTTTCCAGAACGACCTCACCATGTATTTCTCCATCCTGCTTTCTTCCCTCGGCTTCATCGTCTTTTTCATCTGGTATCTCGCGGCTGAAAACACCGCCACACGTCGCGCCGCCGGTGTTGGCGCCATTATCGCCAGCTTGCTCACCTGCGGTCTGGCCCTCTGGCCGATCAACGGCAAAATGCCCATCACCCTGGGCCTCGATCTTCAGGGCGGCACCGAATTTTTGCTCGAAGCACAGGGCGACCCGACGACCCAGGCGCTGGATCAGGCCTCATCCGTTATTCGCAAACGCCTCGATGTTCTCGGCACTCGCGAAATCAGCATCGTCCCGCAGGGAACCAATCGCCTGAATATCCAGATTCCGGGATTACAGGGCAAAGAAATTGTCGAAGCCCGGAAGCAGATCACTCAGGCCGCCAAACTCGAATTGCGTTTGGTCCCGACCAACTCGCAAGAAATTTTACAAAGTGCCTTCTCCAATGGCGGCAAGCTTCCCTATCAATACGCCCTCGACTACGAAATTCTGCCGTTAGTTGAGAAAAATGCCCAAGGGAAAGATGTTCGTACCGAGATCGTCGTCAATCGACAGGCCTCGATTTCAGGAAAACACCTCACCCGTGCCTTTCGCTCCATCGGCCAACTTGGCCTGTCACAAGTTGATTTCCAACTCGATGACGTGGGAACGAAAGCGATGGCCGACATGTGCCGCAATTATCCCGGTCGCCAGATGGCCATCGTGCTTGATAATGAAGTGCGTAGTGCTCCCACCCTCCCCACCGATCCGGACCACTATATCCTGAGCGGTTCGGGAGAAATCAGCGGCGCCAACATGACCGCGTTGGAATGCGAGGAACTCGCCAGCGTCATGCAAAATCCGTTGGAGAACCCCGTCAAGATGCTTGATGAACACTCCGTTGCCGCATCCCTCGGAGCCGATTCGATCCAGAGCGGACTTCACGCCGGGATCATTGCATTGGCTTTAGTCGTCTCTTTCATGGTCATCTACTATCGCATCTCGGGTTTCATCGCTGTGCTCGCACTGGCAGTGAATCTGGTCATGCTTTTCGGCCTACTGGCGCAATTCCACTTTACGCTCACCTTGCCTGGTATCGCGGGCATCGTGCTGACTATCGGTATGGCCGTCGATGCCAACGTCCTTATTTACGAACGCATCCGCGATGAACTCGCCCTCGGCAAACCGGCCCGTTCGGCCATCGATATCGGTTTTGAAAAAGCCTTCAGCGCGATTTTCGATTCCAACGTAACGACCCTGATTCCGGCCATGGTCCTGGCTTATCTTGGTACGGGCCCATTGCGTGGTTTTGCGGTCACTCTGGTGCTCGGCATCGTGGCGAATCTTTTTGCCGCATTGGTGGTCAGCCGCAACGCCTTTGACTGGATTCTGACCGTAACGGAAACGCCCTACCTTTCGATGATGCAGTTCATCAAGTCGCCTCGTATCGATTTCTTGAAATTGCGCGGGATGGGACTTCTTCTTTCGGTCCTCCTGCTCGGGGCAGGCGCAGTGACCGTGGACCTACGGGGCACCTCACTGCTCGGCGTTGACTTCAAGGGAGGCGACGCGGTCACCCTGACCTATCAGCAGCCGGTTGAAATTGGGCAGATGCGCGAAGCCCTGCTTCACAACGGTCTCAAGGATGTCATCCTCCAGCCTCTCTCCGGCTCAAACGCGCTTCGCATTCAAACCGAGGAACAGCAGGGCGAGCATGCCGTGCAGGTTCTGACCCAGGCTTTCCCACAGGCCGGATTTGCTTCCGGTGCGGTCGATAAAATCGGCGCCCAGGTGGGTAGCGAAATGAAGTCGAAGGCTCTCACGGCACTCCTGCTCGGTCTTTTCGGCATTCTCGTTTACGCCGCCATCCGTTTCGAATGGTCTTACGCCCTCGCCGCGGCCGTCGGTCAGTTGCATGACGTGCTCATTGCGCTAAGCGTGATGGCGCTGCTCGGTCGCGAATTGACCCTCCCCCTCGTCGGCGCACTTCTCACCATCGCCGGTTATTCGATCAACGATAAGATCGTGGTCTTTGACCGCATTCGCGAAGGTGCTCGTCTGCGTGAAAAGGGCAGTTTCTACGAAGTCATCAATCGCAGTTTGAATCTGACCCTGGCGCGGACGATCCTGACTGGCAGCACCTGTTTGCTGGCGACCGGAGCCCTCATCGCTTTCGGCGGCCCAGTGATCCACGATTTCTCGTTGGCGATGTTCATCGGCATCCTTTCCGGTATTTATTCGTCCCACTTCATCTCGCCAGGCCTTGCCTGGTGGCTCGGACGGGTTGGACACGGAAGCCCCGCACCCGTCGGATCCACGCCACCGACAGCCAAAACCTTATCCAAAAAAGCCACGGTTGGGGTCTAAGGAGAAACGGAAACGCGTCGGCATCTGCGCTGTTTTTCCGACACCTAACCAACCGTCACAGCTTCAGGCGCATCGATGGATTCTTTGAGCGTCTTGAGGAAACGTTTCATCGCAGGGGAAAGAACCCGGCCTGCTTTGTAGATAATGCCGAGAGGACGGTAATAAGGCCGACCTTCAAACTCAACGGCCGCCAGCGTGCCGTTCTGCACTTCCTGCTCAATGGTCGCGCGGGGCACGATCGAAACCCCGGCGCCAATTTCAACCGCGCGTTTCACGGTCTCGATATTATCGAATTCCATAACCGGATTTATTTCCAGTCCAGCTTCACGAAAAATCTTGTCCACTGCCTTGCGCGTCGGGATGTCGGGCTCGAATCCAATGAATTTTTCCGTCTTCAATTTTTCCACCGAAATTTCGCCCTGACTCGCCAGTTCGTGATCGGGTATGCAGATGAGAACAAGTCGGTCCTTGCGAAACGGTTCAACTTTCAGGGTCTTTTTTTGAACCGGAAAAGCCACCAACCCGAGGTCACTCGTCCCCTCGCTCACTTCGTCGTAAACCTGGTTGGAACGGCGATACTCAACATGAACATTAACGCTCGGAAATTCCTTCAGGAACTTTTTTAAGTAGGGAGGCAACTCATGCAACCCGATACTATAAACCGTGCTCAACCGGATTGTACCCGAGACGATGTTGCGCACCTCCGAGAGCTGATGTTGCAATGAGTCGAACTGAAAAACGATTTGCTTGCTGGCCTCATAAAGCATCTGCCCTTCCCGTGTCAGGCCGAATTGCTTGTTGCTGCGTTCGATCAGCGGCACATGAAAACGCTCCTCCATCGTGCGAATCTGCTGACTCACCGCAGATTGGGTGATGAAATTAAGCGAGGCGGCCTTGCTGAAGCTCCTCGACTCAACCAGATCCCGAAAGACCTTAAAGGACTCAACCTGCATAATAGGAGTATAAGTATCGCTAATGAATCGTCAAGGAGCAATGACAGGGCTCCTTTTTCGCGATAAGCTCCACTGATGGATGATTTCTCTACTCGTCTTGCCAAAATCCAAAACGTCATCGCCAATGCAGCGCAACGTTCGGGGCGTGACCCGGCGCAAATCGAACTCGTGGCCGTCAGCAAGACCCACCCGGCAGAAGCAATCCAGGAAGCCATGCGGGCAGGTGCGATCCATTTCGGCGAAAATAAAGTGCAGGAGGCACGCGGTAAAATCGAGACGTTGGGACGCGGCATCTGGCACTTGATCGGCCACCTGCAATCCAACAAAACCAGGGATGCCGTGCGATTGTTTGATTTCATCGACTCGGTGGACCGGCTCGATCTGGCGCAGGAACTGAATCGTCATGCGGAGACAGCTGGCAAAACCCAGAATGTGCTTTTGCAGGTCAATATCGCAGGCGAAAGCACCAAGTTTGGCTGTGCCGCAACGGCAGCCAGCGAGCTTGCCGAAGCCATCAACGCTTTGCCGCGCTTGAGCCTAAGCGGCCTGATGACCATTGCGCCCTATTCACTTGAACCGGAAAAATCGCGACCCCATTTCGCGGATTTACGTGAGTTACGGGATAAAATCCAAATCGAAACCGGACTGCTCCTGCCAGTGCTTTCGATGGGTATGAGCGGTGATTATATTGTGGCCATCGAGGAAGGCAGCACCAGCGTCCGTATCGGAACGGCTCTTTTCGGCGAGCGCCTCAAGCTCAAGCAACGTCGTCCGGAAGATCCCTCTTTCATCGAATCAACCTGAAGCGAAGTGCCGTCACCATCATCCTGATCCTTCGGCAGGCTCAGGACTAAAGGCAGCGCGAAGGTTCGCCTTGTCGAAGGTTCTGCCGCATGTGATCGTGGGAAGAAGATGAAAAAGTGTTCCCTGCTCCTGGCTTTTCTCCTGGCCATCCCGATCGAGTCCTCCGTTCAGGCCGACGACAATAAGGCTAAACCGGTTGATGCCACTCCTCCTATTGCTGCTCCCGCTTTTTTCGATGTCGTCACTTTCCAAATTCACGATGAAGGCGAAAATCATCAGATGGTCGTCACCACAGGTCCCAGCCTCGTGCGAGTCGATGAAACCTCCGACGGCTACAGCATTATTTATGATCCACAAGCCGACCACTACACCGGACTGGAACACCGTAATTACACCTACTGGGAATTTTCCTGGCCCGAGGTCAAAGCCGCGGTAGCCACCACCAAACGTTACGAAACGCATCTGCGCGACCTTAACGTCGAGGGTGTTGCCGGTTATGACCAATCCGCCGGAGCGACAACTAATACCGATACCTCCACTTCAACCTCCATTGGCTCCGATAACTCGGGTTATGTTTGGAAATCAACGACAGACAGGAAAAAAATCGCCGGACTCGACTGTCTCCGCTGGATTGGCGAAACCGTCAGTGGCGAAAGCGTGGAGGCATGGTGTTTCAATGGTCCCGTGCCTAAAATCCAGGCGGCCATGGACCAGCTCCGCAAGATCAACGAACCGATCGCGCTTGTCCCTGTCCGCACCATGGTTCCACCCATTATTTTTCCCATTTACGATGCGCTGGCCAAAGGCGGTTCCACTCCGGTGGTGATCACCTGGGGCGGCAATCAGGACCGAAGCCATTTCTCCTTCGTCAGCGCCAAAACACGCGAACCCAAATCGGATCTATTCGCCGTTCCCAAGCTCTACGTGAAAACCACGCTCGTTACGATGGACGGAATTACCAATCCGGTCAGCGAAACCGGTGGACCTGAGCGAAGAAAGCAGGCTGGCGGCGGCAACGGTTTCTAAATGGCCCCACAGCATCCTTGCCCTGTCTGAAAAACCTGACAGCATGGAGGTCATGCCTCAGGATTACATTCCGGTGTTCATGCAGATTGTGGCGGGTATTTTATTCGCTGTCTCCACTCTCGCCGCCTCGGTCATCATCGGCAAACGGGGCCGCAGGACCGCCGCCAAAGACCAACCCTACGAATGCGGCAAAGACCCGATTGGCCCCACTCATTCCCGCTTCTCGGTGAAGTTTTATCTCGTGGCCATGCTTTTCATCCTTTTCGACATCGAAGTGGTCTTCATGTATCCATGGGCGCTGATTTATCGCGAAATGCTGCGCAGCACCTCCCCGCAATTCGGCGGCCTCTTCATTTTTTATTCCATGTTCTCATTCATCGGCATCCTTTTTGTCGGCTATCTCTACGCGCTGAAAAAGAAAGCCTTCGACTGGACCCATAACCCAACTCCGCCGGTTTCATTGATCGGGGTTGAGCAGCCCTTGATTGTTCCGAAGTTGAAGTAGAACATCAGGCTGTGTTTTTCGCCGCCTTCGATCTTCCCACCGCATCGCCCAGCGCGGGACTCTCCTGGCCCGATGTCGCGCTCTCCTTCTTTGCCATCGTGCTGGAGGGAACACCTTTTCTACTTCTCGGCGCCATCGTTTCCGGGTTGGTCGATGTTTTTTTGCCTGCCGGATTGATCAAGGACTGGTTGCCTCGCTCCAAAATCCACGGAATGTTTACCGCTCTCGGAACCGGAGTGATTCTCCCTCTCTGCGAATGCGGCGCCCTGCCCATCGTCCAGCGGCTTATCCGCAAGGGAGTGCCTCCGTCGGTAGCCGCAACCTACATGCTGGCGGCGCCTGCCTTGAATCCACTGGCCATGTTCAGCACCTTCCTTGCTTTTCGCAACCAGGACCCGTGGTTGATGGTCGTGCTCCGCTTTGCTTTCAGCCTGGTCGTCCTGGTTTTTCTCGGCCTATGGATGGTTCGCCTGCGACCTGATCAGATGCTCCGCGCGGAAACCCTGGTCGGCCTGACGAAAAAAAATCAGGAACTTTCCCCCAATCCCGATCTCATTCAGATTCCCCGTCCCGGCTGGTCGCTCGGCGGGCTGCAACAATTCACCGGCGCGGTCATTCGCGATTTTACCGGCGTCCTCCTCTTTCTCGTCATCGGTGCAGCCGTGGCTGCGCTTTTCTCCACCGGCTTCAATCGCAATCTGCTCGCGCCCATCGGACAAAATCTCATTCTTGGACCGCTGGCCGGCATTCTTCTCGCGCAACTGCTTTGCCTATGCAGCAGCACCGACGCCTTCATCATCGCCGCGTTTGCTCCCTTCTCTGTTTCCGCCAAGATCGCGTTCCTTGTGGCGGGACCACTCATCGATCTCAAGCTTTACTGGCTTTATCGCAGCGCCTTCCCTGCCCGTTTTGTGCACGGCTTGTGGATCAGGGCCCTCGCGGCTACCTTTCTGCTAACGCTGCTCTACGCCTTTAGATCATGATCGATCGCCTTACCCGCCAGATTACTTTCTTCGCACCTGCCGCTGTCATGAGTGCCTGGGGTACGGTCATGCTGCACACGATCGCTTCGGGCCATATCAATCGAATCCTCAGTCCCACCCTCCGCTCCTATGTCCTCGTGGCGGCAGTGCTTCTTCTGGTCCTGAGTGCGCTCCATCTCTTTCTTTACGACCCAGCTTCTGATCCGACCCCGTCCGCCTCTGGTCGGTGGAGGCACCTTATTCGCTGGCTGGTTCTGCTGTTGCCCGTTGTGGCGGCATCGATTCTTTCCCCATCAGCCCTCTCCAGCACCACGCTCGCCAACCGTGCCCTCGATTCCACGACCGGCGCCATCCCCATGGCGAGCATGGGCGCCGCCAATAATCAGAATGTGCAAGCCGCTCTTTCCGCCGATCCGAATCAACCCGTGCCGGTGGAAGTGACCGACCTGATCACGCTGAGCCAATCACCCGAGCAGATGAAAGCCTTTGCGGGCCGCAAGGTTCGCACCGTTGGCCTGATCTCCAATCAAGACGGCAGTTCCAAGCTGGTTCGCTGGATCATGTGGTGTTGCGCCGCCGACGCCCAGCCCTCCTCCGTTGCGCTCGATAACGATATCTCAAGCGGGACCAAGGACGGCACCCAATGGGTCGAGGTCACAGGCACCGCGCAATTTCCATCCACACTTGGCCATGTCGTGCCCAAAATTGAAGTCGATACGATCAAGCCGACGCAGGAACCCGACGAGCCTTATCTTTCGCCTTAAACGGAGCGATTATTCAACTTACGGCGCTTCGTAAACGCACTTGCCGCGATGGTAGGTAGCCAGCAGATAGGGCGTCTTGGTCGGTGAAAGCAGGCAGAAGTCGGCCGAGTTGCCTTCGACCAAGCCGTGCTGGAAATTCAGGAGCGCAGCGGGACGCGTCGAAAAAGCTTTCCAGGCATCTTCCAGATAAATGCCCGCCATGCGTTCCGCCAGAAAAACACCCTGAAAAGGCGTGAGCGTCGAGCCTGCCAGCCGTCCTTCGCCAGATCCATCCGTAGCGGGTAATCTCGCCGAACCATCCGCGCCAATTTTAACCTGAACTTCTCCCAGAGTGTAGGCTCTGCCCTCATCCGCTGCCGCACCTGCCATGGCATCGGTTGTGAGAAGAAGTCGCGATGGATTGGCTTGATTGAGCAGGCGGGCGAGAACACGAAACGCGTGCGGCGGAAGATGAAGTCCGTCAGGAATCAACGAAGCCATGAGATCGGGCTGGGCCAGCGCGTGGAGAATCACATTCTCGAATTTTGGCATGGTGGCCGGAGCCGCATTCCCAAGATGAGTCCAGCCCGAGGCGCCCGCCGCCACGGCTTTTTGCAGAATCGATCCCATGGCAGCGGAATGACCGATAAAAAATTTGATCCCCTTTTTCACTCCCGCCCGGATCACTTCAACTGCGGCCTCCAAATCAACTTCCGGAGCCAAGGTGATCAACTTGAGCAAGGGACCGGTAATCGCCTGCCATTCCTGGAGCTGGCGCAGACTCGGTTTTTTCATCCACTCGGGGTTATGCGCACCACGATAAGCAGGATCGGGATTCAACCACGGCCCTTCCAAATGGAAGCCGAGGCAATTCCGCGGATCGAGGTTGATCCGTCCGGTCAGTTCAGCGAGGAACCTGCCATACTTGTCTTCCTCATTCGTAATCAACGTAAGCAAAAAGCCGGTGCAACCGTGCGCGTAAAGTTGCTTCGTAGCGTAATGCCAGGCCTCGTCCGATTCCAGCGGACGATTAAAATCGATACCGCCAAAGCCATTGATCTGGATATCGATCAGCCCGGGAGCGATCCAGGGCAGGTCGAGGATGTCCCCCTTGCGCGATGAAATCTTTTTAAAGAAGTGCCCCTCGACCTGCACATCGCAAATCTCGCCGGAAAGAGTGCGCGCCGTGATTTTCATACCTAGGCCTCCAGTTTAATCGGTTTCCGCGTGAAGTACACGAGCAGACTCCAGAGTACCACACCAACGAATAGTACCGCCGGGAGAATCAAGACACCTTTCTGCAAACTACCGGTAAGATCGGAGACATGGCCCACGGCGGCAGGTGATCCGAGATCGCCGAAAAGATGGATGATAAACGTACAGACGGCCATGGAACTGGCGCGCAGGTGGACGGGCACGATCTCAAACATCTCGCTGCAAATAGGGCCGGTGGGAAGAAAAAGGAAAAACATGCTGGCCCCCAGGCCGATCAGCGAGAGGGTGGCGTTTCCGACCGTGAGCGCAAAGAAGCAGATGGGCAGGGCGAACAACATCGACAGGGCCATGACCCACGTATACCCGGCTGGCGTGTGCTTGCGCAAACTCGAGGCGAGGAATCCTCCCAAAAGCGTGGCCACCAATCCCGTTCCGGCCAACATTTCGCCGAAAATCGTCGAAGCCTGGCCCAGATTCAAGCCGTGAACACGGTAAAGAAAAGTTGGTCCCCAAATACCGAAAGCACCGAGAGCAAAGGTCTGTGCCGTGTACCCCCAGATGAGAAAATTATAACGCCGGTTCAGGAGCAGGCCGAAGACTTCGCCCAGTTTGGCGGGCGGATGCTTGACCACTTCCCCCGTCATACCGTCCGCTTCGCCTCGCTGAGGCTCGCGGAGTAAAAGAAGAGCCAACGCGAACACCACGCCCGGCAAACCCGCGTAGATAAAAGCATGCCGCCAATCGCCGTGCTGCGCAAACCAGCCCCCGATGGTGAAACCAATGGCCGAACCAAAGGGAATTGCCACGTAAAAAAGGGTCAGCGCCGTATTGCGCTTGGTCGCGGCAAACAGGTCCGAAATCCAACTTGGCCCCATGGTGACAAAACAGGCTTCCCCTACCCCAACGAAAATCCGAATGGCAAAAAGCTGGCCGAAATTTTGCGTAAGCCCGCTGCAAGCCGTGGCGAGACTCCACACCATGACCCCACTAAGCATGAGATATTTTCTCGGGAACCGGTCGCCCAGGTAGCCGAAGATCGGCGCGGTCAGGAAGTAGCCAAACATGAAAGCGGAAGCCGCCCAGCCCGCGTCGCCATCATCAAGCCGCAGCTCCTTTTGCATTAGGGTCAGCACCGCCGACATCACGTATCGATCCAGATAATTGAGCAGATTCAACCCGGAAAGAATCGCCAGCGTAATCCAGGCCGTGTGGGCCACACGTAAAGGAACCGGGGCGGGAAGACGCATGTGCCAGCAGTCTGCCGAAGGGTGGACGACGGTGCAACAATGCATCCAGGCCTATGAGCTTTGTTTTAACAATTCGTCATCCTGAGCGGAGGTGAGCCGGTTGATTTGCTTTTAGCCCCATACCTACTCGAACCGAAGTCGAAGGACCTACGTTGATTAAGCGAGAAATGTTCGCTACGCGTCATATTCCGAAAAGAAAGGCCAGAGAGCAGGTTCTTCGTGCGAGAACGAGAACTTGCCATGATTGATAAAAACATTTCGACTTATTCCAGAGGTCTTCTTATTTGGGCTAGGTCCTTCGACTACGGCTCTGGAGAACGCAAAGGATAAAGAAATAGTGCGATTCGCCTTCACTCAGGATGACGGACTGAAAGGCCGAAAACTTTCCCTTGCACGGAGCCGGAACACACGTAAGTGATGGCTTATGAAACTCTCCGGCAAAGTTGCACTCGTCACAGGCAGCAGTCAGGGTATCGGCCAGGCCATCGCGATACGTCTCGCGGAAGAGGGCGCCGATATCGTGGTGAATTATCATTCGCATCCGGAGGAAGCCGACGCGGTCAAGACGAAGATCGAAAGCCTGGGCCGTCGAGCGATAACCCTCGGGGCCAATCTCGGCTCGGTTACCGAAGTTTATAAGCTCATCAATGACGCCGTCGCGGGACTGGGACAGCTTGATATTTTAATCAACAATGCCGGAGTCGAAAAAAATGCGGCATTTTGGGACGTGACCGAGCCCGATTACGATTTCGTCCTCAACACGAACCTGAAGGGACCTTTTTTTGCCACCCAGGCTTTTGTGAAGCATCTCCAGAGCCGTAAAGCCCCGGGTAAGATCATCAACATCAGCTCCGTGCATGAGGACCTCCCCTTCCCCCATTTCACCGCCTACTGCGCCAGCAAGGGCGGCTTGAAAATGATGACCCGCAACCTCTCCATCGAATTGGCGCCACTCGGCATCACGATCAACAATATCGCGCCCGGCGCCATCGAAACGCCGATCAATACCAGCCTGCTGCATGATCCGGCAAAGCTAAATGCTCTGCTGCAAAACATCCCGCTCAACCGTCTCGGCCAACCTGCAGACGTTTCTTCCGCCGTCGCTTTCCTCGCCTCCTCCGATGCCGATTACATCACCGGCACAACGCTGGTCATTGATGGCGGCCTGACCTGGAATTACTCGGAACAATAATTCCGCAGTCTGTAGCGGCGGTCTGTGACCGTCGCATTTTTCTTCTTTTTCTTCTTTATGAGTGCGGCTCAAAAAAAGGACTACGTAAAACGTACTGAACTGATCCTTCGACAGGCTCAGGATGACAGGCATCTAAATCAGCGACGGTCATAGACCGCTGCTACAGGGGAATTCGGCGACATAACTTCCCTGTAATGTGGCGGACGTGGAAAAGAATGGCTTCCGCAACAGCCTGCGCTATTTTTGAGGCTATGTTAGGTTCATGGACTGAGACGTTTGTTTTTTCGTGGTATGTGATGGTTCCCTTGGTGCTTTGCAGCATCATTTCCATCGCGATTATTTTTGAGCGAATCATCTCGCTCCGGATTTCCTCGGTCATCAAACCGGACCTCGCCCGGGCCATCCACGATCTCGGTTACGGCGGTAAAACCACCCTGATCGAACAGCTTTCCATCGAGGAAGACACCGCCCTTTCGCGTCTGGTACGCGCCTGCTTGATGTACACCAGCTGGCCCAAGGATGAAAATGCCGATGCCGTCCAGGCCTACGCCCGGCGGGAAATCGTGCGACTGGAACGGGGCCTCGTTTTTTTGGAAGTGGTGACCGGACTCGGCCCTCTCCTCGGCTTGATGGGAACCATCCTCGGTCTGATCCGCATCTTCGGTTCCGCCGGTAGTTCCGCCGATCTCTCTGCGCAGGGTTCACAAATTGCGGCAGGCATCGCCGAAGCAATGTACTGCACGGTAGCGGGCCTCTTCGTCGCCATCCCGGCCCTGATCGCCCACAGCCTCTTCGCCCGTCATATTGAGGCACTAACCATCGACCTGGAAACCCTCTGCTCGGAACTCCTCGGCAAGCTGTATACCCAGTCCGAGACCGGAGAATAGAACGACAGGCTCTACCCCATGCAATTTGCCCGTAAACCGCGCCGCCAGCCGGTCATCAATATCATCTCGTTGATCGACATCCTGGTCGTCCTGCTCATTTTCTACATCGCCACGACCGTCTTCAAAAAGAGCGAACCCAAAATCACCATCACGGTGCCGAAATCAACCCAGGCCAAAGCCACGAACTCGACGCCTCCCTCGATCATCTACGTAACGGCGGACAGCAAAATCTTCTTCGATGATGCGCCGGTCGAGCCGGAAAACCTGGGCGAATTGCTCAAAGGCAAAGTTACTTCCAACCCCGATTTCAAGGTGGCGATGAAAGCCGACACCAAGGCTCCCTTCGGAGTCATTGCCCAGGTGATGGATGCGGCCCATTACGCCAATATTTCCGATCTTTCCACCTTCATGACGCCCAAACCTGCAGCGGGAGGCAGCGGGCCATGATTCGGGAAATTGTTCACTATGACGCCCCGGTACTTCGGGCCAAGGGCCGGGAAGTCGGTAAAATAACGCCGGAAATCGAGGCTCTGATCGCCGATCTCTTCGACACGATGCGCCATGCGCAGGGCGTCGGCCTGGCCGCCCAACAAATCGGTGTGGCCATGCAAGTCGCCATTATTGATGTCACAGGAATCAAGCAACGCCCGAGCAAAATGTGGATCAAAGGAAAGCCCGTCGATCCGGAAGAGCATATGCCGCTGATTCTCATCAATCCCGTGCTGAAGCCGATCAAGACCAAAATCACCGACCACGAGGGTTGTCTCAGTTTTCCGGGCCTCTCACTTGATATTGCCCGGGCCCAGCGGGTCGCGGTCAAGACGCATACTTTAGACGGTAAAACTTTCGAATTTGACGCGGGCGGATTACTGGGGCGAGCCGTCCTGCACGAGGTCGATCACCTTCACGGGAAGCTTTTTATCGATCATCTTAGCGCGGCGGATCGGCGCCTCATTCGCGAGGATTTGGAATACATCAAACGTGGTGAACCCATTCCAGAACATTCTTCCCAAGAATGAAATCTTAACTCTTCGGCACAGCCACCGATGAAATAAAGTAATCTGTATGGCCCCTCTCGACAGCAAAAGCTATCAACTACGAGTTCGCGTTACCCCTGAGGAACGCGATCTTCTGGAAAAATTGCGCGCCGAACGCAATCAGGGAGAAACCATCTCCGATCTGGTTCGAGAGGCAATTTCGCTCCTGACGAACACCGGTTCCTCCGAAAAAATGGGCGCCCTCAACCCGAAGACCCAGGCCCAGGTAGAGCGCCTTGCCGTCCTGCTCAAACGAGAACCACGGCAGGTGGAAGAAGCCTGTATCGAGGGCATTCTCGACCTGATCGAATCCAAATGCGAAGTACCACTCATCGTCATGGAGACGCATCTTCACTTGAAGTACAGGAGCCGGGACGAAAAAAGCGAGTTCCCCTGGAACGAACAGGTCGAACCGGATCAGAAATCGATGGAATCCAATCCGGCAACCGGCGGCTAATTCCGCTGCCTCCGGTAGATCACGCCCAGAATATCGCCCATGCGTCTGGTTTTGGCGGGCTGAAAAGCGAGTCGCATCTCCGATGCAGTTTGGTAGGACTCGGACAAGGCTTCCCGTCCCCCCTTCAACCGAGGTACCCAACAGATGCGTATTTCCTTCACCCGATCGTTGGAAAATAGCTGGGCAGCCTCTCTTGAGGTTGGAGTGAAAACGCCAGGGGATTTCTTGCCGAGAAAAGCACGGGCTTTCAGTGGAAGCAGGTGCGCTGGCCAGCGGGCGCCGTCCCAAGTCAACGCCAGCGCGATCACGCGGCTGCCGGGAATCCCTTTGCCGCTATGTTTCATAAAATCAGCATCGCGTCCCCATAGCTGAAGAAACGATATTTTAACTCCACGGCTTCCCGGTAAATCTCCAGCAATCGCTCCCTGCCAACCAGCGCGCTGACCAGCATGAGTAGAGTCGAGTGGGGTAAATGAAAATTAGTCAGCAGTGCGTCCACTCGCTTGAACTCGTAGGGCGGGTGAATGAAAATGCGAGTACGGCCCTTGTAGTGCCTCAGATGAGGCGCCGCCTCCAGCACGCGGGCGGAGGTCGTTCCCACCGCCACAATGCGCTTGGCCGCTTCATAGGCCGCCTCAAAGCCCTCCGGGATCGAGTAGGTCTCCTCGTGCATCTCGTGATCCGATAGATACTCGGTTTTGACGGGACGAAAGGTGCCCAACCCCACGTGAAGCGTGACAAAGGCATGGGGAAATTGTGCCAGCAACTCGGGCGTAAAATGCAGCCCGGCGGTTGGAGCCGCGACCGATCCCAACTGGCGGGCATAAACGGTCTGGTACCGTTCGAAATCGTCTGCCGTGTGCTCGGCTTGGCCCAGGACCGTGCGCCTCTTGCGGATATAGGGTGGAAGCGGCATCTCTCCCATCGTTTCAAGATCCGGAATACCAAAAAAACGCAGAACCCGTTCGCCCCCCGGAAGCGTTTTTAAAACCTCCGCTTCAATTTCCTTCGCTTCTTCTCCGGAACCGTTCTTGAAAAAAAGCCTCATGCCGGGCTTGGCCTTTGCCCCAGGCTTGACCAGTGCGACCCAATGTTGCGGACTGGTTTCCTCAAGCAAGAGCACTTCCAATCGACCGTCGCTCGTCGCCAGCGCCGAAGGCCGCACCTTGGAATCGTTCAGCACCAGGAGATCGTCTGGCCTGAGATACTCGGGCAGATCGTAAAAATGGCGGTGCTCAACCCTATTGTCAGCACGATGATAGACCAGCAGGCGTGACTGCTCGCGCCGGGATGTCGGATGAGTTGCAATCAATTCCGGCGGCAACTCGTATTCGTAATCGGACGTGCGTGCGCCCGGCTGAAGCCGGTTTTGAAACGATCTGGACATGCCGGAAGGTTTACGCGATGTGAGCCGAGGGAAACCGCTCGGCTAACATTTTTTTGGACAACTCAAAGATGGTTTGGGCCTGATCGAGCAGGCTCTGGTACTCCTCCGGGACATACTCCTGCTTTTCAATGCGCAAGAGAATTGCGCCCACTCCAGTGAATCCAAAATTAAGCAAGCTACCGCGCAATTGATGAGCCAGGGCCGAAATGCCCTTACGCTCTTCCGCTGGATTCTTGGTTTTCAATTCCTGAAATCGTTCGTTCCCGCTTTGAATCAACTCCAGGACAATCGCGGCCATGTCCTCAGGCACCTGATGGGGATCATCACCCAAAAGAGACTCAGCCTGCGACCAATCGAAATCCGGTTCGGTAGCCATGTCTGTAATTTATCCCACGCGAAACCGATTGGCGCAATAAAGAACCCGAAGCAAGCTCCGGGTATTTAAGGTAGCGGTGACCAACGGCACCCCGCAAGCGGCGGGGAATTAGACCCAGCGAGATTAAAACGGAATATCGTCGTCGTCCGGCAAGGGCGGAGCGTCGTCGGAACCGGTGGATGCAGGGCGGGCCGCCCGGGGCGCTTCACTGGAAGAGCTTCCCCCTCCCCCGGCAGGACGGCCACCGCCGCCGGTGGGACTGCCCAGAAATTGCACGCGATCGGCACGAACGCGCAACCGGCTTTTCTTTTCGCCCTGGGGTGTTTCCCACTGATCAAACTTAAGCTGGCCTTCGACAAAGATCGGACGGCCCTTGGAGAGGTATTGCTTGCAGGTTTCCGCCTGCCGTCCCCAGACCTCGATATCGACGTAGGTCACCGTTTCCTTGATCGATCCATCCTGAGCTTTGTAACTATCGTTGATCGCAATAGCCAAATCTCCGACCGCAGTCCCTTTCGGCGTATAGCGTACCTCAGGGTCGCGGGTCAGGTTCCCCATCAGGAGAACTTTGTTCAGGCTGGCAGCCATGGAAATTTACGTCGCAGCGATTAGGCGGCGACGACCTCCTGCTTGAGATAGAATTGGCGGTAAACTATTTCGTTCAGGGTCAATTTGGAACGCAGCGGTTCGAGCTTGTCCGGCGCGAGGCTGAACTGCACGTTGACATAAAATCCGCTATCGAGATCGCCAGCCATGCGCTCAAAGCGCTTGCGGTCCATCTTTTGCGTTCCGTTGATCTTGCCGCCAAAACCTTCGATTTCCTTTTCAATGGCTTCGATGGCTTCCTTAAGCCCTTCATCCTTACCCTGGATATTCAGGATAAACAGGCCGTCATAATTATTCATTTGCTGATTATTCTCCTTACTGTCACTTGTCGTTGGTTGAATCAATGGCATTTGTGCCATTGAACCGATTCATCGCTACCGCAATTCCTTCGCTCTGGCAACATTCAATCGCCAGACGAGAGGTACGGATCATCTGCCCGAGGGCATCTTCCTCTTCCGGTTGGAAGCGGGAAAGCACCCATCGATCTAAAGCCCAGCCTGGCGGCACGGCGCCTATTCCGCAACGCACGCGCGCGTAAGAGTCGGTACCCAGGTGGTTTTCGATCGATTTAAGACCATTGTGGCCGCCCGGTGAACCTTCCGGCCTTAAGCGGATTTGCCCCAGCGGTAAGGCCACGTCGTCCACCACGACCAAGAGGTCGGAAACGGTCAGCTTCAGCCAGTCAAGCCACGTGGCCACGGCTTTGCCGCTTTCGTTCATGTAGGTTGTCGGCTTGACCAGGCGTTCTCCGGTGGGCAATTGCACAAATTTTGAAAAACGGGAACGTTCTTCCTGAAAAGACTTCTCCTCTTCATGCATCCAGGCATCAAGGACCAGAAACCCGACATTATGCCGGGTAAAAAGGTATTCCGGCCCGGGATTACCCAAGCCAACAATGAGTTTATAGGACGGCGAAGACACAACTCCTGCGGAGGGCAGTAAACTATCAAATTGCAACCAACCCCGATTGCCGTCCGCAGGACCTATTTCTTGCCCTCGGGTTTGGCCGGAGCGGCCTTGGCGTCAGCTTTTCCACCCTTGGCATCAGGAGCAGCGGCGGCATCACCCTCCACCTTCTTTTCCTTGATGACTTCAGGCTGCTGAACCTCGGCGGTCGGTGTTTCCAGCACTTCTTCCTTCGGAGCGAAGACGCTGAATACGGGCAATTCGGGAGGATTGGAGGCGGTAACGCCTTCCGGCAGGACCAATTCGCGGACGTGGACGGAATGGCCGATTTCCAAATGAGCGACGTCGACCGTAATCAATTCCGGCAGATTTCGCGGCAAGCAAGCCACCCGAATAGTACGGAGCATGGTTTCGAGCAACCCACCGCCGGTTTTGACACCAACCGGTTCGCCAACGCTGGCCACGGGCACTTCGGCATGAAGAATTTCGTCCTGATTGATTTCGTGCAGATCGATATGAATGATGTAGTCCTTCAGCGGATGGTGCTGCACATCGAGAAGGATGGCCAGGTGCTGGTCGACCTTTGCACCGGAGGCATCGGTGACTTCGACATCCACGAGCACGTTTTCACTGGTCGAGGAATGGAGCACCGTGTTCAATTTCTTGGCATCGATTTCAATCGCGCGGGAACGGACACTCTTGTCGGCAGTCTTGCCGTAGAGCACACCGGGGACGCGGCCTGAGCGGCGCACGGCCTTGACGGCAGCACGCCCGGTTCCGGCACGTTGAGATACTTGGAGAGAAACAGTCTTGGCCATAAAACGGGAAAATCTTGGGTTAAGTTGAGCCGAGCATTACAGCGCACCTGCAATGAGGGGTCAAGGGTAAATTGCCAAAACCTTGAAGTACTGGAATCTGGTGTAAGTAACTGTGAAATAAAGCCTGAAGTTTGCCTCGAAAAATTCATCTCTGGAAAATTCACTCGACTTATTAATTTGTCTTTCCTCTCAAGCCGAGGCCCTCTAGACCTCTCGTGAACCCGGTCTTGAGGAAGTCCGGCATCAAAAACTCAAACCAAATTCAATAGGAGAAGATCATGGCATCAGCAGACGACAAAAAAATCATCGCAGGCGTGTTGGCCATTTTGCTGGGCGCATTTGGCATTCATAAATTCTACCTCGGCTACACCAAGGCTGGGATTATTATGTTGCTGGTTACCGTGCTGACCCTTGGCTTCGGCGGCTTCATTATGGGTATCATTGGTGTCATCGAAGGCGTCATCTACCTGACCACCGGAAAGTTCAAAGAGTGGTTTTAGGCTTAACCTGATGACCTCAAAACATGGCCCGACTGGATCATTCCGGCTTCGGGCCATGCTTTTTTTGAAAGTTAGTTTGCAAGGCACTGGAATTAAATCCGGCGCATGCTACTCATTGAGATATGCCTTGGTACTATGCTGGCCCTGAGGCCAAACCCGTTGGGCCCATCTCCCTGGAGGAATTACACGCCCGTCGACTCAATGGAACGATTTCGCCCGAGACCTATGTCATCGAACATACGGGACAACCGGTCGAATCTCTCACCTGGAAACGTTTTCGGGATGTTTTCCCCACCAGTTCAAGCCAGCCCTTGATC
>Ga0307511_10001868_pt1 | contig 22132 bp, 17 predicted proteins | sample 13_EM_MG_FD_200266 | JGI IMG/M metagenome (GOLD analysis project Ga0307511, IMG submission 200266) | Populus trichocarpa ectomycorrhiza microbial communities from riparian zone in the Pacific Northwest, United States - 13_EM | ecosystem: Host-associated > Plants > Roots > Unclassified | place... | reverse complement strand
TCGGGCTTTTTTTTTCATCAAATATATCGCTCTGTTATGAAGGGAATCCGGTGGTTTCTCTGATTGCAGCAGAAGTTTCCAGATCTTGTTCGTGCATGTATCATGTCGGCTCATATTACTTGTCTCTGCCTTAGCTGCGGTAGGTACTGCAAACCCCACTCTTCACCACTCTACACGGCCGAGTTGGGCGTGTTCCCCAGTCTCGACATCAGTATTCCTGACCTCTACAAGACATATTCCTCTCCAACTTGCTAACCCCCACCGATACTTTAATATACTCTTCGATATTGCCCTACTATACTTAAAGCCAGCACTACTATACTTAAAGCCAGCACTACAGGTCGTTTTGTCGGCTCTGACACCTAGTGCTAATAATTATAACTATGTACCAGCCTCCCAAACTCGAATGAAGGAAACGAGGTTAAGACCAACCCTCCTCGAATATGCAAGAATACGACCTCCCGACAGATGCATATGGGATCAAACGGTCGAGATTGAGCCAGAACATATCGACTTCTCTCCGGCATCATGTTTAGCTTGAGCTACTGTGGGCACCCGCTTCCCTGTATGTGCGTCAATGCAACATGAAATTCAATTTACAATACCCTTCACAAACTAAGTCCACCTAAAATTGGTCCGCCTGACTGTCTCCCAATTCCAATCAATTCGTCTAGCTCTACACCTCCCCTAGATATATTTTCCTAAGGTGTGCTACGGTTTCATAGTGGCAAGGCCAGAGAAGCTGACCTGGCACCGGATAATGTTTGGGGCAAAACGGGTGGAGAGACAATCAAAACAATTAAGGACGTTGCCAGAATAGAAAAGAAACGATCGTGGGCGGCCGCGGTATTGCATACACATAGTAGTGTCTGCCTTTACCACATTACCGCATAATCCTCACCTAGAATACCAACAAGTGACGGCCACGTCAACAATGGGGCGAACGCGAATTCGTGAAAGCCCGTCTCTATTACAGGCCCCCGCCTTCTCTCTTCCTGATTATGTGCCTTGAACCTAGGTTGAGAGGCACTATACCCAAGTAGGCCGTACCTTGCTGCCCTGTTACCAGGTGATTGCTCGTCGTATTTATCAATATTCGGGGGTTCTGTTTGGTTGAATGAGTTTCTAAGCGTTCAGTAAGTTGTTCTCAAGCCTCACCACTCAAAGATCCCAGGCAGAGTAAGCAGACTCGCACCACAGTGTCAAATTGATTGGCTGGTTTTGATGAATGATACCCTGGGTAGGCTGGCATCTAGGACCGAGGCGAAGCTTAAGGGCAGCAGTAGAGTTGAGCACAACCAGTGCATGCCTTACAGCGCATTAGAGAAACAGAGGAAAAGTGGCAAGCAGCATTGATTAGGGGGCAGATACCCGCCTAAAAGCCATTTTTTTTAATCCAGCTTTCTCTTTACTTTCCTGCAGTAATCAGGGCGCAACTGCTTGGTAGCACATTTATATACACCACACGGCCCCAGTAGCTTGCTTGCCGCTTGTCTGCTTCAGAACCCATATCCCCCAACATTACAACCACCAACAATATCGGCGAAGATTTCGCAATCCTACGTCAATCACCAGCGGTTGACGTGAGCTAAGGCAAAGAGGTTCGAGATCAACAGTGGAAGGCTTTTAGGGATAAATAGCAATCGGAAAGAAAGAGCATTGAAGAGGAAGGGCTAGGGATTTAAAATTTGGGAGGAAGAAATAAAAGAAGTCAGGGCCAGGCCGACGTCAAGCGACAAAGCAAGCTGTTGTAGAGACAGTAAAGGAAACTAAAGTACCCTTCCCCACCGGCTCTTATTTCTATTCTCTTGCTTTTTATCTCTTGTTTTCGTATATTACTGTCTTCCTGTCTCTTATTCTTTTCTATCGATATCCTGTTCAACTTGGGCCAGCCCAATTTGGTTCTAGCTACCTAGGTACATACGTTGTCTCCGAGCCTCTATTCTTGTATATCCTGGTCATCTTATTTACAGCTAAGAGATTTCTCGCTGGACAGCTGCTTGCTCTGTGTACCCACCAGACAGGTTGAACTGCCAGGGAGAGGATCGGAAGCAAAAAAAGTGACGAGAAGATCAGATCCTCGCACCTCGCTTTTCTTCGCACAAGAATACATCAACGCATTATTCGATTATTAACTGCCCTCCCTCCACTCTTACCTCCAACCCTCTTCTATCTGATCCCCTCCCTTTATCATATCACATCACTTCATTGCAACGAGATTCACCATACGCCAAGTCGTCTCTTGTCTCGCTGCTCTTTTACTTCGCTCTATTTCTCCTCACACGGTTACTGCTGCTGGCACACTGCGTTTTTTTGCTTGTTAAAAAAAAGCGTTGCGTCTATCGGCTGCATTATTCGTCCCCCTCCTCTTCCATTACTGCTCCACCTTAAGCTTCGTTCACATCCTGCTCATCCTCCTCTTCCACTACCAAACAGCTCATACTCTGTCTGTTTGCACGCAAGCTTGTATTTAGCCCAGATATCCGAAACTCTTTCACAGCAAACATCACTTCTCATCTTTGAAATAATCTTCATCGCCTATCGCCTCCATCATTGTCATATTAAGTCTTACCTATCTAACCAGGCACCTAGCACCATAATAAACTGGCGCAAGCTCTGGCAGCAACAATGGCGGCAACAAAATCAGCTTATGTGGAGGACTACAATTCCACAATATCGGAGGTCGTGCCCTTGTCACGGCGCCATGCCCAGGCAAGGAAGACTTCGACACTAGATACACTTCCTGAGGGTTCGTCCGACTCTGGATACGAACCATCGCAACATTCATCACAGCTATCGCCGATAATATCACGGACAGCGACACCCGCCAATGATGAGCCATCAACAGCTCAAACCTCTCAACAACAGTCCCAAGAACAGCAGCAGCAACAACAGCAACAGCAGCAACAGCAACAGCAACAACAGCAGCAACAACAGCAGCAACAACAGCAGCAGCAATATCAGCAGCAACATCAACAGCAGCAGCAGCGTGAACAGCACCGGGACTATTACCGTCACCAGGAACGGGAACACCAACGCTACTACCAAGAACGAGACACACAGCAACATGCATCAGCTCCAATGCAGCGGCGACTATCCTCTCATCTCTCGGCTCAGACTTCATCATCGTCATCATCCGGTGCCACTCCTTCTGGCTCTCGGCCAAATAGCATAAAGGCTCCTGGCTCTCGTGATACATCTCCTGCCGTTCACAAGCATCAGACACCTCACGGCGGAGATAACACCGTAGATGGTGACTCGAGCTGCGACTGCCCACAATGCAAGACAAAAGCTTCACCACCGGCTGCTCACAGTAATCTTAGCAACCCTTGGAACCACTACCATCCCTTCACAGCGGCACATCATACTCCTCCGTATGGACCCAACTACGCAAACGTGAGCCCTATGCGAAGCTACGATTATGGGTATGCACACCCACCAACACCAGCCTCTGCAGAACCTGGTGATGCTTATGCTGAACACAGGAGAACCCGGGATAGGCCGATTCCAGCTAGGCCTTTGTCTTATGGTGGTGCAAATCCTGTGACTACAAGTGGCTCTTGGAGTGCGTATGGGTATTATGGTCAGGCACAAGCACATTCACAGTCATATGGCACCCCGTCCTACGCACCACCACCTATCAACACAGCAGTTCCAGCGGCGACATCCGGAAACGGTCCATATTCAGCAATGGCAGGAGGCTACACCGGTTACGTCTATCCCTCACCACAAGAATATTGGCCCTCTACACAAGCAGCAGCCTCTCTCCCCGGCAGTTCCTCCGCTACTTATGAACATCCAATGCACCCTCCCCCCATCCCAACCCGGCGGGCCACAACCCGAGTACCCTCTGGTGTCCAGAACAATTCCCCCAGAAACCCTACAGGTGACTACCATCAGAAGTATGCTAGGAACTATGCAGAGGAATATGCAGATAATAAATACTCGGAGAAATACCCAGGGGGATACGATAGGTACTCTAGGAGGTACACTGAAGAATACACAGACAAGTATGAGGACAAGTACCCCGATTACCACCAGGGTGGAACTCCGATTACACGACGTGCGAGCCAGAGGACAAGCCATGGCAGTGGGGCATACGCACACCTTCGGGAGGAGCCCTTACCAAAACGGAGCACTTCTGTTCCGCCATCGGAGACCGGAGCTGTTGCACCACCACCTGAAGAAAGACGCCGGACGAAGACCCCTGGGCCACCAGCGACAAGGATGAGACGTGATAGTACTAGCACATCTGGGTCGGCAAATCCTGGATTTGCGGGCGCTCTCACAAGAGTCCCCAAACCTAACGAGTACCCAGTCTATGATGATGATGTGTACTCGCGGACACCGCCTACCCACCACGGGCACTCACGGCACTCCTCTCGCTACGACGGCCGCTACGACCATCCTAGGTACGAAGACTACCACGGACACCCACGACATCATTACATGTATAGGGGCTCAGATTCATCTGGGGCATCTAGTGGAGGAGTGGGGGAGGACCTGGCAGTAGGGGTATTAGATGGTGAGACAGAATCTTATACAATGAGACACCCCCCAAAGGGGCTCCCCGTCTCATTGTCGCCACTCGCCAACACCCGGCAAGGAAATGAAGAACAAATTATTGAGAGTTATTCAAATCATTATAGGAACATGCCACACTCTGAATATGCCCCCAGGCGCACACACGAATTGGCGGTATCCCACGGCACCTCGATGGGAAACCAGGGCAGGGAATTAGGTGATTATGAAGTGGGGATGCCGGCGAGCCGGGAAGATGCTTATAGATCGAAGAGATATAGTGTGGGTAAAGGGGCAAGAGGGGTTTCTCCAAGGTATAATAATTGGTGAATGAACGGCGGACCGGAGTAGCAGCAAGCAACGACGCCTAACCCTTCTATCTCCGACAAGAACAAGTGAATCGCGGACCGAAGGATGTGCAGGCATTTGATTAATTGACGACAGCACTGGTGTTCTCTGGGGTTCGCAAACAACCAAGTACTACCGCGGACGGAGGCAGAGCACTCAAGCTGGCTACTACCGGAATCCTGTTGGTCCGTTGTTCCTAATGTTGGCCAACTAGAAAATTACTCCTAGCATTTACTATTGTTCAACCACAGCCACACTGCGGTTTTACGCACTCGCAAAACATACCCTGGCTAGAAGAAAAGACTGCGAACTATCGCTATTATGCGGAGGAATTAGCATTCGGAAGGCATAGTGAATTAGAAGACTTTTGTCGGCCTTCTCTTGTGATTGGTTCTACATCTATTTTTGTGCATTTCTTTGTTCTATTTCTTCATTTATGACATGTTGTATGCTGGTCTGGCTGTTTTATGGATCATGATTTTACGTTGCTATTAATGTGTGCTGTCAACTTCTTTTCTTGTTCAAAGTCTCTTTTAGCTATCTGTTGTATTACGAACCAAACTCGTCTTGGCCTGAATGACCAGCGAGATGGCATTTTTATGATTACCTATTTAACATCTTTCTCCCTAGTTTTTTCTTCCTTGGGTTGGCAGAAAATTCATTGTTATCAGTCATCGAGTGGGTTTTTTGTTATTGTTTTTCATATACTCGGTTTTGATACCACTTCCACACAAAGTAGATACCTGTCGATATCACATTCTTTGGCGGATTTTTGATATTTGGTTCAGCGGATTTTGTTTAGGTGCTCGCTTTTTCGTTTTCTCCCCAGATCATTGTTTACGGAGCTGATGGGGTTTGGGATGTTGGGGGAACTGGGCTATCGGGGATTTATTTGGTTAGTTTAGGTTGGTTTTGTTGGGCTATTTCTTGTGGTCATTTGATATCGAATTTTATAGTTAGGTTTTTGTGTGCTGTATAGGGAGCGTTCTATCTACATACTTTTCCACACTGTTTTCTTTGCCACATTTCGCTTGGTGATTTTGCATGTTTGCCACCAGCGAGCGATTGGAGCCAGACGAGCAGGCAGAGAGGGCATGTATCGCCAGGGGGCAGGTAGGGTGTGGTGCAAAGTTGTAATGTATGAGTAAAACGAATACGAATAAAGTACTTCATATTCACTACATTCTTGACGCTGCTTGAAAAAAACGGACCCCAACAGAATCAAATTTTTTTTTTTCCTTCAAAAACGGCGTGAATCATTTGTTTCAGTTTAAGCCCAAAGTTCAAGACATTTCTCGCATTCCAAGAGAGTCATGTGACGATGTTACACAATCGGGCAATCGTGAGTTGTACCGAGCTAAACCACTTATGGTACTCACGCCTGGATCGGGTAAGTGGGGACAACACACCAGCACAGGTGGACAACGAAAACAGCAGACAGGAGGTACGGAAGAAGTCGAAGGAGAGTTGGGGGGGGCTTGTGGATGAGGGGTTGGGGGAATGCGGATTGAATGGAGAGGTGATGGAACGTGAGTAGAGAGCTTGAGGTACCTATGGTGAGACGGTGCTGGTGGGGATTGTGACTCGACGGGGCCATGAGCAGGATGTGGCAATCTCAAGGCAGTATTGTCACTATAAGAAATACTTATATCCCCTGATATTTGCCTCAATGTTGATAATGACAGGCAATACGGACAGTTCGAATTGAGATTTCTGGGGACTTTCTATGGAAATGAGGCAAGGATCCGTACTCGGAGCAAAGTTCGACGTCTCTTCTACCCGAGCACTCGCGAGGTTCTAGATCCAGGGTCTCATATATCAACATTAATTAAACCGCATGACTCTAGAAATTGCGAAGGCGATATTACCTACATATGGTTTCATGTACAATATAATGGCCTCGTGCACGAAACGGCATGCCGGGAGGTCGTCTCCCTGCCCTCGTCCGCGGGGCTGCCGGTACGTCCCTATTGAGACTGGGCTTCAAGCTGTGAATGCTGATGAATACTTGAGGTCATCAAGGAAACACTTAATATCAAAAGCATATTAGATGCCCCGCATCGAGATTGTCCTGTTGACGATAAGGGATAAGCGACCCCTCCCGGCGCAAACCGGAAGGTACAAATATGGATTCCATAAGTTCCACAGGACCAAGAGTCCTAGGGCCCAGATGGGTTCAATCACATGGCCAAATAACCAGACGAACGACAGCATGTCCCACGTTGCCGATCATGGGAGTGATTTACTGGGAAACAGGGTCCTGGGAAGCAGAGGCGTCTGACGATCCTCGTGAAGTTGGACCCACTTTCTCAGCGCTTTGCAAGCAGTGTTAATGGGCTTGCCTATGAATTGCCATTGGTGAAGGTGGAGTGCCGAGGCATTCGATAACCATAATCTGGAATGTACTCGACTTATCAACTTCCCCGGATCGTCACCTATGCTGACAGCATGGCCTAGATTACATGTATGCAAGAGCAGACAAGAACATAGGGAACAAAACAATCAAAGATATCCTCTTCTTTAAACCAATCCAGAACTGCCCAGTATATCACTGTTGGCAGCTATACTTGCTCGGCATGCATTGTTGATCCTAAATATAAACTGCAAAGTTGTGACGGAAGGGTATATTCCTGGTTATACCAGCAGTATCTAATACAATCCACCCATAAATTCCTGCACGTCAAAAAAGTAATTAGGATATACTATAATTGCGAGCTGCCAGTAGCTGTGAGACGGGATGATCATGGGAGGCTGAGGAGTTGGGATGATTGGAAAAGGTGATGGAGTGATGGGTAAGACACCATTGCTGTCCAAGACAGTATCAATACTAACTTGCAGAATAAAAGAAAATTCTAGGCAGGTCGATCCCCCACATGAAGGGGAGGAGACAAACGACAATAAAGAGAGATTGCATACGCACGAACTTAGCCTAAGTGATATTGATATGCAGAGCAGGAGAGACAAAGCCACAAAATGTGTCTAGGCCTCAGGCCACAGCACTTACACCAATCACCCCAAGGACTGCTTCCATAGTGATGGTGCAACGTTAGTCTGATTGCAAAGTCTGCTTATACACTGCACCGAGCTGTGGACTGCTCATGTGCAGTATATATTGGGAGCAGCATGCAGTGAGTGCTTGAGGGAGATATGAATATAACACAAACGCATCTCTTATGAGTATCATCGAACCAATAACCTTATGTAGAGAGGATGCAACTTACAACCAGGGCTCCCGCTCTACAGATTATTGAATGGCTCGGCACAAATCTGACAGGCTGTAGAAACGAGATATTTACCTGCCGATATGAATGAAGAAACCTGAATCAGATTGGATATACCTTAAATGGGGGCGGGAAGACAACGGGGTAGAGTCCTCTCGAGGGGTTGAAAACGTTAATTGAAATACCTTCAGCTCGGCTGTCATTACTCCTTTCCCAACATTATCCGGGTATTTGCTTCAAACGAAATTCCGTGGTTGGGAGAAGATGCGGGTCGGCACACAACCGAAAGATTGTGGGTTTAGATCTACTATGTCAATCGGCCCGTAGATGGTGTGATCTGATATGATATCTGGTATGGTGAAGTTGAATTGATAGTAGGGGGCCGGTGGTCGAATGATCGATCCACAGGGAGAGTCAACTACTTACCTAAACTCCCTTGTATTTCGCAAATAAACCCTTCATTTTCAAGGATAGCGAGCAGCCAATTATGAAACTACTTCGTTCCTGGCTGTGGGCTTACCAAGAGGATATGCGGTATAGCATGTAAGCCCTCTTGGGCTTTCCTTGCTCGCCTAGGCATTCCGTGGGTGCGGGGAACCATCACTAATATTACAAATTGACTGGCTGGGCAATTGAATCCGCACCCTGTATAAGCTGGCGCAAATGGTCAGCAAAAGTGCTTGTTGCCTATGGCGCGCACCCTTAGCTCAACAACTCTCTCTCTATACTCAAGCTTGAGCTCTTCCAAGCTTACCCTAACTAACATCTTCTCAAAGCAAGTGACAACCCCACGTGTGTAGGGTCCCGTTTGGTTGCTTTTCCCTGATCAGTACTGATTGGAGCCAAGGTAGGCACAAAGTAGATCAACCGGTAGAAAAGAGTCCGAGCTGTAAGCCCACTTTTGAAAAATTCCAGGTTTCTGGTCATCATTTAGGTAATCCTCCGTACCGCGGACTCATGTGGTCTGGTTGAGAACAGGCCCTCCACCGAATTCATTGACCACTCAAGCCAGCTTTCGTAAGCTCTTTACACCTAGCCATTCTCATGGCTCTATCATAAGACAGTAGCCTATAGGTAACTGAAGTTGGCCCTAAACTAGAGCTTCTGTTAAAATCGGCTGTGAAGCGTCCTCTAACTTTGGGTATGGCCTCTAGGATAAATCCGTAATAATAATAGGAGTCACCATTGGTAGCGTTAAGTTCATTATGAATGCCGACCAATGAGCCTTATCCACGTCAAAGAGACCACATCTTCTTATAGGATAACGGTGTATTGGAACAACGTTGGATAGGCTTATTGACAATTTGGGGCCACGCCGGCTGAGTTTGAAGTAGTCCATGAACAGAGTAGCTCCCTGCTATTGGGGTGACTACTGCGTGATAGAGGGAGGTGAGCATCTGCTTGGAGTACGCACAAAGCAAAGCGGGGTGCGCCGAGAACATGGGGCGAAGAGCGGTTGATTCCTGCTAATATTGTGCCTCGGGGCTGAACAGTTAACATGAAGGATAAGTAGGCACAGGGGCGCAGAGGAACTGGGCTAATGAGCAGGTTGAGCATGAGATGGTCCGAGTCAATGGGCTTGTCTTGAGCCTGGTTGGATCACACGCACCTGAATTCTTGTTTGCAGTGGCTGTGAACTTTTGTGGCTCCGGCTCTGATTAAGGCAGCTTGGTGTGGGTCTCCCGTGAAGTAGCGAATGCCCGAACGGCATTGGCAGATAGATATGCTCTATCTTAGGACAGATTGATCATAAGCTCATACATTGAACCCAAGGAAAGTCTGGACTAGCGAGTACCGGGAAACAACTGAAATTCAGGGGGGTGGAGATACTCAAACTCAGTGGTCGATTGAACTCTCTGTGCTAGCTCTATAGTCCCGTGAACAAAAATGGCTGGTCCGGGAAATTGATAGTGTAAGCCCATGGGGCCTAGGAGGTTCGCAGTAGGCTCTACTGTCCACTCGATCATGAGCGGTACTTCGACTCGCCCTGGCTTTCCAATAACTTCACAGCTGGTATTGGATTGTGAAATCTCTTAGCCTGCGTCGGGCCTTTGCTGATGGGTAGGCGGGGTCAAGCCCCAGGTTTACTGTTCCATGGGATATATTGATGTGTCCTGTTGCTATAAAATTAGGGCGTGGGCGTCGATGTAGTGTTCCGAACCAAGTAGATCTGCACGCACGCACTTATAATTAGATGCTGAAACTTTTTGTCTGCATATGCAGTATAGAGTGATCCCGTGCCTTGGATGCAACTTTCGTCAAGCACAGCATGTAGAATGTCTCTCCATTGTAGATTTTAGGGTAATCCCGCATGCTCCTTTGGTACATGGCTCTTTCTCTCCCCTTCTTGTCTTTTCGTTTTTATTTTTATTTTTGTATTAGTGACATGACCTCTCCACTATGTGATTCGCCGGTTCCCCATCGTACATTACCCTGAATTCTCCCAATATAGCACAACCCACCAATATGACCCAAGCCAAATAGAGGTATTAAAAGCTCCAGAATAGTGAAAGAAAAAAGAATTCTCTGAGGATCAAAAGAGCCCTGCACTGATTTCTACTATTTCGATTTGCTGTGGTGGGGTTTGCGGAATGAAATCAACCCACGGGTATGTCTACGTCGGGTGGGCTTGGGTGCCAGGCAGCGTCCAGTGATCGTGTCGAATACTCTCCAAAACAGCCCTGTAAAGGCAAAAAGAAACAAAAACACAGCGTGGTAGGTATCATGCTGGTGTAACCGTCGTAGTTATCGTTAAAGATACCATAGAATCGTATTTGGGCCCTAAAGTATAAAACATTTAGATGCTGGCCAACATCCACCTCTCTCCATTTTCCAAGTCCCGTTCCGGGGTTCGGCCTCCCCAGCCAAACATACACCTCCCAATATCCCCATGCCCATCATTTCCTTCTACCATCTCACCCCAAACTGTCTCGATGCCAAGCTCCCCACTCAATTCCGTCTTATCGTTCACTCTCATCACCTCCAAGCTCTCTAAATCACCCAAATCTATAGTGGATATTCCATCCTCAACCTCACTACCAATAGTGGCATTGCTTATTGTTTTTCTCATTTTTATCCTCTCCGTGGTCGTTGTTGACATTTCTTCTCGAGCACTGGTGAGAGCACGCTCGTCTCGGATGCCTCTTCTCATGGAATAAACGAGCCAACCGCCAATCCCGACGAAGATGGTGGCACCCAGAATCCCAATCCCTTGGCCAATTGTGATCTCCATATTTCTGGTTTTGTCAGGTACCTTCGGAGTACCGAGATCACCTCTACTAGTCTTGCGTACTGGGGCAGCTTTTCTGAAACGACTGAATTGTGGTAAACCCAAGCTGGTTATAGCGTCTAAATTGTCCGTTGGAAGGCTCCTAGGGCCAATAATGCTGCTGATCTTAGTCTCGAGGTTTCAGTGGCAATAGGTTCTAGTGAAATAGAGAGCTTTCACCATAACGAGTGTGCATGTTTGTCGTATCGCTGTCACTAGCAAAAACTCCACTCTGCAGAGGAACATATAGCGGTGAAAGCGATATGGCCATACGGGCTTGTAGAACCCGGTCGTGTGCTGTCCAAGATAAACGTTATCATGCTCCACATGGTTGGACGACATTATACCACATTGCATGGCAGGGAACTTATCTTCTCGGAATGACCAACCTTCGGTAACTCCGGTCCGTATCTGGGCTGTAGCCAGCCTGCTGCGCTGATTTAGGTGTTGCTCACGAACGCGAAGTAGGAATTTCCGGGCATGGACATCTACAACACAAGGCAAATAAACCTTATTCTATTCTCGGAGCTCCAGGTCACCCAGAATCCCACTTAAAATGAATAGGACAGTTACTCTTACTCCTGTCTAAGTAACACTGGAACCTGACCACTACCCTTACTTATCGTAACCCTATTTCAGTGAGCCTACTCACACAGCGGGTATGTACAGCTATATTGATGCATGAAATTTTGCGCTGCATTCAGTTGGCCACCAGAGCATGGATCTGGGTGGGGTATATCACATAAGGCAGTGATTCCAAACCATGACACGACCTAGTAAATGTAAGTATACTGTCGGACTCAATAAGGGAGCTGTGGAAGTTAATATCGATCTTTGCATGGCCCCGGGGGTGTGCTGTACTGTCAAGGCTGTTACCTGTGAGCATATTCCCATAATGTATCTGCAGAGCAGCAAATAGTGCACTCAATTACACGCTCTTCTGTTGCATAGCCGTGCCGTGGGCGGCGCGCATGCTACAAAAAAGTGAGCAGGCCCTAAGGGCCACTAATATTCCATAATGTATGTAGTGAAAGTGGGCCGCAGGCTTGTCTCTCCCTGTCGACTACGTTAGTATAGCATTTATGGATGCCCTAATGGGGGCGGGGCGAATCCAACGGGGGTTTCCTGCAGCTGGGGGATGAGAGCATAGGCATGCAAAGGTATGTAATTGAGGGATCCAGCCACTAGCCCAGCATAATTGTAACCAAGCCTGAAACCCCCGGACCCCCTAGCGCTACCCCCGAGCCCAACTCCGACCGCATCGATACCACAGGCCCCACTAGCATGTACATGTGCACTGCACCCCCACTAACCCCCAACTTGCGAATTATATACCATGATGTTTATAATAGCTTGTCGTGATAGTCATGACCAAAGAGTTTGCTAGCCTGGTGGAGATTGACCGGGCGGAGGGGTTGTTGTTTCCATACAAATTCCTCAGTGATGTATGGTTGTATACGCAGCTTCAACTGGAAGAAATCTACTGTCCGTCATATATGCCAAAGTAGGTGCCTGCAGCGGAAAATGTCCGGCCACGATGCTGAACCGGGCATCCAAAGAAGCAACAGTATTGGGAATGCATGAGAGGAAAGTCCTGTGGCTTTTGATGGTGGCACCGTGTCATGACCCCGCACTGGAATTGTTTCACGTCAGAGCTCACCGGTGATCTCCCGAATTTAGTGACACAAACATCTACCTTAGCTAGATGGCTGCTAGACCGCACGTCACTCGCCTTGTTTTAATAGCGAAGGTATTAAGGGTATATCAACACTCACCATACCAAAGCCCGTTACTTGTGAAGAAACATATAAATAACTCGAGGATTGATTTGCTCCCGTGTATATTTCGCGGAGGAAATATCCGTCGCGACACAATGGTGTACCTACCTAGTGCCAAACCCCATTGTGAAGGTCGTTCCATGTTTAACATGCTATGTAAGGATGGAGTATTTCTGCTCTGTACGACAAAGTGGAAAAGGCAGAAAAATTGTGTGCCATGTGTACCACCTGGCTGAACGATTGGATGCTGCTAAGCGACTAGAACCCCCTCGTGCTAGCGAGCCCTGTGTCTTTTTAGTCTGGTTTCTTACCCGAGCACTTCGCAACAGACGGCATCCTAATAACTCTCGTGATTCCCTGACCCGGTTAGCGTTATCCTTTGGAACTTGGTAAGGCAATGAAAGAAGGGATTTGTATGTTAGGGGGCACTTAAAGTGCAAGCTCAAAATTCTACCCTTGAAACAGGCATAATCATGTCGTTTGACCCACTGCAATTGTGATGCAACTCGAGGCGAGATGAAGGATGAAAACGGGGCTGAACATCACGAGGTTGGGAATATGCCACAGGGATATTAGGTGGTGTAACATACCAAGACCTCCCTTGAAGTGCAACTGTGCAAACAAGACGAGAATTCTGTGTTCAAGACGTTATGTCTTGAACGCTTTCTGCCCATGTCTCGACCTTCTTGACTCCATACGGTGATTTGCGGCTATGTTACCACCAAATGACCAGACGGCCAGAATCGGATAACAGACTCTGCTCAGATTTACAATGTTTTGATCAGAACCCAAAAAATACTTGGCGAAAGTTAAGGAAAATAATTGATTTCTTGGGTGCGGCTGATGCTGACCGCAGCCTCTGTGAGAAACAGGATTTTTCAATGGGAAGCCTTCTGGAAGGCCGGGGCTGACAGTGGCAGGCCTCACCACCCTGTGGCTTCATCTGAGCAGAATCTCCTCGTGATCTACATACTCCACTCGCCCGAAGGAGGAATGGAAAGTGGGAATAGGTACAAGAATAGGTTGACTAGCACCAAATACCGCCTTGCCTCTCGATCTCTGATATGTATGTACAAACGTATACCTTGGTTCGGGGTGGGGGCAGCAAGCAATTGTAATCTGTGGAGAGCTCAAGCGCAGTGTAAGAATATTGTTAGACGATCCTCCTTAGCCGCAATATCCAAGTTTTATTAAATGACTGCCAGTTCATCAAATCATACACAACGGAGCGGGGATGGTTATGCATTATGTATTCGGTGGTGGAAGAAAAATGCCAGTCCTCCTCGCAGTGTCTGCGCACCAATGCAGCCTGTAATTTAAATCGATTGAAGGCGCTTACGAACGAGGTTTCAATCAACCTTTCGGCCAGCAGCCCATGCCTACGCCCGATACAAGAGAGTCCCTAGTTTAGCATTGCTGCTGGCACAAGGCTCCCCCGAGAACAGGGTATAATACTAAGCTGCTCAGTGAGCATGATCGTCAGGAACTGGCGTGCTACAACCCCCTGAATCACAAGGACGTTTTCAGAGTATCGAAGAAAAAGTGGATACATGAGTCTGGGGAGGTACGGGAATTGGGCAATTCATTACCCTACTCAGTACGTGCTAGTCTGGGAGCCAGAAGAAATGAATCACTCTAAAATATCGACGTCAGGAAGAAGTTGGGGAAACTGAGATTCAGAAGAGTATGTTTAAAAAAATAAAGGAAAGGAAGGAACTATGCACGGCTACTCGTACAAAACCAATCTGAGAGTTTGTGCTTTACCGCCGTAATAGGCTGCGACAGAGGCTACTCCTTCATATTAGCGTACGGCATATGACTTCATTCCTAAACACGTTTACATTCTCTCATGACATGATGGGGCCTTTCCAATCATCTCCACTCAGGGTCCTCAAGATTCCTTTTATGGGGTCGAGTTCATCGAGATCTGAGGTGAGGGCTACTTAACATGCAGGTTCTCAAATGCACGTAGTCTAGCATATGCAGTCTACAGTTCTGCCACCAATCACTACTCTTGCACAAGGGTAGGAAGGGGTGTGTGAGGGGTGATGGGGGGGGAGTGGGAAAGGGTGCACAAAGTCATTAAATGTTGGATGGCAGCTAATTGGAGAGTGACTTGCGACCCAGTGAGATATAAGACCTGTCCCCTCGCCTCAATTCCAATCCTCAGATCAACCTGAATTTCGCACACCAGGAACAGCTTCATCTCCTCACGTCCTCCTTCACACTTCAAACGCCTCACCGGCTCTTATCTTCAACCTCGATCGATTCTTCAAACTGGCGTGGTCATCTTCTCTCCACTCAAAGATCTACCACAAGCTGAACAACACGGTCAAAACAACAACCCCCAAAATGTCTCCAACTTCAGAATACAGCCCCACCACATCCCTCCGTGGTCGCTTCACACATTCTGAAAACAAACACCGATCCTCTGGGGAATCTGAACGCTCTGTTTCACCAAAGGGAGCATTCATAAGGTTGAACTCTCTACAGCCACCTCATACACCCACCTACTTCGAGCTCGGACGGGGAAGGCACAGTGGGAAATGGCTCTTCGATATCAAGGGATGGAAGCGTTTATTCGGCAGGGGCGAGGGTGCCTGCGACTCCCCTCAATATCTACTATGACCTACCACTCTTCGCTCTGGTCTAGTCTAGTCTCCGGTTAGACTGGGTGTACTTTATATCGACAACACTTACGAATTGCTCTGGTGGGACTTTTGCAAAACTGCTCTAGGGGGCAGCTAGCTGCTATACCTCATCAAAAAACATCCTCTATTTTAATTTCTTAATTTGTCTTTATTTACCAGCTATCGATCTTTTCCTTTGTTACTCTGCTTTGCTTTGGTGGTCGGTGACCACGGATTATTTAGCTGGATTTCTAACTAGTAGGGAACTGGGACGAGACAGGCGAATTATGGTATTTTAAAATGTGACAGTTATTAGAGGTTATGGCGATTTGGGGTTGCTTTTTACTTAACTATTATCTCTTAATTCTTGTCTTGTTCTCCGATATTTCAGCTTGATTGTTTACGACAGACATGGATACTAGGATGGGAACAAGGATGGCTCATGAATCACGAACATGTGGGGTTTGGGGTGGGGTAATGAAAACGTCTATTTTGGGACTTGTGAAGGAACTGGTTGCATGATATTGGGCCGGATCAGACGGACAATGGATGGCTGGAAATGGATGCAAAACCTTGAAGAGGGGGATAGGAAAGATCTTTCGGTTTCCACAAAACATATCAAAACTAGGTAGAAATATATCAGAAGCGATCACCATCGCCGTACTGTTGGCACCTTACAATCTCTCTCAGTAATGATATTTGTGGCTTGGGGAAATACGAAAATCTAACGGTACTCTTATTGCAGGACTGCCGCGCAATTCCGCGTGAGCGCATGCACATTCTACTCTTCCTAGTCTACTAGTCTCTATCCAGGTGATAATCAGGTTCTCTTCACGTAACACAAATACACACATTTGTTGGTGACACGCGTTCAGGATGTACTCAGGAATGGCTTAGTATTGAAGTTGGCTCTCCTCACCACCTTTTTACCAATCCATTGATGCGTATTCAAACGAATCGCTTCAACTGCCCCGGAATTGACACCAGAAAAAAAAACCAATTTTATTGTTTCTCATGTGTTGATCCAAAACGTTAATATTATGCGAGAGCGCTAATCTGATAACAGTAGTTGATGGACCATCACCCTTCTGTGGTTGGCTAGAGCGCAGCAACCATGTGACCCCGCCCCGATAGGCGACTGGAATTGACTTAATCGGAACGAGTTTAAATAGCGGCTCCTGCTGCAGAGCGAACCGGTGTGGCTTTGGGGTGCGCATGCAGCTGGGGCTTTGCTACAATACCGATATCAAATTGGACCACTCTGCAGGGGATTATGATCATGATGGATAATGATACACATATCGAGATAAACCACATCCGCTTGCGAGCAACAAAAAAACTGACAAGGGATGTTCTCTCTCGGTGAGAGTATTACTACCCACAGACGTTGTTGCTGAGTTTTGGTCTAAGTCTTTGAAATCAACCGGGGATGTTATACACCAGTAGGTGCGGTATGTCTATGTGCGGTATGTATATGAGGACAAAATCCGATTCTTGCGGGGAATCTTTTCAAACGTGCATGAGTTAGAGGAACACTTCAGCTGAAGCCAAGTAACATAACATGCGCATACCGTGTTTTCTGATGATTTTGGTTCTGACTAGGGTAGGGTGGTGATTCTTGCCGTTCGAAATAGTCGTTGAAGATATTCCCTGACCCCACCCCCTCGGCCAGCCCCGAGTTTACCCACCGCGGAGAAATTCCTGGAATGCATCCGAGCCACATAATACGTATAGAAGCGTTTACACTTGCATCTAAGGTGGCAAATATCTGCTGAACTTGGTGATTTTCGAAAAGGCATGCATCGGTTCGCGGAGCAGGTGCTAGTCGCTATCAACATGGGAACATGCAGAAGAGCGGTGAGCTAGCTGTCTCGGGTGTAACAAACTTTTCTTGCTTGCTTCACCAGACAGTTATTGGGCACCAGTGCGCAAGGCGTGAGAATGTTTCATATTTCTTTGCACTTTCATGAGATCAGACTATGCCAGACGCGTAATGTGGTTACAACATAACGCAACCACTTAGGTAAACGGATGACACCTTGGCTCTCTACTCCTACTCAAGGGGGGGAGCGGAGAAGCGGAGAATGTGAAGAATGGTAGGGCCGGGGAGCGTCATACGTATGCGTTTCAGTCGTAATACGAGATCGTTCCGCATGGCCGACAGTGATCAAGAATTTGGAGTCGGCATGCCGAATCAGATACCCTTTTTTGTGTCACCCTTGATGCACTTGTCAGTCTTCAAGGATTGTGTCTTGTGGTTGCACCGCTTAATGAAATGCAGGCTCCCACTAGCCAATTGCTCCCACTGCCCCAAGCCAATATACTCACCCAAGCTCCTTGACCTAACCGATTTGTGAATACTAACTCGACTCAATCGCTACGTAAAGTGTTATTTATTTATTTTCTGTTTATCTCTGAACATAAAATGGGCCTGCATTGTCGGAATAGCTACTTTTCTGTGGGGTGACAGGAGGCTATCAAACTCAACCTACTGGTACTCATTTGTTTCAGAATTTCCGCATGGCACGGGCCTCTTGGACAGGCACTGCCACACTCGCTTATGTCTTACTGCACAGCACCCCATGTGACTTGGATATCTAATGTGTAAGGGTATTCAATCAGTAAAGTAGCAGGTTTGATAAAATTTTTCAAAGGCCCAAGGGTTTTTGCTTTTACTTGATTCTAGGGTGCTGATGAAAAGAAAACTTGTTGTAATGTGGAGGGAAATATTTCAGTGCGTGAGAAACTAGTCACTGCCTTATCGGGTGGTATACTCTGTACAGTCCTACCTGAGAGCAAAAGAAGCTCAGGGTAAGTAATGCTTCACAATAATGGGCTGCTGCCACAAGTCTATTCTCGTGCAACTGCCATAACTCTATTCTGGTGCAACAACCTCAAGTCTATTCTCGTGAAGCACCGCAACCGCCTTGAGGCTGTGCAAAAAAATATATGCATGCACCGTGCTAATATATTTTCCCGCACATATACATACTGTATGTACTCTATGCATGTATCGATCAGATCAAATCTCAACCCATGCTAGGAGCCAACAACAGTCTCTTCGCTGCTATGCAATGCATCGTGCATCTTCCCCCAAAAACCTCATACATCTGCACATGCATGCAGACTTGAGAAGTCTGGGGACCGATGCATACTTGAGCCTCATTAGCGCACCAGTACTGTTCCAGAGCAAACTGCAGACTACTGCAAGCCCGCTCAATGAAACAACCTCAATGTCCTGTCCTCAGCCCACCGCGTTTCCCAGGTCCGAGGCCGTGTGGGAATCTTACTGGCTCTCATGCATTGGCAACCAAACCACCACGACCAAGACACACATCCATCATTATTTTCCTGCATAATGACAGAGGAATAATAAATTATGATGTAACGGCACCGTAGTCCCACGATCGGAGATATAGATATGGATTTCCATTTCATCTGCCTTTCCCTATGGGGGGTTAGGGGGAAGGTCCACTATTCTTCTAGTCTATACCGGTTCCTGTAAAGTAAGTGAGGATGCTTTTGGATATGGGTCCATGAGTGTGCATGTCGGAGAAATGCCCGGGCCGGATGGGAAGAAACTTGACTTGCCCCGCTGGTCATGCTTCGTGGCCCGCAATATTAATGCTTGGGTGAATCTAGCATGAAATTACGTCCTACATGCAGGGACGGAAATAATTTTTTTATAGGATGGTGTTAATGGACCCGGTAGTTTACCTCGCTGGCAAGGCATGTTAGTACTACCGCACATGGGACGTCAGAGCGTCGGTACCTACCGCTATCTGCTTTGTATAATGCAGCCTTTGCTTCTAGATGAGACGACTTCATCTCACATACTACGTCGATTTTTCGATGCTGGATGAGCATCGAGGGAAGGGTTCCTCACGTAGGCATCGTGTAACGTGTCAATATAGCCACTTCACTGGATTGGAAATACATGTAGAACTTTGGTTCGGGTTGACTGAGTTGGAGCCTCCAACTACAGCCGAGCCAAAGGGAAAGCAACCTTAAGATCTCCAGGCGTTTCAAGAATTGACGCCTCTTATCTAAAACTAAGATTACCCAATCATATGCTTTCATGATTATTATGGTATAGTTAGCTGCTACGGCTCTCAGAACAATGTTAGAAGTTGTGCATTTTTTTCTTTTCCTTCGCCAGCTCACCTCGAGGAATTGAGTTACTGGTATGCATGTTTCACTAGTAAGAATCTGGGTGAATTGGTAGCTGTATCTACTTGTGATCATAGCCTTGATTTCGCATTGGTAATAATGCAACATGTGGCGCCAGTGCCCTGGTAAGTTCAGGGTAAGTTTTTGCATTGGCGAGCGTTAGTGCTTGAAGAAGATAGCCGTACTGGCTTCATCCCTGCGCAGCCTAATGGTGTTAGAGCGCTTAAAAAGGGAAGGCTTGAGGGCAGGCAAGTATGGCAAGGCTGAAATAAGTCTCAACAGGCGCTGCTGAGACAAACCAGTCTTTGTTGAGAAGAGATCAATTCAATTCAGCACCCATGTTTACGTGGGTATACGGTAGCGGACTCACCTGGAAATAGTGAGCTTGGAAGGGCCCGAAGCAGTAGGTATAATCTAGGGTAGGCAGCTTTTTGCACCGGTGCAATTACGCATACAATAGATTATCAATCTAGGCAATGAAATTGACATCTGCCTCCTAGGATTCAATGACTAGTTCATTTATCCCATTCATCGTTCTCACGTTTGATTTGCATTTTGCATATATTAAGTTGACTCCTATGTAGCAGTACACGGGATACATAAAGGGGGTCCGGTTATTTTAGGCATAATTTCTATGTGGGGGCATTTATAGAGGTAGGGTGGGCATAAAGTATGCTTCTGGCTTGCTCTATACTGGAATGGTAGGTTATCTAGAGAAAGGTGATGCTTGATGCTTGCCATCTTTACACGTTTGGCATCTTCAGTATTACCTTGATCAAGCTGCTATTGTATAAATAGATTCTGGAAATGTAATAGACCAGCCAAAAAATTCTAAGCGTTTAAGGCCAGTGCCGATTTATATATCCCTTGACTGTATAATTCTCTCTATCTGGTACACAAGTCGTGGGAAGATAATGTACATTTGGATCTCAGGGTAACCTCTGTGAAAATTCATTTTCACCACTTGAGGTGGAACTCCTGAGGAAGTATACTACTCAGCATCTGTAGAATTAGCATAAAAAGGAATGAGCATCTACATACGCTAGCATGGATGAGCCCAGGTACTGCCTGCATACTATATGCTTGAGAAACGATTTGGATAGTCTGGCTCGTTTGGACGCCATTGGTATCTGTCGATCAGTTTTTATGTCGAGTGACGTATGGGTGCTTCTGGATTTGTAGGAAGGGTAGTCTGGCTGGAAAAGGGAAATTGTGTCTAAGTCCAGGTTATATTGTACAGCCGAACTTGTGGTTGTGCATCTAGTATGTATAAGCACATGTACATATTCGGTAGTACAGCTTGACAATCCTTTTACCTCCACTGCCATCACCTTCCGGTCAACATCTATAGCCTGCTTTCTTGCATTGAGCAGCCCACTGACGGGAGCCATGCAGTAAGACAAGCTCGACTGTTGCCAGGTTACTACCTCCAGTTGGCTAAGTATGTGAGCGACAGGCTCTGTGACAATTGGCTCTGATGGAGTTGTGCTTGAGAAGGATATCTCTTGCCAACGCTACCAGATCATACACCAGCACTATGTTCTTGTCGATGGTCTAGGTTATCTGGGGGATTAAATTGGGAATAGGCTATGGATGGCTATACGTAAGGTGGTACCGGGAATGGCTCATCGTGAGTCCATTGGCGGAATCCATTGGCAGAATTACCCTCAGATGATACTCCATAGCAGTCTCGCTCAGTTCCACAGAAAGTAATTGGTAGAGGAACATTCTGTTCGCTAGGATGGCAAACATATAGCCTCGGTTTGACCTCCCGATGGTGGCGCTCAAAAGCTTGAAGATGAGATGTCATAATTTTTTGGACAGACTCCGTTTCAGAGGGCTTGGCGTAATTAGCAAAAGATCCCTTCCTCAGCGAGTATGGATACCATTCTTTACTGTGCCCATTGTGGGATATGATAGAATGCTCTGATTCCCCCCCAGCCTGCCCTGCTATAGTGTTGAACCTGGGCCGCAAGGTCGAATGCGTGGGAGATAAAAAGGCAATTTCTGAAGGTAACGGCCCTGTTGAGAATGGGTGCTATTTAATGAGAGGTATGTGGATAAAGGGGCTGTAATTAAAGGGTCGGACTAAGACTAGTAATTATAGTGGTTTGGGTAGGTGAAGGATATACCCAAACGTCTTTGACAGAGGTCACGCATTGTCCTCTATTTACGACTTTCCGGCACGGGGACCCA
>Ga0307511_10001867_pt1 | contig 22132 bp, 16 predicted proteins | sample 13_EM_MG_FD_200266 | JGI IMG/M metagenome (GOLD analysis project Ga0307511, IMG submission 200266) | Populus trichocarpa ectomycorrhiza microbial communities from riparian zone in the Pacific Northwest, United States - 13_EM | ecosystem: Host-associated > Plants > Roots > Unclassified | place... | reverse complement strand
GTGATAATATTATTTTTTTAATTGTTGGCGTGCTATTGATCAGACTGTTTAACAAGTATAAAAAGACGGGCTTTTTTGACAATGAAAGTTTAAAGGTATTTAACGGGGTCATTTTTTCTTGTATTGGACTCGCTTTATTAGGCGCTATCCAAACTATAGTTAATAATTTTTACGAAGTGCACTTCGATCAATGGACATCCGTAGGAAGCATTGCCAATAGGTTATTTCAGTCCTTTACCAGACTTTTAATTTTAAGGGAGCCGCAAACCATGTATTTTCTTTTAGTGATCATTTTATGGGCAGTAAAGCAGTTTGTGACAAAGGCATTGATTATCAAAAATGAAAATGAGGCGTTCGTATAAATATGGCTATAATAATCAATTTGGATGTCATGATGGCTAAGCGAAAGATGTCACTTAACGAACTGTCTCAACGGGTGGGACTTACAACAGTAAATTTGTCAATCCTGAAAACCGGGAAGGCGAAGGGCGTAAGGTTTGATACTCTTGAATCAATTTGTAAAGTTCTTGATTGCCAGCCGGGAGACATCTTAGAATATAGAGAATGAGAGATTAGATTACCAGAAAAGTAGTCGTATTCGCCCACCCAGATTGTCGCATTCACACCTCATTTATTCTCTGGGAATGATGCAGCTTTGTACCATTAAATTATAAATTCATCCATCATGGCACGAGTATCGATCTACCTAAACTTCCAGGGTAAAACAGAAGAAGCCTTTAACTTTTACAAATCGGTTTTTAAGTCTGAGTTTTCCAGTCCCATTATGCGTATGGGGGATATGCCTTCCCCGCCAAATGCTCCGGCATTATCAGAAGAGGAGCAGAAAGCAGTCATGCATGTCAGTATGCCCATTCTTGCGGGGGTACAGATCATGGGCACTGATTTTTTGGAAAGCATGGGTCACAAGATCGTCGTTGGGAACAATACCACGATCTCCCTGGAACCAGATTCGAAGGAGGAAACCGATCGCCTTTTCAAATTGCTGTCGGAGGGAGGCTCGGATATGGCTCCCATGCGCCAGGAGTTTTGGGGTTATTGGGGATGTTGTTTGGACAAATTTGGCATCCGCTGGATGTTCAACTTCCCCAATCAAAGCTAACAGGCACTAAAAGAAGTTGTCTGGGATGGGGCCTGAATACACAGTTCCTTTGCATTTGTAGAAAATATTAAACCCGGCTCTCCCTGTCTCCTGACCGAAAGATCATTCTTAGTGCCTGATCCTGGGTCAGGTAAGCAACAGCCCAATTATAAAGTGTCTTTATCTTGTTGTTATAATTGACTAAGGAGATGAGATGTATAAAAAGCCAGCCCAGCAAACCCGGCAAGCCACCTAAGTGCAACTTGTGCTTAAACAGGTCAGCAACTGCAAGTCGTCGACCGATTATGGCCATGTCACCCCGGTCAAAATATTTGAATGGTCTCATTGGACGCCCTTTTGCCAAATGAAGCAAATTTTTAGCTAAAGCTTTACCTTGTTGAATGGCCGGCTGAGCGAGTTGCGGGTGTCCACCTGGATAATCGTTGTCGCCAAATTGAATACTGATATCACCAATAGCAAAGATGTTGTCGTATCCTTGTACCCGGTTATAAGCGTCTGTTATCATCCTCCTTCCTTTTCCAAGGCTCTGTTCTGAAATGCCCTCAAATGTATTCGCGATCACACCTGCAGCCCATACCAATGTTTTTGTTTCGATGACGGATCCATCCGATAAATGCACTTTATCGTCGTCGTAGAGAAGGACCCTGGTGTTCAATTTTACATGTACACCCAATTCGCTAAGGGCCCGATATGCTGCCTTATGCGTTTTGTCGCTCATAGAGGACAGCAAATTGGGGGCGCCGTCAATAACATGGATTTCCATCGAGGCGTTTTTCAGTTCGGGATAATCTTTTCCAAGGATATACTTTTTCATTTCCGCGAACATTCCTGCAACTTCTACACCTGTCGGGCCCCCACCTGCGACGACAATGGTCAGCCATCTTTGCCTCTCCCGGGAATCTTTTTCAAGAGATGCCCTCTCAAGGGTCTTGATCCATTCATTGCGAAAATACAAGGCATCATCTACGTCCTTTAGTGAGAAGGCATTTTGCCGGATATTCTCGTTGCCGAAGAAATTGGTTTTAGTGCCGGCAGCAAAAACCAGATAGTCATAGGCTAATTCACCTCCGTCACTCAAATACAATTTATTTTCAGAAGCATTGACCTTTAGCAGCGATGCCATCCTGAATGTAATGTTCTTTTTTCTGAATACCTTTCTGAACGGATAGCTTATGCTGGATGGTTCGAGAAAACTCGTAGCTACCTGGTAGAGCAGTGGCGTAAAGTAATTGTAGTTGTTTTTGTCGATCAGTGTCAGGTCATAGGATTTGTTGTTTAACAGTTGCCTGGCAAGGTTCAACCCTGCAAAGCCTCCGCCAATGATAATAATACGTTTTCTATTTGATTTGCTCATTTCCATTTGATTGTTTTTAAGTCCCATTTACATGCCAACAAATCGGGTTTAGTAAAAAAATGCCCTGGCAATCCAAACCAACGGTGTGCCAATATTTTAGATAATTGGTTTGCAGCATTTTAATTTTTTGAGGACGAAGTAAAATGTTGTTATATCAATAATTATTGAAAAAATGTTCGAGCAGAGTTTTGAAGCAATAATTTATGGTTTGAATTGATTAGCGTTGTAATTTTACCAGTGACAATTAACAGTCAAAAACCCATTCGGTGAAAGCGAAAATCTTAATAGTCGAAGATCAATTTATTGAGGCAAAGAGTCTTAAGGTGATACTCACTAACGCAGGGTACTCCACTTGTTCCATCGCACGATCAGTTGATGCAGCACTATGGGTAATTGAAAAGGAAAAACCTGATCTGATATTGGTTGATATTTTTCTGCAGGGCGAAGGAACCGGTATTGATCTCGGCAAAATTCTGAATGAAAAAGGGCTGGCTTTTGTTTATTTATCTGCTAATTCGAACAGACAAATACTGGAGGAAGCAAAACCAACAAAGCCTTATGGGTTTATGGTAAAGCCTTTTCGTGCAAAGGATGTATTGATTATGCTGGATGTTGCCTTGTACCTGCACAAGAACCGGCTTTTTGAGAAAAGTAATATTCCCTCATCACAAAATGCCGTACCGGTCGTCCTCCCCCCTGAATTCAGCCACCTGCTGGGCAAAAGTCAAAAATTTATAGAGACACTTGAGCGGGCCAAAATGGTGGGTCCTAAGGATACTTCCGTGCTGATATTGGGCGAAAGTGGTACAGGAAAAGAATTGATCGCTCATTCAATTCACAAAGTCTCTGCGAGGCGGCATAAACCGTTTGTCGTTGTTAATTGCGCAGCACTACCCGCCCATCTTATCGAATCCGAACTCTTCGGGCATGAAAAAGGTGCCTTTACTGGTGCGATTGCAAAAAGGGAAGGTAAATTTGAATTAGCAGACGGAGGCACGATTTTCCTTGACGAAATTGGCGAGTTACCACTGGAATTGCAGGTCAAATTCCTTCGCGTGTTGCAGGAAAGGGAAATTGAACCAATTGGGGGTAAACCCAAAAAGATAAATGTGCGGGTACTTGCTGCTACCAATAAGGACCTGGAGGAAGAAGTTGCAGGCGGACGCTTTCGGATAGATTTATATTACCGGCTTAACGTTTTTCCGTTGGTAATGCCCTCGCTGAGGGAAAGAAAAGAAGATATACCGCTGTTGGCAAATCATTTTTTAAAAAAGTATGGCGCGGTAGAAGGAGGGCAGGCCCCTGTACTGTCAACAGAGGCTGCAGACAGGCTCATGGGCTTCAATTGGCCAGGCAATATCAGGGAATTGGAGAATACGATCCAACGGAATGTTGTGCTGGCAAAAGGCACTCTTATTGATTCCCTGGAGATACCAGTTTCAAAAAGTGTAGCCAATGTGACCAATAGCAATAAGAACGGATTTAAGACCATGGCAGAAAATGAACGGGATCATATACTGGCAGTACTTGAAAGCTGTAATTGGAAAATATCCGGTAAAGGGGGCGCAGCTGAGATTCTTGACGTGAATCCGAACACATTAAACTCAAGGATTAAAAAACTGGGCATTGAAAAGGAGATCATTGCCAAAAAAGGGTAGCTGTTGCTGTTAAGATTTCAAATATGAGGCTAAAGATTATTGATATATCAATAGTAAATGGAATGTATAATACGCCCCGGTTAGTCTGGTTTTTCCGCAACTCAACATTGCTGTTGCTTTTAGCCTTCCCGGCATTATGCTTTTCTCAGAATCTCAGGTTTGATCATATCGGCACACAGGATGGATTGTCTCAAATCAATGTTACTTGCATTATCCAGGAAGATCGCGGATTTATATGGGTGGGAACAGATGATGGATTAAACAGGTATGATGGCTACCAATTTATCACCTACCACCATAACCCTAAAGATAGCAATTCACTCAGTAATAATCTTATTGCCGACATTATACAAGATAAGGAAGGGGTTCTTTGGGTTGCCACTAAAAATGGCTTAAATAAATTTAATCCTAAAACAGGCAGGATTACGCGATATATGCATGATCCCGCAAACTGTGCCAGCATTTCAAGTAATGTTTTAAATAAGCTAGCCCTGGATGCAGATGGTAATTTGTGGATCGCTACACAAATGGGAGGTCTTGAATGCCTCGATATGAAAAAAAATATTTTTAAGCACTACCTGCACGCTGATGCGGAAAAGGAAAGCATCAGCAATAATAGTGTTCTTACCATTTATATGGACCAAAAGAATCGCTTATGGGCCGGAACTTTAAATGGGGGGCTCAATCTTTTCGACAAAGAGACCAGTTCGTTCATTAAGTTCCCTAATAGGGAAGCAAGAACCAGGAGGCTGGCAGGTAAAAATATTCTTTGCATTTTTGAGGACAGCAAACAACAGTTATGGATAGGTACACAAGATGATGGATTGTATTTATTTGATCCGGCTAACGGTTCATTCAAGCGAAATAAGCATGATGATAAATCTCCGGGAAGCATTTCGAGCAACACTGTACTTCGCCTTAATGAAGATGATAATGGCGATCTATGGGTGGGAACTGAAAATGGAGGGCTTTCCATACTCGATAGAAACACCGGGAGGTTTCAAACTCTTGCCCACGATGAGGTAGACAGGTACAGCATTAATGGCAATTCTATTTACGCTATTTGTAAAGACAGGCTGGGTAATATGTGGCTGGGTGCTTTTAATGCAGGAATAAGCCTTCACAAAAGAAATTCGGAAAGCTTTATCCACTACCGACGTAATTCTACAGCGGCAAGCATATCCAATAATTTCGTATGGGATCTTTTTGAAGACAGCCATAAAAATATCTGGGTGGCTACAGATGGCGGAGGGGTAGATAAGCTTGATGCCAGGAGCGGGAACTTTACAAATTATAGACAACAAGCTGCCGGCAAGAATGGGTTGTCTGGTAACTATGTATTGGCAATTAGGGAAGATGATGATGGGGATATATGGATGGGGACCTGGGGCAATGCTGTCAGCATATTCAATCCTAAGAAAAATAAGTTCAGTTATTTAAAACATGATCCCGGTAATCCAAATAGCTTAAGCTCAAACCATGTGTTTGCCATCGCACAAACCAGGGATAAAAAGATATGGATCGGTACGGCCGATGCCGGACTGGATTGCTATGATAAAAAGTCCAATTCGTTCACCCATTTTACGAACGATGTCTCATCATTGCTCGAGGACAGGGCCGGTAATTTATGGGTAGGGACATTTGAGAATGGTATAAATCTCCTGGATCGAAAGACAAATACTTTCACCAGGTACAGTTACATAAGAAATGGGAAGGGGCTAAGCAACAGCAATGTGCGTGATATTTTTGAGGACCATCTAGGTAACTTATGGATAAGCACTTTTGATGGGCTGGATAAGTTTGATCCTAAAACAAAGACCTTTACCATATACACTTCGGAGCAGGGGCTGCCAGGTAATATCATATACGCAGTAAGAGAAGACGATAAGAAAAACATTTGGATCAGTACTAATCATGGGTTGTCGGTGTACGATGCGTTAAACGGTAAGTTTAAGAACTATACCACAGAAGATGGGCTCCAGGGTGATGAATTCAAGCCTCATTCGGCCTTAAAAGCTTCAGATGGCAGACTTTATTTTGGTGGCACCAATGGATTCAATGTGTTTTCTCCTTCCGATATCGTTAAGCCGATGGGATTTTGCCCGATCGTGATCACATCGATGCAGATCTTTAATAAGTCCATTGCCCGTGCAGCAACGGATGGAGATATCTCACGCCTGGAGCAAGATATCTCGGAGACCAGGCAGCTCAGCTTATCCTACAAGCAAACGTTTTTCTCAATAGAATATGCGGCCCTTGATTTTTCTTCTGCCGATAAAAAGAAATATGCCGTTATTTTAGAGGGCTTTGATAAGGAATGGAATTATGTTGGTAGCAGGAATACTGTTACTTATACAAATGTTCCCCCGGGTCAATATGTATTTAAGGTGAAGTATCAGAACATTTCAGGATTGTGGTCGCCGGAAGACTCAAAACTTCAAATTACTGTCAGGCCGCCTTTTTGGCTGACCTGGTGGTTTAAAACACTTGCAGCTTTAACAGCAATAGGGATAATTTACACTTATATTAGGATCAGAATGCATTCTATAAAAAGCCAGAAAATAAACCTGGAGATGCAGGTCCACAAGAAGACTGCTGAGGTTGTGGCTCAAAAAGAAGCATTGGAAGTACAGCAGCTTGAAATCAATCAAAAAAATGAATCGCTTCAAGGCTTGGTTCGTGAAAAGGACAGCCTTTTAATGGAAAAAGAATGGTTACTGAAAGAGATTCATCATCGTGTTAAAAACAATTTCCACATTGTTGCAAGCCTGCTGGAGATTCAGTCAAGTTATCTGAAAAACAAAGAAGCCTTGTCCGCTATAAAAGAAAGCCAGCACAGAATTCATTCAATGTCCATTATTCATCAGAAACTTTACCAATCCGAAACGCTGTCTACCATCCATATGCCCGAGTATATTTACGAACTGGTAGAATATCTCCGGGAAAGCTACTCGATCCGTGAGAACGTTGGATTTTCACTGCAAATAGAGAACATTGAATTGAACCATGCGTCTGCAACTACCTTAGGCCTAATTCTTAATGAGGCGATTACCAATGCGATTAAATATGCATTCACAAAGACAGTAGACGGGAAGATATCTATTTCACTTAGTCATATTTCAGATTCGCAGATTATGTTGAGTATTGCCGATAATGGACGCGGGCTTCCTACTGATTTTGACTCTAAGATCGGTGCTTCAATGGGCATGGAATTGCTGCAAGGACTTACCGATGATTTAGGTGGTAGTTTCAGTATCGAAACGAAAAACGGAACGCATATAAAGGTAATTTTTGACTATAAGCCGACAACCGCGGCTAATGTTTCATTTTCGTAATGACATCGGGAACGTGGAAGTTCCCTTGATTCTGCATTAAGGCAGCTTCGGATTGCCATGCTGCTATACCTGCACTCCTTTTTTTCTTACCTGTATTAACAAATTGTTACTCACTAGGGGTTCAAAAGCCATTTTGTGTATGCGCATATAGAAATCTACTTGTATGCCATCGAAAGATATCGATAGACGATTATTATATATATCAAATATTTTTTATACCAATACTTAAAACACGTTTACTTATGAACATTCGATTTCTATTTATGGTAGGAGTATGGTTATCGTGCATTAGCTTTTCCCGGGCTGATACACCAAACCATTACACGTATTACCAGGTTGCCTCACGGGAGCCTGTCAAAGGAACAGTGATTGGCGCAGATGGCACACCTATTGCCGGCGCCACAGTAAAATCGCTTTCCACCAAAAAAACGACAACAACCAATGAAAAAGGAGAATTTGCCCTACCTGCAACTGAGGGGGAAAAACTCATGATCACCGTCGTTGGTTACAACGATCAGGAAGTAACAGTAAGCGGAACATCCTTGAGGGTGACCATGACAATTGGCAACAGCCAGCTTGGAGAGGTGGTAGTTGTGGGTTATGGCAGCCGTACCAAAGCTGATGTAACCGGTTCGCTAACTCAGTTAAAAGCTGATAATATAAGGCAAGGAGTTACCATTTCTGCTGACAACATGCTTCAGGGCAAAGTGGCAGGTGTCCGCATCATGCAATCAAGTGGTGAGCCCGGTGCAGGCGTTGATGTATTCATCCGTGGTGTGGGCTCTATCCGCAGCGGCAGTACACCGCTTTTTGTGATAGATGGCGTGCCCCTGAGCAACGATAACGTTAGCGCAGGCAGCCCTGATCTGGGTTTGGGTAGCACTGATGCCAAGAATCCGCTGAATTTTCTGAATACAAGTGATATCGAAACCATCACAGTATTAAAAGACGCTTCTGCTGCGGCCATCTATGGCGCCAGAGGTTCCAACGGCGTGGTGCTCATTACTACCAAACGTGGTAAAAAGGGTGATCCCTCCTTGACCTACGATACGTATGTCGGTACCTCTTCTGTTATCAGGAAGATGAAAGTGCTTAGTGCTTCTGAATACCGGAATGCATTGACCACTCCGACTTATGATCACGGTGGCAATACCGACTGGCAGGATGCGATCTTCCGCCACGGCTTTGTGCAAAATCACAACCTGTCGTTTACAAAAGCTACTGCTACAGGCAGCTATACGGCATCGCTTTCCCGCCTCGATCAAAATGGTATTATAAAGAAAAGTGACTTCAACAGAACTACTGCCAGGTTGAATGCCGAAGAGTCCTTCTTCGACAACAAGCGGTTGACCGTTAAAATGAACCTGACCGCCAGCAATATCGATGAGACGGGTATACCCAACGGCAACACTGCCGGGTCAGACGGGCAGTTTATGATGTATGCCCTGATGGCCAATCCCACCAGGAACGTGTTTGATTCTACCGGGAAATATACCAATTTCAACATGATCCAGCTGTTCAATCCCCTATACGTGCTCAGCGTTTATGATGACAGAACCAATACTTTTCGGGTATTGGGTAATATGGAAGCTACATTGCGCTTGTTTCCCGGATTGAACTACCGGTTCAATTTGGGCCTCGACAAAACAACTTCAGAGCGTAATACTACCATGTACCCTAACGTTACTGACCGTACCCCTCAGGGCGCCTATATCCAAAACGACCTGAAATCATTGAATACTTTGGTGGAACATTACCTCACCTATAATCTGGCTATTCAAAAGCACCAGGTAGATCTATTGGGTGGTTTTTCCTATCAAAAATTCAATTACGCAGGTACGGCTTTCGGTATGCAGAACATTGCAGCACTGGGTGCAGGTGTACCGCCCATGTATAATCCGGGTTATTCCGGAACGCCCTCTGCCCCCAGTGGTTCTGCGCAGGAGAACGAGCTGCAATCTTACTTCGGACGGTTGAATTATAACTACGACAACGAGTTTCTGTTTACTGCATCTCTTCGCGCAGACGGCTCTACCCGTTTTGGAGCCAACAACAAGTATGGTTATTTCCCCTCTTTTGCCGCGGGATGGAATCTGACCCACGAGTCGTTTGTCAAAAATATTTCAGCCATCAGGAATCTGAAGCTGCGTGCCAGCTGGGGACAAACTGGTAACCAGGAAGTGCCCAACAAAATTACCCAGGCCAGTTACACCTTATCAGCGGCCTCCGGATATTACCTGGATGGGACCAACCTGGTAAATGGAGTTACAGTCAACCGTACCGCCAACCCCGATCTTAAATGGGAGTTGGTTGAACAATACAACGTAGGTGTTGACTTCGAGCTTTTCAAGGGCAAACTCTATGGTTCATTGGAGTATTACAACAAGACCACCAAAGATCCAATCCTCAACATTCCTTCAGAACCATTAAGCCCCACCAGCACTGTATGGAAGAATGTGGCCGGTCAGATCGTGAACAAGGGTTTTGAGTTTACCCTGGGTTCTCAGCTGATCAGCACCAAAGACCTGTCTTGGACTGTTGATGTCAACGGGTCTACACTGAAAAACTCTCTCAAAGGCCTTCCTATCTCCGAATTATATTCTGGCAGCATCTCAGGTCCGGGCCTTTCCGGTGTAAATGCCAACATCTATAAAAATGGCTATGCGGCAGGTTCATTCTTTATCCTGAAACACCTGGGCTACGACCAACAAGGAAAGGATATTTTCGAAGATAAAAATAAGGATGGTATTATTAATGCAGATGACAGGGAGATCTTTCCGGGAGCTATTCCTAAATTCAACTACGGCTTTAATAGCCAGTTACGCTATAAGACCCTGGATCTGGGAGTTTCCCTCACTGGACAAACCGGCGGGTACCTGTTTAACAACACGGCGCTTGAGCTGGGCATCAACAACCTGTCTGCGGATCGTAACGTGTTGAAAAAATATGTCGATGCTAAAGCAAACCCTGGTAACCAGGTATCCGTATCGTCCCTGTACCTGGAGAAATCAGATTTCCTCCGTCTCAACAATCTGCGTTTGGGAAATACTTTCACTTTCAAACAATTTCCCTGGATGCAATCGTTCTACTTATATGTAAGCGCTCAGAACCTGTTTACCATCACTAAATATTCCGGCTACGATCCTTTGGTGAATACTACTAAAAATGTAAACGGTAACCAGTCGCTGGGTGTCGATTATGCTACTTATCCCGCAGCAAAAACATTCCTGTTAGGCGCAACGATCAAATTTTAAATCATTTGAAATATGAACAAGAAATCATTTAAACTACATACAATAGCCTGTATTTTTCTGGTAGTCTCCATGGCAGGCTGTACCAAACTTAAAGAAAAGGTAATTGACGAAGTACTGGGCTCCAGTAGTGCAAGTCCTCAAAATGCACTGGCTTCAGCATACGGACAAATGGACAATGGTACTTTTGTAAACCATGCCCAGGCATTTGCCCTGCAGGAATATTCAACAAACGAAGCGATATTGCCTACACGTGGCAGCGACTGGGGTGACGGTGGTATCTATCGTGCTATTCATGAATTTACCTGGGGAGCTGACAATTCTATGATCACCAACACCTGGAATAGCCTTAATCTCGGTATCACCGAATCGCTGACTGCCATCTCCAGCATTACCAGTTCGAATGTTGCCAACAAGGCCCAACTGCTGGCGGAAGCCAAAGCCCTGCTGGACTTATACACTTTTCATGCGTTAGACCTGTTTGGCCAGGCGCCTTATCGCGACCCCAGCGTAGCCAATGGCCCGCTGCAGGTGAGAAAAGCAGCAACAGCCATCGACGATCTGATCAAAGATGTAGAATCATTAATGCCTGATCTGGCGAATATAGGCCAGAATAATACAGGCAATGGGCGTTTCACTAAACAGGCTGCTTATGCCCTGCTGGCAGATATGTATCTTAACCGTGCTGTGTTTAAAGATCGTTATGCTACCACTTTTAATTTTAGTGAATCGGCGGTTGATGGTAACGGAACCGACATGGATAAAGTAATCAGCTATACTTCCCAGCTCATTGGGCCGGGACAATTTAAGCTGGAAAGCAACTTTTTCCACAATTTTGACATCGAGAACGGGAACGGAACCGAGTTGATCTTCGTAATAACTCAGTATGTCAACACCGTGACCAGCAGCAGTAATAATTTTGCTTACATGCCGATGGAAAGAAATCAAAAACCTTCTCCGGCTAACCGGGGTACTAATGCCTCCTGCACTACCCCTGAGTTTTATGCTACCTGGGATAATAACCATGATGATCCGCGTTTTCAAAGGCATTATCAATACGCCGACGGTACCTGGTTTATGAACGACGGTACCGATGTGAGCGTACCGGCTACCAGCCTTGTAGCGGGTAGTACATTGCCCTGGTTCCATTTCAATCGCGGTTTGCAGGTGGGTCAACAGTATGGACCAAGCCTCTCGGGAACTGATTATCAACGTACACCAGACGGCCGTATCAAAGTAAATAAGCTGTATTGCGAAAAGGCGCCCACCACACTAATGGACTTTACGCCAGCGCTTAATTTCGATGATCCCAATCAGGGTGTATTCACGCAGACGGAGATCAATCAAGGTGTTCGGCCATTCAAATTTGAGTTTGATCCGCAAGGACTTAACAGTAGAAGCAACTGTGATATTCCGATGTACCGTCTGGGCGGTATGTATTGTATGCGTGCAGAAGCTTATTTACGTAAAGGCCAAACCACTGAGGCTTTGGCTGATGTGAATGCGCTGCGTACAAGCAGAACGCGGGAAGCCCTCTATGCCAATACTCCCGGAACAGCGCTTACTTCTATTGATATGCCAACGCTGTACAATGAAACCGGCTTTGAAATGTATTGGGAAATGTACAGAAGAAAAGCTTCGATCCGTTTTGGCACCTTCGAGGCAGCCGGTACGACAAAGCCTGTATCTCAACCTTTCCGCCGCATTTATCCCATTCCCCAGTCTACCATGGATGCTTCAAAGTTGTTTGAGCAAAATGATGGCTATATAAAGTAGAAGTCGGTAAATAATCTTCATAAGGCTGTCTCAAAAGTAATTTGAGGCGGCCTTTTTTATTTTCATTTTTTAGAGTACGCTTATCCACACAGTACATAACTAAAAAGGCTTTGCTGAACTGTTTAAAGCTGTCAGGAAAGCCACTTCGATTTTGTCATTGACGATCTTTCCTTTTACAAATTCAAAGAATTTTGCTGCGTGAGGGGATGTTTTATGTAATTGAAAGGCCTCATCGTTTACATACGATTCGTAGATGACAATTGACCGGGGAGAACCGTTCCGGGTGTTAACGACGAACTGCTCACAGCCCGCTTCCCCGTTGGTCTCTGCTGCCATAACGGTTAACGCATCCTTAACCTCCCTTTCAAAAGCCGGCAAGATGTCGATATAGGCTACTAATATCGTCTTAGTGGCCGTAGTTGATGTTTTTAAAGCGTCTTTACTGGCGGATTGATCTGCCGTATCACTGATCATTTTATTAACCAGCAACCACCGCCCGTCCATTTTATGGAACGACAGGAACTCATGATATATAAAATCATACATTGTCACCCTTACTTCGGCAATGGCGATAGAGTTAACCACTTTGATGGAGAGTATCTCACCCTTGAACGGCTTGCCTGACGCTTTTGGACTTTGGCGATTCTTGACGCCATCAAGATAAAGAGGCAAACTCTTTGCATAAGGCTGCCCTTTTACATCCCCAAAAAGCAATGTGCCGGGATAGTAAACAGTGCTCAATAAAACCACGTCCCCTTCATATATTCCCTTAAAATAACTGCCTTCCAACACTTTGGAAATCGCTGCTGAATCTTTTTGTTGTGGTTCCATTTTAATTTGGTTTTGCGCTTTGCCGGCCCACAGTGTGCAGGACGACAATACTGTTAAGAGTAAAGTTCTCATTAATTGTTTTCAAATTTGTACCACAAAGTTACGACGGCAATTCCCACTGGTTAAGTGATCTACATCACATTCTTTTCGGCGTCTTTAAAATTCGCGACCGGTATTTCTGACCCGGCTAAGCCCTGTATTCATTGCCATGCCGATATGCGCTATTATTTATTACTTGTTTGCGGCCCGATACTCCGCCTCTGAGACGGGTTGCAGCCACACGACATTTTGCTCTCCTTTATAGTTAGTGATGGCGATATGGACAAATTTGCTGTGGGCAGTCGCGCCGTGCCAGTGCTCCACATTTTCCGGTATATTGACGACGTCCCCTTTTTTTAGGTGCTGGGCAGGTTTACCTTTCTCCTGGTAAATCCCTTCCCCTTCGATGACGATCAGGACCTGTCCCTTGGGGTGTGTATGCCAGAGGGTTCTTGCGCCAGGCTCGAAGGTTACGCTGCCGAGCGCAAATTCGTTGTTCTTGTCTTTGGGCAATAAGGGGTATAAGAAGGCAGGGCCGGTAAAGTATTCCGCCGGCTGTGGATTACCTTTCGGGAAGATGGCCGTTGGTGCTGTTGTTGACATTTGATGTTCGTTTTTATGAAAATTACCTGTAATACATCCAGTAGCGGCTAATATCATGCCGATTGACGTAAGGTAGGGAATGATGTTAACTTTTGACTTCATAACGCCTTTTTACTGTTTGATGGGCGATGTACTATGGGATGGGTAATTACTGCTAAATTTGGTTTATAAAATGGATGATATATCCCCGGGTTTCGACGGGAGTGTGATAATATTTTGTAAAACCTATTTCGATATGAAAAGATACCTATATGGGATGGCTCTTGTATTTACTTTATTTACACTAAAAGGGGCATCCGCCCAGGAGAGGAACATGATTGTACAAATTGCAAGATTACAAATCGATTCGGCCCATTTGGACGAGTACAAGGCCATGCTGAAAGAAGGTGTTGAGACGGCAATTCGTGTCGAACCGGGTGTACTGACTTTATATGCAGTATATGAAAAGGAGCATCCTACGCACGTAACTGTTTTTGAGGTGTATGCTGACCAGGCGGCTTATGAGGCGCATATTAAATCCGCGCATTTCCTGAAGTACAAGACCGGTACTCAAAGTATGGTAAAGTCGCTTGAGCTGGTAAGAGTCAGTCCTATAGCGCTAAGGTCGAAGGAAAGGCAGTAACTATTGATTCGCTTCAGATTGACGGGGGTACACTAGGGGAAAATTTGAATATTGGCTGGTTTGGAAAACAGTGTGGCACATTTTGGTTTCTTTAGTATTCGAAGTGCTCCCCGGCAGGTACTCATTAAGCGCCGGAAACTTTTAAATTTCTGGCGCTTGGCATTTACAGCCAGTTGATGCCGACGTGGTATCTTATTTGTGAGTGATCTTTCTTATTTTATTATTTGCAAAGTCCGTCACTAAAATATTACCGGCATTGTCGATAGCTAAACCTATGGGATTCGAAAAAGTGGCTATTGCGCCATCTCCGTCTGTAGCACCTGATCTTCCTGTTCCAGCCACTGTAGTAACCAAACCCGCAGGTGTGATCATTCTGATCTTATTGTTAGCGCCATCTGAGGCAAAGATATTTCCATCCTTACCCACCCTTAGTCCATAAACCGAACCAAATCCCGCAGCGCTACCCATTCCATCTGCAGATCCCCTACTACCAGCAATAAAAGTCATGTTGCCCGAGGTATCTATCTTTTTAATCTGGGGGCCATCGGCAACATACAGGTTGTGAAACCTGTCTACTGCGATTGCATTAAAGGTGTCTATTGCTGAGACAGACAGCGTAGTTACGTTCCCTGCCGGGCTCACCTTCCGGATAACTTTACCATCTGTAACAAATAAGGTTCCTGTACTATCGATATCCATGGAAATCGGGTTGCTGAAACTGGCAGCGGCACCTAACCCGTCGGCTGAACCAGTGGCGCCACTTCCCGCAAGCGTGCTAACAACTCCTGCAGGAGTAATTTTATATAATCTTCTGGAAATATCGAGATCATAAATATTGCCGGGTGCATCGACCACCACGTCAGTTCCTCCCGCACCAATTTTAGCCACCAGGGTTGTAACCATACTGTCGGTGCCGATCTTACGTATCAGTCCAACTCCAGCAATTTCTACAACATACACAACGCCGGACGGATCGATGGCCACACCTAACGGGTAAATAAAACTGGCGGTTCTTACACTTCCGTCATCGTATCCTTTAACCCCGCTACCGGCAAAAGTCGTCACCGTATACCCACTAGGCGTATAGGAGGTTGAAAATTGGAGTGTATTGCCATAGCCGGTTCCTACAGAATTGGTAGCAAAAGCACGGACATACCAGTTAGTCGCCGGCGATAATCCTGTCAGACTTACTGAAAAATTGCCCGTTCCCATGCCACTTAACACCTGGTTAGCCCCGGAAAAAACGGCACTCGTGTCCCACATTATGCCACGGGCAGTAATGGCGCTGCCTCCTTCGCTCGTAATACTTCCCCCGCTGGTTGCGCTACTATCGGTGATATTGCTTATGGGCATAGTGCTCAATACAGGTTTGGAAGCGGGAGCACCATTTCTACTACAGGAGGAAGCCATAACGAGCACCAGAAACAGCAAGGGTGAAAAGCAGAGCTTTTTCATTTATGTCCTTATTTAAAGTGAAAAGTATAACAATCCGGTCTATTCGTATATAGATACTCCAAAAAAAGGCTCAACAATTATCAAAAATTTGATTTCTATCGATTTATGTATATAACAATTCCTCCCCCGGGGATAAGGATCATTTAAATAGATTTCCAGTGCAACCCGATAGGGATTTGTATGAAGCCTTACAAAGAAATGGTGCTAAAAACATTAAGTACACTGAATATCCGGGCGTACATCACAATAGCTGGGATAATGCTTTGACGGAGCCGGGTCTGCTTCCGTGGTTGTTTTCGTTTAAAAAATAGGGCTATATTTCGCCATTCGGCCAGTAACTTATTGCCCGTTGTACATCCAGGATCAATTGGCCCATTTCCAAATCAAAATTGCCTTTACGGGACCACGTATTCACCATCACCGATAAACAAAAGCCATCATGGGTCCTGGCCAATAGGGACTGCTGACCGGGAATGGCGCCATAATGAAAGTAAGTATCATATTTGTTTACGCCCCATCCTTTGGCGTAATCCGGGCTAACTGCCGGTGCCGAGAACATCGTATCAAGGGTGGACTGTTCCAATATATCACTCTTTTGCGGAAATTTATCTACCCTAATCATAAATTTCACCAGGTCTGTCGGAGTGGCAACCCATCCTCCGTTGGAATCCCCCCTGCGTCCATCAAACACTATATAGGGATCACCATGCGTATCGTAGTAATGTACTTCTCCCGGTAATTGTTCGGCAAGGGTAATGCCACCGATCTGCATATCCGTTATCCCGCAGGGTTGCAACACGTTTTTTCGGACATACTCCTCGTATCTCATCCCTGATACTTTTTCGATCACCCGCCCCAGCAAGCAATACCCAAAATTGGAGTATTGGAAGTGTGTGCCCGGCTCATACTTAAGCGGCTGATTATCCAATGCCCAGCCGATCAACGCCGCCTGGTTCATCTCAGGATGCAGAAATACGGGATCCCGATCGTTATACAGATCATTATTTTTCTCATAATCTACATCGGTCCACCCACCACCCAGATGCTCCAATAAATTCTCAACCGTAATTTCCTCTACCCATCTTTTATAAGGATAAGTTCCATAAGTAATTCCGAGAATTGCGCCCTTTCCAAAAACTCTATCCTGCAAATGCAGTTTACCTCGTTCCCCCAGTTGCATGATGGCGGTGGCGGTAAACGGCTTACTGATGCTGGCGATTCGGAAGCGGTTGCCGGGGTTCATCAATTCGGATTTGCTTTTATCGGCATATCCGTAACAACGCTCGATTTTCACGCTGTCGTTTCTGGCAATCGTGAATGAAAGTCCCGGAACATTATACTTCTTCATAAAAACTCCTACAAGGCTGTCAACCGCTGTTATATTCCCTGGTAAAAAACCAACTGGTATGGGTTCATTTGCTTTTGGCGGCTGCGTGCAAGAACTTATCGCCATTGTTACGGCCCACAACAAATTGTAAAGGTAGAATCGAAAATTGCTCATGCTACAAAAGGGTTATTTTCTTTCATAACAACGAAAGGGCCAAAATCAGTTTTGATTGTTGCACAATGAATTATCCTAAAGTCTGTAAAAGGAACTGCACGATAAGTGGACACTTGCTGTTCACTATCGGACAATCAAACGCCGAAACATCGAGCGCTATATGACACCTTACTTCCTATTTGAGTGGAATTTGTCAAATGGTGGCACGGAAATTGGTTCGAACATTTCGAGCGTTTTGTGCAACAGATTACCTACATCCAGGGCTTCATAATTCCTTCAATTTCAGCAAATCAATAATGACTCGCTAGCGGAAAACGTGCCACAATGTGCCACGGAATCATTCTCGGCTAGTCGATCGATTTTTCGTGAAAACATGAGCTGTTTCCCCTGGGGAGTGCATAGGTTGAGGCGTTTTGGCAAAGAGAAAAGGCGTTTTGACCACATAAAGTGCTTCGTTCTCCATGAGCTTTGCGGGATAAAAACATATCACAATGAATATCGTATTAACCGGCTCATTGGGCAATATCAGTAAACCGCTGGCAAAAGAGCTGGTGCAAAAAGGCCATTCAGTAACTGTCATCAGTAGTAAAGCAGAACGAAAAAAAGACATCGAAGCATTAGGCGCAAAAGCCGCTATTGGCACCCTGAAAGATCTTGATTTTCTGGTCAGGACCTTCCACGGGGCAGACATTGTGTACCTTATGGAGCCAAGCGCCCGGGATAGGATGTTTGACAAGACTTACGACCCCTATAAGGCGATCAGTGAATTAGTCGGCACATACAAATCAGCCGTGGAAAGGTCAGGTGTTAAAAAACTGGTGCATTTGAGCAGCATAGGAGCGCATACGGATGAAGGCGTGGGTCTTTTAAAGTTTCACTTTACAGCCGAGGCTATGTTGAAAACCTTGCCTGCCGATGTCTCTATCAAATTTATGCGGCCGGTGGGGTTTTATTATAACCTGCTGGCTAATATCGAGGTGATCAAATCGCTCAGCAAAGGGTTTATTGGCGCTATCATGGCTTTGCAGCATTATGGTATAGCGGGCCTGTTGAGTGGCAAACGCGGATTGATCATGGCTAATTATGGCGGCGATGTAGTGAATTTATTAGTGTCGCCGATCGACATTGCCGCAGTTATCGCCGAGGAGATGGATAAGCCGTTCAAAGGCTACACGGTACGATATATAGCCAGCGAAGAACGTACTTGTAATGAGGTAGCCGGAATATTGGGCGCGGCTATCGGAAAGCCTTATTTGAAATGGGGGAGTATTTCCGATAAGATGTTGAAGAACACGATGCTAAAAAGGGGTATGAACGAATTGTTAGTAAACGGATTCGTGGAAATGGGTGCCGCTGGCCGTTCGGGTAAGCTGTATGAAGACTATTACAGGTATCGTCCCGTGCTGGGTAAAACAAAACTCAGTGAATATGCACCTATCTTTGCGGAAGTTTATAGAGAAAGTAAATAAATAGAGGCGATGCAAAAGGAATTCTATCATTTAAAGTCAATCAGTGAATATCATCAGATGGCGGGTTTGCCGATGCCCGACCATCCCCACATTAGTGTGATTAATTTGGAGGCGCTGACCAGGGCTAACATTAAGGAGCCCATTAAATTGATGTTCGATTTTTACGTCATTTCACTTAAACCACACGAGAATGGCCATTTTCAATACAGCTACGGGAGCTATGTAACGATGCCCGACAAGACAAGGGAAAGCAGCGATTTTAAAGCCAGCACCTTGTTCTTTATGTCGCCGGGGCAGGTTTTTGGTATTGCTCCACTAAATATTGAACGGACAGTCAAAATGCCCGGCTGGTTTATATTGATACATCCGGATTTTTTGTGGCGTACCAAGCTGGCAAAGTCGATTAAACAGTATAGTTTTTTCGATTATGCTGCCAATGAAGCCTTACAACTGGCGCCAAAGGAAGAAAAGAAAATCGTCAGTATAATCAAGAATATTCAACAGGAGTATGAGACAAATATCGATACGTTCAGCCAAAGCATCATCGTTGCTGAGCTGGAATTGCTGTTTACCTATGCAGAAAGGTTTTACAACCGTCAGTTTATCACTCGTAAAATAATCCATAGCGGCGTATTGGAAAAGTTGGAAGAACTGCTCAATGGCTACATTGACAGCAACAAATTGGTAACTGAAGGTCTGCCCACTGTACAATATATTTCTGAAAGCCTGCATATTTCACCAAATTATCTCCGGGGCTTGCTCAAGTCTTTAACGGGGTTGAATACGCAGGAGCACATTCACAAACTGATCATTGACAAGGCAAAGGAAAAACTCTCCACTACTGAGCTTTCCATAAGCGAGATTGCCTACGAATTGGGCTTTGAGCATCCCACCTCATTTAGTAAGCTGTTCAAGAGTAAGACGAACCAGAGTCCGCTGGAATTCAGGGCTTCGTTTAATTGAGGTCGTTCACCATCTTTTGTTGTTGGGATATCCGTAGCATCCTGGTACGTAGTGGATGGATATATTTGGCACCGAGACTATCAGCCAAAATGCATCTGGCAATGAGCATGCGATGCGATCTGAATAGCTTGGGCACCGCCAGAATTATAAAAAGCCATCTCATTAAGAGATGGCTTTCATTTTTGTGCCACGTGTACCGCGTAGGGGAGTCGAACCCCTCATTCCTCCGTGAAAGGGAGGCGTCTTAACCGATTGACCAACGCGGCTTTTTACTCGGTCGCTTTAAACAGGGTTTCCGTTTAAAGGAGTGCAAAGATATAGTCAACTGGAAATACTGCCAAATTTTTACGGGCTTAGTTTTGCAATTCTTTTAAAATGTAAGCCGGACGGCCTTTTATAGCTTACAAAAGAGGTCTCCTCCTACCGCGAGTACCCCTCATTCCCCATTTCCCCCAATCTTATTATGCCCAACGTTGATTCGGGCAGAACAAGCCCCTGGCTATAAGAAAATTAGAAGTTCTTTAAAATTGATAGCCAAAATTTTACAATACCGTAACCTCCCAAAAGTGTACCTTAGCTGCCTTAATTTAAAATTCAAATTCTTTTAGTTATGAGCACAGTTAAAGTTGCTATCAATGGTTTTGGCAGGATCGGACGTTTGGCCTATCGCCAGATTCACGGTCTGGAAGGAATAGATGTAGTGGCGATTAATGATCTGACCAGCCCTAAGGTTCTGGCTCACCTCCTGAAATATGACAGCGCACAAGGTCGTTTCGAGGAAGACGTAAAGGCTACTGAAAACTCTATTATCGTTAATGGTAAGGAAGTAAAAATATATGCTCAAAAGAGCCCGGCTGAAATTCCCTGGAAACAGCATGATGTAGACGTAGTACTGGAATGTACCGGCTTTTTCACCGATAAGGATAAGGCCGCCTTACATCTGACTGCCGGCGCTAAAAGAGTGGTCATCTCCGCTCCTGCTACCGGCGAGCTGAAAACCATCGTTTTCAATGTCAACCATGACATCCTGGACGGCAGCGAGACGATCATTAGCTGCGCCTCCTGTACGACCAACTGCCTGGCCCCCATGGCAAAGGTACTGGACGATAAGTACGGCATTATCACCGGCCTTATGACCACTATTCACGCATACACCAATGATCAGAATACACAGGATGCGCCCCATCCGAAAGGCGACCTTCGCCGCGCCAGGGCCGCAGCAGTCAATATCGTTCCCAACAGCACCGGCGCTGCCAAGGCTATCGGCCTGGTACTGCCCAAGCTGAAAGGCAAACTGGACGGCGGCGCTCAACGGGTACCTACCCTCACGGGCTCCCTCACCGAACTGGTGACCGTCCTGAACAAGAAAGTAACCCTGGAAGAAGTCAACGCCGCCATGAAGGCCGCTGCCAACGAAAGCTTTGGGTATACGGAAGATGAGATCGTCAGCAGCGATATCATCGGTATTACCTATGGTTCCCTGTTCGATGGTACCCAGACACGAGTGATCACACAAGGTGAGCATCAGTTGGTCAAGACGGTGAGCTGGTATGACAACGAGATGAGCTATGTAAGTCAGTTGGTACGCAGTTTGCATTACTTTGCAAAACTGATCTCTAAATAAGATTCCATAATTAACAGGTCAGTCCGCTGCCGAAAGGAGCGGGCTGACTGTTCTTACTAACGACTTTATGAGCCAATTCAGCCAGCACAACTTTGCGAATGAAAAAGCCCTGATCCGGGTGGATTTCAACGTTCCTTTGAACGATAAATATGAGATCACCGACGACACCCGTATGCGGGCGTCTATCCCTACTATCAAAAAAATTCTGGCCGACGGCGGCAGTGTCATCCTGATGAGCCACCTGGGCCGCCCCAAAGACGGGCCTACGGAAAAATATTCCCTTAAGCACCTCGTTCCACATTTGCAGGAACTCCTTAACGTTCCCGCTGCATCTGGACAGCCCGCTAATAAGCCGGTACCTGTTCTCTTTGCCAATGATTGCATCGGGGAACAGGCCTATACAACCGCCGGCATGCTCCGCTCCGGGGAAGTTCTCCTGCTGGAAAACCTCCGTTTTTACAAAGAAGAAGAAAAAGGGGATAAAGCATTTGCGCAAAAACTTGCCAAACTGGGAGATATCTATGTCAACGA
>Ga0307511_10001866_pt1 | contig 22158 bp, 32 predicted proteins | sample 13_EM_MG_FD_200266 | JGI IMG/M metagenome (GOLD analysis project Ga0307511, IMG submission 200266) | Populus trichocarpa ectomycorrhiza microbial communities from riparian zone in the Pacific Northwest, United States - 13_EM | ecosystem: Host-associated > Plants > Roots > Unclassified | place... | reverse complement strand
TCGCGAACGGGTTGGCGCGATCCACCTCGGACGCGAAATCGGTTACCCCAAGGAGATACAGTCAACCGTGTCGGGAATATCTCCTATCTCCGTATGACGTGAGCCCCCGTTTCCCACCTAACCCGTTTAGCGCGTGCTCATACTTCGTCGCAGCGGGAACTCACCTTGGCTAACTACACTCTGGTGGATTGAATCGCGTAACTTATTTCCTCTCTGCTCAACTCCACTCGTTCGTTCATCATTTGTTTATTCGTCGTATTGATTTATGATACGCATCACATGTACTTGTACATATTCACACATTGTACTTATCCACGGACAAAATATATATCCGCGCATCTTCGAACGTAGAAAGCAAACCGCAGATTCGAATGTGGGAGAAGCGGGACCGAGGGGTGGGAAGGAAAGTGTCTATTGCATTAGATAAATTGAAAGCAAATCCGGACAACATAGAAAACATGTGGACTGAAGACTGTACAGAAGCAATCGCAATACACCACCATATAGGATAGGTCAAGCCCTCAATCGTTTCCGACGAACGACCACCTCCTCTACAACAGGTTCCTGCGTCTGATCCGGGGCAGGAGACAGCGCGGGTTCGATGTCTTCCATCTCGACGTCCTCTTCTCCTAGAGACCCCTTTGAGGGACTGGGGCTGGATGTGGCTTGTGGGGCCCCTTTATTTCGTAACAATCCGGCCTTTCGTGTGGCTTTCGGTGTTTCCGGTTCGCCTTGCTCAATCTCATCACCATCATCCTTCTCCATTTTCTCATCCTCATCCTCGATGTCAGTCAGCTTATCCGAGGATGCATCGGTCTCAACTCCTTCGTGATCTGTGGATGGGGCGGGTTCCGGTTCCGTTTCCGCTGCGAAACGTTTGGACTTGCGCCGGGGCTGCGGTCGTGGTTTCTTGGGTGCCGGAGGCTCTGGCTCACTTTCCACTTCTTCAGCCCCGCTGCTGGCTCCGGTGTCCTTCCGCTTGCCTTTCCGACCTTTGGCTGGCGCGAAGGCTGGTAAGAAGTCAGCTGGCCAAGTACACTCTCGAGGGGAGGGATGGCTACCTTTGTCTTTGGACATCGCGGTGGCGAGACGCTTCTCGTACGCACGTTGGGCATCCCAGATCTTGGACGCCGGGGTAATCTTGACCTTCGCTTGTGCCAGGACCTGCTCCATGTGCGCTTTTCTGAAAACGGAAACGGTTATGGACTGCTTTATGCGCCAACGGACAGGAAACCCCACATTTTCAGGGCGTCCCGACTTTCGATGCTGGAGAGTAGTGGAAGCAGGACTTTGAAGAAACCAGCGGCGATATTACGCTGCTTGTTGTTCCCGTTCTTCTCGTACGTCGAGATGTACTGACCAATCCAAGTGAGCAACGTGGTATGGATGGTCACGACTGCTTTGGGATCGATCTTGCCGACGATGGATAACTGGGCACCCCGTATGACGAAACATGTTGCGAGAAGTTTTGCCAACGCGATAGACGGTTCTTTAGAGCTCTCTTCGCCCTCTAACACGAGTTTATACGCCTACAGTACTTATCAGAGGGCAGAGACAAGGGAGGGTAGGGGTACTCACATCTTGAAGCGCAGCGATTATCACCTGACAAACTTCCTCACTGCGTTCGGCGAGGATGGCCTCATTTCGGAGGATCTCAGCGATCGTCTTTGAGCATATATCAAAGGGCTCTATTAGCCTTGCGTAGTTGGCAAGGAAAGGAACGCTGTGCTTGTAATGCACTGCTCCGGCGTGAATGGCCCTCAAGAACGTGAGCATGACGCGAATGAAGACGTGCTCGCGTTGGAGATCGATTGCCGTTTTCGGCACTTCACCATGAAAATTAGCGGAGGGTAATTTTGCTGTTTCTGAGAGGACTCACGCTTACGCCTATCTACATCCACGGCCTTGGGCTTGGCTTTCTTGCCCTTCTTTGTATGCTCCCCATCTGATTCCTCCGCACCACTACCGTCGGTTTCGTCCCCCTTCGCGTGCGGGTACGAATCCTGAATGTGATCCTTAAACCTGTTGATCTCCTTCTGCACAAACTCGGAACAGCGGAACTGGACTTCCTCATCTAGATGTATCGAGAGGGGTGTGGCATCACCTTCCGCCCCCTCTTCTGGTTTCTGAGAAAATAAGATGTGAAGATCCATTAGATTCAGGAAGGCCTACGGATGCAAACTTTCAGATAATGGATCATAGAGCGAGACAAAAAGTAGAGCTCACCACTCGCTTCACCGCTTCAGCAGTGTTTGATTGGGTGCCGACAGCAAACTCGATGGACTTCTGGACCAGTGCCGTGCGCTGCTCTAGGAGAGTTTGGGCAGCCTTCTTGTGATCCGCTGCTGTCCGGCTTCCTTGGGGAGGGAGGGACTTCGTTTTCCAGATGATATGCATCGTCAATAGGTTCAACGTTTCGGAAACCATCTGAAATCATTCGTCAGTGAGCGCGACGCGCATTTCGAGATAACACACCGTCTCCTCTTCCCTGTAGCCAAGCTTGCCGCGGTCAGCGAGGGCAGTAAGAATATCGTATGCACTACTCTGCATCCCCCCTTCGTCCTCCTCAAGACACGGGACGAGGTTCCGAACCTTTGCCAAAACGGCGAAGCGAGCGCAGATGTGTCCCAGAGCAAGTGACTCGTCCTCGGGAAACGTGGCAACACCCAGTTCTTCCCTTCCACCGATAATTTCTCGCAGCGAAGTTGAGAGCTCTTCCTCGAGCTCGGCCATCTTCTTGTGGTTCGTGTTGGACAGGGAAGTTACGGTCATGAATTTCTGGATCGCAGCCACAGCAGGCACAAGGACTGTCTGAGTGGAGTGTGTAGTGAGCTGCTTTGTAACGTCGCCCCAGAGGTGTTCGTAAGCCTGAAGAGAGGGTAAGGTACAGGACGTTAGCGAGAACGCGAGGGCTACATACCGTTATCATCCGCATCTCCAGGTATGTTTCGAGGTTCATGAACGATGGTAGCAGCAAAACATCCGCGATGCGACTCTCGTCCCCTTGGTGTTTGAGGAAGAGACGGGGGAGACCCTTGATTAGGGCCCTCGTAATGTCAGAGACAACTTGGTCTTCTCCCTGTGAATAAGGCCAAATCAGAATTACCCTGACATCCAGTACACAGGAGACGACAAACCTTCTTCGCGGCATTTGCTTCGTTAATTGCCTTTCGAATAGAACCGGTGAAGAGTTCGAGGGTGATCGCCTCTTCCGCTTCACTCAGACGCCATGCGAGATCCACGACTGTCCTACCGTTGGGACTACTCGGGGACGAAGGAGTCTCATCCGTTTCCTCTGCGGAAGCAGAGTGATCAACCAACAACAGGTCGAGCAGTCCCTCCCAGTCACTGATCGGGTCAATCTCATCCCAAAGGGCTTCAACCGCGAGGGCGGTTCTACCCTTCTTCTCCGGGTTCATAACGGACGCAACTCCTCCCATCTTCTGGGAAGGGCTTTCTTCATCCTCGGAACCATCCTCTCGGATCGTCAGCTTGTCCAGAGCCTTACCCCACTTGACCAGGAGCGAGGCGAGGGACTTTACTTCCGCCTGTTGCTTCTCCCCATCCGACAACTTCCTCTCAGCTGAACGTTCTGAGACGTCATCTTCCCAGACACCCTTAACAAAGCCGCTGACGCCCTTTCGGATCCTTGAATCCTCGTCAAAGATCAACAAACAGAGTTTCCCCCTCTGGTCATCCTCCAGTAAGCCGTGGCGGTCGATCGACCTCAGAACTTGGATCACGGAAACCCGAACGGAGACGTCAACGTCGGAGGTGGCCATTTGGATGATCCGCGTCTTGAACCTGCTCGTAAAACTCTGAAGAGAGCTGATATACTCCCCCTGTTCGTAGGCATCTTCTAGGGCTCTGACAGCTTCGAGCCTGACATGCATGTTTTCGTCGGAAAACACCCAGCCGATATAGCGAAGGTAAGTGGCATCCAAGAAGTGACTGGGGTGCTTCTGAAACCAGTTCCCCAAGGCGTGGACACACTCCATGCGAATTGCCCAATCGGTGTCTCGATATCTCAGCATGAACACCCTGGCGACCGCGAGTGAGCAATAGCCAGGTGAGAGTTCTACGCACATACCCATCCACGAAATCTTTCAGGTACTCGGCAATTTTGGTTCGTCTCTCCCGTATCATGTTCGCCTTGGCGTCCAGCTCCTTGCTTCCACCACTGGCGCCTCCCTTTCGTTTCCGCTCTCCTTTCCGTTGGCGTGAAACAACTTCAGCCTCTTTCTCAACAGAGGCGGCAACATCCGCCAGTGCGGTCTCGATTAGGAGGGCGATGATTGTCGAGGTATGCCGGAAACCACGAATTTGTGAGGAAGACATGGGAGTGACCCAGTATTGTATGCACCGCATTAGTTCGGTGTTGTAGAGCTGGTCGGATTCCGCAGACGAGAAGATGAGCCGTTCGAAAAACTCCGTGAGAGATTTGCGGAATTTCTTGAACATGGGGAGTTTGGATGAGATTGGATACACTACCGAGCTGTCGTCCTATCCGCAACAAAATAGTTAGGTTAATCCGGGTGCGAACTTGAAATACTCACATTTTTCAGTGCCTCGGTCACGTCCTCCAGGACATCGACAATTCCATCGTAATCCGTGACCTGATCTGAGTTCACGGTATCGCTACAGCCGCAACACCGCAGTATGCAGTTGGTTAACTCCGCAAGAGAGTGCTCTGGAGATTGCGAGAGTGATTCCAGGAAGTCTTCGATCGTGCTCTGAAGATTCGCAGAAGAGTTCACAATGGCATCTGGGTGATAGGGGTCAGTACGACTCGGGTTAACAGAGGCTCCCACATACTGAAGAGTGGGTTGTCTCCGCTAATATGTGTGTCCTTCGCCAACTTCTCGGCATCGAAAGGTTCTCCGGTGTCCCCACCCTTTGGTTTACGCGTTCGTTTGGTGGCCTTGGGCCCAGTCTTGGTAGATGTAACCTTGGGTATCCGCGGTTTCTTCTGCGGAGGTCCCTTTGGTTTGGCTGCTGCTTTGGGCTTGGTGGGTGCCGCTTTGCGCTTCGGTTTGGCTTTCCGGGGCCCCTCTTCCTCTTCCTCACCTTCCGCGTCATGATCATCCGAATCAGACTCAGGCTCAGGGGTGTCGCTATCGGACTCCTCGGCTCGCTTTCGCTTCTTCGTGTTGTCTGGTGGATCCATGACACTGAGATACCATCGCACAAGGGACGCGACAGGGGGTGCGTACCTGAGCCAAACCTTTCGACTTGTTTCTTGCCTCTCTGCGAGCGACGCGGCGCAATTGAGGCCACCCCTGCGTCGGACATGATGGTGACAGTCTGAGCTTGTGGACGCGTTTGATGAATTTCAATCCCGCACCGGCCGCGCCTCGCTCCTCATCTCGGTCACGTGAGTGTCCCGCTATGCTACCTGCAATTGGAACCGATGACGTTGTCGCTGACTTGAAGGTCGGACGACCAACGTCGTCTGCAGACGATGAAAATAGTACAAACGTATAAAATAGCCACGCGTGTGCATAGATCTTACTTGAACTGGATTGAACGAGAGGGCCGTCGTATAGTGGAGCAGGATAAAGTATACACACCACCCCACTGTGCATACTATGATCCGATATGATCGGTCCGACGGCCCTCCGCTCCACCTGAGGCATAGGATTTTCAAGAACTGCCTACACAATCTCAACTATAATTACAATACTTAGTGGGTATCTAATGTCCGCGGGGTGTACATACTTAACCAAGAAGAACTAACTGGGCGACGTAGCCGTAATCATACACAAATTCAGACCAGTTTCCAGTCCTCGCTCAACAAATCCTGGACCTGGGTGTAGGTTGAGAGGTCAAAACCCTCCTCCACCATTAACCTTCCGAGGTCAATAAAGGAGCGCTCAAATCGCGCAGAGAGTCGGTAATTTTGAGTGGGATTCAAGGCGGTACTCTGATCGACCTTCCCCCTCGGGATGCCCTGAGGGGCGGTCTCCAGCTCTTTCTCATCTGTATCCTGATTACCGTCTTGGGCGATGTCGGGGGCTGACTTGATGCCCCCTTCCTCGTCGATTGGCTCGTCGGGGTTTTCCAGAGGGTGTGAAAGGGCCAAAGCTGGGGTATCAAAGACGTCGTACCCCTTGTTCGTGATCTTCGGGGAACAGTCGAAGAATGCTAAAATTATTTCAACTCAAATGGCGTTCTCGCATAAACGTAGATTAAAAACCTACGGGCTGTGAATCGTCCCTTCTTGATCTTATGCCAACGTCCAATTGTGCTGGGGTGTGTAGTGTGGGTACCCGGGGTAGGGATATGGGTAATTTTCACTCACAAGACTTCGAAATAAACGTGTCTGCGGACTATCTGGTCGTTAAGTCGATTGTTTGGATTCGTTAAGAGCAGCTGTCGTGGAATGGTTCAGAAGCCTGCGGTAAAGGGGAGTTCATAGTCTCACCTCCGTCACAAAGTTACGGAATTCTGTGGGGCCGTTCAGGCGGTCCCAGGCGTGAACGGGACCTCTGCGGATCATCTGGACAGCCGTAGTTCGGTCCGGGGTGGGCGGCATGAGGTGCTATTCAAAGGCGTTTAGGGAAAGAATCAAACTCTGGGGACGTTAAATACCTTTCCAGTCGAGAGGAAGAAAAGCGTGGCACCAAGGCTATACCAGTCGACGCCTGTACAGAAGTGGTAAGCAAACGGCAATACCGCACTGAGAGGGTACATACTTCCGTCGTAATAGGCAATCCCATGAGCATCGTACATGAACATCTCTGGCGCGCAGTACTCGATGTCAGCAATGAGGTCTTGTTCCCGCTGGTGGCGGGAGAGCCTCTGCCCCGTATGGAGGAATTGAGAACCCCCAAAGTCGCCAATCCGAATGTGGCCATCGTTGCTAACGAACACGTTATCTGGCTTGATATCGTGGTGGACAATGCCTAATGAATGGAGTGCGAGCAGCCCTGCGGTCTGGAAAGTGGTGAGTGAGGTGAATGTAGCCGTGACGAGGCACGCACCAGTTCTACTGCCACTAACTTCATCCTATTCTCTCCTAGATGAGTTGCCCAAGCAGTAAGATCACCCATCTCACAAAAGTCCTGTGGTAGCCGTTCAGGCGAAGGAATGGGTATTCGAGAGGGGGCTACGTACCGTGACATGGTAGAGTGCCTTTTCGTCTTTCCAAGCCCAGAGATCCACTTCCTTAGATGGGCCATGTAAATACGGTGTCCTTTTCCTCCCCTCCTGCCTCAACACCTCCAACACCTTCCATTCGTTAAGGAGAAACGTGGCATGTTTGAGATTCGCGCGGGTGCCCCGCCTCGTGGCCTTGATTATGTGAAGAGTACCAGTAGGCCGATAGTACGCTGGAATGATACACGTCCTTTTGTTGTGATGGAAGGCCGACGGTGCGAGCAGACGCCAGCTATCGGTGGCCTGGGCGCTGGGCCGAAGGATGACCTCATCGGACTTCGCGATGTGTTTGGTCCTGCAGGGCCGTTTCCCTAGAAGTAGTGGTGCGTGGGGTGAGTCTGACTTCCCCAGAAATTTTGACTTCACGGTGGAAAACCAAGATTGTGGTTTCCCGGTGATGGGATGAACCGGTTTCTTTCGTTTAAGTTCGATGTCGGCAATATACTCGTCACATGGGGCGTTGTACGAAGTTTCCATTCCAGAATAACCTCGTGTGGGGGGATACCGAGGTACTCCAGCTTCAGGAATCGGGTCCATAGAATGAGGGCGAGGTCGTGAAATAATGCAGGACATCGCATCAGAGCCAGAAATCGGTGGAAGGACCTTTGGGACGACGGGAGCCATGGTAGGCATGTGTGTATGAGCATGATCCACGCTAAATCGGTGTAGCATTGCGCTGGGCCCAGCTCCTACCTGCTGTTGGCGGTTAATAAGAAACTTTCAAAATTGAGGGGATGGCCACGAACGGGGTAGGGCGCCTGATCAGGCGTGAAGTTCATCGGCACAAAGGGGCTGCTCTCAGGGAATGGCACCCCCATGGTCTTTCTGAAGCTGTAGAGCGGAGAAAGTTTCGTTTCGCACTGGGAGCGACGCTTGATCATCTGCAATCGTGGATCGACCATGGGTGCCCTGTCGAGACTGGGGCGAGCGAGAAGGGTGGACACCCCGAAGGCCCTGGAATTGGCCTCGGGTGGAAGGGGGTCTTCATACGATTCCGGAGATGCCGTGAGCGTTGCTGAGTCCGGGAAGCGAACACCCCTGGTTTTAACTTCCGATGAGATCGGAGGCAAGGAAACAGTGGGATGCATCGTCTGGGAAGTCACTGTGGTGGGGGACGGGAAGAGAGGGGGGAAGGGACTAAGGGTATGCACTGCCAGAGGTCAAGGGTTATATATACTCGGAGGCACATTGCGAACGTCTTCCGGCAGCTGAACTCAATCAAACAGGCATCCGAGAGTGGCAAAGCATAGTAGGGTCGTGCTCATGTGGCGGTGGCGGTCCACGCGTGGCCCATGCGCCTGACTTGCTGGTTGTGATATCGAGAGTAGTCACCCGTGTTCAGAACAAAAAGCGAGGGGGAGGTTCAAGGGGTGAAAGGCGATATCTCTCGCTAGGCATTGCATCCGAATGGCTGGTAGTTGTGGGTCGTGAGAAAAACAGTTAACACTGAACCCTGCGCCAACCAACACAAGTCTGGCCCTCACACCCTTGTCCCCGACCTCATTCAGCTGAAGGGGCGATGACAGATGGCGTTCGCCTATAGCCTCCTCGCAACAGCCTTTGTTTTAATCTGCGCCTTCGCTCAATCCCTTGCGACTCTATCACGAAGGGAACTACGCACAGCCCCGGATCCTCACGACAAATACCCTCTCATCCCTCCTCTCGGAAGCCAGCATTATGGCGGCCAAGGTTCCGACGGCTTAGAATCCCTCAATATCGTACTGCTGGCATCTGTGGACGGTAACCTACATGCACTCAACCGATCGACGGGCACCATCCTCTGGTCTATGTCCTCCAACTCCCCGAATTCTCCATCCGCCCTCGGCCCACTCGTGCGTACACAGCAGGCGATAATCCTCGACGACGAAAGCGATGACTCCCAACAAGAATACTACGTTATAGAACCGCAATCCGGCGATATATACGTCATGTCATCCAAGTCGGAACCACTGCAACGGCTTCCGTTTTCAATGGCTACCCTCGTCGACATGTCCCCATTCAGCTTTGCGGGTGAAGAAGATTCCAAAGTCTTCGTAGGAAGGAAGGAGACCTCTCTATTGCTGATCGAGCTGGAGACTGGTCGAATCAAACAAACGATCAGCTCCGAATGTCCCTGGAACGAATACGAGGACCCCTTTGAGGATTTGAAGGAAGCGGAGGAGGAACTCGATTTTGACGACCAGGATGGCGCCAGGCCTCCCAAATCCCGTAAACCAACGGAGGTTTTCGTCGGGCGGACAGGTGAGCCCGCCACATATCATTTCTGCCCATTTCTGACACCCGATAGACTACCACATCTCCATTTACACCAGCAAGCTTCCAGGTTCCTCCTCCCGGCCACCTGTGCAAAACCTGTCGTTCTCTACCTATGGCCCAAACAACCGTGACAATGCTATTCAGATGCTCTATCGCAAGACTCCAGACGACATGTACATCCAGCCTTCTTCTAACGGGATGGTCATGTCCTTCAAAATCCCACCGAATGAGCACGAATCTCCAAAGCAGACGACATGGATGTGGGGAATGTCCTTTTCGAAGCCCATGTATGTCATTGCTTTTCATTGACGATTCGCCCGCTAACATTATTTCACAGAGTCACCGTCCTAGACGTGGTGAAAACCTCCGGTCGACAAAACCCTATGGTATTGCTTCAACCTAGTCCCCGCCTCCAGGATGTCTTCCCTTCTATGGATCTCTCCAATACAGCAAAGCTCAGCCACCAACTTCCAAACCTCGATTCTGCATACGTGGGGGTGTTGGAAGAAACCGGCTCTCTCTTTGCGATGAGTTCGGATCGCTTCCCGCTTGTGGCATTTGGCGACGCCAATCCCAATTCTGCGCATCCACTGATCGACCCACCTCCTGGTACCCCTATCCCGACCGGAACCATCCCAAAGTCAACTATTGACGAAATAATCAAGGCGAGGAAGCTCCGAGAGCTTTGCGATAAAGGTGTCTTTAATCCTCGTTGCTTAACTGGAATCAGAAAGTTGGAATCCTCTGGTCGATCCCGGTTGAGCCGACTGCTTGATGCCGCTCCGATTGCACAGGCACCACAGTCAACCACGAAAGCCTTCCCCACACCCTCCAGCATACAAGGTTCGGGAGATAATCGATCCCTCGTGAACATACTGTCGCCCTGGCCCCCTGGCCAGGCGCCCGGGCAAAACCTGCACTCTACCCTCCCATTATGGTTGCTTATTTTGTTGAGCACCATCCTGGGGTGGGTTGTGATCGGCCGTCGGAGGTGGAGATCATTCAAGCTTCAGATTCCTGCACAACCTTTTGATGTCCATGAGGTCGAACCTAAATACGTCGAACAAACACCATTCATTGATGCCATTGCCTCGGTACAACCTCCCGATCGTTTGGAACCGCCCCAGGCGAATGAGCCCACAACTGACAACGACGCGACCCCCCAGGAAACTGCACCTGTGGAAGAAACTGGGGAATCGGAGAAGGAAGATCCAATTGCCACATCCACACGGAAGAAGCCATTGCGGAGACGTAGGGGGAAGAAGAAGAAGGGTCCAAATCTCACCGTTGCCGTTGACGATGACGAACCCGAAGGCGAACCTGACACAGACGCCGCTCCCGATACAGCTGAGGAGGGGTCGGGTAAGATCCAACTTATCCTTCCAACCCCAGTTACTGCGACCACCCCGTCTGTTCCTGCATTAAGAGTCAGCGAAAAAATTCTCGGTACGTTCTGGTTTATGCACCCCGGTTTAGCTTCTGACCGTTAGTCAAGGTTTTGGTTCCCACGGAACTGTAGTTTTCGAGGGCTCGCTACAGGGCCGTGCTGTCGCGGTCAAACGCCTCCTCCAGGACTTCGTCACCCTGGCTACCCGTGAAGTCAGCATCCTCGAGGAATCTGACGACCATCCCAACGTCATCCGGTACTTCTATCAAGAAGCCCAGTCGAATTTCCTTTATATTGCGATCGAACTCTGCCCCGCATCCCTCGCCGACATTATCGAGCGCCCGGATGACTTCAGGGATATCGCGATCACATTTGATCCTAAACGTGCATTGCGCCAGATCACATCCGGTCTCCGACATCTCCATGCGCTCAAGATCATCCACCGAGATATCAAGCCACAGAACATATTGGTCTCAAGCGCGAAGAACGGAAAAAATCACAGAATGCTGATATCGGATTTTGGGTTGTGTAAGCGGCTGGAGGTTGATCAGACGAGCTTTATGCCGACAGCCTGTGGAGCGATGGCTGCCGGAACGGTCGGTTGGAGGGCGCCTGAGATCCTGCGAGGAGAAGTTAGGTTGGATGACTCGGACGCATCACAGTCATCGCGCGGTAGTGTTGCGACCTTGAACGGAAGCTCCAGTACGAAGCCTATGAAACTGACAAAGGCGGTGGATATTTTTGCTCTCGGGTGTCTGTTCTACTACTGCCTTACTGGGGGTAGCCATCCGTACGGTGACCGGTTCGAGAGGGAGGTCAACATCATGAAGGACCTTAAGAGTTTGGGGGGCCTTAGTCATTTTGGCGAGGAGGGTACCGAGGCGACAGATCTGATCGAGAAAATGCTGAACTCCCAAGCGGCCCTACGGTATGTACAACAGTCATTCCTGTAGGTTGAGTCTGACCGTCTTCACAGACCGGACACCACCTCGTGCTTGATGCACCCGTACTTCTGGGATGCAGAACGACGACTGGCATTCCTACAAGACGCTTCCGATCGGTTCGAGATCATGTGTCGGGAACCCCGGGAGAAGGCCCTCGTCGCACTTGAGGCGAACGCTTCGAATGTGGTTAGTCAGGATTGGCGGATGCGATTGGACAAGTCCTTCCAAGAGAACCTTGGAAAGTTCAGGAAGTACGACGGCAGATCGGTGCAGGATCTCCTCAGGGCCTTGCGAAACAAAGTAGGCGGACCGTGATATCATTAGCAATGAGGGTTTAACAAATTCCACAGAAACACCATTACCAGGACTTGCCCGAGAATCTCCGGAGGCAGTTGCACCCAATGCCCGAAGGATATCTCGGGTATTTTACGCGCCGTTTCCCCCTGCTGTTTATGCACGTTCACGGTGTTATCGAGCCTTCCGCTTTACGACAAGAAGCGATGTTCAAGTCTTATTTTGACTTGAACGAGCATTAACCTATCTGACTTGTGTCTCCGCGTTTTCCCTGTCCACCGTGCTTTCTTGCTCTCGCTTTCGGTTTAGATGTCATATTCATATTTAACACTATATCCATGTATCGCATACACCTTCAGTCTTTATATCCCTAGCGTAATTCATCTCCTGGGTACGTTCGGCCCACCACCTTGAGTTGTAAAGTACTGCTGATGGAGTTGATCCGCTATCGCTGAGAGCTCAGCTGAGTTCCGGATCAGCAACCTCGGTACGGAGCATACAACATTTGACGCCTGAACTCCACGACCTACCATCTTCCACAACAAAGGACCAGAAACCAATTATGCTTGCCTCCCGAGTTCTCCTGCGTAACAAAACCACCTCTTCACGGCACCTGTCCACCAGGGCTGCCACCATTCTGAATGCCTTGGACTTGCCGACAAATGCTGAGATTCCAGGAGTTTACGACGGAGTCTGGGGAGGTACGGGGGATCTGCTCGAAAGCAAGTGCCCCACCACTGGTGGAGTGCTGGGCCGAGTGAAGACGGTGCGTCAGGATTTGCGACTGAAATGCGAGACCAAATGCTAATTACCGTCTAACTTCTGCAGGCATCTCCCAAAGAGCTACACGAGGCCCTCGATAAAACGCGAGAGGCTTACCGTTATATTCGCAGCGTCCCCGCACCAAGGCGAGGCGAGATCCTCAGGCAGGTTCGGGAAGCGCTCGCGGCCAAGGTACTTGCATATATGCGCTCGGTTCTTGTTTTGGCCCCCTATTAACAATAATCCCCCCCAAAATACACGTAGCGAGATGAGCTCGGTGCACTTGTCTCTTTGGAGATGGGGAAAATCAAGACGGAGGGCCAGGGTGAAGTGCAAGAGTTCGTTGACATTGTAAGTTATAACCACACCTACCCTGATAGACAAAGGGGCGCCCGCTCACTCACGGAACGCTCTGTATACTTAGTGTGACTACGGTGTTGGTCTGTCGAGAATGATGAACGGGAGGGTCGTTACGTCGGAACGACCCGGTCACACGATCTTGGAAGGTACGTCAACTCAATCACCCGTGAAAAACGCTTACCCACGAGCTGTTACTCTCTCAAGCCGCGAACCCTCTTGGAGTTGTCTCAGTTTTGACTGCATTCAACTTCCCAGTGGCCGTCTACGGATGGAATTTTGCGCTGTCCCTGGCAGCTGGGAATGCGACCGTTTGGAAGCCTTCGGAAACTACCCCTCTCTGTGCCGTGGCGGTGACGAAGATTATCACACAGGTGCTGGAAAAGAATGGTGTTCCCGGTGCGGTATCAGCCCTCGTGACAGGTGACAAGTACACCGGAGAGGCCATCACGGAGAGCAGAGATGTGGATTTGGGTCAGTGCCTCGATGCGTTACTCCGGAACTCCAACCTAAAACTCGATTCCAGTCTCATTCACTGGTAGTGAACACGTCGGTCGCATCGTCGGTAAGACTGTCCAGTCCCGCTTCGGAAAAGTTCTCCTTGAGCTCGGTGGAAACAATGGTACGGATTACCATTAACGTTCCTTGTCGCTCTCACCCTTACGTGTTTGACATAGCCTCCATCGTCATGCCTGATGCCGATATGAACCTGGCGCTCCCTGCCGTATTCTTTGGTGCAGTTGGCACGGCCGGCCAACGTTGCACTTCCACACGTCGATTGTACCTTCACAGGTCGATCGCTGACGAGTTCTTGACTAAACTCCAGAAACTCTACTCTTCCGTCCGCGTTGGTGACCCTTTGGCTGCCAGCACGCTCCTCGGACCACTTCACACTTCCAAGGCTGTTTCGACATATACCGGCGCTATCGATCACCTCCGCTCTATCGGGGCCGATATCCTTACGGGCGGCGAGAGGTACTTGGATTCACCCTTGGACATGGGAAACTTCGTGCAACCTACCCTATCCATTCCGAAATCCGTCAACACGGCGGACAAGATCTGGCGAACGGAAACTTTCGCTCCCATATTGAACGTCGGAATCTTCGACGAGCTTGAACAGGCTATCGAATGGAACAACAACGTGCCACAGGGCCTGTCGAGCAGTCTATGGACGAGGGACATCAGGAACGTCGGGAAGTGGATTGGACCCGCTGGTTCTGACGCAGGCATCGTCAATGTCAATGTGGGCACGAGCGGTGCTGAGATTGGTGCTGCTTTCGGCGGAAACAAGAGCACTGGGTGGGGTCGCGAGTCCGGAGGAGATGCTTGGAAGCAGTATGTCCGTTGGAGCGCCTGCACTATCAACTTCTCGGATGCCGCTCCTTTGGCCCAAGGAGTCGATTTCTCAGTCGACGCATAATGCATGGACGTTGAACGTTCTCCTTGAATACGCCGGACTTGTCTAGTCATGTACATATCATTGCTGCATCTAACACACTGCGACTTCATCCTATTCAAATGAGTGGATTTCGTTCGTCTCTTACAACAAGAAAGCGATACAGCGGTACAACACTTCATTACAGTCCAGAGAAGAACGAAGGGTCGGCGACGATCTGATTCTTGCCTTTCTTCTCCCTCTTTTTGGCCAGCGGATCTGTAGTCTGCTTTTTCTTCCGCTTCTTGGACTTGGGTTCCTCTTCCACTTCCGGCTCGTCGCTATCCGAATCCTCAGCCTTTTCCTCTTCCACCGGTTCAGGAACGGTAACATCTGGACGCTGGTCCTCGTCATCCACATCCTCCCCTTCTGCATCATCCCCTTCTTCGTCCTCGAAGATGTCTCTCAGGTCTGTCAATTTGAGGATATCTTCGTGACCCACGCTGCCAACCCACCGCCCCTCCCCGGCGCGATCTATGACGACCCGCTCGACCGGGAAATCCCCGTGATCGGTGACGATCCCGAGAAGTTTGGTGGGAAGAAGTTGAACCACGCGGACAAGCCCATCCGACGAACCGGTCAGGATGGTTGAGTGAGATGACGGGTATGAGGACGGGAGTGCACAAAGGGTGTCAATTGAATGTGGGTGTCTAAATGGATTGGGTTAAGCTTTCAGTGGACAGCATGTAAGGATACTCTACGTACCCTGGGACACGGTCAACACAGTCGCCCCAACCACTTTTACGGTTGAAGATTGACAAGATACCCAGTTGAGTCCCAACGACGACTTTCGATCCACTAAAACGGAATTGAGATGGGGAAGCTGCTGCAAACGAAGCTTGCCGACTTCTTAATGGTTACGGCAGATAGTAGCTCATCTTCTTGATCTTCTGACTGGGCAAATGGTGTTGTCTTGTTCGACCTAACATCAAGAACCGAAAGTGTCCCATCACCGCTGGAAATTTCAAGTACGTTCAGCCAGAGTCAAATAATTCCCGAAGCCGTGGCCGAACCTCGTCACCACAAGATGCTTCTTGTCTGGTAACCACAAAAAATCGGAGATAAAGTCGAAATGGTGGTTGTATGCTCGAATTTCTGCAGGAGTCCGGGGGTCCCAGAGCTATATGAACGAGGGGGAAATAGTCAGAGTAGATGAGTAGGATTCGCGGGGAACGCACCTTCACAGTTCCATCGTCATCTCCCGTAGCCAAAAAGTGCGGAGAGATGTACCGAACACGGTTTATTGGTGCACTTTCCCCATACTCAGTGCTCCTCGGATGCGTTCTGATATCTGGACACCCACTCGTGCACGGCCAGTCGGGTATTGGTTATTTGTGCGGTTCTGGTGTCAATTGTGCTGTATTCCACAGGGAAACAAAACTTGTCAATCGGGACGGTGGACTGACACGGGGCACGGTTACTCACCACAAAGACTTCCCCTTCCCAACAGACCAGATACGGCCCCCCTGTTCGTCGATGGCCAGCCCACGACACGATCTTTTCGACGGTTTGAGTGAGAACCTTTGATCGTGTTGGCCCTGCTCGTCGTAGCCGAACGCCTTGACCTCTCCTGTGAGTAGCCCAGCATACACGACAGACTCTGTAGGGTGGAAAATGAGGTCGAAAATTTGCGCGCCGACCGAGATATCCGGCATTTCCGCTCTCGAGATGAAGAACGACCGTTCGCTTGACCCGCCGGAACGGGATCAAGGCGTGACGAGACAGAAGTGTGACGGTGGGAAGTGGGACGCGCTCATAAAACGTTCAACGACTCATCCTCCCCCAGTCCGCTTCCCCGGTTGAGGTCACCATGTTCAAACTCATCCGACGCATCTCCAGCTCTGTCTTCCCACGCAACGATAGGCCATGGGCTGACGATGGTGCGCCACTATTTCTTTTTACTGTTTTACCCAGCTCACGTCGTTGACCCGGACTCCTGACAGCAACGTCCACCGCTCCTACTATTGGAAGGAAACGGAGATTAAGTTCTACCGATATGAACGTCGATGAGACCCCCGTCGGCTCCCTATCCAAGAAGTCTAGGAAGGGAAAGGACGCGGACGCCTCAGACGACGAAGAACCTGCCTCTTCACCTGTCACCTCTTCCCCACTCCCTAGATCGTCTCCCCCGCCGGAGGACGTGAAGGAGGTCACCACCGGCGTCAAGGAGATCGAACTAGATCAGAAACAGGAGGTGCCCTTGTCTGATCCCTCCGAGGTCATTGAGCCGCCAGCTGGTCTCGACACAGAAACGTCTGCGCCAGCCGATGGGAAGGTCAAACCCGACACTGAGGATCCCAATCCGGAACACCGGTCCGGAGAGGTGGGTGTACCAGAGGTGGATGGATCACAGGACCCCGAGAAGGGTGATACGACGAACGAAACCCTAGTCAAACCAGTGCAAGAGCCCAAGGATGACTCAGAAGATACCGTAAAGGATACCACTTCTCCCTCGACCACCTCTGAGGAATCCGCAAGCTCAGAAGACGAAGCAGAGGCCACGGCGTAGTTCCTATCCACTTTCCTTTCCTCTGGGGTTGGGTTGTGCATAAGTAATCTTATCGGATATATACCTGCTGATCTCATACAACATACATGTTCTTGATTTTAGTGCCTATTCTCACGATCTTCTTTCCTGATACCACCATTACACTCTCCCTGTACTTGACCCCATTCCCGTGCCCACCTTGCTGTCGATTACGCTCTTTACCAAATCCACATTTGCTGATTCCACGTCAATCACTCGCTGCTCCTTTTGTAATAGACCCTGGAACGCCTCTGGGAGCACATCACGGTCGAAGTCGAATGCGGGGATTGATGATAGAGCCTCGGCTACAGCTTCTGAGAACTTCGCTGGATGTGCGGTAGAAAGGGAAACCTGGATGAGTGAAGGATTCGAGCTAGTCCGAAAGGGTAGTTTCAGCTTTCCCGTGGATATCGGATCTTCATCCAAATAACGTACGTTGGGTCCGAGGCAATGATTTGGGCAGCCGTCAAACCGACGGCAGTATGAGGATCAGCGATGTAAGAGGGCTCCGACTCGTAATACCTCCGTATTGTCGCGAGTGTCTGTACGGGTCGCTCCTTGAATACCCATGAAACGTCGAATCAACAGTGGCCTCACCTGATCGTCGGTAACCCGCTCAGCGATAAAGTCTCGCTGGGCGAGCCCAAGCACCATTCGAGGCACCTCAACTCGGCCGGTGGACTTGACGCTCTTCATCCACCCATCGACCACAGCACAAGCGACATCCATTCCTTCTCCTCCTTCGGCCTCGTAGGCAAGATACCACAGTAACCTCTCGAAGTTACTTGAAACAAGGATGTCCATAGCGGGACTGAAGGTCTCCCTCACAACAGCGGACTGCTTTCCGTCCGAGGCCCCGTTTGTGGTGGGGGCAGCAGCCTCAGCGTCCGACTCTACACGTTCATACCTTCCGGTCTTCCAAAACCGGGCGAGAATATCATTTGAATTCGTCGCGATCACGAGCTTATCCATAGGTAGACCCATGCGTTTGGCGTAGTATCCTGCTAAAACGTCACCGAAGTTACCTGTAGGGACGACGTATTGGATTCGTGCCCCCGGGGATACCGCCTGGATGTGGAAATACGAAAGGAAGTAGTACACTGTTTGGGCGAGGATTCTGGCCCAGTTGATGGAGTTGACTGCTCCCAGGCTGTGTTTCTCGTTGAATTCTCTGTCTCCGAAGAGAGCTTTTACGACGTCCTGTATATCGCTTCAGCTGGGCCTTGGAAGTTGACTTCTGTTCCAAAACAGACCTGGCAATCGTCGAACGTTCCTTTAACGGCGATGTTGTGAACGTTTGCATCGGTAATTGTAGTCATCTGGGCCTGCTGAATGGGGGAGACACGACCCTTCGGGTGGAGGATGAAAATTGAAACGTTCTCCTTGTTTCGAAGGCCATAGATTGCCGCACTGATACTCCTCAGGGAGCAGGTTATTATGGTACAACTAAACACGTACCTTCCGGTGTCTCCGCTGGTCGCTCCAAGTACGGTAAGCCTATCCTTCACCTCTCCACTGGCCTTCTTCGCGTTCCTCCTGGCAAGGAAGAATTCAAATAGATTTCCAAGTAGCTGAAGCGCGACATCCTTAAAAGCGAATGTCGGGCCGTGGAAAAGCTCAAGGACGAATAGCTTCTCGCCGAGTTTTTGAAGCGGAGTGATATCCGGATGACGGAACGTGCTATAAGACTTCTCGGCCAATTTTCGTAGATCGTCGCGAGAGATCTCGTCTTCAGAAATGTAGAGGGAAAGGACCTCAACGGAGAGGTCGACAAACGAGTGGGATTTCCATTTTTGCTGCCAATCTGGAGGGAGAGATGGGATGTGTTCTGGGATGTACAACCCCCCGTTTGGTGCAAGTCCAGTGAGAACGGTCTGGGTAGGCGGTCCAGATCAGCATAGCAAGGGGAGCGAGGACGCAAGCCAACTCACATCTTCGAAAGAGAGTCGTTCAGAACCGCCTCTTGTCGAAAAGTATTTCATGACTTTCTGCTCGAAGCCAGGGGATCCGAAGCGGGTGGGCGAGATGAACGAGGGAGTCCAACGGACGTCGGGGTCGAGTCAGGACCCGACGGTGTCAAAACAGCTGCTCACACTTGTGGATCCGAGTTGAGTTGGCATACTCCAACGCTACCAACGGGTGTTGACGCTCTCCACGCAGATGATTTCCGCAGAGACATGTCGCGCTAGCCAGCATTGTCACCGGGGTGGAATTCGGTTGGAATCAGACGCATCGTCATTGCTCCACACACATCCGAAGCGACCACCATCATGTCCAACCCGAACGACCCGAGGGACGCGTCTCTGGAAACAAGGGTCACCTTTCCAAAATCCTGGGGTCGAGATGAAGCTGGTTAGTCTTGCAGGCGACCATCCAGACCAACGTACTCAAGCAGTCTGGCGCACAACAGATGCATTGGGTTCCTCCAACATGATGCTATCAGGTCTCATTCTCGTCACTCGGAACAGGTTCGTCAGTGGATCCATTCACCCTGCAAAACTAACGTTTGGCTCCGACGTTGAACAGGCTGTTGGCGTGGCCAGCTTTCTTGCTCGCCATTTCAGGCGCTGTCAACCAACACCCGCTTCGCACCAAGGATGGTTCCTCTGGCACCAGTGGTCTCTGGTAGGTTTTCACTTCACACACCCCTCCAGAATCCACCCATGTCCACTATTATGCTACCCCGAACGTGTGATTGAACTTGTACCTAGGTTTGCCGTCTTTGCATTGGTCGCGTCATATGTCCCGATGATCCTCATCACGCCCCCGAAGGTTGGCCAGTCACCTTTCCAGTAATTCACCACCTGCCTCTGTTCCTTCCGTGCTCGGGTTCGCCTCCCGTGAATATATTCGTGTTTTCGTAGCCGGGACTTCACCACATTTGAGCCAATACCTTTAGCGGATCCCGACAAAGTTGGCGAAGCAAAGTGTTGAATACGTGAGTATAGTGAATCCTTGTGATACTGATATATGCCTAGTCCATGATGTGTCTTGCGCAAATATTGAGGGACAAAGAGAGAGTTTACACACCACTTGGGGTTGAAGGAACCGCGAAACATCGAACGAATCACTTCGTAACCACCGCCAAAACGATAACCATCACAAAGAGTCCCAGTCCCAGCATCGCTCCCCCTACAATCGACGCTATCCTGCAGCGTCTGACCCAGGGGTCTACCGTGGCTATCTTGGCCTCCTCAGCATCCTTTGAGCACAACGTAGTGGTGCTCGACGTTGAAGGTGCCCTGGCGGTGGCTCCGAAGCTTGACGAAGGATCCGGGAGTACCCACTTCCTCAGCCCACCCCCGTCAACCGCCCCTCTATCCACATCCGCGCTAACCTTCTCCTTCAGCTTCTCTTCCTTCATCTCGTTCTCGTGCAACGGAGTGTCCCTCGGAGGCATCCACCCTCCCACAAGCCAACACCACGGTGCGACGAACCCGACCCAGAACAGCACGCACGCCGACGATGGTGGAGACTCCTTCCCCTCTCCCCCCTTCGCTGTCGAGAAGAACTCCTTCCCGCCGGAGGCCGAATAGAAGAGGGTTTTCATCCATCTTTCCATGATGAATTGGTCTTCTTCCACGATGGTCGCGGTCTCTTCGACGGCTCCATCGTCTCCAATCATGGATTCATTCTTGACCGTTGTCGATGCGATAGACATGGCGCTCGCCCTACCCACTCCCCTGGGTCTCGGCAGGGTAGAGGGGATCGTGCTGGGCCTCCTTTCGAGGTCCGGGGCGACATTGAATGTGGCTTCCGATTCAGTAAACCTCCTGTTCTGGAGCCGTTTCACCTCCGGTTCGTTTAGAGGTCGCCTCAGCAACGACTCCCCTACTTTCGAGCTCGAAGGCTGTTCCTGAGACTCCCGTTCACGTCCTTTGACGTGTCCTGGCTCTCCAATCTCCTGATCCTGAGGATAAATGATCAAATCCGCGGTGGATGGTATATCGTGTTTGGTTATAACCCCTGGGCCGGGTTCCGTTGAGCCACTCTCGGCGGTCACGAAACTCTTCTCGGAGGCAGAATCCTCGTAGATGGCCGAACACTTCTGGGAGTGATCTGAAAACCCAAACCGGTGACTCCGTGGCGTTGTGAGGGATTGAGGCGTGTCCGGGTGGGAACGTGGTGACGTGGTAGAAGGTGAAGGTTTCGTCGGAACCACCACTGTCGGCGGGTGTGAACTCCTGGTGCCACTCTGTGGCCCCTGCGAAGGGACGGGTGACTGAGAAGCGTGGATTCCCACCGAAATCCCGGCAAATGCGGGCCGGAAGTGGAGAGGTGGGAGTTGAGGTGCTCCAGATACTTCGGAATGGAGCGAATTGGAGGAGGTCTGACTAAGCGACCTATTCAGTGGTCGTTTGAGGAACCCCGGGTAAGCTGCTATTTTGCGTTGGCATGGGGCAAATACGAAGGCACGGGGAAGGGTGGGGGATGAACGGGCGTTGCACAAAAGTGAGAAGGTAAAATTCAGTCCGAATCCGAGCCGAGTCAAATCTTTCCTTGCATACCTTGCATGCACATCACCCTCTCCTGGATCGTAGAAGTCGTCGAATGGACCGACGGGGCTGGCGTCTTCTTCTGTGACGTCGAAGGCCAAACAACCACTCCTTTCTGCGTCGGATCCGAATCTCTGGAATCCGGACTCGAAGGTTCATAAATAGGTGAAAGGATGCTGGGACCGCCTTGTGTGCCTCCAGGGCCTAGTGATTGAGTCCGCTTCGGAGTACGGGTCCGGTTGAAGAATCGCGTATAAGAATTATTGGGGGAAGTGGAGGAGAAAGAGGATGTTGGGTCTCGGTCTTGGAGTTGTTGGAGGGAATCGGGAGGAGGGTTTACACGTAAGATTTCTGGGGGCGTGGATGCGGACCTGCCTATCGTCGAGAGGAATCCTGGGACTGCCGCCACCGATGCAGACTCCTCGGAAGAGGGACCCGCGCCACACCCGGAAGTAGAAAGGTCGTTATCATCGTCGAGCTCGTCTCGCGGGGGGTCCGGGAGTGTTCTCTCATGATTTACTTCGGCGATACTCGAGGGATAG
>Ga0307511_10001865_pt1 | contig 22163 bp, 22 predicted proteins | sample 13_EM_MG_FD_200266 | JGI IMG/M metagenome (GOLD analysis project Ga0307511, IMG submission 200266) | Populus trichocarpa ectomycorrhiza microbial communities from riparian zone in the Pacific Northwest, United States - 13_EM | ecosystem: Host-associated > Plants > Roots > Unclassified | place... | reverse complement strand
CCCTGCGAGGTTGTCTCGCTCCCACGCCCAGTTTAGGGTTGTCTTATTGTCACGCACTACTGTACGTTTCACAATACAAAATAGAGCCTTGAAGATTTCAGCCCCGAGGCTAGGTTCCGGAGTTCTGCAGAATGGCCAAAAAAATAAAGATGAAGCTCATCATGAGGCATATATATAACGGGAATGGGCAGGTAATATATAAGTAGATGAAACCCCGCCTTGAAGCTTGAGCGGAAGATACAGAGAGGCCCTCTATCGACTTCAAGGGCTCGGATAGAGTCTCAGAAATGTAGTTGTAATATTAATAACTAGTTACAGTGCCATAATAAAAGTCTTCTGCGCTATTCCCCATACAAACTAGCGCCATTTGTGTATTTTTGAACCGACTTTAATTCGCAACCACTGTACCTGCCCAGGGTATCGTACTGATGCACAAAAATCAGAGAAAAGACTATGAACATTTTTCTTAAATCTAAATTTATTTTCATGTATTTATTTGGCAGCTTTGATTTTTAATATTTTTCACACGAGAGCCACGTTAGCTATTATGCCAAGACTTTTTTTATGTGACTGTACCTATTCCGGTAATTCCTACTAGCTGTAGCAGTACATGATTCTTTCCTTACTAGCGCAACGTATTCGTATTTGGCATACTGCAGGTTCCCCCCACAATACTATCTGTGCAAGTTAACTGAAGTATGGGGTGGATCCGGTAAGCCTATGTGCAAATACCCAGTGACTTGAATGAATGGATTAGCGACCATTGTGTTCTGTTAAATTTCACGCTCGGTTATCGCAGACAGATCTACCCAATACATAAAAAAGCTATATAATGCACCTGACACATACTGACAACACTTAGATAGTGGTGTTGAAGGCCAGGAGAGTTTATTCATTTACCAAACATAGAGTAATAAAGCTAGAGACGGTGGTCTCAGAACTAGACGCTGTATAATGTTTGTAGACTCTTTACACAAATTTGCAATATAAGTCAGGAAAGAAGAAAGTATATAGAGGGTGAACAAGCTCAAGCCGCAGGTCACGAAGGGCGCGACGGCAATGACTATGCGTGCAACAAGGTTATTGGGAGTAGGTATGTCAACATTGACCATTTGCTGGTGCTACCTTGCAGGATTTATATTTGCCGCTCTGCGTGACGTCATCTCCACACCAGCACGGGCCGTAATCATCACACGAGTGATCTGTCCAACACCTATTTAAATTGGTGACGCCTTGTTAGAGTCGTTCAGTATATCTAGCAGAAGACATACGCTGATGAAAATGTTTATGGATTAAAAAAACCACCGTTCAAAGGATCCACTTACCCACAACGAGAGCCTCTTGCACAGTGCATGCGAGAGTAACCTGTTGGACAGGTCTTACCACAGCCTGATGAAAGGCAGCTGAATTTGATATCCAGGCCAGTACTGTCGTTATCTTTCCAACAAGCGGCACAACCGGTGTTGCACGACAGCCCTGCCGCCGTATGAATGAAGCCAGTTGTAATAGCGAAGGCGAGCCCTAGACATAGCTCCATTGTGCTGCTATCCTTAGCCAAAGTTAGCTCCACGCCGTTGTCATTGTGCACTGAGGAGAGGTGAGTTTGTGGAGTTTACACTCAAGGAGCGTTTAACGTTTGAAGGTCTTGACCGTTGGGGAGGGAACTTCAGTAGTACTACTGTAGTGAAATATTATTCATCTCCGTTGGAACTGTGCCCGCCTTTATACCAGTGCCAGGTCAAGTGTTCATGCAAATTGGAGAGCATATGTATGCTAATCGAGCTTGACTCTGGATAAATTTCGGGTATACCTAATGGACGTCCGGGCTCGTTCCTGGCAATTTAGCTCGCCGTAGTACGTAATGTACTTTCATTTCTAAATGTCTATTCCCAACGTAGTGTAATCGCAATTCTTTAGCTGTGCCGTATTCCGGTGAATACGCTACAGTAGCCTAGCATGAAAGTGTGTATAGCCACGGTCATGAGAGCCCTCGCAGCTTGCCCTATCCACACGAAGTGCAAGGTACTGAAGCTACTAGGCACAGATTTAGCTGTTGACGTCACCACTGGCCTACAGATGATGATAACTAGGGACATTGCTTAGTAGGGGCATCTGACTATGGGCGCGTAGGTCGCTAGCTGTTCATAACTAGAGGTGCGTATACATACACCGACCCAATTCAAACCTAGCTAGCGAGTACGGGCGGCTCCACATGTACCCGACCGGTACATCAGTTCGGCATGGAGTTTCTTATAACGCGCCCCTCAGGGGGCATCGTACGAGTAATACATTCGGAGGTTTTCTTTTTTAAAAACAAAACCGAGGTACGGAATAGCTTATACCGGTAATACGAATCACGTGAAGGGATGTACTTCCCCAAAAGGGGAATGAGCTGTATGATCCCAATATTTGGACTAAAATGCCTGTATTTCCGGGATGATGCCCCCAGAAGAGGTAATAAGCAACCCACACCCCCACACGTATTGCTAAGCAAACACTTATGAAAGTTTCCAATACAAATTCTGGGGGGGCTGAGGCTCAGTTGCTTGTGGGTTCTTTTATATCCAAAACTGCATAAAATAACGTGAGGTATTTTTCAGCGAAGAATAATTGCGCTTCCACCAGCTTGAAGATTACGATTTGTCCATGCGAGTTTCTTGATGCCTATATCTCTGCCATGGGAGCTTCGGCTCTAGCGCCCAATGTGGCTCCTAATACCGATGCGGTGATTTATCAGTGCCAAAATACTGGAACACTGCCGACGAGAATGTAGGTCAAGTCGACGATAGAGGCCGATGCATTCTACCGCCGTCTTGCCTGGTCAAATATTGAGCTGAAAGGAACTTGTATGCGTTATTCCATCCTAGATGGAGCTTGTATTCTTTATTTCAGCTTGAAGGGACAAAATATTTGAATTTTTGGTGTAATTTGAGACCAAGTGTATACTGCGCCGGATCTCTGCCAGCCATAATTCGCTTTCCCAGGCGAACAGTTCCTCCATCCCCGTCAGGCACCTGTATTCATCACGGGTGTCCTACACAACTTTCCTTCATCTTCGTGTTGTAGCAGAGCAGCAGACTGCAATACCCCTACGCCACCTAGCAGGATCATGTTAATATCTGTTACCCTGAACTTATTCCTTGTCAGGTATATTTCGACTGACCACTTTTTGCAATAACTCTAGTTTTGTTAGGTTGGATTTATAAAATTTGAACTCCTTAGGATTTAACTTCAAAGTGTCATTTTGAAAATATAAGAAGTATTAAAAGGTGGATTTTCTGAGCTAATACTATTACAGCGGTACTTATTTACCAACAATGCTGAGGGTTGAAAACCTACGAGTTATTTTAAAACCAGCCTAAGGTATATGATATTGAAGTAGGCTGGTTCTTTAGCCCTTTTGACATACAAAAAGTGTGAAAAATGGGGCTTACTTACAAGGACACTATACATCACAAGCCAGTAAGTATACCAAGTGGTCTTTTATAAGTCTCGATGATTAGAATGGATGTTAGACTTGGTAAATGGTGTTGTCAAGTGGGTACATCTTTGCCGATTTAATTAACTTATACGAGTACCAGTATCGCATGGTCAAGGCGGCGCCCCAACGATCAAGAAGAAGCTTGAGGAAATGGGTCCGTCTAACCAGACAGGCAAATCAGTCTACTCAGTAAGTTCTTCTAATTTAGAGATGCATGGAATATCCCATTTTATAAAGTGCTAGGGTCTACTACCATGCAGATCTAGCCTTTCACTAACCCATTGTTGAAATCTGCAGGTCCTCAGTCGTACTGGAAACTGGATGAGCCTTGACCCGAGTAATGCACTGGATTAAGACATGCGCCTGCTTGCTAACTACCATATCCCGATGTGCATAAGATATTATGCAGGCGAGATTATCTCCCGTGGCTAAGGGACCACTGAGGTGGGGATGGGTTTGATAATATCAATGAAGTTGATGTCATAGGGATCCATTCTACCTGACGGGGGTAGAAGAGTACACGGCTTATTGGGGGGTGAAGATTAATGGGGATGAAACTATGAGACGGATATTATACAGTAGATAGTTTCTTTTGGGTTATTGCGTAATATAATTATGATTGAATTTTACTTTTCTACAATCTCTACCCATGCACCATTTCCAGACTGAATCCACATGTAAATTCATGTGGGTAGGGTATTGCGTAGTTCTGTCATAAAGGGAAGCCTCCGTCCATAAGTGATTGATTAGGCAACCAAAATACTATTGCTAAAACCGGGATAGTGTAGGTTAAGACCTGAGGCCTTAGGGTGATTGTGGGTTTATTACGCTACGATAACTTTATGGTATGCTACACAGAGTCCTATCCGCAGCGGATTACATAACCCGTAATCAGAGTAAATTCACTTAACTCCAACAAAGGAAATACAGGGTCAGAGAAGGGCGTTGATTGGCTATAAGAGGGGCCCCTTGTGAACCAAGTGCAATTCCTGCGTTATATCCAAACTTATCGAAATTCAAACAGGCTGCCAATGCCAACTTGAACAAAGGTGTAGTACCAATTGTGAAAGGAAGTACGTAGGGTTACTTAGACATCATTGAGTTCAGGTTTAAGTACACTAGGGCCATGAGTAACCGGCCCACGTTAGAAGCGAGTAGCAATCTATGTAAAATACATAGATACAGATGTACCTTGGCATTCCATGCAGTATAATGACGCCGGAATTCGGGTTCTATGCACTTCGGGGAGGAGCAACAAACATTCACTGAAAAGTGCATAATTGGTTTTTTTCTCTTGCTTCCCTGGTTCAACGACAGATTAGCCTCATCCCTAATCATGATCAGGATACGGCAGTTCGATCCTTTCCATCCTTATCTGCTCTCCTTGGGTACTTGACTTCCCTCTTAAGTTATTACAATTACCAGAAGCTATATTGCTATAATTATGTAATGTGCGTCATGGGGGTGGCGATCAATCTCGATGCAGCATGGTTATGATCATGATTCGAAGCGCCAAAAACTACTAGGTCCTGATTACCAGGGCAGTGACTATGGTAAGGCTGCTTGTATGATCTTCAGAAGCGAATTTTAATATTCTTAATTGCCCTGTCTGTGGGCGGAATCAAAGCAGCACGGTCCTAAATGCAGGTTAAACTCCTCTATCTCTATAATACATTCTTTCAGAGGATATCTGAGAGCGAACTGAAGCCATGCGAGGTGAACTGTGGTGGGGAGTGTTTAGGTTTACATGTGGGTGTAGGTTCGAGGAGTAGATACTGTGAGAATCACGAAGTTATGAGGGGAGGAATTGTGGGTTTAATAGTATATTCGTGAGTGAGAGATATATTAGCGATCATCTATAGACTGCGTTGACTACCGTGCTAGTGCTTTCTTTGTGCAATTTGAGATAACGTGTTTCTTGCATGGGATCCTTGCCATTTTTTTTCTTTTCCAAACCCAGTGCTCGATTGCACATCCGCACGGGGCGTATGAAGAGCCCGGATCTCCGCCAGCTACCATATAATTCACGTTCCCAGTCTTTTTTTAATTTTTTATAAAGCTCAGATACCCATATACACATTCCCAGTCAGGACCTACATTCCTCACGGCTGTTCTAGCAGCTTGCATCCATCTCCTGTAGCAGAGTAACAATCTGACCTCCCAATCAAATCATAATGGTTTCTGTTACCCTGAACTTATTCCGAGCTATCAAGTACACTTTCACCCGGCCAGTTCTTATCCGTTTTGCAATAATGTTTGTTCAGGTTCAACCAGCGCCATTTGGGCATACAAAGGGTATTCAAAGTTAGGTTATCTGCGCCCATACTGTAACATCCGTACTAGCTTACTGACGTCATGGCTCCCCTCATGAGGTCGCATACCATCAAGGCAAGATTTTTTTTTAGCTTTCTTTCATCCCCCAAAAAGTGACTTACAAGCTGAGTGCCGGTAAGCTTGAAAGCCTGCGAGTATTTTGAAACTAGTCTGAGGTATATGGTATCGAATCAGACTGGTTCTTTTGTGGAGCTGACTCACGAGCATCAGGTGGGTTTTTTGTGCTTCTTGATGAGTTTGTAAGAAATCAGCACAGCAGTGAGACCAAGTGGATTTTAGACTTGGTAAATGACGTTGTGAAGTAGGTACAATCCTGATAAGGGAAGCGGAGGGAGATATCACGGCCTATCTGACGCTTATATAATTATGCCTGTCGATATCGATATCGTTGATAGTCCGACAAAAATTGATGATCTGGTGTTGATTGCAGATCTCGTAGAACTCCTTGTAGTACCTTCTGCGATGGTGTCTGGGGCAAATATATCATGGGATGGTTACTCACTGTAAATTTATAAAATCTTCCCATATCCGCATTCAGAAACCACCCTCATCACCTGCGTAGTTGTCATCCACGGGTCCGGGTCAAGTACTTTATCTAGACCCATAATTATAAGGTTTCCGCTTTAATCACCACTATCCAAAATGCGTTTCCAGGCCTTCTTCTGTCTTGCTGTCACACTCTGCGCATTACCTATTGTGTCAGCGATTATGGAGGCCGCCGTTGCTATGGGTGCGGTCCAGGCACTCATTGACGATCTTCACACAGCCAAAACGCAACTGGCTGCGATGCAAGACTCGGGCATAATTGGTACACTCCTCGGAGGGGTAGCGCTGCAGGTAAGTAGGCTAATTTCCTAAGTAACCAAGTTCAGCATGCATCATCTACTTCTCTACTACTACTTGCGTTTGCAGTGCACATATCATCCCTGAAAAGAATGATATCTCAGGCATGCTGGGGCACTTCACCTCAGCTTCTTTCTATTTTCTGGTAGAATTAGGTATCATGATCCGGACCTTCGCTAATTTCCACATTTCGGTGTGTTTAGTCTGTGTAAACAATAATTGGTGGCGTGTAGCACTCGATGCAAAAAATACAAAGGGGTATTCAGTGATTCCTGGGTATGGGTGTACAGCAAGTGCTTAGGCGGCAGCTTCTGACTAGGCTGGGTGTTAGGATGGCAAAATCCCTTCTCTTTGAGAAAGGTGATGGAAAGTTCTTAGGAAAAAAAAACCCCAAAACAAGGTTATACGATACCTCTGGCAAGCTGTTGGGTAAAATGGGTGCGCTATTGCTGTGTAGTTGCTTTTCACCACTTTAGAGGTATTAAACAGGTCGTGGGCTTGTTCGATGTCAGTTTCATGCCAATTAAAGGTATGTAGTCTCGTCGCATGCGATTCAAAAATCCAACCGAACTAAAACATCGTTTACTGCAAGAGCTAGCTGACAGGTATCATAACCCTAGCCCCAAGTCCCTTACAGTTACATCGCCACATCCCTACCCAACAACATTCTTCCATCCTCTTGCTGTTACTGCTGGCGGCGGTGGCGGCGGAGGCAGCCTAACAACAACTTCCGCCATTTTCCTCTCCCTCTCCCTCTCCAATACAATCCTCTCCCTTTCCCCCTCCCAGCCCGGAGTACCCAGCAACGTCAGCTGCAGGTTTGAATCAACATGATTTCTCGGTCTCGACTCTGACTCCAACCCTTCAGCGGCACTACCAAATGCCGCCGCTGCTCGGAGCCCTACCTCCTGATCAAAATTTAAATTCATCAACTCACTTGGACCGGGAGATCCCGTATTCCCCATCCGCCAAGGTATCCCTTTATAGCCCCCTGCACCGGTAGTCATGGGGCTAGAGCTCTCGCTGCTGTCATCGCTGCCTGCGATGCTTTGCAGACCTCCGGTACTGACACCAGTGAAGTTTTCTTGTTCATCCCCGCGCGAAATCCCAAGAGTGCTCGCACTGCCGCTAGCTGCCCCGGGACGTAATTTATTGACGTTGGAAGTCATTAGCTCTGTTCCTAGTTCCCGTCCCTCATTTCCAATACTCCCGGGGACACTGATCGCCAGAAGAGGGGTAGTGCTGTCCTGGCTACCTTCAGCAGCGGTGGTGATGACTGCGGTCGCAAGTTTCTGTCGTAAAGTCTCTCGTGGAGGGGGTGATGGGGAAGGGGTAGGGATTGCAGGTAGCAAAGATGACACAGATCCTGTTCGTGCCTTGGGGACATGTGGGGGTGGTGAGTAATTTTGTGGTGGAGTATGCTCCAAGCTTCCACCCTGTGGTGCAAGTGTGTGTGGGAGTAAAAGCTCCTGTGTTTTCGAAGCATTTGCTTGAATGGATATCGAATTGGTTCCCGATCGAGGGATCGCTGCTGTGTGCGACTCGCTCTTCGACCTTCGTGTGACACGAGGAGGGGAGTAAGTCTCCTGTTGGGAACCCAGCATCAGTATCTGCTATCAATCATGAAACGACCACCCTGAGGCCGAACTTACTTTGTCACTTGTCAAATCAGGGCCTCCTTGCCATTCGTTATGGAAGCGAATATTGAAGTCCTCTACACTCGCTGTGAACCCATGACGCACCAGCACATGGCCAGCTTCCCCGGAATGCGAATATTGGCTGCCAACTATGTGCCCACTACCACATTTCCCTCCACTTAAAAAGCAGTTTCCACAAATGAACCCTTTCCCTATCGGACATCCTTTGCATCTCCACCAAACCCCAGAGCCAAGTCCTCCCACCTCTTGGTTGCAATGCACGCAGTTGCACTTACTCATCCCGATAGTAGGTAGGACACCAAGAACGGCACTGTGAGCTGCAAGATATGTTCCCGTATGGGCAGCCATCGCACCACCAGGTGCAAACACTCCACTAAAGGCTCCACCCGGTTTCAACAATCCAAACATCTGCATTGTAAAAGATGCAGCCTCCGCACTCAATGGGGCTGCTTCGCCATCAATGTCGGTATTCAACCACTGCAGAAGGCGATCTTCATTCGACTTTAGGTGATCGGGAAGATTTCGTGCTCGCTGCATCTGAGTCTGTAGCCAGTTTTTGGCAAATTCCTTCTCAGGTGACTTTTGCACCTGTGGACCGACTTGATTTGTAGAGAGATTCATTGTATTTTTGTTCCTTTGAACCGGGCGTCCTGTGCGGTAGTAACGCCGTGCTGGGCGTGGGTGTGGAGGTGCGACTTTGGACTCTGATGCACCGTCTAGACCTCCGAAGGGAAACTGTTCCTCGCTTTGGGGATAATAACATTCGACATCCCTCAACATGTCGAATGCTTTACTGCTGTACGGTTGTAATGCTTTGCGTTGGTTCCCATCCTGCAGGCTGTAGGAATATCAATTATCATGCCCACAAGTTCGAGACTATGCCAAAGGTACTTGAAGACACGGACTCACCCTTGCTCATCCCTCAACACGTCGAATGCTTTGCTGCCGTAGGGTTGTATCTCCTCGAGGCCCTATCACAGTTAACTCGACGCCATAAACACTGGAAAAACAATGACTACCTTGATGTTCCTACTTTCTGCTCGTTTTCTATTGTGAATTATGACCCCCAGGTTATACCAAAGCATGCGTTCCAGCTCTCGTTCGACCAAGCCAATTGTAAAATCTTCTGGACTGTCTACCATCCCTTTGCTTGCCTTCTCACACAATGGGTAAGTCGTAACTCTGAAGAGAGGAGACCATCCTTCTTCACCATCAGAATCGGAGTCTTCGGTATCCACTGCTCCATCACAAGCAACATTCAAATCCGTCTCAGCAAGGACTTCATCTCCAACTACCTCCCTCTCAAGTTGTACAACCCTTTGTGGCATCATTAACAGCTGAATCTCTGGACCATCGAGAGTCTTTGTCACAGGATAGCCAACGACCTCTAGAGTCCTTGCATCCATAGCTCCATCCATTGTTCCATCGAATCCCACCTCGACAACTTCCCACTCATCCTGCTCCCCACTAACTCTTTCCGTTCGATACCAGTGCATTACCTCTTGCGGCTTTTGGTGTAGATTGACATAGTCCGAGTCATGGTACATGCTGACAAAGCTTCCTAGGAGGAAAGTAGAGCTATTTGCTGTACCCGTTAACTCATCCTCAGATTTGCTCATAGAGTCACTTAGAAGTGCCTTGCGGGAGTAGCAGAGGTTCTCGTCACTGGGGCAGAGATCGTAGCTTTGCATCGAGCAGCTCGTAGTTTGGGAGGATGTACCCCAGGTAGATTTGAGAACTAGATCAAATTGTGGGGTAATGCAGCTGCTGGTATCATAACGAAGGGTAGAAGACTCCGATTCAGCATCCCTTGATACATCTCCACTACCCTCACCACACCCCTGATACCCCTCAGTTGTCTCCTCCAGGGCACTTGGGGAAGTGAGTTGTAGCTGTTGGGGCTCTGCTAACTCTGTGTCCTTCTGCTCTTGTGAAGCATTTTCGGGATAGGAAGGAGCAATAGTTGCGAGTGGGGTCTCGGGTGACATGCTTCTCTCACTGGTGCTAAAAGAATTGGATGACTGTGGTAGGGGGTCTTGGACGAAGAATGGAGATCAACCCGGGGTGCTCTTTCTGTAAATCGTTGAGGACTATCAAGCCTGGGAGCAGGGACAAGCGACAGAATCGACCGGCTGGAGTAAAGCAGTAACTGGGAGTAAGGTGCAAAAGACTGACAAGGACAGTTGCACCAGGATCGTTGTCGGAGAGAGATATAGAACGGACGGACACAGGCTTCTCTAAATCCTGCTTGGAAGCAGTTCAGAAGTCGCTCGCTAGGTATTTATTACTTAGTTCCTTTTTCGGAAGTAATTTAGTGGGGAGCGTCGTAGTCTGGTTGGGAGCGTCGCAACCAAGTCGATCAGAGACTAGAATTAACTACATTTTACTTGGGTACTTAATCCGGTAACTAGATCTTCAATATCAGAATGTGTCCAGTGGGATGAAAGAGAAGTGCAAATCAAGATGTCACGATATGTTAAAGTATGATCTCTTCACATTGTCCTAGTTATCCCAACTCCAATTCCAAAAAAAAACAAGTGGTATATATGATACATCTGAACTATCCCACTCAACCATCACCTCATCCAACCATTCCATAATTAATTTAACCCTTCCAAACGGTGGGTCCAGGTATCGGGTAAGAAGTCAAAGGTGGGTAGTAAATGTTGAGATTGATACCTGGGTGGGTCGCAGAATATCCACTCGGGAGAGTGAATCCGGATGGAGGCACTGCCGACCCACTACCAGTAACCTTGATCTGGGCGCAAGAAATATAGAACTGCGCCGGCATAGCATGAAGCGCAATCTGCTCAATTCGGACAAGGTACTCTCCCGCAGCAAGGGAGCTTGGGAGCGAGAAGGTGAATGTACCTACTGCGTCGTTCCAGTTGATGGTGGACCCGGAGATGGTAGGCGTGATTTGGTAGATCTTGGCCCAGCTGCCAGAGCCATCGTAGCTGGCGGCGGTGGAAGGGGCTTTGGAGATATAGGCTAGGACGGGCCCGGCGTGGTAGATGGGTTGGTCCATCTTGAAACCAATCTGTTGAAGGATGTGGGGTTAGTATATAAAATTTTTGATAGCTAGAGGAACAAAACATACGGTGGCACCGGCAGCAACGGTAGCAGTTTGGGTGTTGGCACCAGAGGCACCTCCAGTGTTGCACCTCAAGTCGTTGGATCCAGTGAAAACGGGAGAGTTGTAGTTGGTGTTTTGGCGAACATACTGGTACTCAGCAGTGACAGCACCGTTGAGAATGAGGGAAGTGAAACGGTCTGTGGTTCGATTTCTTGTTAATTCGACTAGGTACATCAACTGTGCATAGCTAACCGGGGGGGTGCTACGTACAGTGAGCTGCGGCACCCTCAAGGAGAGCGGCAGTAGCAAGCGCAAGGCCGAGGAATTTCATATTGGATACGAAGAAATGGAAAAGCTTTGGAGAGAGTGGATTTACTGGTGGGATGAGGGATGAGGGTCAATTGTAGGGACAAATTGTGGTTCTTATATGCCAGAGGAGTCCCCATATTGATATCCCTCACGGGAGATTTCGAGAGCGTAGTCAAGAAGTTACTCGAAATCTTGAGCGAGCAACCATGATTCTCCGATATCCCCAACAATCTCAAAATTTCCCTAGACAGAACACTTTCTACAAGCCACAAACAGATGTGGATCAGCGCCACTAGCCTCCATTTAGGTCGCTACAGCTATAAAGGCTGATTTTGAATATTCCAAGTCTAGACCCTTGGTCTAGATATGGGGAAGCTCTCCCTGAAACTCCGAGGGAATTCCTGGACAAGTCGGCCGGCTGGGGCGGAACCAATACAGAAAACAGTATCGAGAATAATATCCCCAGTCGGGTATAGTTTCTGATGCTACATTGATTGGTAGGTATAGCACTGGTACCGAGATGTCCGTAGAGCAAATATCGTTCCTGTAAACAAACTAACTACCTATTTCTTTGACAACCACCGCTTCAAGGACGACACCAGGAACGACCATAGTTAATACCGGCATTGTCAATACTTCTTCCGGAGCCCTTATAGGTATCCCCCGCGCCAGGAGCGCCTACCGTACCTTTGCGCCCCGCAGGCACACCCCACAATTTTATACATACAGTGCCATGCGGAAAGTCTTCGAGATTCAGCCGCGCAGGGATCAGCACACGTGCAGGCCGCAGCTAACTAGCTATTTTGATGACTATTCCAGCCGGGTATACTTATGACACTTTAGGAGATACAGACAGGCAAAGGCATGAATATCTTGGTGTTTGAGTACTCAGCTACACTCAGCTAGCCAGGGCGTACATAGATTAGCCGCAGCCTGCACGTGCCCCGATCCCTGCGCGGCTGAATCTCGAAAACTTTCCGCATGGCACTGTACATCACCGGTTTACCCCAGGTAAATAAGGTCTGGAAGCGAAACCGTTGCTCTACGAACAAGGGTGCGGAGGCTTAAGCCGTCGTTCCAGGAACTCAGGGGAAAGTGCAGGGTTTCAGGGTGCCGCCCGAATTCCGGACGAACCATAATGAATGTTTTGTATACCTTCACGCTCCTCTTGCTGTGTTTCAGCGAGTCGCTAGCTAGCCTCGTGCACTTGCAGGAACTTTCCTAGCAGGATCCCGCCCCTAACACTGCCTGATAATGACATTTCCCCGAAGGTTCCTCAATTATATCTACAGAAACACGCCGCCGAAGTATCTGTTTATTAGAAGCTTTATCATGCGTTAAGTGTCCAACCAAAAGAGCACCCCTTGACTCTGTACTCAAGGGAGCTGTCTTTAAAGTACCAAGCTTTTCCAGGATTCAGGCGAAACAGCAGGGGTATACAAGAAACGTGCTAACGGAATTTATCCACCTATATTTCCGGTGGAGGATGGTAAATCTCCCGATTCCCCGTAAATATATGTCGATCTGTATTCGGCGGAGACCACGGGATATAGAAGACAACATGAATAAAGAACGCTTTGTGGGATTTCTTTGTGGTGATGCATGTTTCTGTGTAAGTAATGCAACGGACTCTTAACAAGCTGATGCGGTCTAGACCAATGACGTCCACGGAGACCTTGCTAGAGGAACATTATCCAGTTACCTCATCACCAATATTAGTAATGTGCTTGGGATGACTGGTATCTATAGTTTTAGAAAGCAATATGTACTTATAGGTACCATCCGTACATAATTGACACATCAAAATGTGTGGGAAATTCCAATAGTGGAATGGACTGAACCTTACTTGGTAAACTCGTGATTCTTGAATGCGAATTCCCTTGATGCCACAGCAACAAAAGCTAGTTGTAATGGAGTTCCATTTCGTCGAAGAGGCCGAACGGGAATAACCTAGGGTAGATAAATTGAGCCAATACCATAAACTGACCTAGGTCAGCCTACGGTAGATAGTTCTCCATTAGTTCAGTTAATCCAAAATATCAATGTATCCTATTCCAATAGTTGATACTAAGCGAGAGATGTTCCACAAAGGATTTCTTCACCCATGCCCTGTCACGAATTTCCACTTCCACACCTCAAGCAATTGATGAATCTCCCACAAAGCATATCTTTCCAGCGAAATCCCGTCCGATCTCCCGATGTAGGGAACGTAAGCTAAACTCCCTCCCTTTTTTTGGTTGTAGTCCCGCAAGGATGAATGGAGGGAGTGATTTTATCTCAATTCGTTCCCAAGTTCCAACCGTCCTCCCGATCCAAGCTCGAATCCTAAGATGGATCGCGGTTGGTTTGTATAAAACCATGCTTGATATCGATACTTCTTCTACCTTGTCTTGGTGATCATTTTATATGTCGCCTAGGAATATCAGTACTATATCCTCATGTATCCCCGTGGAACTACCAAGAGCCCCATAGTTATTACCCACTCCCGCCACCAATTAACCCCTCCATAGCGCGCAAGTGATTCATCCAGCATCCAAACCCCCCAAGAAATCCACTTTCTTCCTACTATCTCAGCCCTTCAGATCTCCGGCACCTTGAGCCCTATACCAGTTGCGATAGGCGAGCTTTTGCTTTGGTTTTATCCTAGGTCTAAAATGGCCATTGAGCTGCGATGTCAGGTTTGGATCGATGGGTGCCGGTGAGGGTGGGACGAGAAGCTCGAGCTTGGGGTCTATCTAAACTGTGGAAGAGAGCTCGGCAATAGTTTTGTTGCGAACTCAGGATGCCTAAGGACTGAGTATAGACGGTTGGCAGTCGGCATCGCCGGTGGATATATATGCTTGCAGGAGTGTTTAAGAAGAATAGTTAATTGGGAATAGGTGATTCAGGCTGGGTGTAGAAGTAAGTACTATAAATGCAGTCTCGCTATGCAGATATTCGGACGAGAGCTTAGTCTAGTGCGACACGACAGTGGTAACGTTTTTGTGTGCTGATTTTCTCGGCTTTTGGGTATATTTGGTTTCGATATTAGTACGCGGAAGTGCTATTACGTAGATACTCATCTGGCCTTAAGATGCTATTTTATCATTTATCCATATTCAAATTGACCTACATTTCACATTCGCAACGACGAACATCCAGCATGGAAGAGTATGTCCATGTTCCCCCGCAGGAATCCAATCCTGTATGGATAGAGCTAATTATAAATCGATGACACTACAGGAACCCAGCATCCAGCAAAGACCATCTGGCAGCAGGCCAACAGAAAGCAAGTAAACATGACTACAAGGAATCATAGAGGAAAATAATTCAAGCCATGCTTCAAACCACGTACATATGTATCTTCGACCATTAATACCATATCCATAGCAATAATCAATAATCCTCTCCCTGAAGCTATCATGCCAGGTAATCGTCAGTCAATTTTCGGTTTCCCGATGACCATTGGTAAGATATTTTCTGACTCCTGTAGGATTATTGTGTGGTACAGTAGTGGCTGCCTATGGAACTATAGATGTCGTATCAATATTAAGATGGCTCCGAACCGTTATCTCATGTAAGCAACTGCACTTTCTCCCCCTAGTTACTTTCTGGTTCCTGTAAACACTTCCTCAGCCACATGTTGCTGGTCTATGCTGTAATATAATAAATATTAGCGACACTTGATCTCCTTGGGAACATTCAAGGCTACTTACCCCCCAGGGTTCAGGAGCCGAAGGAATTGCAGGAATTGCAGGAATTGGTATGGCAGAAGGTGCAGGAGGTGTAGAGGGTGTCGGAGCCTCCACGTCTCCCCTACAATTCATGACCACCGTACCAAGGGTTCTCAAGTCCTTTCTAGCATCCTCCCCCTTCTTTTTGCCTCCTCCCACCTGTATTACGCATCCCTCAGCTTCTTTACTGTCTCTTCGAAAGCCTTCGAAGAAATCACCCCTCTGTCATCTATGTTCGATAGCTTCATTCCCAAAGTGTAGCTCTCTTTCATGACCTCTAATTTCCTTTTGAGACGCTTAAATTTCTCTTTAAGCTTGTCTATTCGCTCTTTCTGCCGACGTTCAGCACAACACCATGCATCATTCAACGGAAAACGGGTAGCAGATTGACCACCAAGGGTCTTTGCACGGGCCTTTTTGGCTCGGGAAGTTGCTTCTTGGACTTCACTTGGAGGGAGGTGGATTCGTTTACCATGGGGGTTGGAGGTTCTGTTATGGTCTCCCAACAGTCGACGAAGGGGTGCTTCGGGGGCTTTGGACGGCAGGTCGATACTCTCTCCATCAACCAAGTTATCTCCCTGGTCTGGGTGGGTTTCTGGAGGTGAACCCACTCGTAGTGTAACTTCAAGGGGGGGGCAGGGTGGCTTCCGGGGCGACTGGTCCTGGTGAGGCTTGCGTGGCATGGCTGTTCAGAGCTGGATTATGCGGTACGTTACTCGTGGAATCAGGTAGAGCGAACTCAGTTTGTGTGATACCCTGTTCGGATTCGTTGGTCGCGAACAGGGTTAGAGGGGATAAGATAGAGGTAGAAGGCAGGTTTTGTGGAAGGGTGTGTTGCGGTATAAGGGGCCGATATCGATAAGTGGAGGAGACGTTTGGAGCAGAGTCAGTAGAATGTGAATCTTTCCTCGAGAGAGAGACAGGTGATTGAAATGACCAGGAGTTTAGGAGTTTGGCAGCGCACTTGTAAAGAGGTAAGTTTGGCAATCCTCTGGTGTGAGGATGGGGCATCTTCCCTCTACGCGAGACTACCCTCTACGAGGGGTTGTGCCAACCAAGACTAGGCATCGTGTCCGCGCTTCAACCAGATTTGCAGACTAAGGTCTTAAACTAGGAGTACTACCGCCTTAGGAACTACATCTTATTCCCGAACCTACCCAAACGTTAGTCTAGTTAATACTGTAGAAAAGGATTCAGCTTTTGATTCACAATGATTTCCTCCACAAACCAGTAACCATGCAAGAGCGGTCCCAAGCCTGGCTGCCGTAATATTTCAAAATTAGGTGGCACCTTTTTATTTTCGACGTAATTTTCCAGATAAGGCCCCGTAAATCATAATAATGCCCTAATTTGCTCTGGTAAGCACCTGGATCATCTTGGCATATACAATACGATATGGGCAGTATATAGTCGGTTTTAGGGACTACCTAGTCTTATATGTACACATGGCTATAGCCAACATATCGATTGGAATCGTATAGGAACGTAACTATGGGTCCCATACTATGTATCTGAAATTCCGGTAATACAACCAACATAAATTTGAACACCACTATTCTTTCAACACAGCCTTGAGGACCTAGTTCATGCATTGAGGTAGTCACTGTGTTGATAGAGATTACTTAAGAGTAGGTAATATTCAGATGCTTAGTCACGAGACTATGGAGGCTCTACGGTAATGGTACCATAAGAGGAACTAAGAATTGATTGATCCCAATTCACGTGAGCATGATTCAAGAACAGCCAGGCTAAGAACAGCGTTGCATGCATTCTGTGGTGGGCTAGATAACAGCTGCATTGCCAACCTCCAATTCATGAGCATGCGTTACCTAGATCCTTCACTATCAAAACCCTCCCTTTTTTATCTCGGCTGGCCCCATCATCGACATTCGTAAAGAGAGAAAGCACATACACTTGCAGTTCTTTGCCGGGGAATTTGCCTTACGCTTTCATTCATCACGATGAGTATTTCTTGGCTTGCCATACATAATAGATACAAAGATACCCTATATGCCCTTTCTTTTGTGATCCACTCCCAACAACAATAGCAAGTCTTGTATGCATTACATAGTCCTCTAAGCGGTGGTAGGCATCATCCGGTAATGCAAATTGTTCTCTGGTGATTGGTGCATGTTGAGGTAACTGAGATTCATCCTTCATAGTTGCCATGTTGTGTGGGGCGGGGGTGTACTGTAGCGTTTTCTGTTGCTATGGTTGTTGTTGCAGCTGTTGCTGTTGCTACTAATTTATACTCTGTAGACTAGTACTCCGTAGGAAGAAATTCAAAGTACCTGTCCCAGCCCAGAAGAAACAATCTACTGGCCCCCGGCACCCTCTACTGGGACGAGGCTACCTCTCTACAAGGGTCAGGTGCCGAACCTAACCAGACTATCTCGGGCTCATACAAAAATATAATGGTTTTGGGCCAGACGCTCTACGAGCGGCTTGTGTCAACTAGACTAGGTATACCGAACCTGTCCTGAGTCATTCCGGAGGAGGCAGGAGAAACAGTTTCCGGCTATGCTAGCTGAAGGTGTCACGGGGGTTGAGGAACGCCACGTGATCTCTAATTCGCGTCTTGAATTCGCGTCAAGAGCCGGGTGGTGGGTGGCGTGGCCTTGCGCCGAGGACTTGCAGTAGAGGAGGAGTGGGAGACGGTTACGAGGGGTTGTGCAACCAGACTAGGAGACGAGGTAGATGGAAGAGTTAGGGGACTCTGACAGTGAAAGGCTGTAGTTGGTCGAAATGCAACTGGGCGGGCATATCCACACGCGAAGCCAGAGGGAACTTTGCGGTGTGCTAGGTCTGAGGCGAGACTAGGTCTGACTGAACTCCCATTAAGCCCTTATTTGAAGGTGGTACATATTAGGGACCTACCGCCCTGCTAACTGGTTCTACAAGAATGCCCATAAGCATCAGCGCTCACAAGCATATCTACTGATCGCCAATATCATAGGCAGTCACAAAGAAGTTCTCTTAGACCCTTCACTTTAAAAAGTGAAGGGAGCCCATGCACCAGCGTCAAGGTGGAACTTCATCGCATGGGTGCCCCTCACAGATCCATGGCCCCTTCAACGCCCTCGTGCCAACTACAGACCTACAAGGTTTACGTCGCTATGGCACAACGGGCAGTTGAAGGGTGTGAATCCGAATATCGGTGGCAGGACAGGTGAGGCCCCCTGTCCGAGGCGGTGGAGAGAGAAGAGAGGTGGGGGGGGGAAGGGGATTATATAGATTTTGGGGTGCACGATCAGAGAGCGGGCTTGGCGAGACGGCGAGAGGGCGAGAGGGCGAGAAGGCCAGAAGATTCTAGGGTTGTTTGAGAACGGGCTTGGCGAGGGTTGGAAGCCTCAGGACTGGGCTGATAGGAAGTACCTACCTACGGAAACGAAGATAAGGCATCGGGATTGCTCCCTACAAATGGGAAGTAGACATGCTTGCTACTAAATAAATCCACGGGCCTCCAGTTGCGGTTGGCCCTCTATGCAAGCACAGATACTTACAGATATTTCTAGAAGACTTAAAAGAATTATAGAATAACATTTTCAAGCAAGCAGAATCTTCCCGAGCCAGAAGCGGAGGCCAGTCACTTAAAACTCGGCAGTAGAAAGATAATGACCTAGTGAATCGTTTAATAGCCACTAAACAGCTCCTGGCGGTGTGTGGCACTCTGTATGGGTGCCTTAAATCATACATGGGCGCTGCAGAACTGGCAGCTTAGTGTATTAGAATCCCCCAAGTACGTTAACAAAAGCTGCGGGGTTAAATAGATCTATATATTTATAGTAACGAGAACAGGAAAGTTGTCAAGCAAGATCGACATTAATTTAGATTTTGGGATATAAACTTATCTGTATTTCTACAATCGGGATTGGTATATGAAGACTATATACATATATACAAACTACACTTATCAAACTCCACGTGCACATTATGAGGACTCTTGGATTGGCACTGTAGCGGGCGTACTATACTTTTTTGGTAGGCCTGGGCACGAGCCTGCTCGTGATTTGACAAGGTAGTCTGGGTGCCAATCAGACTATGACAAGGAGGTTCGAGCTTTCGCACCGATGCAGTCCATAGAAGAAGGAAAATTCTCGTTAAGAGTCAGGGAATGTGCTCTTTATCCTGTATTTGAGCTCCGAAATCTTGACATTCCGGGCTCGAGCCCGACCTACTTTGCGCTCGGGTCGGCTCGGGCTCATACCGAGGCATAGTTACTGGCATTATCATGCGGGAGTTGGTTAGTATAGCTGCACGACGCTGATATGGGATGAGCATTGGTGGGTTGGTGTTCCTACACACTGGAATTCTCGGTACTGTAGTGTGGGGCTGAGTGGACAAGCTTGGTAGGCGTTTTTCAGATGGTTGTTAGGGATGGTTCTTGTGTCCATGGGAATTCTTGAAACCAGACTAGGGGATTCTATATCTGCTCTGTAGTCTCACTGGCCTATTGGAATTTTTTTTGTTTTGTTTTGTTTTGTTTGTATATGGCTTACTAGCCCTCAGTTGGTCACAAGCACATCGACTGATCGCCAATATCATAGGGACCCACAAAGGAAGTTCTCTTGGACCCTTCACTTTAAAAAGTGAAGGGAGCCCGTGCACCAACGTCAAGGTGGAACTTCATCGCACGGGTGCCCCTCACAGATCCACTGCCCCTTCAACGCCCTCGTACCAACTACAGACCTACAAGGTTTACGTCGCTATGGCACAACGGGCAGTTGAAGGGTGTGAATCCGACTATCGGTGGCAGGACAGGTGAGGCCCCCTGCCCAAGGCGGTGGAGAGAGAAGGGAGGTGGGGGGGAAAGGGGGTTTATATAGTTTTTTGGGCGCTTGATCAGAGAGCGGGCTTGGCGAGAGGGCGAGAGGGCCAGAAGATTCTAGGGCTGTTTGAGAGCGGGCTTGGCCAGAGTCGGGAGCGTCAGGGCGGAATGATACGGGGTGTCTGTTTGGTTTCGGAAACGACGATAACACTGTTGTCGCGGATAAGACGAGTTTGTCTGGTTAGATAAGACATCGAGATAGCACCCCCACAAACCAAAGGTAACCACGCTTACTACTTACTACAGAATCTACTTTGAGTATTTTACACCTCGAGCCTAGTTGGGCTCGACCAAATCAATACTTGTATGCGAGTTATCTAATCCATGACGAGAGAGCACGCCCAATGGCTTAAGGGCTCGATCAATACGCAAGCCTCTACTCTCAGCTAGCACTCTCTGTTGGGATTTGCAGGCCCTATCATGGGACTTAGAGTAACAAAGTACCATCAGTAGTCAGTATCTAGCGCTTACTATCATAATGCAGAGGCATCAATTGAGAACAAATAGTAGCGGACGCGGAGTTAATTGGCATAGCGCGGGCATGGACAGAAGGCAAGGCGGTAGTAGCGCTGGACAGCCAAGGGGTGATTAGCATTGTGAGACAACTGGCCTCCCATCTAACAGAATATTCCGGGAAGAATATTAGGAGGCAGCGGAGTGTACTAGGTAGTGCAAATAGCGGTCTGCGGAGGTGCTAGTAGAGCAGCGTGCTGGTGGTAATAGGCAGTGGATGCGACAGTACAAGTGTGTGAAGACTTGCTTAATTATTGGGAATATACAGAGCGCAGCGGGATGTCTTTATATACAGTGAAGTTGCGAAAGTCAATGTGAGAATAACATAAGAAAATACCGGAAATGCAGGAATTATAGGAAATAAGCAAATGCGCTGACTGCAGGATAATTATCCACCGGATAAGCCATGAGATATGGGTAGCCGGATGTGGTGAGTTGGATAACTCGGGTGTGGTGGATGTATGTTCCAACACCATCAGCCAGAGTGGTGGATAGCAGAGGACCTGAAACGCATGATGAATGAGGATAAGTCCCTCATATGGGTGAAAGGCCACAGTGGAGTAGCCGGGAATGAGAGGGCAGACAGGATAGCGAAGGAGACGGCATTGGTGAAACTACAGATGCACAAGCCTCGCATAGCAATACCGGCTGGCATTCGTCAATCCTACCCAATTCACACGAAACAGAAGCACGTCGAGTAGTCGAGGGAGCCGTTAAAGGGCCTTACTTGCGACAGAGGACCACAGAGGTGGTGGCGTAGATTGGGAGAGCAGCGGATCCGAGTTGTGTTTGTGATGGGTGGACGGCGCAGAATGTGGTACATCTCCTGGAGTGTCCGTGGGTAGGGGATGGGAAAGGGAGAAAGTGGGAACAAGTATGGAATGTTCCGCAGTGGTGGGAGGCGGTGGAGAGTTTCGTTCGTTAAAAGAGTGCCCATATGTACGTAGTCAAAGGGGGGGGGGGGAGGAAGGGGGAAGGGACCGCCCCCGGAAGTGGTAGATAATCCCTGGCCTATCCAAGGAATGCGGTCTCTCATCATAAACTAGAATAGTCTGAATACAAGTAATGATTTGGTATTAAAAAGAAAAACAGGTAATAATACGAGTAATCATTTGGTTAAAAAAAAAATAAAAAATTTAAAAAATTTAGAGAACAAAGTATCGCCCCGCCTCACACTAAAGTTATAAATCCTCAGACCAACAGCAGATATTAGCTTATCGTCACACCTATACGTTGGCATCATCGCATTGTTAATTAACACTTGAACTTACCCTGAATCGTTGTTATTACCCTGAACTCAAACATGTGCCAAGGAGTCGCTGTGCATTTAGCGAAAGTCAACTCTACATTACTGAACAGACACATTTACTACGAGGTAAATTCTCAAGGCTTTCTACATGGGTGATAC
>Ga0307511_10001864_pt1 | contig 22163 bp, 26 predicted proteins | sample 13_EM_MG_FD_200266 | JGI IMG/M metagenome (GOLD analysis project Ga0307511, IMG submission 200266) | Populus trichocarpa ectomycorrhiza microbial communities from riparian zone in the Pacific Northwest, United States - 13_EM | ecosystem: Host-associated > Plants > Roots > Unclassified | place... | reverse complement strand
CGAAACGTAGCTAGGGTATGATGCTTGGAGAAAGGAGGGTCGTTATTGGTACTAAGAAGACGAGCTGGTGACTGGACAGGGTATTAATATTGGCGGCGGGAGCGGGAGCGTGGGGATGGAGGGGGGGGGGCCACAGTAAGGTACGTGGGCAGTGTGCAGAGTACAGTGGGAACCGTAGGTAGCTTGAGGTTGATCGATAAAGTTAAGGGCCGCCCACACACACCAGTAAGTAGCCCACTACTTAGTTCTAGTATCAATGTGCGACTAGAGAGCATCACTCACAGTACCTTTGCCAAGACAAGATGTTTGTTTCTTCATGTTTACTAGGTGAACGTGGCATGAGCCGTTAAGGGTCTGCTATGAGACTCGCTTCGAATAACCAGACAATATTTCTAGCAAGTACAGAGAGGATGTACAGAGAGGATGCCAGTTCTCTCGGCCTTCTTGGCCACCATTGCCGAACTAGACCCTTCACTTGACACGGGGGAACAATTTGATATCTTTTTTCTTTGAACTCACCCAAGGGGACAAGGACAGTTCCTCACTTAGGTCCCTAGAGTGGACAATACAAAGCCTTTGGAGCTTTTTTGATTTACAATACTGTACTAATTGATGGGCGTGAAATGAAATATTATCGGTTCGAATCGTTAGATTCAGGGTAAACGTATGGTCACGGGACTAGGTAAGTACTTGCTTCAACTTGTCATGGTCAAACGAAGGGCGATACGCATCCATCACCACTGCAAGGCAAGCAGGGAGCACATAACTTACAAATGATGCTCCCCTACATGCTCATAAATCATGTGCAGAATCATCAGCATCATGGTCTTCAACTACTAGCAAACAAACATCAAATGTGAAATTCAACTTTGCATATAATACTCTGATAAACGAAGCAGCGATATACGGCTTCAGCATTATTTCTCTCCCCCCGCACTAATATCCATATCCATCCCCTTATTTTACCTTTCATAGCACACTTCATCCACCCATAAGCTTACAAGCTATCTACCAACATGGGAACTAAACAAAATTAGTGGTAAGGTAATAGAAAAAAGAATAAGAGACGAATTAAAGAAAACTCTGAAAGGGATCACAGTCATACTCAGAACAAGTAAACTGCCGATGGCAAAGCAGGAAAAATCGAAACTGTTGTATCTCCTCCCCATAAAAGCGCAACAGACCCTGTGAATCAGAAGGAAAGGGAGACAAACACGAAAGACCATTATAACACAAAGATCACATTGCATGCATGCATTCATTCCAAGCATAGCCAATTTACCAACACAATCCTCGACCAAAGCATCCCCAGCCTTGCTAACCAACAAAAGGGGTTTTCTCAAAGGACAAAAGAGAAACTTGTAGACCTCATTCGCAATCATGAAAAAAATTGCATGGTATTCTCTATCCAACGAGCAAATCCTGCACCGAACAAACAGGACAACCAAAAGATAACAGTTCTCCAAACTACCTGCTAGGATCCACAATGCCTATAGCCGCAATTCCGAGAGAATCTTGCTCGCCAAGCTCTTGTACTGCCAAGTATTTGTTTTGTTGACGCTCTTGAATTGAATTCCATGCAAAGAGAGTAGGGGGACTTTCACGATATAGATTTCGAATTGTAGTATTAAGCTCCCGCCCAGGACGGACTCTTGAACTGACTCTGAAGAAACATCACTGCTCGTATAGCTGGTATCCACTCTGCCTCGCCGTGATGACTTGCTCGGGGAGCTCTGAGAAGGCCCAGCAGTATTGTGATTTGTGTTCCCGCCGAATGATAATTTCCTCCGATGAGAGGGAGTCGTGACTATATTCGTAGCTTCGGGTGTGGCCGGGGTGTCTACAACACTCTTTAGGTCGATACTTGGCCGATGGACGCAGGAGAAGCCTCCTTTTATCTCCTTATAGGAGACTCCAAGCTGGTCAAGGACGCGGATGATATCTGCTCGAATAACCACTGGGGGTTTCGTGGAGGTAGTAGCAACGCTAAAGAGCCCCTTGAGGTAAACAGGCTTCACAAAATCTGAAGAAGGGGTTGCTGATGCCTTAGCATCTGTACTAACAGTCGAGGTGCCTGCATCGTTTATGTCCTCCTCGGGTACATTATCTGGTAGGGTTGACTCTTCCCTGCGAGTCCGCCGCGCTTGGTAAGACTCACGCCTAGCGTGTCCAAGGGACTTTGTTCTCAAACTCATCTTTTGCGGATTGACGGGAAGTTTGTCTGCACGAGTATTTTCTGGCTTACTGGCGGTGGAGTGGTCGGACCCGCTGGTGCCAGGGGGGGCGTCTGCAGATGATTCTGCACGGCTATACCTTCGCCTCCAGTCTGGTTCAGTGACACTGGTTGACCTTCCAAGCTTACTAGATTTCTTTGCACTTGAATCATCAGCTGTCGTGGGGGGTGTAAGAAGGTCTTTATGCTGCGGCTGAGACCCGGCACTGTGAATAGTGGGCTGGGGCGGTTCCCGTCTCCGTAATGACAACGATTTGCGGGGGCCCGATATATCAACAGGAGAAGTCTGTCCGGGTGCTTGTAAAGAGAGCGTAGGTGGAGGTGGGAACTTAGGCCCTTTACGAGTGCTGAACCTCCGGAATAGACTAGCAGCAGCACTCTCTTTCTTCACTGGCTCTTCTGCAGAAGCCGCACTGGAAGTAGGTGCAGCTAAAGGTGTAGGAGGTACCGATCCTGGAACCTTCAGATTCACTTTCTTCATACCCTCAGAGACTTCTTCATCCCCATGGGTCCTAGCCCGGGGTCTAGTTCGTGCTCCTGTCGCAGTGGAGGCATCACCTTGAAACTCATAGCTGGTTTCGCTAGTGTGTGCAGCCTCGGGCTGCTTGAGAACAGGGCTTTTTGCAATTTTTTCAAGGTCAGGTGGTGGTAGAGCTGGCTGTGCTCCGCTAGTTACAAGCCGCCTGTCACGCTCGAGCTTTTCTTTGACGAGGTAGTAAATAGATACCAAAGGGTGGTATGCATTGACAGGGTCTGGAACGTAGAGGTGACTAAGGATCTCCGTGCTGGGGTTGGTGAGTGTGTCTTTTGAACTTGTGGACGAGCGCCGTTTATAGAAATCAAATCCAAACGACTTTTTCTTATCCGCGCCTGGAGACTGTACGGGCGTTTCACGAGCAGAATTCCTGACTGCTGCTTGATAGTCCTCTCCTTCTATTATCTTGGTCAACTTCTCCATAATGACCTCAGTAGTACCGAACTCAAATCCTGTCATTCCCGAAACTACTAAAGGATCCAATGGAAGCGTTATTGGCTCGCGGACTGGAAGACAATTTTCCGGTGGTCCGTTGAAACCCTTATTAAGCCATGGATGGTGCATGATCTCCCCCAGGGTTGCTCGGGCTTTAGGGTCAGTGACCAACATTCTTGACAGAATACTACGACAATCTATAAGAGGGTCAGTCCAGGCAATTGTAACCTGTGATGGAAAACCACTAACCTGGGGTTAACCACGTAGGGTAATCAACCACCCCTCTCTTAATCTTTGCATGCAATGCTGGCATACTTTGATCATCAAAAGGCACTTTCCCGCAAACCAAGACATATAGTACAATTCCAAAGCTCCAGACATCAACCTCTGGCCCGATATATTGTTTGGCTTGAAGAAGTTCCGGTGCTGCAAAATATAGAGAGCCACAGAACGTCTTGAGGTGTGAACGAGGCGCAAACAAATTTGACAAGCCAAAATCAATGATCTTGATGTCTCCAGTTTTAGAGATAAGAATGTTCTCGATCTTGAGGTCTCTGTGCACAATAGAGTTCCTGTGGCAATAATCTAGTGCACTGGCAATCTGTCTGCCAAACTTCCGTGCCTGCTTCTCTTTCAGACGTCCATGGGAGATAATGTAGTCAAGCATCTGCCCGCCATTAACATATTCGCAGAGCATGTACCAGTGGTTATTTGTTTTGATGACGTCTCGCATGCCGCATATATATGGGTGGTCCAGTAACGTGACTATGGCAGCTTCTCGGGCGGTCCGGACCTCTTTGCTTTCATCGTGCTTTGGTGGAAGGGGGGCTCCAGTGGCGGGGTCAATTCCGCGATCATGGATGAGGTGCCTAGGTACTATCTTCACCGCAACCTGGAAGAAAATGTATTAGTATGGTAGTCATTGAGCTATGGATGACTTTGCCTCACCTGCTCGCTTCCATCGAGTCTCTTCGCAAGCTTAACTTTCCCCATGCTTCCAGCCCCCACAGTTTTCCCCAGTACCCATGTTCCTGTGGCACCATGGATGGTAGTTTTTCGTTGCCGTGGAGGGTTGTGGTGATGGTTCGATTGACGGTCCTCTACTGAAGCCGTGTGCCCTGATGATGTCCCATTGGTGGTCGATTCAGACATTGCTGAAGCCTGTCTTGAGTGGGTAGGCCGGTGACTAGACGTCGCAAGCCGCACAGTGTCGAGGTCACGAGGAGCAACCGAGCTTGGCCCTGCCTCCGCACCGCGCCCGGGAGTAACAGATGACCGCGTAGACGATGAGGTTGTTCTCACATGCTGTGGCGCTGCTCGAGAAGTGGTACTCGTCGTCCGAGTGCTGTGTTGGCGCTGCACCACGATTGGGGCTTGCTGAGGACCCTGAGCTGACATCTTTGGCAACACAGAATTATGGGTCTTCGTGCTATACTTCTCTGTGTGCTATATGGTAATTCGACAATAAGCCGGTCCAACGTGAAACAAGCACAAGGAAAGGGGTCGCAATGGAATGTATAGGTAGGTGCGGGCCAGGTATGAAGATCCAGGAAGGGAGCGTAATTTAGTCGTAATCTCGTTCCTCAGATTTCCGAAGCTGATTACTGGCCGGCTGCAGTAGGGAGCTTGATGCCAACAGAATGATGCCCCAGCTGTAACTTTGAAAGCAGTGCACATGCAACAAAGTTTCTTTTCTAGTGCACCTCGCCCCGCAGAGCATGCAACAGGGCCGCCAAGTTGGTAACACTGGCCGAGCCTCCGACTGTACGGGACAGACGACGACGTTCGTGGGAGATGTGCGTGTTTTGAATACTCCTAATGCGGAGCAGTTGCAAGGAAGGGCAGCCGAAAGGGAGGGGTCGGAGAGGGGGGGGATGGTGATGAAGTGAAGGTTGGGAGTGGAGTGATGCGAGCTGCTAAGTAGCTCGAGGGCAGTGGTAGATTGCTTTTGATTTGAGGGCCCAACAGGGTTTACTTAGACCGTCCAGCCCTGTTTATGGGGTCACCGAGTCCCATGGACAGTCCTACCCCGACCGTACGCACCGCACCGCTCCGATAAAATAGTCTAGGTGCTCGCTCGTATCTTCCGTAGCTTTCATTTGTTCCCTATCCCGCGCCCGCATACATTATGGCGCATGCATGTTTATTCAGCCAGTGGAGTTCACCATGCCAACTACGGATACCTACTGTCTGGTGGCGTGAGAAGCCTTCAACCCACTGGTACACAGGGTCTGCACTGGCGGAGCACTTTAAATTTAACGAACATCAACCGACAGTATCAAAAAGTAGGTACCCTACCTGATAGGATAGCCGATGAGGGATATGTAACAAATGTCTAGGAGGGGGCCTCAAGGCCCGGTGACTGAAGGAGGGGCTAAGCCACGCATTTGTTCGAGTCTCCGCATGGCATGAAACACTGAATGGAGATATGGATCTTTGTCGCTGTTTCATTTTTGGAATAGACGGCCAGCGAGGCCTACGTACATACGTATACCGTCGCTGGTACTCCTCGGAGCGCGCATTGCAGCCCCACTCATCAATCAGTCCATGGGCGGTACTACTATATATATCCCAGCACCGCTTACAGGTCAAAAGCTAAGGATGTGAGAATGTGGGAAATCTGGATTTGTCTCATGCTGTACTAGGTTCTCGTATCGCAGCAGGCATGCTTGGCACCACGTGATTTCAATATTGGACATAATGAATCCACCGTGTTTGATATGTCCAGACATTTACCACTATACTCATAACAACCAAAACGCACTAACTCAGAGAGCATGAAGCGCGCCCGTACTACATACGAGAATAAGGAACCCAGAGCGGACTTTGTGGTGTATGGTACACCCCTGCCCCAGCTTGACTCTAACATCCGCGATGATGGTTCTTTCGTACCCATTTGGAAGCAGGAGGTGACGGACGAGAGAGGCCGGAAACGACTTCATGGCGCCTTCACTGGTGGTTTCAGTGCTGGGTAATTCTGTATTCCTTTGCCGTTCCCTTACCTGTCCACTGACAGATTTAGATAGTTACTTCAATACCGTAGGGTCGAAGGAAGGTACGTACGTACCCAATTGCCAGGATTGCGTTCGGAGTAGTTTCTCAACAGCGACGGCTCGATAGGATGGACACCATCCACGTTCAAGTCATCTCGAGGTGCTCGAGCCAAAGCGGTCCAGGTCCGACCGGAGGACTTCATGGATGGAGAGGACTTCGCGGCTGCAGCGGAAGAAATGGTCCTAGAAAGCAATCGGAATTTTACAGGATGGGGATCGACTGCCGATGAACTTGCTTCGAAGGCCAGATTAACTGTTATGGACCTACTTAAACCTCCACCAGAGGAGACGATGGGTGTCAAGCTGCTGAAAAAGATGGGCTGGAAAGATGGACAAGGCATTGGCCCGAAGGTCAGACGGGCGGCTGTTGTCTTCGATGACGAGACTGGTCAAGAAATCACAGAACACGACAAGATCCATTACTTTGCGCCACAGGACTCAGCGTTGATCACCCTTGAGAAAAAGGACAACTGTAGTGGCTTAGGATACACGGGTAACATAAAGCAGGAATCCATTCGGGACCAACGGTTGGAGGCCCAAGTAGAGAAGGTATCTGTACAAAAAGGCAGTTTCGGCGTTGGTGTACTCATTGATGAAGATGAAGATGACGGTGACATTTACGAAATCAAACCAAAAACTGCCTATAACCGTGTTATCGGTGGTGACAAGAAGAAAACCACAAAGCCCTGTGCAAAATTAATTGCTCCTGCAAAGCATGTCTTTATATCTAAAAAGATCAACCCCTCAAAAGCCCGTTCAAATGTCAGGAAATGCTTTGACGGGCGGTTACCTCTTACTGGCTTTACCCTGGCCCCAGAACCGATACAGGCGAAAGACGGATGGTATCCACCACCTCAGGTCCCGCAGGATTGGACCCCCACACTTTCTCAGCCCGCCGATGCTAGCAGTCGCAATCCACCCCAACTGCCGCAGGAAACCTCTAACCCCGAGGTGAAGCTTGACCCTCGGTCAAGGGGAGCTCTTCTGGGAGAGACGCCGCTCCCTGGAAAGTCAGTCTTTGATTATATGTCTCCAGCGGCTCGAGAGAGAATTGCAGCGGCTACTGGGAAATCAAATCTCCCCCAGGCTCTAAACGAAGCACCCCCCCCGGGATATACACCCTCGTCTCTGGCTGACCTTGTACCCAAGCTGCCTCAAACGGTAGCCTTGGGTGCTTTAAATGGAGGGTTCATGCCATATGCTGATGATATGGAGAAGAGAGGAAGATATCGGAAGTTTTTGGAAATACAGGCCGGATTACGAGAAGGTTTGCCTGATAAGGTATGTAATTCTCACCAGGTTAGTCGACGCTTCAAGTAAGCTAACATCCTATAGAAGCCGAGGATGGCTAATGGAGATTGGGTCAATGAGCTTAATGAATTTGCGAATTGTGCCCGAATATTCAAGCCAGCGTCTGATATGATCTCAAGTAGATTCACATCTTCAACGTCTGCAATGTCACAGATCAAACCCGGTGAAGGGGTAGTGTCAATGAGCCCAGGCGCCCTTATCCACCGCCCACAAAAGAAAGAACTCTCTGCGCCAGAGCAGGCAGCAAAAATGGGAATGTACGGCGGACTGACACGAACAATTGACGAGTTCTGGCCAACGAGGCTCCTTTGCAAAAGGTTCAATATCAGACCACCTAAGCATGTCGAATCTGCCTCAAATAATGAGAATGGGGCAAAACCGGGCTTTGGGGTACCCACTCACTTTGACGCATCAATATTTATAGAACACCCCACACAGCCCCCTAGAGAATCATCCATCCGACCACAACCGCCGCAGAGGGGTCCGAAAGAATTAATTTCTCGAAGTGACATCACAGAGATGATGAGAGAAGTCAAGGGGGACGCAAGTTTCGAGCTACCTAAAGCAGCAGAAACTGTTGTGCAAGTGGACGTGGAGAGAAACGAGGCTTTGGAAGGGGAGAGGGCCGCGGACGGTGTGTTCAAGGCAATATTTGGAGATGATGGCGACGATGATGATGATTGATGAATCGTGGGGGCCTTGCTTTGGTCTTCTATGCATTATTGTAATCAAGTAACAAGGCACCATATTTTGCTGCTCCAATAAATCTGCATAGTGTTGGCAATACACCTACTGCATTCGCTGAATGGAATGACGCGTGAACATACATGCACCACCCCTCGTGATCTCTAACACATACCTCAATTTAAAAAAAGCCCGACACGGAAAATAATCCCCGGAATAGAGTTAGATTGATTTCATGGACAGAAGTTATTTGAATCAAACTCATGTCCAAGAAGGATTCCAGTTGGGCTTCTCGTTACCCTGAAGCCTTTACGCGCCAAGGCAAACCAGACGAAATGAGGCTCAAAAAACAATTTCCGCAATCTTCGCGAGTTGTCTCCACGCGTCTTCCCGCAGTCCCGCAGTGCATACAGCGTCCAACACTTTACCGATACCACGCTCTCCCTCACTACACTCGCTCCCCTCCTTCAATAGCTTTGAATCATCCCCCATCTCGACCGTTTCGGTGATCTTAATACTTAATATTTTTTTCGTTCATTGTCATTTTATCCCGCAGGTCGGTCAGCTTAAATCCAATCAAACCATGGTTACTCGCCGAAAAAGACCTCAGTCGGTGCATGACGAGGAACCTCCTCACCAAAATGGAAACGGCACTTCTATCCAACCACAGCTTCGTGATTGCTGGGAGTTTGCTGCGCTAGGACAATATCTTTTTATCTTCGGCGCTGCACTTAAAATTCCGGACAATTGGAGCATTGAGGTTCGACGAACAGTTCTCCGCCCACTGCGAGAAGAGGGATCGCTAATGTGAAGCATCGTTTATAGGCTCTCGAAAGCGAGCTCCTAGGAACGGTGCCTGATAATTTCATTCCTCAAATCAAAATGGCATTGCTTCGCAGTGTTTCTTCTCATAAGGGGTTGGTGTGCGTTGTCCCATTCAGTCAAATTCGAGTGGTTCTCGGGGCTGATTCGAATTGATATAGTGACGTCCAATTTGATGACTACACTAGACGGCAATATCTAGCGAAGAAACCTAAGGCCAACCCTTTTGGAGACCGTGAACAGCCAGCCAGTTTTGCAGGCTTATCTGTCCTCACGAAAGTATGTCTAGTCGCGGGCTCTGTAAGGGGACCTTTAGCTAACACATAGGCATAGGTACGAGTGTTACACCAATTATCACAATGGTCGCTTATACATGCAGACAGACTGCGTGAGAAGCTCGGGGACACTACTGATAAGGAGCAGCAAGAATGGGTTTGTAGTCCTATGGTGCTTTGTTATTATGCCTAGCGTACTAATAAATGGGCTCCAGCGAGTTGAGCCTTGTGGATATGACTCCCAGGATAACACTTACTTCTTGCTTGACGATAATCGACTCTATCAGCGGACACCAATGAAGGTTCCCTCGACCACGAAGTCTCCAAAACCCCCAAAGAAAAGTGCTGCTCGACCTTCCAAGCGCCAGAGGCTCACCAATGGACAGCTCGGGGATGACGAGCAAGAGGCACCTGAAGATGATCCTGAGAGGGTCATGCTGAAAAGTATGCAGTGGATCTGTGTCTGTGCTACCATTGAGGAATATCAGCAGTTCATTGAAAAATGGAAGAAGTCTAAGGACCAAAATGAGAAGGCTCTGCGCTCTTATCTAATCGATGATGTCCTTCCTGTACTCTATATGGCCGAAGAGGTACCCGTGTCCCTATCTTAGGAAGATAGAAGGTGACTAACATCTGGAATTCATAGGAGAAGAAAAAAGAGGAAGCTGCTAGGCAACGGCAGCTCGCTATTGAAGCCGCGGTAGCGAATCGGAAGAGGTCTAGTCGTATCGATGCCAAATTAGCCCGCCAGAGGGAGGAGGAGGAAAAGGCTGAAGCGGTGCGTAAACGTCAAGAAGAATTCAGAGCCGAGAAGGAAGCAGCTGAGCGGGCAGAACGAATAGGAAGGGTAAGCTACTTTCCTTCTAGAATCTATAAGCATAAGAGAGGCATTCTAACCAGTCATGCCTCTAGGAGCGTGAATCAAGATTAGCTGCGAGAGAGCGTCGAATAAGAGAGCGAGAAGGACGCCTCTCTGTGACTAGGCTGGAGCCAAACAAAGAGTCTGGAAATGACTCTGACAGTACAGCACAGGGAGGACGACAGTCTACACGGCGGCGAGAGCTCGAAAAGAAGAAGTTGGAGGAGGAGCAAGCAAGAGCTGCCGACCAATGGATGTTTGACTGTATCTGCGGCGTACATGGGAATAACTATGTGAGAATACTACTCATAGGTATTGCTCGCTTTTCACTAGCTAACTTATGACCTTTCATCCAGGACGACGGGACACCTCAGGTGGCATGTGACAAATGTGAGGTCTGGCAGCATGTAGCATGTCTGAACCTTTCCCCTGGGACGGAGAACAAAGAATTCGTCTGTGAAAGGTGTCTGTATCGGGAAGAACACCCTGTAAACTTGCCTCCGGCGGAAGGAACGCAATCACCAGCACCAGCACCAGCACCTAAAAGTCCAAAGATTACCATCAAGCTGAAATTACCAACGGTACACTACGAAGATTCCCCAATTAGGGTGGCCCCTGGCCCCAGAACCAAATCAGACATACTTCCTCTATCACCAAGGAGAAGCCCCAATACCAAAGCCGTGCAAGAACAGCCTTCGTCAAATAAGCTTGATGCACCATCACTCAACCTTGCCGTTTCTAATGGCAACCCACCCATACAACCGCAAGCTCATGACCCCCCAGCCACTGATGGCGTGAATCGAGCCAACGGAAGCACAGACGCTCCACCACCACCACCACCACCACCACAACAACAACAACAACAACAGGAGGCTGGGGGGTGCCCCCCCCCGGCGAACCAGGCGGCCCCGAAGTCAAAGATACTATCCCAGATACAACAAGCTTCTAAAGTGAAGGAGCTGGGAGAGGTTGATGCTCCTGCTCCGCCCAACAAGTCGCCCCCCGTAACGAATCCTCTAAGCCAAGAGCAAACACAACCCCCCAATGATACGGAGCCAAATGGACTGTTACGCAGCAAAGAATCGCATACGAATGAGACTTCCTAATGCTCACACCTTTCTTGGCAGGTTTAGACTTCCATTCGGCTGCATCTAGATTGGGTCGGTTTGGATACACGTAATGAGCGAACGAACGAACCTTACATACATTACTGGAATTCCAGTTTTGACTTTTCTTGATTTTTTTGATTCTTAATGTTGCTTGAAGAAAGTTGTATACATGCTGTTACATACTGGGGGCCTAGTTGGATTGTACGATGCTATGTTAGGAGGGGCTTGCCGATAATTAGACTTGGATTAGGACACTCTTTCCGCTGTCACGCTCGGGAAACGTGCAAGATCCAGCCGTACAGTACCGAACTTAGATAAGAAAACCAAATGAAAATGAATAATCTCCACTTTCGACCCCTAGGATATGTAAACTGTGTATGTGTAACTCGCAGCCATCCCTTCCCACCCGCGCCACCCTGCAGATGTTAACATTAACATGCCCCCACAAATTACTTTAGCGAAAGGGCTCCATGGAAGTTGACCCCCTGCCCCAGCCTCAGGAAAGGATGGGCAGGGATTTTCGGAATCCGGGAAGGTTCCGGCAGTTTCCGCATTATGTGCATGATCTTCGACCAGGAATAGACAGCACAGGTAACTGTACATATTTAGTATCCGATCTGCATGACTAGGTAACTGGTAAAGACAATCGAAAAGAGGCCAGAGTATGTTTACATTTGGATTTTGAGAAATATACTGTGCTGAGATGTACATGTATGTGCCACAAGCTTTATTACGCTGTGACTGCAGTGATGGATGGGATAATTGGATTTCCTGACTTCAAACCAAAACCCCAATAGATTAGGTAGGTACCGGTAGTAGGTAGGGACTGCACTACGTACTACTTAGTCCCCTCGGGCTCGCGTTCACCAAATGCTGGGGTCAGGTCTCGTTTTCATTTCCTAATTGAGCTTGAAATAGTTCTGGTGGGAATGGTGGGGAGCTTAATTCGCGTTTGTCGTTTGACTGGGAATTGATTGAGTGATGGCCATGGATTTACCCTCAATAAGCTAGCAATATCACGACGGATGCGGGAGAACAATTATGTATTAAGCTCTTTGCGAACCAAGATATTAATCCAGATAACTACTTACATTTACGTGTGTATTATCCGAGACTATGTCAACCCCATTATTATAATCATACTTGTCGTTTGCCGCTTGCTACTGGTCCCTATACCACGACACATACCACACCCTATTTACCAAGCTACCTACCGTACGTCTTGTGCAGCCCACGGCCGGTTCTGGGGTAGAGTAGCTGCTGAATAAGTACACCATAGATCCTGTACCAGCAGCTCCAAGTGATGTAAAGCCTCGATATCGATATCGAAGAAACGCCACTAATGTACTGGGACAACCGTTCCTAGTATATCGCACTCAAGTAATTCAGGATGTAATGATGTCGTGTTGCTTTCCGAAAGCCTTGCTGCTAGATGCGTACAACGGCATTGCAGGCCGCTTGATTGGCTGAAACTGGGTACCGGTACCGGTATTGTACTGTACTATCCAAACATGCATATGCAATGTATGTAGCAGGCCACCCCCTTCCCCACAGGAGCTGAATATGGGACGAACATGTTGCCTGGTGCATGCCAGCAGCCTGAAGTGAGACTTTGGTGGGAAAAAGCAAACAGGGCTTTGGTGCTGGGCTTAGCTTTCCTCCGTGGTATATTCAGGCTGCTGCCACCCCGTTAAGGTTTACGTCCCGGTTGTGCATTGGGTCCGCAGAGTTACACATTCATGGATCCAGAGGATGTGTGCAGCGGTTAGGTACAGATTCGCGAAGCAGAACCCGGCCCGGAAGCACCATCCCCGTGAATGAGAACCACGATGTGCAAAAGCTGTAGAAAATATGTAAACGTATATCTGTAATACCAGCACTGACCCAATCTATGGATTCTGGGTCGTCGGGTCGGTTGGACTGTTCTTGCCAACTAGCGACAGAGGCAATTAGAGCTCTGTTTGCTTCTCCACGTCACTTCCTTATATGGATTGTGGCACCCATACCGACAAAAGTGAAAGTGAAACAGGCCACACTAGACTCTCTCCCAACATCCTGTCCAAATTCACCTACTGGCTCGTGCTCTCACGCCCACAGCCTCCAAGTCGTGGTGGATGGTTGAGAATGTGGAGTCCATACTTTCGAGGCGTCCGAATCGTTTGAAACAGGCTGCATCTAAAGTAGGGCACTTTTGTAGCTCCTCCCTGGAACTGTCGTACTTAATAGTGCCCTGCTCTGTCACTTAGTCCCAAGTTCGTGATCCTGTACATCAAGACAAAGACTTCCGGATACCGTCTGCTTTCCTCCCAAACACTGGCCAGACTCTTAAAAAGACAAAGGATCACCCGAAACGGCTTCTCCTGGGTGTTTGCACATTTCGTCGTAACAGAAGGACTGCAAAAACACTGAAAGTCAGATCTTCACAGCTTCGGTACTAGGTATACCGCTGGTAGCATATGCAAGCTACCATCTATCTGTACAGGTTCGTCCATTTCCTCGGTTTTTTCCCAGGCGCAAAACCCAATACACTGCAGTTCCGGCGTTTGCTTGTAACACAGGGTTCGGATGAACCATCCCCAGAAAATTTTTGGAGAATTTTCAGTGGCCGTAGCTGAAGCTGTGTGATAGAAAGTATCGCCTCTTTCCTGATAAACGTATGTGCAAGTCCCTGGGTACTTGCACACGCATTGCCATCCGCATCCAACGACAAAGAGGAGGCCCCTACACTAAGCTTGTGGAACATAATTTGGGTACCGTCTACCCGGTATCGTTTCTTGTATACCAAATTCCTTCATAAAATCCACGAAATCCCACCATAGCAGCCTTTGAGATCTTGTTGCGCCTTGACAACGAGATATCCGTGCCGCCATCAAGACCACCCACCACTAGAAACCAGAAACCGAGTGTCTCGCTCCTATTGCGGTGCAGAATAGGCGCGGCTGTGACACTCCAGTGGCTATCGATATGGCCGCAATGATTCAGACCACGCCCTGTGCCCCTTCAATGTCATCAACTGAATCCGAATATCATCGATTCAACCTGCATCGTTTGACAGAAGCATCATCAAAGCTAAGTTACGAGAACAATGGCCCCTCTCAGTACGCCCCAGACCGACAGACCTACTATCAAGACTCCACACCAGACCTAGACTCGGGGGGCCTGAATAGCGACGGCTTTTTCTCTGGTATATCCGACAACAAGTTGGAGGGACTACAGTTGCCTCCCCAAGAGGAACCATCCCTCCAAAGTTACGTGGCACAGAGTCCCACAACCCAGGCAAAAAATTCATTATTTGGTGGGGTGGGTTTCCATTTCCTTGATTCATCCATTAAATCCAGGCTAAAACAGCTTAGGAAATATACACCACTTCTGAGCCAGAACGGCAGGAAGAAATGAAGATATTCGTATGCTGCCCATCCCACACATTGTGTATAATTATATCTGATTGCCGTTGCTTAGAACCAACCCACCTCGATAAGCCATTTCACCAACTGTGAGGAGTTATCCCTGTTGACCGTGAGTTGGCTCCTGTGGAAATGCGGGGAATTCCTGCTAATGCAACGTAGAGTGATATCTATGATAAGAACCAACTAGTAAGTAGCAACGCGGAAACTACTGATGGACCGAAGTTGACTGTATAAGCAGTATCTCCAGCTTGACGAGCACTCGTCACCAATGGAAGTTCCATTAACCTCCGCCAAACGGTCCCGACGAGTCACGGTTGTAAAATTGCCGGAGAGCGGAAAAACAATTGCAAGAGTTCGAAGAGCACCAAGGCTTCGCAAAGCATCCACCGAAAAAGCGGAAAGGCCAAAGGTTCCCAAGCTCCACCAACCCCTAAGTGAGTTGACTCAAAACTATCACCACCTGCCGGTACGGGATATGGATAGTTGGGTCAATCGTCCAGAGTCTGTGAGGCTCGAGGAGGTGCACAAGAGAGGTGGTTACATCACACGCCCTATGAACTCATTTATGCTGTATCGCTCTGCCTATGCCGAGAGGACCAAATTATGGTGCCTTCAAAATAACCATCAAGTTGTCTCTGCGGTTAGTGGTGAGAGCTGGCCGCTCGAACCTGAATATATCCGCTGCAAATACAACGATCTTGCCAGGATCGAGCGTATGAACCATCAGGCTGCCCATCCCGGCTATAAATTCTCCCCGAGCAAGTCCCAATCGACCCGGAAGCGCAAAGGCGCCAAAGAGGCTGATCAATCCGAAGCAAGTGACCTGGAGGATCCGGGAGACGATCCCGAGTATGTTGAAAACGGCAGTGACAAAAGGAAGAGGCCCCCCCGGCATGCTAAGAAGCAAACCAAAGGCGTGAACTTCCAAGAAGGTCCTATCATCGTGAACAACAAGTATCTAGACCTGTCTGGTATGGGGGAAGGCGGTGCGTCGCGATCTTCTTTCGCAGCAACTAATCCTGGGAAAACGCCACCCGTCTGCATGGGAAGTACAGACATGACTGGTCAGTATTACCAAACTACTGTCCAGGCCTCCCGCGCTACTCCTGCGCCCAACGGGGACGCAGTAATTGAAGATGTGACAATTCAAAAGACCCAAGGCCCGGGCCGATCTTTGAATCTTTCTCTTGGCCAGCCCTGGATGACACCGGGTGTGTACACTGGCGACTATGGTTGGAGTCAAGAGGGGCTCGAAGCCATGCAGGAAAACTCGAAAGTCGATCCTTTGCTGCTAGTTCAAGATTACGGGAATTGTCAACTCGGTGCCTTCGGAAACCAGACTACACAATGCGGAGTGGCAGATGATATTGATGAGGGATTCGAGATGGGCACCTTTGACATAGATCCGCTTTTCCAGACAGACATGGAAGGAACAACATACCAAGAGATCCAAAATACCGGTGGAGAGCAGAACCTTTGTGAGAACTTCGATGGATATGGTACCAGCCCCATCGACTCAGCTATTGATATACACTCGCTACCTGCATACCACGATAGTATGCACGGATTCATGGATAATAATGATCCATGGACCATTATCAAGGACGAAGGAACCGGGGCCGGCCTCAAGTATGATGAATGGTTACAGGAATAAGTGAAAACGACAAAAAAAAAAGTAGCCAAAGTGGCTTGGAATAATCGTATTGAGAAACTGGTATCATAATAGAGGTATACTAGGGGGTATCATGGAAGATAGCAGTGTGAAGATAGGATATATTCAAATCTCACAGCTCAGACTGTCAGAATTTGGCTGTTTTCACTTGGTGTTTGGTGGGGTTTGTTTCAAGGGCGTTCATTGTTCGGTTGGTTGTGTCAGGTCAAAGTTCTGTTGTTGAATGAGCCACCCCATGGGCATAGATGACGGGTACCCAGGCGTTATCTGATTTCTTGATTTCGCTTTCGACGGGTGCTATCTGCAAGTGTAATATCTGGTTGTTGTTGATTTTATTTGCCCGCATGAAGGATGTTGAACATTGTTGGTCATAGCTCATGGTTGTGGGGCGCGAGATAGTTTCATAGGGAAAACCTACTTGATACTCAAGCAGGACTGTGAAGTATTTGAGGAACAACAAGTACGGTGGTTGAATGAGTAGTCATCTTTATCGTTGTATGTAATCTAATCAGAAGATGCTGTGGACATGAAGTAGAGGTGTTCGCACATAAGAGGTTAGTAGGTTTCTAGGGGGTGCCAAGACGGAGGCCCAGATGTAGTGCGGAGCACGAGACCCTTGTAGTGTGGTGACCATTTAGGCCTATGCCGGTCATCTATCCCATTTCTTGTGCAACCAGACTACACAATAGCTATCCCATAAACCCGTCGGAAAATGTGACGCTGCCTTTCCAACGTGTTAGGTATGTACAGTATATGACTTTATTGGGGTCCTCCAATGAAGACACAGCCACTAGGGATAATACTTCAACTCCCATCCAATATTAAGCTATAGAACCCTATGCGTCACATTTTGCGATGGGTTATGGGATTGCAAGGTGCCATGTGCCCGGGGGTAGGCTAGTAAGGTATATTCAATTTGCAATGTGATCAATATGTCCGATTTGGACGCATTGCCTTGGAGAAATGACAGATATGTCAAGCTCGGCAGGTTCAAGCACAGCGGCCTGGAGGGATGACATTGGAAGAGTTCTGCAAGCTATGATATTGTAGATAGATTGAGTGTTCAGCTAATATCTGGTATTTTCCGCTCATCTCAAAAAAAAAACAGCTTGATGTTTTGTCATGCATGGTTCTCATGCCGTCCGAAGGCATGAACCACCAGGCACCGCTACTTTCAACATCCCTTGGACTAGTAAGACAGAGCCCACCGTGCATACATACAATTATTACAAGGTGTTTCTCATTGTTCTTAACAATAGGAACAATAGCATTCATGCACGGTGGGCTCTGTCTCACCAATTCAAGGGATAGCTTGAATTTATTAGCCCTGAGGTTCTCTGCCCTGTAGCCTGGTTTGCACAAGCCGCGGCCTTCTGGTAGAAACATCCCTGTCCTCAAGAAGTTACGCGTGAACCCTCTGCCGGCCAAGAAATTAGTAGCTGCATGCCATAAACTAGGGCGAGGTGTCGTGCCGTGTTGAAGATATCAAATCTTTTGACGTCTTCACGGTTACAATTAATTACGGGGTTACCCGCCCCTCCCCCCCCAAAAAAAAAATATTTTAATTACAAGCCTCTCATACTGAGTTCCTTACAAGACACCCTACCCATATAGTAAGGAAAACAGGGCAAGATAAAGAGGCGCAATTTATATACCCACTCACTAAACATAACAGTACGCTATCCGAAGGATCGAGACTAATAGCTAAAGTGCGCTATTACATGAGCGACCAGTAGATTTGCCTATTATGCATCTCCATAACCACTCCGTCAACCCTGAGATTTTAACATTCTTCACCATTACCTATCACTCTCTTCTCACCTAACCGGAAAAACTGGGAAAGAAGAGCCCTTGTCATAACCTCTTTTGATCTTCCATTTTGTGGTAGCAGCGTTGCTAACTTGTGGGCAGATTGCGGCCTTGGCTCGGTGCTTGACAGCTGTGTTTCACTTTTTGACAGGGGCTCTGCTTTCTCAGTTATCCCGGTAGGTACTGTACCTAGTCCCTGATAGGTATATGGAGATATTTAAGTTTTGAAGGTGCATACCTGCTAAATAGAGTACATTACTCTCATACTCTTATTCTTTTGTAGTCCTGTGCCATTCTCTTGCCCAGCCTATCCTCTTCAGTTGTACGTATTTAAATCAATAGCAGGTACATGTACGGGTACAGCACAGTGGACGACAAGGAAAAATGGTCACGTGCCAGACCAAGCTTGGCATTTATACTGTGGGATTCCGGTATATTAACAGTTGACTTCGGTTTCACTCAGCAGGGCCAGTTGCTTGAGCCATTCACTTTCGTTATAGCTACTCGTAATCGGCAGACGTTTGGGAACTGGGCCGGCCTTGCAAGCCATACCATAGAAAAAACCAATCCTGAATTTATAATTATGCAAGCCACGGCCCAGTTCCCAAACGTCTGCCGCGTCTTACAGTACCTAGTAACAGTCGGCCCACCCCTTCAGTACTCTACAACTGATAAATCTACGCTAGGTGAAGGTGCTGGGATATATAACTCAGGAAGGCATACCAAAGCAGACAGATTTGGGGACCTAAGGTTGCCACGCAACATGTAAGTACTTTTTTTTAAGAAAAAAGAAAGTGATGATTTATATACGTGTCTGTGGAATGACATACTATGAATGTCGGCCATAATCTCTATGAATCTAATATGCAGAATTTGAACAATTCAACAGACGTCAAAAGCAGGTTCGGGTTGAGCCTCAGATATTCGTGCCCACCAGCTGCGCGCATCTAGTTACAACCGGAGAAACATCAGAGTCACTCAGTATTTAGGTATCTACACATATATGCACCTGTGAGCAGGGATTTTAAGTGGCATTCTTCCTAGTTAGTACCTGCGTATTGATATTTGGGGAACCGTGCCGCTGTATTAATCTACTCTAGAGTATCGTGCTCTCTGCTTCTCGCTTACATATCGCCGTCTTTCCGCCACCACAAAGTGGGTTTTTTCAAAGCTAGTGCCTGTGGAACGAGCGAGATTGTTAAATAAACCTGTAACTTGATCTGGACCAATAAACCTGGTGGTTGGGCTGCGAAAGAGCTCTTGCGAAGTTGCTACAGACATTTATGCGAGTGCGAGGGCCGGTTTAACGTTGCTTCCTGCAGCTGTCGGGAATGGGCGTGAATTGGCGGCGAAGTGCAACCAGACTAGGCGTTCCCATATATGACCCCGGCCAAATATTTACCGTAGGAGCTATTGCCATCAAGCCAAACTATGTTGCCATTAGATAAAAAGTTCGAGACATAGAGCTTTTGCTACAAGCACCAATTGACTGTTACTGAGTCTAGATTTCGGAATCAACGAAACTTACTTCACTTCTCTCAGACCCTGGGGGCCCTGGAAGAAGAGAATTGCCCCGCCATTACCGGTTGACGTCACATCTTCCGTTCCAGCTTCACACAAACCAAACTACTACTTTACACACGACCAAACCGAGACTCGATAAGGCGAAATAACCCCGCAATCGAGACGTTGTGGTCTCGGCCTTCGATACGTCGATGTCTTATAGTTTCAGACCTAGAGTCGGGTCTGGGTCGTCTATCAGATCATTCCACTGGAGAGAGGAACGGTCTGTAAACCACAATGGCTCAATATACCCTCATGATGAAAGGAGTTCCTCCCCAGTTACAACACCTATGCTTGCACCAGTCAAACAGCCGGCTAGGTCGTTCTTTCATAGCTCATATCACCCTTTGAATCCCAGTGGTGAGTGGATTGCCTACTGCCACAACGATTTCCGTACTCTGGCTTACTTTAGTTCCAACAGGGCACACGGACAGCATTCATCAACCCGCCCATGCCATCCGTGATCAGACGGCTGAATTGGCTACTTATGCCCTATCGGAGGCTGCTAATTCATACCAAAGTAGGTTCTCACCGGCAATCATAGGGACATCGCACAGCAATGGTGCGGACGGAGATCCACCCCATCTCAGTTTACCAGCGCCGTTGCTAATACTAGCAAATGCCGACTCACAACATGATTTCGAACCTATCACTGAAGTATCTGAACCAGCATCCCCAGCTCTACAACTGGGTGGGCAAATATCCCATACCTCATATTTGACCCATTTGCTCAGGGCCTCTCCTCCTCAAACGCCCCAAGATGACATGCGAGTTGAAAATAGACACTATAATGTGGAGAGGACTCACCTCAATGAAAGATCGTCACTACTGTCCAAAGGGCAACAATCAGCACATTATCACAATGGGTACAGCTCATTAACTGGTCATAATCACGATTCAGACTCTGATATTGAGTCCCAAAACGAAAATATAGTTTTAAATATACCGAAGGTGACAATCCATAGAGTTTTGGCATGGCCAAAGACGAGAACTTTAGGCTTAGCTAAGAGTGTCTTGCCTCACGAAGGCGGAAGATTGAACAAGAAGGAACTGTGGGAGAATATTGTTGTGAAGCCAGTGGGGTACGTTCCCGCGGTTGTGCTGGGGCTTCTATTGAATGTTTTAGATGGGTTATCATATGGTTCGTATATCCATATTCTACATCACAAAAGTGCCACTAATCAAGGGCATTAGGTATGATACTGTTCCCCCTTGGGCAGGCTGTCTTTAGTGACCTTGGCGCGGATGGCTTGTCCATGTTCTACATGAGCTGCATCGTTGCACAGCTGGTCTATTCGTGCGGTGGCAGTGTCTTTAAGGGTGGAGTTGGTTCGGAGATGGTATGCTTTCAAGCGTTTGATTCCTAGCTTTGATTTGGTTATTGACCTTATCTCCCATAGATCGAGGTCGTTCCTTTTTTCCACAAGATGGCCTTCACGATATTGGCAAGAGTTGGAGAGCATAACCCGAGGGCAGTATTGGCGACTACGATCCTGGCATTCTCGATGAGTTCAGTAATCACTGGATTGGTTTTCTTCTTGCTCGGGTACATGAAGTTAGGGTCTTTGACGAGCTTTTTTCCGAGGCATATCCTTCTAGGGTGCATCGGTGGTGTTGGCTGGTTCCTTGTTGCCACGGGTATAGAGGTATCTGCCAGGCTTGATGGAAATCTCAGTTATGACCTTGAGACGCTGAATCAGCTTCTTGAGTCCTCAAGGTTACTACTTTGGATGGTGCCTCTGGGCTTGGCAATTGCGCTCACAACTCTTAAATATTTTGTTCGACATCAACTTTTGGACGCAATCTACTTCATTTCGGTATTGTGTCTTTTTTACATTGTTGTCCTGGCCGCGCCGCAATTAAACTTTCCCGACCTACGAGAGAAAGGATGGGTTTTCGACCAGCCTCCCGCAGGTGTTCCATTTTGGCACTTCTACACATTATATGGTAAATTGCTCACATCACTGGATTCTTTGGGGACTTTAGCTAACGTGCATGACAGACTTCAAAGAAACAAATTGGGAAGCACTGCTTAGCACAATTCCAGCCATGCTCGCCCTGACTTTCTTTGGAATTTTGCATGTTCCCATTAATGTTCCAGCACTCGGTGTGTCTACAGGTGAAGATAATTTAGATGTTAACAGAGAGCTGATAGCGCATGGGATAAGCAATGCGCTCTCAGGGTTCTGTGGCAGCATTCAGGTAAACATATCCCGAGACAGCCAGGCACTCATTTGCTGACACTGAAGTTCTAGAACTATCTGGTTTATACAAACAGTGTACTATTCATTCGAAGTGGGGGAAATAGTCGAGTTGCTGGAGTGATGCTAGCCATTGGTACTATTGGTATGTGGATGATTGGACCTGATATCATTGGTTATATTCCGGTAATGGTA
>Ga0307511_10001863_pt1 | contig 22176 bp, 12 predicted proteins | sample 13_EM_MG_FD_200266 | JGI IMG/M metagenome (GOLD analysis project Ga0307511, IMG submission 200266) | Populus trichocarpa ectomycorrhiza microbial communities from riparian zone in the Pacific Northwest, United States - 13_EM | ecosystem: Host-associated > Plants > Roots > Unclassified | place... | reverse complement strand
GCAGGAAGACTGGCTTCTGGCTTCAGCCATCTGATGTATGTGCTTAAATCGAAATTGGTTACAGCATTGATCCCTCTGTATTCAATGGCTGCTATATCATAGGCACGAGCAGCTTCCTCTTGAGTGCCTGCAATAGGAGGAAACAGATCTTGTATTTAGCTGGAAGGACGTCGTCTCAGATTAGATTGCACCAGCCAAATGCTTCATCAATACCATCTTTTAAAGATTATATTTTGTTTTTCATGTTTCATTAAAAAAAAAAAAAACAACGTTTCAGGTTATTAACTCACTGTACGTGCCAAGATAAAGATATTTGTTTCCAAACACTCTCCCTATCCTTGCTTCCCATCTCCCATTGTGATGGTGCCTGAAATTTCAAAGAAAGCGGCCACCTGTCTCCGAGTTAACTGGTGCATGCATGCATGCATAATTCCTTCAGATTAGTAAGCAGAAAAGGGTGTTGCGCTTACCTAGCAACTCCTCTGTATTTGGATACACCTCTTGAAAACCCACTGCTTCTCCTATAAACAAAAACTATACTCTCTTAATTCTTCTGATTATACCCCAAAGTTCTTATGTATAATTGGTGAGAATGCTCAAGAACAAACCTTCTCAAGGAGGCTAGATATTCTTCTTTGGTTACCGTTTTCATTATTTCAATCTCTTTCTCGTAGTCAGACGCCTATAACAAATTGATGATCACACAGAATATAACTTAACATTGAAAGATAATTGTCTCGGCTCCATAAATATATTAGCAAGTATCAAATAAGAAATTCACATAAAAAATAATTATTTTTTTATCAGATAGACTGCAGTAATCTTTACCGGAAAATTTGTGAAAGTTGACGTTCCCCAGTACTTGAGAGCAGCTAAATCATATGCTCTTGCAGCGGATTCTTCTTCATCATAAGCTCCTGTTGCGTTTGCAGATGTTCTCAAAGGTTAACTGGCTTTCTTCTTTCTTTGTTAATCAGTTTTCTCTAGAGCAAATTAATTGAGATTGGTTTCAACCAGAAAGCGAAGTGCTCACCAAGATAAACTTCCCCGAGCAAAATGAAGTTGATATGCACACAGATGAAAAGGCCGATCGTGAGTAATCAAGTACGTTAAGTATCTGAGGCAGGGACGGTGAAGCAGATTTAACAAGCCAAGAAGGCTTGGAAACTACGTACGTACCTTGTTTACCCTTCTTTCTCTGTGTTGGATTCCAAGTTCCTTTATCCCATAAATGAGCTTCAAATCGTCCGGTCCAACGGTGCCTGTAGTAAATAATTAGCACATGAATACACATGTTTAGCTTCTAATTAACAACTAGTCAAGCAAACGAGAAACATAATTGCATTGATAATGATATGTAGAAAAAACCATGAAAATGATCCTAGCTTGCTATATCAAATTAAACCTGCTAACTCCCCGAAATCTTGAACTTCTCTTGACAGTAGTGGCAACAGCTGCAGTTCGATCACCAAGTGACTGTTGCTGCTGCTGCTGGTCACTTTGTTGATCATTAATATTGCAGCTTAATGCAAATGTGGAAGGGTCTCTTCGTCGTCTTTTAATACACTTACCAGTCTCCCCGGCTCTCCTTTCTTCTTCTATCATGCACAAGCGACGCCTTCCTAGGCTTATCTGATCGCCAGTATTCCTTGTCATCTCCATCTTTGTCTAAATGACTCTCCAGGGAATATAGAAAGTGACAAGACCAGACCAGACCAAAAGCTATTAATATGTTTGCTTGACGTTTACAAAAACTAATTATGCAAGTATTGTAACAACTGCTTATATGCTTCAGCAGTGCCCACCCAGACAAAGAAATGTCGATGTTCACGATATCATCTGCGACAAACTCCCTTTGTCTGCACTCTCATTATAATAAGGTGCTAGCTAAGACTACATGATTACAGGGTATCACCAAAATTATTTCCAGATCCTTGCACATACACCGAACCATTATATTCTTCGGTATCATCAGATTTCAAAAATTTGACAGGATTTCTTTGCTGTAGTATTCGAAATTAGATCCGTTATATACGATTGTGCTCAAGTTTAACAGCATCTTTAATTATTAACTTAATTACTGGAAAATGATCAGAAATCCATTGAATTTAAGGTAAATGCCCGGATTTAATTACCACAGTTTTCAATTTCATAGCTTGCAGTAGTTTTAAGGAAATTAATAGCTACTATTGTACTTGTAACCAAAAGAGAAAATAAAATGCACTGTTGAAATCCTTGGAGGATTAAAGTTGACGGATTAAATAATACCAAGAGCTTGGACAAAAATGAATTTGGCTTTACTAGTAGAGAAGCTTCCAAAATGCCTTATAGATTTTTGTTTTCTGCGATGCAAACCTGACAAGTGTACAATTACATGACAAACACCGCATTCTCGTCGTTCGTCTTCTTTTTTCCTTTAGCTTGGTCATTCATCCATGGGATTCTTCGTCAACTTATTGGTCATGTTTTCAGACTTGTTTTGGCTTTGTCTCGTATTCTTACTTTAAATTATGGCGCGGTGTTTTCCATGAAATCCACCCCTTTTTATATATATATATATATATATATTATACTTTCAAATAAATAATTAATAGTACATTCTATTTTTTTTATATAAAAAAAATACAGTGATAGGGATAAATAAAATCGGAGCAAATCAATACCACTAATAATTAAGCACATACCAACTTCTTCATCTTATTTGTTTTTATACAAACACACACACACACACACACGAGTTTTATATACATAATTCGACAAAAAAACCCTTACATTAATTACATTATATCTCTTGAGAATTTTATGTTAAGAAAATATATTGTTTAAAAGAGCACATTTTCTTAACATGAAATTCTCGAGAGATATAAATATAATGTAATGTAAGGATTCCCTAATTATGTATATAAAACTCTTTTATTTATATATATAAAAGACCAAAAGAACTAGTTAGGTGTCTCATGCTTCACCTTATAATATAAAAAAAATAATACTTTAACGTTGTTAATGTATTTTTTTTTAAAAAAATAGCTATTTGATATTATAAAAAAATTATAATTATTAATTTTAAAAATTCAAATTTGAAAAAACCTTCGTGGTGTACTAGGGCAACCAAATGTTAGAGGATCATAGATTGAAATCCCATCTCCATCGCTTTTAATCCTGAATCCATAGTGATCCGCCGAATCCCTGATGAGCCCACCAGATCCCAAAACAATGTCATGAATGTGAAGGCCATGGATGATCACATCTTGTACAAATTAATTGGGATAGTAATACCAGCGCCATAAGCAATATGCACATTGGCTCCCCTCCCCTCCCATCAATGGTTTCGTTACTAGCTAGTAGCTATCATGAGCTGCAACCATCAAATCTACAGGCTAACACCCTCGAGAGCCGCGCGCTAGGCCTAGCTTGTTGGCTGGCAGCGTCACGCCAAGCTATGAGACCTGATAGCTACTGTCAGCCCATCAACAATTAGGTCTAGTTGCGCCAAACCTAGCAAGAGTTAAGTCTGGCTTTAATTTAGCCAGTGTCAGACTACACGTTTTTATTGGGGCACATTTGATGCTAGCACGTGCCAGCCCAACACGCCTTAAAAATCAAGAAAATTATATCTGTATAGTTTTATTGATCAGGTATTTTTTTAAAAAAATATAGTAATCAGGTATCTAAACTCTCTTAATTCTCCTCTCAGTTTTTATGGTATGTATAGCTAAATTTTAGAGGTTTTGTGTCTGGATAATTTCTTGAATTACCAAGTACCATGGTTATGGCACTATTTGGTGTCCAGTTACATCGTCGCAGGTTGACAAATATTGATATCTCAAAGAAGCCTCCACAAGCAAGAGCTCGAATAAAATATATAATGTTTTTATAAAATATTTTTTATTTAAAAACACATTTAAATAATTATTTTCCACAACACATTAAAATGATAAAAAACACTTTAAAAAAATATTAATTTAAAACTAGATGATAAAAAACACTTTTAAAAAATATTAATTTAAAACTAGATGAGAAAATAAATAAAAACACAGCTGAACGGTAAAGTTAAATAATCACTAAAATGGCATTGGAATGAGTAATTCTTGCAATTATCACAATACATAATAATACCAACAATAATATTTCCGATCATTATTTTTACATATAACATGCAACATTAAAGTTTCGTACATGCAATAACCTTTGGCATCTTCATTATGGCAATGTTGCAACAATAATAGGATATTTCCCCAATGTATTATTACAAATGAATATATAGCACACGACTGTCAATACTATTTTTTATGTTCATATATGAATGACAATATAACCCAAACCTGATAAATACTAACCCAACCCAACCCGACCAAAATAAATAAGTATTTTTTGATTTATTTTACCCAATAAATAATGGATAAAATATAAATATTATCAAACTCAACCCGGATTCCGTCTAAACCTATCCCAAAATATATTTTTTATTATATAAATATATTTATAGAAAATTTAAATTTTTTTATTACAATATAATATATACATATCTCAGACATAAAACACATTTATATATAATATTTATCCCTTTATCATTTAATATACATATCCACACTTAAAATATATATATTAACTATTATTTTTTTATCGAATAATAAATAATAATATATAATAAATACTATGAATACTCGAAACTTCAAAACCCGGCATTCCCATGCGCACCCAGCATGTAAACTCTGCGCACCCCTCTTTCCAGAAGCTAGACTTTGGTGTAAAGTCAAGAATGGGGATTTTACTTCATTTGGTTGCGCGCAAACCACCCTGGTGAACTATTATTAGACTTTCTTGTTCTGCTGTTCTTTTACTTTGTAAATATAATTCTGCGGACTTGTCCAGGCGGACACTTTCTTGATCACACACTCAACAATACTAATATGGATATATTAAGATGCTTCCCAGACCTTGTAATTCCTCCCTTCGATTTTTGAAGACCAACTGTAGGGCCCACTTGGCGGTTCGTAATGACCCGGTCCAATTTTCACCGCCACTTTCTCATCAATGATGGCCGCGTACACATCCCTCTCCGCCTTGGTAATTTTAACCTTAAATGAACAAACCAGCAAAGAGATCAATTTTTTATTGCTTGCTGTTTATTCATTTTCTTTTTTCCATGCAAGTATATGTTTGTAAGGGAATCATGACCAAAGTGTAATTAGATGCCAAGAAAATAAATGAGCAAACAATGTGTGTCGAATGCAACTAATAATTTTTAATGTAACAAGCAGTAGAGAAGTAGAATCAAGGATGAGGACTATTTACATGGACCTTTTCATTTCTTTTCCTTTTCTTTTCTCTGTCTTATCATAGAAAGAAGTTATATAATTTGAAGTTACACAATACATACACTATTTAATATGCTAAAAAGGATAAAAATAAACTATTTATCATCTTTGAAAGATTCTAATATTATCTTGATGCTCAAAATATGTGTATAAAGATGTAATTTCAATACTTACAGTGCTCCGACAGTGGATTTTGTTCCGGTTTCTTAGAGAGATGAGAGCTGCGATTTCAGATTGATAATGAGAAAATATGTGATCATAGAACACTGCTGGTGTTCCTGGATGAGTCAAGATGTAAGCATATCCTTGCATTTCTTTTCCACTGGGAAATCTCCAATGACCCTTAAGAAAGAAAGAGTATTGGTTAGTAACAAGATAACTTCACAGTATGAAACAGCGACAGCAACACAAAATATAGGTTTTGCATTCCTTTTGCATCTCCCAATAAATAATTTCCTACCCACCAATTAAAGTTAAGCAAAATCAAGATCCTGGATGACATCCTCAAATTATCTTCCATCTTCCCGTTTGGTATTCTATGAATTCCTTACTTTTAAGAACTACTTTTTTTTGTCTGTCCTTCTCCCTTTTGAGTTCTTATCTGTTGTTTTACACTCCGTTCCATTTAGTACACTTTCTATCCTCTCACGCAATTGGCTCATTTGAAAATGCAAATAATCACAAATAATATGAATCCAAAAGGTAACCAATTCACAGCTGAGACGAAAAGCTGACTGACGATTCAGAGTGATGCTTCATCGCTTTGTGGACTTAAAACAACTACCCACTTTTACAGGACCAAGTCACGGAAGAAAAGGCTCATCCCATGGTTATATATCTATACAAAGGGCCATTACACTATGCAATGACTGCTATTTAATGTATTTTTCACTATTCATTGCTGTTATGTGACATTTTAAGATATATAATAACATTTCAAACAAATGACGACATTACAGCCTTTATGTAACTGTAACTAATCCCATAACATTGAAGAAGTTGAAATCGTGTTCCTCAAGGATGAGCAAATTTTAACTTCTATTTTTCTCTGGAGTACGTAATTTCTGATTTACGATCATTATTGTTCAATTCCTTCAATAGAGGTACAGCAGAAATATAAAAAATAAAGAAATTTAAACCTGGGTAGAACCAGTGTCATGATTCTCTATGAAGGTAACAGCACGAGATGGCCACCATCCGACAACCCCAGGAGGCTTTCCTTTCTGATCTGATAATCGCCAATACTCGCACCTTTCCAGTGTCTACAAGGGGAAAAAATATAAGTTGTAAATATGATTATCCTCCACCTTACCTTTATACCAAACAAATAAACCAAAACAAATGGAAAGGTAAAAGTGAAAGGGCAGGGATGTGGCACGAGCTTACAGCACTTGGAAAGCTAAAAAAAAGCTAGTCTTTCCTTGGATACTTTTCACGGAAGTATCATGGAGAGAGACTTGAGACTTGATTAACTAACATCTTGTCACCAACTTAATGATTATACAATGACACCACTCAAGTCATAAACTAATTGGCAAAAATGATCATCTAGCAGTTTATGGCATTATTCAACTCAATTAATCTAGATGCCAAACAGTTAGGTGCTTGGGTGCTACTTGCAACAAGAACAGTTTCTTATGTTTCAACTACAATCCCATCTATGGTTACAGTCTAAAATATATAACCTAGGAAATGCCAACCAGGCTCGTCATTTGTGGGCAAGAAAAGAAAAGATCAACATCAGAAGTGGAAAACCCTGTGTTCTATGATTCAGTAACTCTTTTGATACAAGATCCACGAGAGATGCTGCTTTCTGCATGAACCTGCACGAAGTATCTAGGTCTAACCAGAAGTATCATCTAAATGCTCTTGTTATTCCTATCCCTTTACTCGAAACATCTACTGACACAGGAAATAAAATAAAAGATTATCAGGAGAAAAAAACATAGAGATATCAAGAAATTAAACAAATAATTCAATTCAGTACCAACTGCATCAGAGCATATGTATGTCTTTTGTTTTTCTCTTTTCATTTTGCACACTTTGTACATACATATAGAAGCGCGCACCCTTTTGGCCTTTTAAAGCATATTTATCAAAGAAATCTAAGATCAATAATGTAAATGAGCACTTACCGTATGAAGAATCCCTTTTGTGGTGACATCAAATGCACCAGCAGTCCCACTGGTGGCATTAATCCAGTCAACAATTCTCTGCCGATGTGCATCTTGATCGTGATCCAATTCACCGTATGTATAACTGAGGGAATCCCAATACTCACCAACAGCAAAATAAGGTTCACTTGCATCCAAGTAATCCTTCACATAACCACCCCAAAATCCTCTCACAAAATCAAGCCTCCATCCATCATACCCGATCTCTTTTCTGCATGCAAGATGCAACCAGTTAAATAAGGTTAGTTATGATGCTACCCAAATAAAATATGTTAAAACCATGCAAAGGTGAAAAAAACTGATCTATACCATAGGAATTAGCTCCCTGCAACATTTAAAAGCACAAGGCAGAAACAACAACAGAACATGATAAGGGAAGGGAAGGCAACAAAAAATCACAAAATACAAGCTTCACTCCATTATTAGTAGCTCAGCTCAGCCTCCAAAACAGAACAGATTACAGCATCCAAAGCACAAAAAAAGCTTGATCTTAGCCATAGAAATTACAGCTCCCTGCAAAATCTAAAAGCAGAAGGAAAAGGCAGCAACCGAGCATGTGAAGGAAATCCAGGGGAAATCAGCAAATACAAGTTCCACTCCTTATTGTCTGTAGCTCATCTCAGTCACCAAACAATATGGAAGGCACCACCAATCCACTCATTAAAGCAATCAAAACCACAGGGAATAGGAGGCAAAAAAAAGCTTCACACCATAAATAAATTCATTTCAGGCACAAGAGGATAGATCATAATTTGCAAATGACACAAAGGTTAGATCATCATTAGAACTACAGTAACTGGAATTTCCATAGGATTGGTATGAGCAATAAGAAGAAAGACACTAACAGCAGACCAGCAGGCATAGACCCAACATGATGCTTACGAAAAGACTAAATAGTAAATACAGCAGAAGTTGGTTGAAAGTAATATAAAACAGGTTTTAAACAAAAAAATACGCTGCGAATTTCCTGGAAAAAGAAACAAATCCAGAGAAAATATCCCAGTGCTCTAATAACATGAACCATTAAGAAAAATCAGATGATCTTAGGCACAGAAGTGGGAAAAAAATTTGATATGCTCCTTATGCTTCCTAGAGCTGAGCGAACCTGCTTTCAGATAAGAGAGCTAGAAAAGCCAGAAGATAAAAAGAACAAGAAAAAGCCTACATTGCATCATTAACCAATTGATTTGAAACACATGATGATGATCTTCTCCAGCAGGAATTTCACACAGCACCGTACCATTTATTTCTTGGAAGAAAAATGGTAGTGATGCTAAGTGAGAAAATTAGGATGCTGATACCAAGTTTGACTGTCAGAGACTCAGAAATGCTTTGTTATAAAAAATGAAGTTCAGTTTTCATTCTCTCACGATGATACATATTTTCTACTTGGTGTTCACTAATAAATATACAAGTCCTTACAAACACAAGGAAGAGGACTATTACCTTAGCCAGAGTAACCATTCTTTGAGATCCTTTCTTACAAATTCTTGTGAATGATCAATGTTTGGGGCAGCATGAAAATTATCTCCACTACTTTTGTTTCCCCTACCCTGCATGATACAGCCCAGGAGTTATACAAATGCGAGAGTATATTTTACAGGCACATTTACCATCAAGGAGCAAATTGTGATTAAGAAATAAGAGCACAGTCCTGAAAGCTGTTTTGTCACTACATTTGCGTGAAAATAATGCATCAAGCACAAAGAGCAAACATGCACAGTTGGCAGATCAAATCAGCAGACAAACCTCCTGTGAAAGTACAAGTCTTGCTATTATAGATTAACTGCAAAATCAAGGTTGTAGGCCATAATTTGCAAGCATGCAAACAAGGTTACAGGAAATAGAACATTCCAAGACAAGCATATGTGACACAGGACAGTTTAAATTTCCAGCAAAGAAATGAGGTACCAAACTACCCAGCATCCTAGAATTTAAATGACAAATAAATGCTAATCTTTTCGTCTCTTGCGTCAGTAAGGAAATGTTCCCCCACGTCCATACTTCAGACATTCAGATGCATCCACCTCAGTCCCCAGAAATACAACATAAATGAATGTAAACTTGTACAGTCGAGTCATAAACTGATTTAATCATCCCAACAAAGTTCCCTTTTCCTACTGCAGTTGAGAGTAGAGGGGTATGTTCAGGATATCAGAACAAAGAATCCACAAGTAATACTAATATCTGCAGCAAAATCCAGGGAAGTAGTGGTCAATGACATGTTCATTTTGAATATTATTTGCCACTGCTAACTTACAAAAGAGTACTTGGACACAGGTTTCAACTATCTTGGTTTAGGAAAGGACAAATTAAGTATAAATATCTGAGAAAAATGAGTAACTTGAAGCAACATCAGCAAAAGAGTTCCCTTTCTTTTATATTCAAGTTCCTGTTGCAGTTCACATAAAAGTGTACCAGGTTCCATTCTTAGCTGTCTCGGAAATATCCAAACACATTAAACTGTCATTCTATCATGAATGTGGTGATTGACAGCACGTTTGCAATTGCAAAAATACTCATTGGAATAGCTTAATGATTCGGAAAGCAAGCATCGGGAAATCCTATAAATGAAGTTCATGCTGTTGAAAATCATACCACAAAGCCAATTTGGTTAAAAACTACAGGTATCATACATGCACATGGATATGTGTCCATTGTTATCATGCCTTCTTTAAGTATCCAAAACTTAAGCAAAACCAGTTCACATGGATACAATAATGAACAAACAGATTAATTTCAGGCACCGAGTATTAAATCAACACTCTTTAAGTTTGAAATATTCAGATATGAACGCTAGTATTATTTCTTTTCGAAGAAGTTTAGAGTTTTGGATAAGATAGACGTCACAATATTATGACTATTTATGACCTCACTATGCATTGACAAATGTTACCTTTTGAGATCTTTTCAATATATGGATAAAAAAAGTACAGATGCTTTCTAGAAGTAAATACGAGCCAGGGTCATTCTCTTTCCTTTTTTTGCTTATCAGTTTTAAAATTATGTTTGAAGGCACCAGGGCATTTTTTCTATGCATATTAACAACTAGCATTTTCTGGTAAAAGCATCCTGCTGCCTAATATTTGAGTCGTAAGAAATTAGTAACTGTGTTATCCTTTAGAGTAATTGATTCTTCATTCAACAGCAACACAGCTATCCAACTTTGGGAATCACATAAAAAAATTCAAGTACCTGAAAATGTGGATCATCTGCAACAACTGCCCGGTCATCCCAATTCAAGCGGCCTCCAAAAATATTCCATACACCATTCCCATTCTTGTAGTGTGCACAACGATGGTTCAAAACAGCATCTCCAAGAACTTTAACACCCTTTCCATGGAATCTCTTCACAAGATCCTTCAGCTCATCAATATTTCCATATCTGATATATACAACATGATAGAAATCAAATAGTACTTCATGGTCAGTATGATGATAGTGCCCATAATCTGTCATTCATAAAAACAAAACAAAATCTGATAACCTACTAACAATTTCAATGATTGACAGACAATGAATTTGATGGCTTAAAATATGATACTTGTTTCCAAGCACAAAAGGTTAAAAGGTAAGAAAGAAAATATCCAAAAACTATAGAACTTCACTTCTATGTAAGAACATGTCAATTATGTTAACGTAAAAGGTATGGTTAGTTCTGGAGCAAACACAAAAGGAACAATTGGATCTGTACTAGCATCAGCTTCTGTGACCAAGTCCAATCTGAAAATCATTTAAAGAAGACCGTGACGAGTATTATGCATTTTTATAATTTTATAATATGTACCTGGAGTTAAGATTATACAAATCTTTTGGCATGTAACCTTCAGGTGACACAGATTCTGTTGGTGGGGGCAACCAAACCACAGTGAATCCAAGGGATGATATTTCTTCAATTTTTTGTTTTAGCTCCATGTACCAATGTCCCAATTTATGGGATTCCCAATTAAAACCTTGGAGCAATATTTCATGACCAGTGCCAGTTCCTGAGCATATTTTAGGAGCCTCTGTTGCCTCGGATTCCAGAGCAGTTTCATCCAGAAAAGTTGGAATTGAGCTTCTGAAGATACTGTATGCTTCAGCAGCCAATTTTTCAATTTCTTGGAGAATGCTTTCTTGTGCTTCTTTTGTTTTTGTCTTCTGTCTCTTCTCAGAGGAAAAGTCACTAACTAAGCTCCGTATTTCATTAATTATACCATCAGTATATATAGCATGAGAAACTTCTTGATCTGCTCCTACAGTGTTTTCAGATACTGGTGCAACTTCAGATTGTCCGGCTCCTGATAGAGCAGGAATGCTACTTGAGATTGGGAGAGCGATATAGAAATCATTTCCCATACAATTCAACCAAGTGCTATCATTTAGCTTGAGAACGAAAAGGAAGCCTACAAGGTCTTCGTCCAAAGTAAATGACCCTGAACGTCCATTTCCATCCTCTTTTGCCTGCAAAATGGGATGGCCATTTAAGTGACAAAGTAAAAGCAAGAAATAAGAATTCTTAACATTAAAATAGATAAGCCGACAATACCAACCATCAAGATACCCCAAATTCAAATTATCAATGGAAAACACAAGTAACGAATGATGCATGCTAAAAGGTAAATTACAAGCCAAATAATGCTTCCAGCCCAACCCATATATGATGGTGTATCATGTCTATTTATACAAACATTTGAGTGTATGTGAGTACTAAATAGAAAATTTGACAATATCCTCTACATCCACTTGATGTAAGGCCTATCTTTCTGAACTTCCAGCTAAACTATCCACTGCCACTAAAGAGTGAAAAGGGGGAAGAATAAGAAGTAAAAGAGCAGCTACAAAGCCCACAATAAAAACATAATTGTGTTCTTGGCAGTGGGTATTTTCCTTTATTTTTTGTAATTGAGAAAAACACTTCACCTTATCCCATTTCTATGCAAAAAGGGAGAGTCAACATTGGAGGAGGAAAAAGAATGATGAAAACAACAGATGAATGCAGGTTATGTTTGTGATAGATAGCAGAGAGTTGTGTTAGTTACCAGTAATTTTCTTTATCCTTAATATTAGATCATTAAAAAATCTACAAGCCTAGTGGAACAATTGGACCTAATATAAAGTGAGTGAAGATTTATGTGCATGTTTAATAAATTAAACTTCCAATGATAAAGTATATAAGTGAAAAATAAGAATCAATCAGGAAAGTTGACATGCACTTGTAAGAAAAATAATTTTCTTGATATGTTTCAATTAGTATACAAATGTTGCCCAATAAAACAGAGTAAAGAAAAATAGAAACATGATACAGCCATGGCAAGGAAATACAAGGAACAGAGAAGCAAGAATCTGGATAGACTTGAATATAATTATATTTTATTTTTGCGGGGTGTCATTTGGTCTATAGTTCCTCACTATTCCAACCAATGACATCACTTTGTTGGAAAGATAGAGGTGCCAGTTGGCCTACATGTCCCTGTGCCAAAGTAGAGCTTTTAGCCTGGCAATCTGTGTTCTAGCTTCGTTTGATGAACTTTACATAGTACCACATAAAATGGGCAGTTATTACTATCCAGAAATAAAGAAAGTGCATGCCAATTTTAATTATAGCTTTGTATATATCATTACCTAACTGAACCATGATTACCTGCAATGAATATTTTTACAAGGCAACAACAGTGCACATTCTGGAAAAAATGTCCAGGTACGCTATTCAGTTTCCTCTTTATACAGTAAATTAAGTTCTATACCTGTAGCACAGTCCGCAAAGCCTTGTTCTTAAACACAGTTGTTTCTGGTGGATGTGGAGCAGCTGGAATTTCCCATTTTTTAGCATCATCTCTGCAAACTCCCCAGTGAACAACAACTTCTCCAGGTAGATCAGTTACTAAATAGAGAAGATTCTTGGCTGTCTTGAGACACTTGATAACTGAAACAGTCACTGAGTTTTCAATCACGGCAAATTTAGCAATAGGCAGCTCTTCATAGAATCCTTCTACCTTCCTAGTTTCTTGTTTAGGGTCTTTGGATCTGCTGCTGCTATCTTTACCTTCAGAAGCCAATGCATCTGCTTTGAGGAACATGTTAGAAAGCATTGCCCCTAGAATTGAAGATGAGTTAACACAATCTGTCAGCTCATCAGCAAATATAAAATGGAGAAGAGAGAGAGCTACGGAGAGGAGCAAACAGAAATCATAGACCACCTACTCATGACCCAACTAACCGCCAACATAATAGCAAGCATGAGTTTGGGATCTACAACTTAGCCACAAGTATGCCACCTGATTTATTTTCCCAGTCGATTTCTAATTCAACCAAGATTTATGTAAACGATGAAATCAGGCAACAGAGTACTTAACAAACTATGGGAGATTAGCAATGTAGCATTGAACTATGCCAGTTTGCAACTTATGTGGAAAAGGAAAGTGAAGAACAGGAAAAAGACTAGAAACTAAAATGATTTGATTCACTATTCAGCAATTCTGTATGTCTATAATGGAAAACAGGCAAAGGAAAGTTACACTAATCCGATTTCTAGTTTTCCAGAAATCCTATTCATCCACATGGTGATCAAATTTTACTTGGGATTTTCCTTCCTCTGGATCAATCAGATTAGTATCTCTGATTAGGACCATCCTCTGTGATAGTTTTAGAAAAAATCTTGTTAAAAAACCAAATCCATAAACACGGACGCATGTTGTTCGCAAATGGTAACAAATCTGTAGTACAAAACATGGGGAAAGAAAAGAGATCATGTAAATAGCAGCAGCATATGAAAATAATACTAGTGATTAATTTTATAACCTGGCCACATACTAAAGCCCCCCTTTGCTCCTATGACGTTTCCACCGCCAGAATCGAGCAAGCAGTCCACAAGAGGCACCTTGAAATCTCTCCCTTTGTGCTGATACCAAACTCCAGTTTCTTCATCCTGTGCCAGCCAGCCACCGCAATCCCCCACAAAAATGAGAGAGAGAGAGAGAGAATTATTACCACCAGCATAAAATTGAAAAATAATTAGGACAAGTGAAAAAAAAAACAAAGAAAAAAAAAGCAGCATGCTAAACTCAAAACCTTCAAAACAAAATTCAGGGCTGCAACCGGACTTTTGGGATCAATCCCAATCTTCACTTGGTGAAACTTATCTCCTTCTGATGCCTTCTTTAACGGCGTCTCTATGGCATAGTCCTGCAAAAGCAAAACGTTACATTACATTCCAGCCAGTGACGGTCAAGTGTCATGGTCATTAGAAGGCAATAAATAAATAAATAAGATTTACCTTTACAGGAATCGAACCAGGGGGTCTCATATTCTCAGGAGGTTGATCCCATTCACTACCAGTATCGTCGAGATAAGAAACACCCCAATGAAGAATCCATTTCCCTGGAAGGCTACACCCTACAGTAAGCTGCTGCCATTGATCCTCCTTCTCCTTGGCCTTACTCTGATCTAATCTTACAAAAATCTTTCCTTCAGTCATTTCAGTACGCGAAAGAGGGAAGGTCTCTTTGAATACGACATCATTAGTGGACTCAACAAGAGCCGTATCGGTGGAGCTAGCTCTAGCCGTGTGGGTTTTGACCCTATGAAGGTCAAGAAAAGGGAAGTAGGAGGCATTTGACAGGAGTTTTCGTCTTGGTATTAGTGAACAGCAACAATTAAAAGACGAAGGAGATTTGATGAGAGCAGCAGTAGTGACAGTTATAGCAGCCTTTCTCCTGCTACGAGCATATCCGGGCTTTTCAAAGCGAGAGTATCGAAGGAAAGGCTCTACGCTAACTGCCGACATTTTTCTTAGATCTTCTCTCTGATTTTGTTGATCTTTTTATGCACTCGGTATAGTCATGGAGGGGAGCCGAGTTGAGTGGAGCAGGGCAATGGGAAGACGGGGATTTTTTCCCAGATATTTATAACAACTGGCAGTGGTGATGAAAGGTTGGTTCCTTTTTTATTACATCTGTGTAAAATTACTAGGAGCGTACATGTGTGTATAAATACATTGAAAAGGTAGACATTGGAGTGAAAGCGACATTTTCATGGAATTCTTCGTGCTGGTTGCGTGCTAAACATTTCTTGTTTGTAATATACTTTCTTTTAAATCATATTTATTATTCAATTATAAAATAGTCTCTAAACTAGTAATTAGCCCGTAAGGTATGAGGAATTATTAAATAATCTTTTATTATATTTGTTGATAACTTGTTCTGTCTAGAATTTACTCAAAAAATCCTCATATATTTTAGTCAATCTTTTGGAATTTTCCAGTCTAATTTCTAGTTGTATCGTTCACCTGTGATGCTGTGTCCTCGTCGATAATTAATTTTTTTTCTAATTTATGTATCTGATACGTATTGGGTCGTACCAGGCTCGTATGTATAATTGAAAAGTACCCAGTATGAAATTGGGGTTTTACGAAATATCCATGCTTCCTGCCATCCTCGCATGTGTAAAGGTGCACTGTATGTTATTTGACTTGTTTCTACCAAATCTTACCCAAAAGAAAGGGGTCACTAATGAATCTGTTACGAGGGAAAAAACTAAAAGAACTCATTGATGTCTTGTTCTTTTAACTTGAAGGAAACACAGTGGATTCAAAAAAGCTAAAAGAGCTCGTTAATTTAACTTGAGCAGTGATTCTACAGTTTTGCCTCTTTATTAAAAAAAAAAAAACTTAACACCAATTACGGTGTGTTTGTTTTTCCAAAAGTGATTTTTTTCTAAATTTTTTTATGTTTATTTGTTATTAGAAAAATTGATCAACAAAAAATATCTTCATGTCAATGGAAAATACTTTCGTGTCAAAGAAAAAATTGGTTTTATTTTCAAGAAAGTTTTTTCCTTTTATTTTGGGCAGAAAATATTTTCTAGAAGTTGTAAAAGATTTAAAAATATCATATTATTTGCTGATTATGTCAAATTTGGTCCTCAAACCTTTGGTTGCTACATGTTTTTTTTTAATCTTTTTTTTCAAATTCATCCCTTAAAATTTGATTTAATTTGATTTTTATAATAACTTTGGTCCTTATTTTTATGATTGTTATTTACTTTTCTCTTATCATTTTTTAAATTGAAATTTTTTATTTATCAAATTTGGTCCTCATTCTTTTGATTGTTATTTATTTTATTTAAAATAATTTATGAAATTGTAATTATTATTATTTTAATTTCATCATCTTTTAATTTTTTTATCTGTTAGATTTGATCTTTATTATTTTGATTGTTATTTATTTTATTTGAGATAATTTATGAAATTAGATTTAACCAAACACTGGAAAGTGTTTTCCAACTTACTTTCCATGATACTACCAAACATCGAAAAATAATTTACTTTCCCATAATTCACTTTCCACGAAAACCACTTTTCAAAAAGAAACTATTTTCCTACAAACAAACGAAGTTTTTGTCTTTTTACAAGGAATATTGATCATTAAAATGACTAAAACACCCTTAGAATAAATAAAATAAACTAGAGTCAAAGGGCACTTTTGAATTTTTAAATAATTTTTACATAAGTTTCATGTTAAATGAGGGGCATTTTGGTCCTTCACTAAGCATTGAAGGTGATAAAAAAAAATAAACAATGCGAAACGACCAAATTATTTGTGGTAGCTAAAAAATTAAAATTTGCCTCGAGGAGCTTTTCGTCGTTTCATAAGGGTTTTTGTGGTTATTATGTGGCAAGATAGGGGCAATTTGGGTCTTTTGACAAATAGATAAAATAATTAAAAAAATAAAAGTTAGGGGCATATGCATTGCACACGTCAGTATCTGGATGGTGTGTTTAGCGCTCTTTGCTACTAAAAGTGCATTTCCATCATGGTGTTGGAAGCGTCTTCATATCCTCTTCATTTGCGGCAATGCGTGTCAATGTTGGGTGGTCGGTTTATTGTTGGCTAGGCTTTTTTCACTTATGTTCTCTATCCTTCTCCTAAAATGACAGTTTGGTCCTCGTGGTCAGAGAAGAGATTCAACCTTTTTTTGTTCCTTATATTTTTTATGATTTGATCATTTAACGTTCAGGTTTTTTAGATTGGACTTGATAGTTTTTTTTATTGCCTAGATATAAAGATCCCATGATATCAAGAAAAAAAATGTTTGGTTTTAGCAAAATAAAATATAATTTTAGTGATCTAAAACAATTAAGGCTCGAGAGATCACATTTAAAAGGAAAAAAAAAAAATAGGGTCTATAAAGGACAACCAAGGCTACCTTGCTCGTATCATGCACCAACATATGGGAAGAGATCGTTGTGCTCAGATGGTGCACGCGCCCTTTTCAGCAATGTATTATTGTCGTTCATTGTTGCTTTCAAAGCATTGTACAACGATCATTATAATTATCCAATGTGTGTCCTCTTTTTTCTCTCTCTCACCTCTTTTCCTAAAAAAATCATGCAAACCTGTCATAATTGAAAGGTATCATGTCATTTTATTTTGTACGAGAGTTGGTCTTTGTTCTTTTGATTTTTATTTGTTATATTTTGAATTTTTTTTCAATTTTATCCCTCAACATCTAGTTTCATTTAATTTTTATATCAAATCTGGTCCTCATTATTTTGACTATTAATTGTTTTGGATTATTTTATTATAATTTTTTAATTTCAACACTAGACATTTGATTTCATTTTATTTTTATATCAAATTTGATACTTATTCATTTGATTTCATTTTATTTTTATATCAAATTTGATACTTATTCATTTGATTGCTCTTTGTTTTGTTTGTTTCTTTTATCATTTTTTTAATTGGATATTGTATTTAATTTAATCTCTCATCATTTGATTAATTTGTCATCATGGTTTTTTACCATATTATTTAATTAACAAAATTTATTAAACATAATAATCAAGTCAATGATCAAAAAGCATTTGTTTTATACTAGAAAAAATTTGGTTTGATTCATAGTGTAACGCCATCATTCTAGTTTTCACCGGGAGAGCCACCTGTGTCAAATACTATCTTCGAAAATGTTACTTTTTTTAAGACCGAAGCCTGGTTTGAAAAGATCAAGCCAGTCATGACTCGTGAGATGGGTTGGAGCTCAGGAGATGAATCAAATGTATTCCTTTTTATTGTTAAATTAAAAATAAAAATAAAAGATTTCAGTTGTTGTTCGCATCAACGTTATCCACAAACATCGAAGGGAAAGAAAAAAGAAAGATCTATATATGAATCTTTTCATTGATTTTTTTTTCCAATTCCGGGCGTTCAGGATCCGACCTTTTCGTTTCTTTCCTGAAACGGGTCATGTTTGCGTATAAAGTAAGGGTCTATATTCACGATCCCAACCAAGCATCGAAAGAGTCAATCGGCTTCGATATGGATATAAAATTTCGAATAGTATCTTAGAAAACAAGATTCACAAACGGGTTGAAATGGAAATTGACCGTTGAAATACAATGCGAGCCAGCTGTGCAGCCTATGCGGTGGCTGAGGGCACAGTTTTTTTTTAAAAAAAAATAAAATAAAATCCTGAAAGATCCTCTGTTTGTGTATATATATATATTTTATTATCGTGGGTTTTCGGGTGAGTTTGTGTGCATCTCGACTAATCCTATGGATCCTGAAGTTAATAATCATATAATCCTTTAATAGCCCTGAGATTTATGAAACTCAAATTGATAATTTCTAGAAAGTAAACTTAAAATTTAACCAGTGAGCTACACCGCTTCATGATTAAGAGCATATGTATATCTTGATCATTGATGTGCTGTATCCTGAAACAGCCTTTGATTAATTTTCTATTTAAATAATCTGACTTCGATTTTACTTAATTTATATGCTATATCTGTTAAATGGTGAAAATAATCTTCATCACGTGCCATGTGAAAAAAAAATGTGGGTGTGAATTGAAAAAATTAAAAAACATGTATTTAAAATATAATATTTTATTAAATTTGTATTGGAGAATCTCAGTCTCATCTATTTTAGTTTTTCAACTTTTAATTTTAATTTTATGATGTGGTACTCTTCGTAATAAATGTTAAGAAAGGGATGATATGATCACTATCTTATATCACATGGCAAAAGTTTTAAAAATACAGATAATCAACCAGAAAAAATAAACACTCAAAAATAAAAATAAAAATTCACACTTGACAGACATGTCGGCTTCAATTTAATATTCATATCAGACAATATTTCACACAATCTAATCGAAGTGTTTAATTATAAAAAATAAAAAAAAAACAAACATTTAAATAGCAAAAATACAAATATTTTAATAAAAAAGCAACACACCAAGTATGTGTACTTCGTATCCTTAATCTTTATTTCGCAAGGACAGCCCATCTTAATTATTATTTTTTATTATTATTAAAATAAATATTTGTATCAGTTTACACGTATGTTGATAAAAACTATGAATTATAAAATTAACATTAATGTAAATCTCTCTAAAGTAACTCAAACTCATTACTATTTTAAAACAAAATTAAAATCTGACATGATCCCATAATTAATCTTAATTATTCACGTGTCATGTGATTGTTCATTTTTTCGGAAAAGGATTTCGAAAATCCCAGAAGACTAGCTCGCGTTAGAAGGATTCCGATAACCCGGTTTCGACCGAAAATGATAAAGAGATCGAAATCGAAATCACTACTTCCATTCGAACCAATAAACGGGGATGAAATAAAGTGTTTTCCTCTTGACCCTGGATTACCTAAAAATAGAAAGTTAGCTTTTACCAAAAAAAAATAAAAAAAAATCCACCCCGTAGGAATATAGAAGCAAGGCAGGATATCAAACATAGGCACCGTGTTTATGTTTTTTTTTTAATTTTAAATTATTAATTTTATTGTTTTGATATTGTTAAAAATAAATTTTAAAAATTAAAAAAAATATTATTTTAATATATTTCCAATCAAAAAATATTTTAAAAATTAACATCTACCGCATATTCAAATAGACCCTAGTGTATTTATTGTTCGGTGCAATAGTTTTTTAAAAATATTTTTAACTTAAAAATATATTAAAAATAATTTTTATTTTTATTTTTATATGATTACATCAAAAAAAATCAAAAAAATAATTTTAAAATAAATGCACTTTTAAAAAGTATAGAAAAATAGAAACCACCGCACCAACTTTTAACTAATACAACCCCTTTTGTTGAATCTTATTAGCAACCCTACGAGGCTACGACTGAGGAGCTTCGCAGGGTCATTTTCATCAGTTAACTTTTCACGCTAACTTCTAGAATTTTTCCTAGGTTTTATCCCGAAACAAAAACTGAATGATAAGTTCATTATATGTATAAATGAGTGATCAGTCGCCATCGAACTTTAAGGCATAAAAGAGTTACAGCTAATATCACTATCTAACTATTTCACATATAGAAGAGTTTTTTTTTTTTACTTCGATCCTGAAACAGTTCTTTACAAGCGCCTCGATTTTTAGATTAACTCAACATACTTTTTCCTTGATTCTAAATTGTAATAAATCTTACTTTTGTGTCGCACATTATTATTCTTATAAATATACGAAAAGGAAAGGGTTTTTTCACTGAAGAAATGGTATAATCATAAACTTTTTTATTTTTTTTATTGTATCATAATTTTTAGTTTTTTTATAATTTATTTTCTTTACACTTTTTTTTAAAAAAATTAGTATATAAAGAAAAGAAAAATGATATTTCATTAGAGCAATTACAATATTATCTTATTTATCTACTACGTTAAAAAATAACTTGAAATCTTAGGTATTTTTATTTACATATATAATTTTCACTATATTTTATTATATATAAAAACTTTTTGATTTGTGGTTATATTTTATATTTTTTAAATAAAATAAGAATATAGAAAAATGAAAAACACTGAAAAATATCCAATATAAACTATTAATGGTTTTTTTAATAATTTATTTAATTGTATGCTCAACACAAATAAAAAAAATACAATTGCTATCAACAAAAAAAAAAACCCGTCAATCATACATGTAGTAGAAGGATGTGGCTAATCAAAACTCAATGGACATCTAGAAAGATATTTGACTTCTTCTTTTTTAAGCCATGTCTTTGAGAACGAAGGACTAATTAAGGAGTTGAAAATAATATGTTTTATTGTTACGATTTAAAATTAGGAGAATTTACTGAGAATTAATTACCCTTTTGAGAAGACCGTCATGATTTAGAATTCTTGAAGGGTTACATAAGCCAATAAGGCTGTATCTCCGAGAATCAAATGATAAAATTTATCCGGTGAAATATACAATTATGGATAAATTAAAAGCTGGATTTTTATCCCTTGCAGTTCGGTATTTCCTTTTGTAATCAAATTAATGTGTTTTATATATGAAAATAGAGGATATTATTTAGGACAGAGTTGCTTAACATGTAAATAATGTTTTATGGTTTTGATTTATTGATGTTATATATATATATATATATATATATATAGAAGCAAAAATCACGCTACACCACCATGCTAAACACACGTTGATAAATTTCTTTTGTGATTTTATTTGTCCGAGAAAAATAAAATTTTAATTAATACCACACATGTCTAATTAAAATGAATACACCGAAATTACTCTCTAGCTTTCATGTGATATGTAAGTTCTTTGACTTAAACGCACCAATCAGTGAAATTTTAATGGTTACCAATCTCCATTCTCTAAACTCATTTTGAGTTCTTGTTAGAAGAGAGTCAACAAGGATATTAATACAGTCTTTTACTTTTCTATGGTTTCTGCAAGAGAAAACAT
>Ga0307511_10001861_pt1 | contig 22180 bp, 16 predicted proteins | sample 13_EM_MG_FD_200266 | JGI IMG/M metagenome (GOLD analysis project Ga0307511, IMG submission 200266) | Populus trichocarpa ectomycorrhiza microbial communities from riparian zone in the Pacific Northwest, United States - 13_EM | ecosystem: Host-associated > Plants > Roots > Unclassified | place... | reverse complement strand
CCGATCATCATCAAGCCATTAATTTACACACACACACACACCCCTTAGTTCATTTTTGAACCAATCGCTCCCAAATTATCCTACCTATATATTTAAGTTGTGGAGAGTTGCAATCTTTTGGCGCGCCTTTCAAATGAGATATCAATGTCTGCGTGACAATCATGTAACTCTAGCAGCTCCTCGTTTCAAAAACTTTGGGGAAAAGAAAAGAAAATGGGGAGGAGAAAATGTGGTTTTGTTTGTAAAATAGACTTTTGATCTCCGGGAGCTGTAACCTGGAACGTGTTATATTGAGAGAGCTTATTTCTGCTTTTATTGTTGATGTTCCCTTGTATTGCGTTGAGTTAAAGAGTTTTTTCTTTCTTTCTTTTTGGTGTCGGAGTTTTAAATAGGAGAGAAAATGCCACATTTTTGAAAACAAGATTGGTGAAAAGTGTCATTTTTTTATTTCAAGAGAATTTAAATTCGAATATCTTCTTTGTAATTAAAAGAAAATAATTTTTTTAATTTAGAATGAAAAATGATTGTGTAATTTATATGATTTAAGTTATATTTTATTGCTTCTAACCGTTTTTGTATTTTTGATCGTGTTAATGTCTTAGAAATGCATCATTCAATGATTGATTTTTAGATAGCCCCAAATCTACTTCCAATATTTCTAGATATTTCTTTTCTTTTCTTTTTTCTATTGAAATATTTATTTTAAAGCTTTTGATTCTATTTATACTTTATTAGTGATGGGATAATTAGATCGAAAGACCCAAATTTACAATTTGGTTGGGCCTTATGTTTCTAATCATGATTTGAGCCTTTAGTAAAATCCAACCCATTACAATCTTTTCAAAAAGCCCACAATAACTCCTGCCTTCACAGTTGACATTACACACACACACACAAAAAAACAAAAAAACCTTTCAACGTGCAAGCTCCTCCAACCCTCCTACGTACCTCCCTGTTTTTGTAAGTTCCAGTTCTAACTATGGACACGCAAGTGTGGTGTCACCAAAAGATAAACAACCTCGCTCGTACCATGGAACCAACACCACATCAGCCACCGTCAACAACCACTATCTTATTTTCACAGCCGCCACCACCACAGGATTTATCAACCAAAGTTTAGCAGCAACTAGCAAAGAAGTCCAGCGCTTCTTCTCTGCAGGAGTCCCCACCATCACCAAAGGAGCGACTTCATCTACTAACCGTTTGATCAAGAAATTTGTAGCATCATCACCGGAATCAATTGCTCTTGATGCACTCTCTCATCTTCTTTCTCCTGACTTCACTCACCCTCTCCTCCCCTCTCCCACTCTTCCTGTAAGTAATAACCCACCTATAGTTACGTGATTCCAGCAGAGAGCACGGTGGTTTGTGGATCAGGAAGTCATAGCAGTGTTAAGAGTTTTCATTCTTATGCCAAGCATGCTGGTAAACAATAACTTAACTATGTCACGCAAGTTTTAGTTTTTTCGTTCTTATGCCATGCAAGCTGGTAAATATTTCAAAAAATAAGAGTTTTCTTGATGCGTTCTATATGTCCATAAATTTTTGGATTTGGTCTAATTTTAGTGGTTTTTTAGATATTCCAAAAGATGGTTGGTAAGTAGAAAATGTTCCAATAGGCTGTGAAATACCTGGTCAAAAAGTTTAAGCAAGGACTCATCAAAACCAAGGCATCCACCATATGTACATCTTCCCAAGATTTTTGTGCGACACTGCTTCAGCAATTAAACGACGAGCCTGGCCTTCCACGGCAAGAGGCAAAGAGGGTGCCGCTCCAACGCCAACAACCACCCCTTGCAACCTTGCTTCGATATTATTAATGGCTCGCTGCAATATTCAACATACCGTGCTTTAGTTTTTATGGTTGTATGATTAAAGATTATTGAGGATAAATATAGCTAAACTTGAAACAAATATGACAGGTGAATGATGAAGAGTGGAACCTGTGCATGTGGGTTCTGAACTTCAACCCCGCTGGATTTGTGAGATTTTGTCCACTCCACAAGAGGATCGTGAATGAAAGTTTCAAGAACACTCATTAAAGTTTCCCTGTGTGTCCTCAGTACTGAAAGTGTGATTTCACATACCCTCAAGAAAATGCCCTCGTAACCCGTGATGCCCAAGCCATCAATCATGTTCTGCAGGAATAATCCAACAGTACCCAAGGGAGTAAGAAACCAGGTTTGCGAAACCATATGCGATAAAAAAAAAAATAGACAAGACTATAAATACTTCTGGGTATGTTATCCAATACTGCATAAAACCCATTCTATATTGGTGTTGAATCCAATTGAGAACTCATTGCGGTCTTAAATCATGCATAAGAATGCAGGGGTTAATATCATAAAATGATTGAAGATGGATAGAATCATTAGCAATTTGATAAAATACAGTCGCATGCAAAATCCTGTTACCTGTGTTAACCTGAAAGGCACTAGCTCAGGTTTTTCCAACTGCAAGCCTTTGTCAAATAGACAACTGAAATCAACATGGACACAATCACCTGTGGTGGAGTCAAAGAGAATGTTTTCACCATGTCGATCTCCTAGTCCCACGATATGCCCAACCATCGACCAAACTGCAGTGGTATGAGCATAAGCAACCCGAGCCCTAAACCAAGCAGCTGGCTCAGAAAAAGTGGTCAAGAACCATTTGTGGAAAACTGGAGGGAACAATGGAAGGATCTTATTTTTTAGCATCTCATCTTCTGGCATTTTACCATGGCATTGATCATAGATCCGTTTAATTTGAGGATTCGTCTTCTGCCTGTCAAATTTCCCACATTTTATATATATGTCTTGAAGTATATGCCGGAGTCCACGGGTGTGGGGCACCCATTCCACCATACCGCAGTCTTCTGTTAGTGGAATTACAGCAAAAGTACGAATGTAAAGTTTCCTCCGACGGCTTTCAGGATATTTTGACAACAACCGGTTTATCATTGCAGTGAACTCCATCATACGAGCATCTTTCCTAAGGTCATCCTTGGGCTTGCAAAGGAATGGGTGTTCAATACCGTCACTACCCAACAGAACAATCTGAAGAAACAGGACATGACAGCAGTTGATGAGAAAATGATCACAACAAATCACAAAGGAAAATATCAGGACAACTTAAATTAATGAACATGGGATGACAGCTTCAATTCAATGGTGAGAGAGAGAGGGAAAAAAACTGTGCCAAGATAGCTACAAACAATCCCCACCTATCCAGATTCCGAAGCTAATTTGGAGCAGTATAACAACTTCAATAGAAACCATGTATTTTTTTCTTTGTTAAATTAAGGAAACCAGGATGTTTATCTATTAACAAATAGAAATTCACTCCCCTTGACACGAGCGACAAACTTGTGATCAAATTCAACAGTCACATCTGTTTCTTGATTCTCAAAATTGAAAAAAAAAATTATGCTATCTGTATTTTTCATTTTTTATGAGTGACTGGCTTATTATTTCAGTTAAGCTAGTCATTTCATCAAATATGAAATATGGGCAACACCTCCCTCTCAATTATATGAGTTTTCAGTTTTCAACAAGCTCCCGTGTAATAACACAGGGGATCTTGAAGTTTTTTCTCAAACAAAATTATTGGAAGACCATAGACACCAAGTTTATATGGGCATGCTGCAAACAAGTGAACCATAATATAAATCCAGAAGTAAATGGAGACAGGATCTTGTGCAACTAAATCACATTCAAGCTCTCTGATATCAGCAGCATAGAGATGCTTACTTTTTTAGGTCGCTGAAGAGATGAAAGAATCTCAGCCTCGTCAGCTATTCCTGAAATTGTTGGAAGATCAGAAGCAGAAAAGATAACAGAGGTAAGGGGGTCGGTGAGATTCACATCATACGTTGGTAAACTAACAGTGAGAGATTGTTGAATTGGCATGATAATTTCCAGTGGCATCATCCTTTTCAGGGCACTGAATTCAGTTGAAATATTAATAGTCCTTGCTTTTGATTGGCCTGGGTGGAAACACAATCTGATAAGATGATCAATCAAGCTAGCAAACTGAACAAACAAATTGCTCCCATTGTTTCCTTGGCTGAACCCCTTTTTAGCTTCTTGTATGATTGCTGCAGCCGCTTCCCGCCTTGAAGGGACTGCAGATTTTGAAACAGCTGCCATAATCCATAGGCCTTGTTGTGGGTATTGCTGGATAACAGAGGTGATTATGCGTTTGACCAACTTTACAATATCTTCATTCTGGTGGCAGATTCTAGAAACTAATTGAGGCAGCACTGTTAACCATTGATATGTTGGCAAATCCTTCAAACAGCCTCGCATAATACTCATAACCTGCCAGAAGATAATTGATCACGTTTTAAAATGTAGGAAAAAAAAGTACAGCAATACTATCGGTCCTGAACATTATAGTACCTTGTCATGAACCTTTTTCAACTCTTGATTGGAAGATGAGCCACATCTTTGATAAATGCTTCCAAATTCAAACCACAGTGTTAGCAATCTTGGAAGAGCTTGAAAGAGATTCTTGTGGCCCCTATGCAGCCCCTTAGCATAGAATAAAAGTACATCAGGTGCGGAAGTCCACCATCGCCTCTCAGTGTTTGAAGGAGAAATAGAAGTGGAAGTCAATGGTACCAGTCTGGGACCTAGTTCATAATTGTCTTCCTGACGTTTCCTGGCATCAACAAGCACCTCATCACAATATCTAGCCAAATAGAAGAATCCTTTTTCCCACTTAGGCTGCAGATCCCTCACCCTGGTATAAAGAGTTATGACATCTTCCTTTTGTTTCTGACCCGTATAATGGATCCATCTGGAATATAAAAGTAGAGTCTTTGCAATATCTAGATTCTCACTCGAAGCTTGAGTATCACAAAATGCAGGTTGGGGATTCAATGGAACCAATGAAAGGCTAGTAATTGAAGACCTAGCAGCAGCACCTACAACCTTTTCAGGCATGTGAAGGAGAGTTTGCTGCAACTCTGCAATGGCACCATCTGATCGCCTAGTACTCCACAGAAGCTTGGCCTTTTCCATGTGAACATTAGGTGCACCCGAGGCCTGGGCTTCGAGAATTGCTCGGTTTGCTGTCTCATAGTGACCAGCCAAGCGACAAAGCTTTGCATACTGAAGCCAGCAGATCCCAACATGGGCACCGAGACTACTGGCACCAAATACCAATCTTCGGAAAGCCAAAAGAGGCTCCCTTGCCCAAAGGGATGGTTGAGTAAATCTGAGCCGATGTTCCCAATTCTCCATCAATTTAGTGAATTCTAGATGACCCAGATGGAATTTTTTGACCAAGAAAGAATCATCAACAAGAAGAGTGTGGAAGGCCTCCAATTCACGTAGTAAGTGAAGTTTCACGATAAATGGGTAAGCCCGCACGTAAGAATCCATGCCAGCAGCAGCAAGAGGAGCAATCAGAGCTTGTTTGGATAGTGCAATCTTCTCAGCAACTGAGAACTGATCCTTCTTCATCATAGACTGGAGAATCTTTGCAACATCCATGTCAAAGGAAGCATTACTTTCAGAACCACTACAAAGTAAACCATCATGATCAGCCCCGCTGATGTACTCATCCATCAAGTCCCACCTGCCCAGCCTCCATGCTGCTTGCACACCTTGCATGCACCATGTTTTCTTGTATTGTGGAACCCTAGAAATTAAACCATCCACATGAGTGACCATAGCCTGAAGGTGGCACATGTTCAGCAAACAGTTAAGGACATCTGAATGCCGCTGAACAGAACAGGGCTCCATCTGTAAAGCCTGCTCACAAGAAGTTAAAACCTCAGCCCAGTTTCCTGCTCTTTTATTTATTAAGAGCTGGTCTTGCAAGCTTAATGATTTGCGTAGACATGCCAAGCCAGATAGACCATCAGGCTCATCTAGGCAGCTGTATATTTCCATCAAATATGAAACATCTTCATCCTCAAATATGCCACTTCTCTCAGCTGCTGGGTTAAATGCGCCAGATTTTCCACGCACATGAGACTCAAAGTACATCAAAGATCTTGCATAAGCCTGACACCTGAAGGAGGCCCTGGCAAGTGTTAGCTTTGGAATTGCAGTTAAAAGTTCTGAAACATACTTACACTGTACAAGGAGTTGATCCTGATCTGTCAAAGAAATTGAACCTTGACCCTTGGATTTGGATGCTTGTTTCTTAGATGCAGGTGATTGGAAAGATTGGGAAAGAGCTAGCTCTTGTTCAAAATCATCCATCCATTGCCCAAGATTATCCAGGAGAGTGAAAACAGCTTGAATACAAACTTCACTTTGCCCACCAACTGCAGCACCACTGTTGTCTGATGCAGCAGCATCAAGAACACATAGGATTTCCTCAGCTATGCTGTGGCGCACCTCCTCAGTACCATGACAAACAGCATTGAGAACTAAATATGGCAGCAGATAAATTGCTAGTTGCATATCATGCCGCACTAGAGCTCTACAAGCATTAAATATACTTGCACGAGATCCGGTTGCATGTGCAGTAAGTTTCTTTATCCAATAGAATATCCATCTTCTGAATGACATGGAAGGCCGGTAAATTGGCCCGACTGATGCTGAGTCAGCCACATTTGGAAGCTGAAATCTAGAGGTTAAACAAGGGGCTATTATCTCTTTGACATAATTAGAGAATCGGTCCCACAATCTCTGACCCCTCGTATTCATTCCACTACTACTTTTAGTACTCTTGTCCTTCAGGGTTTGTGACAGGGAAGTAGTCCCATCCAGTGATGCCTCACAACCTGCAATCTTAAGCAATTCTTGAATTGCCAGTGCAGCTGAGTCCTGAACAATGGTATCAGGTGCAGCTCTAAAAGCCCTAGCCAAATGTTTGTGGATCAGCTCAAAGATAAGATCATCATCTGAACATTCAATTTTAAAGCGCTGGGATGAAATTCCCTTTACTTTAGCAGGGTCAACCGCACCCAATGCTCCGAGACAATCAGCACAGACCAACTTCAGCCGCTGTCCTACTGCAGTCCTTGATTCTTCTGCACATCCTCTGAGTAAGGCTGTGATCAACGAGCTCAAAATGTCCATATCAGCAGCAACTTCACCAGTGATCAGAGATGTAATATCTCCCCTTCTCAGATTCAGTAACTTGCTTAACTCACACACCACCATATACCTAACATTCAAGTTCTCATGGTTAAGACCATCAACAACATCTCGCAATTGATCCTTCAAAGTCATTGACCCACGTGCTTCTTGAATAGCTTTGTTCACCTCCATTAGCTCAGGAATACTAGGTAATAGAGGAAATTCATGAATATGCTGCTTCAGGATGGTTCTGTTCTTTAACACAAGTTCTTCCAAAATGTTCACTACTTTGTTCAAATGTGTAGAAGGATTTTCTTTGTATCTCTCCAAGAAGGGAATAAGGGCAGCAAAAACTTGAGAAATGACATGTTTAGTGCTAGATGGTGACTTGTTTGCCAATTGCTCTATGAAAAAGTGCAAGACGGATAGACCCTCATTTTGCAGTGATTCTTTATCAATAGCATGCATAAGAAGGACCATTAATTTTGGCACATAAGTACCAAGCTGTGATCCCATCATTTCAATTAGCATTTTAATACGTCGCAAAGCTTGTTTCTGCAGCAAAAGATCCTCTGCATGAAGCATTTTTCTATCAATGCCATTAAGGAGACCAACAAAATGATTCCTCAGAAAGCCTGGTAGATCTTCACCACGTGTCAGAACTCTGGCAATTTCTTTTATCATGTCAGGCACTCTTGATAACCTGCATAGGTAAACAAAAATATGATGGCGGGCAGATGACAAATCACCCATTTTGCACCATCATACAATCATCAGTTGATTGCAAATAAATTAAAAGCATTAAGAAAAGCAAATCTCAATGTAGGTAAAATCTCAGCTAGAGGTGTAAGAACTTGATTCCTTAAATGAAAGTTTGGCACGAGTTCATTACTTAGATATGTCTCATTATGGCAGTCTTTAATAAGAGTAGCCCAGGGACATGAGAGACAATCCTATCATCCCATATTTTTGTAATTATTAACCACTTTCAGGACATGAGGGACATGAGAGACAATCCTATCATCCCATATTTTTGTAATTATTAACCACTTTCAGGCCACTAACTTGCAAAAGCTTGCTTGTCAGCCTGAGACATTTATACAGTACTCGACAATGGCCTTGTTTTTAAGATAAATGAGTGCAAAATTTGCAAAGATGAGTGCAGCCTAAGATGTAGCCACTTCTTAAGCTGGGGTATTGAAATCATTAGCTATCTCTTAATATTATAACGAAAAGAGTAGAAACAAATAAATCACACAAGTTCTGTATTTGTTTATTGTAAGCAAGTTCAAAGAGCCATACCTTTGGTTTATCTCAACTGAATCACCACCATCAAGAAAGCAGACAAGTTCATCTAAAAGTGCAGGTAATGCAGCTGCGAAAATTTCTTGGTTATCCGAACCAATCTGATCATGGTAAAACTGCAAAGTTGAGAGTAACTCCTGCTTATCTGCTCGATGAAGAGCGAAGGCAAGCACTTTTGGTAGCCAATTAACTATCAGAGGCACCATGTCAGTGTTTAAACACTTGGCTAACTCAAATAATGTCTGAACTGCTCGATTGTTATCCTGCTGAGACACCACGAGCTTTGGAAGAACAATGGGAATCATTTTCTCAACAAGCTCTTCAGTTTCAACTCCAAAAACAGCTTCTGCAAACTCTCTGACCATTTTTGGATGGCTTGTGAACCTCATAGTTAGATAATCAAACAGCTCATTTCTGATGTGAACTACTTTTGAAAGGATTAGCTCAAATCCTCCTTTAAGATGAAAGTAGCAAGATTTGTGTATTAACCTTGATGCACTCATTCTCACTGTCACATGTGGATGATCCAGCTGATCAACCAACAAAATAAGACAAGACAAGAAAAGTTGACTATGAATATCAACTGCGATCATAATTTGGGATACACATTCCAGAAGAGTCTCAAAGATTTGTGGGTCTTCAGCTGCTGACAGAGCATGCTTCATTAGGCCCAAAAACTTCTGCTCATTAGTTTTATTGTATGAATCTCCATTCAAAAATAAACAACTGAGTACAGGACTTTCAAGGAAGGAACTGATCTGAGTGCAGAATGCCTCTCTCAGTGCCTTCTTTTTGTTCAGTAGTAAAAACTCAACACATTTAATCCATTCAGATTTTGTTTTAATTAAAATATCTTCAGACCCATGTACAAGGATACGTCGAATAATTCTCACACAGGCAACTTGAACCTCTTCCGAAGACTCATCATAAAGAAGTTTAAAGAACATGGACTGGAGCTGAGGAAAATTGCTATTCAATCCCACTCTTGCACTTTGGAAATCAGGTGGTTGCATTATTTTCAAGTGTACCTTGTGGTTGTGCACAATGCTTCTGTCACACTTTGAGCACCAGAATCCTTGTAAATAATCAGTTGTCTTGCCATGTTTCTCATTATTGATATCTATAAATAACTTGCATTCACCTAGAGGTGGGCCATCAACAATACTACAGGATCCGTAAAAACATGACAAGAAACCAAGAGTGAAGGGAATGCTTCTCTTAACTTTGATGTTCTCCTCTTTCCCCAGCAAGCTGCAAATTGAGAAACAATAACCAAACAAACTATTCAATGAGACGTTGATGCATTTACAAGTTCAGGCGAAAGGAGCATCAAACTAATTTAGCAACAATCAAGCTCACATAATGACAGTTATATTTAATTATATGTTGTATAACATAAAGAACTAGACAAATCTATTTCATTCCTCACTTACTCAAGCCTTTTGAACATTTCTGCTTGCAAACCAAGGCCAGACCACAAGACAATCACTGGCATAGAAGTTATAGTTTCAATTCTAACTTCTTCAGCTTCATCATTGAGACCCAAATCCAAGAGTTCCAGAGCATGTTCAGTTTTTAAGATAGAACCAAGCTTGGAGACAACTTGGATGGAGAAACATTTTGTCTTCCAAGGAGGATGCGGACCAATAACCATATGTGGATGAGTCCAAGGAAGCTTTAGCACGATATGCATAAGATCTGTACTGTCACCCTTAAATTTGAAAGGCTTGTCCTCCATGAGAAAGGGGCCTAATAAACAACATATGGCTTCATGAGACACAAAATGGAATAACAACACGCATGCTAATATAAAAATTCAAGTAGAGTTTGAGATACCAAACTAAAAAGTAAAATATTGACTAAAGAGCAGATTCACTAATATCAATGCAGCAACAGCTCAATCATATCTTATCCAGAACCTATTGAAATAGGACAAAACCTAAACATGCGTCTTCTCTTCATCCTCAGGTTTTGAAGGAGACCAACAAAAGAAACTCCACAGTATGCATTACCAAAAGTGAAATTCAAATGAAACCAAAAATGAAACTCGCGATTCTCATCTTACTTTCATCCTAAATGAGAAACAATCATCATTAGAACATGAAAAATAGAAGGAACAGCCAGATACTACAAAGTTATTAATTCAATTCTGAAGAAAAGAAACAAAATATTTAGAGCTTTCCTAATTTTAATAAAAACTGCATGAGATTATATATGCAAAATATGACCTAGCCATTTTCTGTGTCTCTAACAACTAAACCCCCCAAGTGATTTCAAAATGGCACTGCTGACCATTGAAGTTGGAATGGGAGATAAATGAGACTTTTACAGCAAGTCTATTGGCCAGAAAGCAACAACATTTGAAGAATTGTCTAATCCTTCATTGAAAAGAATATCAAACATTGTAAGCGTACTTTTTCAGAGAACTAGCAACAAATTCCTGACAATTAATGAAAGTTGAGTGCAAACTTTGAAGAAATGTAGGCTTGTTTCTTACTTTGCACAAGCAACATGGTGTGAATTCCTTCCAGGTAGTTGGAAATATCAAGTGCAACTGAACCTCCTCGCTCTGCCTGCATGATGTGAATCTCATTCAATGACTAGGAAAATATGGTGGATAAACTGATGAGAACTTTACATATCAAGCCTACCTGCTCACATATCCAAGGAATCCACGCATGCATCTGCTGGAAGATACAGATTGACAGATAGGTCGTTGGAAATCTACAGAAAGCAATGCAAAGCATGCTAAGAGCTGCTAGCGCAACATCTGGTCTTAAAGAATCAGGTTTAGCAGGAGGCTTTAAAAGTTTGAGGAATGAAACAAGCGATTTATGCATACAATCAGCATATTCTTCTTCTCTTTTAGAATTAACTATGGAATGAAGCTTGCACTCTGCCAGAACACTGGGATCAGAAGCCATAACATCGTCATCTACCTTACGGCGTTTGGTCTGTATAGTATCCACATTCTGAGAATGTCTCTTTTGGCCAACACTTGAGTTCTGGACTGTTATATCACCAGATACTGATAAGCTTGCATCATCATTATTTTCCATCCTCCCTCCAACACGTTCAGGACCAAGAATGGACAGAGCTACATGAAAGCAATCAATCAAGGAAGAAAAGGGTTCAGGACAACGAAGCATTTGTATCAGAGATTCTGGCCTCCAAATATGAGGGGGGCATGTTCTAGCAATCCGTGAGTATGAATGGCACAAAGCTACCTGGAGGAAAAATCATGCATCAATAGACAGTCTTAGTCACTTCCCCAAGCAATTTGGACTGCATATCTGTGAGAAACACAGACAAACAAAAAAGATGCCTCACAAGTATGAACAGCTTGCCTATATAAGAACATGTTGGGAAACTAACCTTGAGCTCTTGGCTTTTGGTTCTCTGCATTGACTGAGGAAAGACATTTATCAAGCCTGCAGCTGTTATCTCTACAATAGCATCTGAACAACTGGAATGCAATATATTGAGGCAACTGCCCAAGGATGAATCATACACCATGTTTCTGCAACATTATTAAGGTAATTGTTTAAATCACTTTAGTAAAAACCCCATGTAGGTAGTGCAACTAATGTTCCCCCATTCACAAAGTAATAACCGAATAAAGATTGGCTGTGTCACACAGTGAATAGATGCTTTTTATTCAGCATGGATATGAACTTCCATGCAATCTACACAAACAGGCCATAGCAAGGGAATCAAGATCAACTACATAGAAATTGGACTTCGTAATAGAGCATCTCTCATTAAAATTTTTAACTGAACAATGCATCAACAGCAAGACTTCACCAAGTGAGGAATCTGAAGCCAAAGCACATACCTGAATAAAAAAGGTCCCTCGTTGTCCTCACTTAGTATTGCAGCTATTGACCTGATCATATTCTCATGAGGAACAATATCATGATCTATGACTGATGTGACGACACAGGCAAAGTCAAAACATGCCTTCCACAAAATTTCAATTGTCAGACAACTGTCACAAAACGATTTAACAAACAACACTTAATAAATCAAACAGAAACAACACATTACATACAACAAGCTAACACCTCCAACTAGTAGAACATCCCCTACTCACCATATGCAAATCAGCATTTCCAAAACACAACAGCGAACAAGCAGCTGAAACATTTGCCAAACTAATGAGTCCCTCCACATAAAGCGTCCCTTCAGTCACACATTTGCTAAGAAGCTTAACCATCCAAGTCGCAAAAGTCATCCACCTCTCTGTACCCGTCACATTAATCAAAACACCCGCACCATCATCAGGTTTACTACTAGCCGGCAAACCACTAATACAAGCAGGATCATCGAAAATCCCACTAAATGACTTGCAAAAACACTTCAACATTATTCTACCAGATTCCGGAACATTTCTATTCTCAACAGAAAACGACGCCACGTACAATATATCTGTATACACACAGAAAGAAAATATCAAAAGCGCTATAAAATCAATACATTCATTCACACAAAGCCTTTTTTCTTTCTTGCTTTCTTTCTTCCCTTTTCCTTTACCTTCAACAGACAGCATTGCATCAATAAAAAACTGACAGTAGGCATCTCGAGCTCCAGTGCGAAGCAAGGACAATAAAGATCCAACGGTATCAAAAATCACTCCGTGCCGCGCGCTATATGAAGCAATAAAATCATATAACTAACTTTATTTCCTACACGTTGTTTTAAAAAAACATAACATAAAATTCACTAAGAAAATAAAAAACCACTCACCGAAACGCAGGCTCTGCGAAAAACGGCAAAACCCTACCAATAACAGGCAAAATGGCACTCCCTTTACCATGGTAAAACACGCCAGGAAAATTCCTCGCTATGTGTGAAATCAATTTCAACACCGCAATCACCTCTCGCTCGCTCGCTACGACAAGATTATGTAAAAAATCAATTAATTAACGATTTTATTAAATTATTGAATTAATTGAAGTTTTAGGTTTTATCTTCGTTTTTGTGGTTACCGGATGAAGAAGGAACGACATAGGCGTGAAGGAGATTAGGAAGGACAGCCCGGAATCGGATTTCTAGAGCGGAGTCGTTTTCTGCTGCTGTGTTGGTGTTGGTGTTTGGTGGCGTTGATGAAGTTGCTGCGATTCGTTCTCGGAGTTCGTGCACTAAGCTCGATAAGTTCGGCGTCGGCATTTGATTTTCCCTCGCAAATTTGAAGTGTGTCAGCGCCTCTGAGCTTCGGTGCTGCAAGTGAAGTGAGAGTACAGCAGCATTTGTTAAGGAAAAAAAGAATGACAATGAGAGATTTTAAGGGAGTCGTCCTTGGGATATATAATGGATAAATTGGATCATTAGTACACAAAATACAAATAAATACAGAATTAACACGTGAATAAAAGTTGCGGTGAAATAGTTTATTTTTAAAATATTAAGGTCTAGAACAGCATTATTTAATTAATAATATAGTTTAGAAACATAATATTTAATTAAATATCATAATTATAAATTACCATATTAATTAAAATTTTATCACAATTTAGAACCGCAATATTTAATAAAATTTTATTGTTATGAATTATAATATTTAATCAAATATCATGATTCTGAACCTTAATAAAATTATAATTGATGTCGTGATTCACAACTCCGACATTTAATCAAATTCCCTAAACAATGATAAGTTTACGTGTGAATAGTAAATTTTAAAAATTTTAATTGTATTTTTTTTTTAGTTTATAAGTTTGATGAAGATGTATGTTTTGATGCATAAAATATATTCGGAAGAAAAATTCATAAAATTCATATTTTTTATGTGAACCAGTTAACTGATTTAAATAAGTGGATTAATCGGTCGATCGATTGAGCCAAAAGATTAGTAGTTTTTTTTTTATTAAAGATAATGTTTTGTAATTTGAATTTTAACTCAGTATTTTTTATTTAAACTTTCTTGCATAAAGAGTCTTGCTCAATTAAACAAAACCAAAAATATATTAGAAAGGCTTGCAACATAGTGAACATAAGATTGACATTTAATTTAATATAAATAAATATTCAGTGGAAAAAAAATTAATAAACACAAGATTGACACTAACAATTTAATATAAATAAATATTTAGTGACAAAAAAATTAAATATATTCTAGAATATTGTAACAAAATTAGACAATATTAACATGAATTACAAGCCCATCATAAAGTCCCAAAAAACCTCAAAAAATAATATAGATTTTTTCAGTTTTTAATATAAAATAATCAAACTGAAACAAGTCAGTTGAAATCGGTTTTGGTTGAATTTTGTTTTTTTACAAAATTTCAATTTTATTATTTTTATAGGTAAAAACTAAACCGAACTGAAAATAATCACTTCTAATTTGGCCTATAAAATGAAAAAATATTTGTAAATTCATGTGATTGTTTTACTTAGAGAAACAAATTCAATGAAGTTGGCATTTTGTTTTTTGGGATATAGCGAGTTCTTTAATTTTTATTATTTTTTATAATAATTTTGGCAAGTATAACTGTGTTTGCAATATTTGGTCAAATTTGCATCATTGTGTTTTGTTTACTTTTACTTTGTAGTATTATCAGTGTTTTGATATTTTTTAAGGTGGTGATATAAACTCAATTTAATTTGATTTGGTTAATTCAATCACTAGAATCCTGTTGGGTTAGCAAGGTTTTACATATTAATATTTTATTTAATTTAATAAAAAATTTAAAATGAGTTAAGCTTTGGACCTAGGTTTCCAAGCAAACTAACCACCATGATTGAAGGATCACATACATTTTTTATTTTTCATTTAGAAATCTGGATTCAAGTTAAGGAATGATTAGAAATGCGGTTGAAATTGTATTTCTGAAAAAAATAAAATTTGTTTTTGTTTAAAATTATTTTTTTTATATTTTTAAATTATTTTGATGTGCTGATATCAAAAATAGTTTTTAAAAATAAAAAAAATATTATTTTAATATACTTTTTAAAAAAACATTTTAATTCATAACTATTATCTTTCTTCCAAGCACCTCCAAATTTAACATGGCCTGAATCTGTGGTTGGGATTGGAAAGGTGATAGACCACTACATTTACAGAGTAAAGGAAACCGAAATATGTCTGCTGGCATTCTGCCTCTAGCAAGAAGAAGGGCATAATCTTGATATGAAAGCAGTTTGTGGGTCTAACGAAAGAACAAAGGAGAGTACAGTGCCAGACCACAAGTTATCAACCAATCATCAACTTTGATTCTAAGGATGAAGCTCTATACCATAGGGCAGAATCAAAGATCCTTGCTCTGTGTTTAACGAGGGACAAAATGTTAATATTGCATATGTCATTATTGAAAAGAACATTAATTAAGGAGGCACTTAACCCTTTCAATATGCTTCAACTCACCAACCTGACTATCTGTTACTAGAAAAACGAGAGAGAAAAATATATTTTAGCGATGGGAAATTGCTGCAATTAGAAATGCAAGTCTCTAAGGCAGGAGATACTTTTTGTCAAGAGGAGGCATGGCACGGATGTTGATATCAATAGGAAATAATCGGTATTGAATGTCAAGCTCACTGAATATTTTCACCATCTCTTCTAGCAGAAGAGCTCTTCTTTTGGTTTTCTCTGCCATGTCTTGATGGTTCATTCTATGCCTAATCCATACTGCTACCATCATCTTGTTCAAATCTACTACTTCCTTGAATACAAATGAAGGATCAGGATACCAGTGCTCTTTCTTGCCCTCAATGTAACTGCATTAGCATTCAAGAGAAGAAGAGATTGTTAGAAAAAGGATGGTTTTCTTGATGGTAACAAATGGAATGATTTTTCTTGCTTAAACTTAACCCTGTTATTCTCTGCTTCATAAGAGCAACTTTTTCGGCTGGAGTGCATATGTGGATGTGGAACTCAACCGAATCGCCCATGTCAGGACTGCGATAGTAATTGCCGATTGGTTTGGTTGCAAGAACACTATTAGGATACAAGACTTTCTGATTGTCAGCTCTTAGGAAGAAAGTTGTTAGAATGTTCATCTCCTCCACTATCAGCTGAAACACAATGAACATTAAGCTATATTGTAACACAGTATCATAAAATGAAAGAAATTATGCAGATCTACACAGACAAAGGAATGGAGCCTGAACTCGATGTGTACCTGGACTCCATCTATCTCACACCTATCTCCGACGTCAAATGGATGGATAACGAACAAGAAGATAATTGACTCGAACAATGTCTTGGCAGTATTTCCAAAAACAAAGGACACAACAAGAACCTGTGATCCTAGAAGCACAAAAAATTTGCTCTTGGCAATTCCAAGTATGACTAGGGAGATTACAACTATAACAATGCCAACTATTGCGTTTATCATCTGATGGAGCTTGTTCACAGCAGTCTTTGTATCATTCAATGTTAGAGCAAGTGCCCTTCTTTCCCTGAAAGCATTGACCTGCGAAAATGGAGATTACATTGTAGATCTTGTAACTTTAGTACAACCTTAGGGATGAGTAGAAGGATTCCAACCGTGACCTCACCACCCAGTTCTTCAGGGATGATTTACCGATTCTGCTGGTTTCAGATGCTTCTTCAAAGAAACTCATTGTCTTCAAAGCTTGATCTTCTTCCAAAAAGCGCATCAAATCATGCAAGTAGATGTACCTGCCAAACAAAATAATCTATAATCTCTGAGAAGATTGAAAATATAGCAAGTCAGTCAAGCAAATAAGAATTTCTTCCTATTAAAACTGTCAATGTGCTTAAGAATGAAACAAAAAATATGGAAATCGCCAAAAAAAAATCGAAATTGTATGATAATGTCCAATCATTTAAACGATGAGATTGGATTATCAATATGAGGTGATGAGCTGCTCACTTTGATCCATGGCGAGCCACGTTATTAAAAATTTTTCTTGCTGCAACTTTCGCCTCGTTTTCGCTTCTGATATGTGTCGTGGATTCGTCCTCAGTAGCAGCACCTAGTATCTGCTCATCTAAAGTGGACAATGAGCCATGCCGCACAATTTTCATCAACCTCTTCATATTCCAAGCTGAAATATTCTTGGTATTAAGTTTATGTAAGTGGTCAATTGTGATCCCATCATCCGCTTCTTTCTCCCCCTTTTGTGAAAGTTTCCCGGAAAATTTAAAGCTTTTTGCTGTGAAAGTTTTCTGCATTACTCTATTGGGATTCAACCTGCCACTCTTTGCTGGTGGGAAGACAGATGCCTTGAGTTCTGCAGGCATAGTAACCCCAGCATTCTGCAGCTTGCGGACCTCGGCAGCAATCCTCTCTACATCATCTTCAGCTTTTTGTATTTCAATCAATGGTGGACCTGATAATGTTTCTATCACAAATTGATTGAAGAGTGACTCCTGAATCCTGTCAAAATAAGTGCTAACATGGAAAGAAGAAGCAAGCACCTTAACCATCAAAGTCTTAATCAACCATATGAAATTCCCCACCAAAAAACAAACCAAGATTTTAGTAACATATTCGAGAAAGTCACTTTTGGTATCCCTTTGAACCTTCTTATCAAATAAGAAGTGCCATGCCAACAAAACAAGCCCTAACCACCAACAATTCTGCACTCCCTTTCTCAATCCATACACAAAATACAAAACCCTCTTCCGCAACAAAAAATTTCTTTCAATGAAAAACACTATCAAATGAATCCCCCATCCTGAAACCAACCTTCCACATATCAAAACCAGCAACAAAACTTCCCATTTCCATAACTTAAGGTTCAAAATCTTCACTTTCTTTAAATCACGAATAGAAAGACTACACACCAGTGCAGCTAAAATCACAATCAAACTCAACCATTGGAGGACAGTCAATGTACTTAACTTGTCCTTCTTGTACTCTTCCGGTAAGTCCACATCCTCTAATGGATCCTCATCATCCTCATCATACAACGCCCTACTTAACATCCCGGATCTCATTGGCCCAGACTTTGGTATCCTCCCTGACATTCTCTCCAATTCCTGTGGTGAAGGGTCATCTATAAGTCTTGATTTAGTTTTCAATCTTGACAGTGGATTGGCATGTCTCCGAAAGGATGCATTCGACGAGCACTTCAAAACTTCTTCGCGTTCCTGTTCTTGTTTTCGTTGATGAGAATTGACTGAGCCGTCCTCCTTGCATCGCCTTCTGACAGATTCGAGTGCACCATTAAGGCTGCCTCCGGAGAGAGACGGTTCGAAGGACACACGAATTTCTCTAGAGGATGGCTTAGTCGGTGATGATTCTGGGAAGGAAGGCAGGTGTCTTCCATGTGATGATCCTCGGTCACCTTTTAGTTCATCCATTTCCATGTCCATGTCCAATGTAATCTCGCCGCCACCAAAGGTTTTCTGATTTTCCAAGAACTGACCGATTAGCCTCGAAGGCGGGTCTTGCATCACGTCCTGTTGTCCATTTTGCGTAAAATCAAAACTTGGTGCTCTGTCAACCTTAGCAACATCAGTAGAACTGTCTTCTGAGCTGGAATTTCCATTGTCAACCTTGACAATGACCTCATTATGGTAATTTGAACCTATTGACGTTCGTTGTTGATTGTCATATGGAATATCTGATTGATGGTGGTGGAGAATAGGCAGCTCTTCAGGGCTGATGCTATAATTATTGGCCCCCCCTCCGCCACCAGAGAATCTCCTAATGTGTTTAAAAGAACTACTGCCTTTGAATGATTTCTTAAGAGAGAAATCCATCTTCTGTTTTCCTTAGAAAGCTGATCAAAATTATTTGTGTTTTTGTGAGAAATATTTTCTGTGTACACATATACAACGTGAAAGTGTCCGCTTGTTTTCTTGAAGAGTTTTCTCAGGTGAGTTTGTTAAATGGGAAGTTGGGAACCTAAAAGAAGAGAGAGAGAGAGAGAGAGAGCGAGAGAGAGCTTGCGAACAACAGAATCACAAGTGGCATGGAAAACGAAAGATAGGAAAGACAATTGCGTGATTAGGTTTGAAGATCATATAGGACTTCCAAAAATTGCACACCGTCAAGTGAATTAAGGATAATAAAACACTCTTGTTCTTATGGTCGGTCCAAAATTTTAAAGCATAGACAGAACTTAGATTAATACAAATAATATAAAACCTTCATGGCTCTATTAAAAATAACAATTAGGTGCTTTAGTCAAAGTTCTAGATGAAACTCCAAAAATGGTAGAGTGAAAGCACTCTGTAAATGAAAGTTATTTTGAATTGAAACTTAGACTCGCTTGTTATGTTATTGGTGGTGAGATTGAAATTTGTCTCCATTGTTTTAAATTCAGGTTGGTTTAAGAATAAATCTAGAACTTGGTTAATTTAAGATTTATACTGATTAGTTGAAGAAACAATAAAAAAAAGAAAAAAACTAGCAAATTAGGTTAAAAATCTAAGTTTACCCGGTGACTCAGTCTACCTAGATCTAAACCAGTCAAAACCCTGCTATCAATTTGTTGACGTTAAAATATTTTTATTTTTTATTTTTTTATTTTTTTTAGTTGACACTCTTACTTTACTATATTTCTAATTGCTTGGTTCTTAAGAAAAATTATTTCAATTCAAAATATTAAGTTTTTAAAAACATAGTTTTATATCCTCTTTTAACAATGGTTTATGTTTTGAATTCAAGAAAAAAAAAGGTAAGGAAAAAAATCTATAATTATATCACTGGAATGTAAATAATTCTATTAGATAATGGGCGGAGGAATTTTATGGTGCAAATAAACCTTGCCTTGTAACACACTCTTTTGTTTTGGCAAGCAACTTAATTCCAGCACAATAGATTTCATCAAAACCCTGAATAATCTAATAGAGTCATATAGATGGTGAAACTATTAGTATATTAGTATATTGTATGGGTATGAAAACAAATAAAGAATAAAATTGATTGGTTTAGAGGAATAAAAACATTATCTTTAAGGTGTTTATTTATCCCACATAGAAACAACATCTTTAAGATATAACTAAACTCTTTAAACCTCTGAAAATTTTTTTAAAAAAAAGAGACTGAAGCACTATTATAATGAAAACCATTTAACAAAATTATCTTATCAAACTTTTCATGTCATTGTTTCAGAGCTTTCTTTAAATCATATAAAGACTTTGCTAATTTATAGACTTTTTTTCTCACTTTCATAAAGTATAAATCTCTTTGATTTCTATATATACACTTTCTCATTTAAATTTTCATTTAAAAAAGTCTTCTTAACATCCATTTGATGAATATACAATTTATAAATCAATGCTAAAACAAATAAAACTCTAATATATGTAATTCTTGTCACCAAAAAATAAATGTTGAAATAATCTACACTTTCCTTTTAAGTAAAGCCTTTGACAACTAATATTGCCTTGAAGGTTTGTATAAAATCATTAATATTGTATTTTCTTCTGAACACATACTTACATCTTAATAGCTTAGAAGTTGAAGGTAAATCTATTAGGACTCAAGTATTGTTAGATAATATCGAATCCATTTTATTATTTACCGTTTTTTTCAAAAGACAATATCTTTAGAAGACATAACTTTACGAAATGTCTTTGGATTATCTTCCATATTTAGGATCATATGTGTCATTTTCAATACTGTATTTCTATCACATTCCACTAAAAATACAATTACATCATTAGAAATGAAATATGTATCTAAGTGTTTTTCCTTTTTAAATCTTTGACTCTTTCTAGGTTCACTCGAACCTGTTACTTCTGGGTTTTTATTTTTTTTCACTTAAAGTTGAGTCGAGAGTCGTCATTGTTAGATCTGGTTCTTGCACATTTGAATCACTTGTGAATTTATTGTTGATAAATTCAACATGTATAAATTTATCACATTAGCTTCTAAATCCAAAAGCTTATAAGCTTTTGATTTTTGTGCATAACCAACAAAAACACTTTTAAGACCTCTAGGTCATAATTTTGTTCTTTGAGGATTATAAATTTTATAACAAGCTACACACCCCCACACTTTAAAATAATTCAAAATATAACTTTCTTATTAACAGTCATATAGTTTTATCATAATGTTTCATGTCTATATAAACTTGTTACTACGCAGAGAAAAAAGACACACAAAAACATATTTTTTCTTTCCTTAGTCTTTTTTTCTTGATATTTCAGTTTTATCCCAATAGTGACAAATATCAAAATTAATAGAAATAAACTTAAAAAAATTAATCTTGATGACAAATTAAGTTTCAACTACCCACGTCCCAAATATCGTCTTTTGATATTATAAAAATCTATATAATAGCATCAAAAAACTCATTAGAAAAACCTATTCACCATAGCTTTGACTTAATTTACTACACAATAGAGACTTACATTTGTAAACACTTAAAAGGAAGTTTTTTTTTTTTCAATATGAAATATAAATCTTTTCATTCTTTATTTACTTAGAAACTACACCAATAGAAATTGCTAAGAGAGATTGAATGGTTTATTTCAATCACCAATCACGTTTGCAGTTATGATTTTTAGTTTTTTGTCTCTCTTCTCATTCTTCTACTCGTGATTTTATAGGTTCATGACAAAATCTAATTTTTTTTTAGTTTAACGTGGGTGTCCGAGCCAGCTTGCGCGCACCTCGATTAATCCCACGGGCCCTGAAGTTAACGACCATGTAAGCCTCCAGTGGCCATCATATGAGCAACCACAGGGCTTGAACCTTGATATATAGCAAGAGTGATAATAACAAACCTTTAAATCATTTATCAAAACTTGCAATTGCACCATTAATACATCATAACTGATATAGTATTAACCTTTTAAGCTTCATTCAACTTGCAATTACCACCCAATTTTAATCAAAGGTGTCTCTCTTTTTTTTTAAAAAAAAACTTTAGTTTAAGGTGGTTGAAATTATGAGGCATGACACTTTTCAAAATAATTTTTTGTT
>Ga0307511_10001860_pt1 | contig 22190 bp, 22 predicted proteins | sample 13_EM_MG_FD_200266 | JGI IMG/M metagenome (GOLD analysis project Ga0307511, IMG submission 200266) | Populus trichocarpa ectomycorrhiza microbial communities from riparian zone in the Pacific Northwest, United States - 13_EM | ecosystem: Host-associated > Plants > Roots > Unclassified | place... | reverse complement strand
CTCTGACCAGCGCGTCCCTATCTTTCAGCGCTGTCAGGGCCGTCTCTGCTTACGCGGCGGAAAGTCCCTCAAAACTCCCTGGAATGTCCCTGGCCCGGGACGGGTTCCGAGGCCGGGAGAGAGGGCATCCGGCCAGGGAGCGCGCTTCCTTGAGCAGGCGCACCGCCCGGTTGTGGGTACCGTCCCCGCGCCCGCGGGGAATCCCCTCACCGCTCTGGAGAAATCCACAAACGTCGTGCACTCCCCGCACCTCTACGAGAGGTAACGATACCTACGCATTACACGTTGCGCGGTGTCTAGTCATGCTGCCCAGTGACGTTCTGCCTGATCAGAGGATGCGCCGCAGGCTGACCTGTACCACCCCGTGATGCACCGCCCAAAGGCGTCCGGCCACCGCCCGGCCATCGGAGCAGTCAACTTCGAGGACAGGAAGCGAGGCCGCCGGGGTTGTGGACCTCCCACAGTGCGCTTGTTCCGGCGACGTGGGGAGGCCCGCCGCAGGGGCGAGGCACGCGGCAGCAGGCCGAGGGCGCCGATCTGCAGTCCCTGCCCGTGACCTGCGCAGACCTGTCGGCCGAGGGGAGGTCCGGGGTTGTGTCCCGCCCTTTCCTGCGCCGGCTGGAAGGCGGAGGTGGGTTGGCGGCACCACTGGATCGCAGTACTGTATGACAACTCTGTATGGCCATACAATACTGATGAGCCGGAAGGGCGTCCTCATGAACCGCTACGGACCGATGTTCGGCCCTCCGCACACCTTCCTCGGCGTCCCGCCCTGCAACTGGAGCGAACCGGACACCTACGCCGACGCCGACGTCGTCATCCTCGGCGCCCCGTTCGACGGCGGCACCTCGCACCGTCCCGGTGCCCGCTTCGGCCCGCAGGTCATCCGCGGCACCGACTACCTGCCGCACGACTCCTCCCGCCCGCACATGGCGATGCGCGTCGATGCCCTCGGCGGCGACCTCGTGGTCAAGGACGCCGGGGACCTGGAGGTGTTCAGCGGCGACATCGTCGGCAGTTGCCGGGCGATCGAGGAAGCGGTCGGCTTCGTCGCCACCCATGACGCGATACCGGTGGTCCTCGGCGGGGACCACACCATCACCTGGCCGGACGTGGCCGGGGTGGCGCGCCGCACCGGCCCCGGGCTCGTCTCGGTGATCCACTTCGACGCGCACGCCGACACCGGCGACATCGAGTTCGGTTCGCTCTACGGCCACGGCACGCCGATGCGCAGGCTGATCGAATCCGGTGCCGTGCGCGGCGACCGGTTCCTGCAACTGGGCCTGCGCGGCTACTGGCCGGAGCCCGAGACCCTGGACTGGATGGCCGACCAGGGCATGAACTCGTTCCACATGAGCGAGATCGTCCATCGGGGGCTCGACACCGTCCTGGACGAGGCCTTCGCCATCGCCATGGACGGCTGCGACGGCGTGTTCCTGTCGGTGGACGTGGACGTCTGCGACCCGGGACACGCCCCCGGTACCGGCACCCCGGAACCCGGCGGACTCACCGCCCGGCAACTGCTCGACGCGGTCAGCCGCGTCTGCCACGAACTGCCCGTGGTCGGCATGGACATCGTCGAGGTCTGCCCGCCCTACGACCACGCCGAGATCACCGCGATGCTCGGCAACCGCATCGTCCTGGAGGCCCTGTCCGGCATCGCCCGCCGCGGTGTGGACGGCGACGGGCCGCGGTGGCGGCGGGAGACGCCCTTGCTGCGCGGGCGCGGTACACACACCGTGATAAACAAGCCGGATGAGTGAACCGCGTACGACTCGTCGCATAGGGCGTCGGCGCACCGAGGTGCTCGACGCCGCGTGCGAGGTCGTCTCCGACCGGGGTGCGGAGGCCACCCGGTTCACCGACGTCACCGCGGTCACCGGCGTGGGCGCCTCCACACTCCAGTACTGGTTCGGCAGCCGCGAGGACATGCTCATCGCCGTGTTCCGGCACGCCGCCGACCGTGACCTGGACGCCGTCACCGCCTACCTGGCGACCGAGCCCGACCCCTGGCGCCAGCTCGTCCACCTGGCCGCGTTCCTGACCGGAAACACCGACGACGGCGACGACACGGGCTGGCGCCTGTGGGTCGAGTGGTGGCGCTGGGCGCTGCGGGACGACGAGGTGCGCGGACAGGTCCTCGACGACTACACCCGCTGGCGGCGACTGATCGCGGACAGCATCGCCTCGGGCCAGGGCGCCGGTGCCTTCGCCAACGACACACCGCCGCATGAACTCGCCCACCAGATCCTGGCGTTCTTCGACGGCCTCGCCCTGCCCGTCGCCCTCGGCGACCCCACCGTCACCCCGTCCCACGCCCATGCCCTGCTCGTCGACGCCCTCGCACGACTGGTCGGCCACCGGCAGGACACTCCCCCGGCCTCGGGTCACCGGTAAGGCGGTCGCGCTGTCGTCCCGGTCGAGTGGACGCAGGAGTCCGTGGACGTGGGAGTCCGCCGTCCCGTCACCGGCCCTGAGGTGACCCGGTGCGTGAGTCGACGTAGGCGTCGATCAGTTCGAGCAGGCGTCGGCGGTCGAAGGGCCGGCCGTGTCCGGGGTAGACCACGGTGACCGGAAGGTCGGCGAGGCGGGTCAGTGAGTCGACGTAGTCCGGCACGTTCGCGCCGTTGATCGCGTCGAGGAGTGTCTCGCCCTCCCGGAGGTCGTAGACCACGTCTCCGGAGAACAGGGCACCCTGGTCGGGGTCGAACAGCGCGATGCTGCCGGGGCTGTGGCCGGGGAGGTGCAGGACGGTCAGCGTGCGGTCGCCGAGGTCGATGACGTCTCCGTCCTCGACGGGCAGGTACGACGTCGGCGGGCGCAGCACGTAGGAGTCGGGGTCGAACCCGCGAACGGGTGCGGCGTCCACCAGCAGATCGGGGAACTCCTCGGCGTACGCCGTGTCCAGACCCAGCGTGTTCGCGAGCCGCTCGCCCCGCAGGGTGCCGGGTGCCGGGGTGTGGACGGCCTCCGCCGGATGGGCGTGGCAGGTGTCGAACTCATGGGCGCCGCCCAGGTGATCCAGGTGGGCGTGGGTCACGACGAGTGCCGGGTCCCGCTCGAAGAGCCGCGGAACCCCTTGCCGTAGGGGGAACGTCCCCAGGCCCGCGTCGACCACGAGATCGCGCCGGCTGCCGCGCAGATGCCAGATGTTCGCGCGCAGGAACCCGTGCACATGCGGTTCGGTGACGACCGAGAGACCGTCGTCGATCTGGGTGACCCGGAACCACCGGTCCGCGACGGGGAGGCGGTCCGCCGTCACAGGTTCCCCTTGCGGTGGTTACCCAGCAGCAGGCTGCTGCCGGTGTAGACGACGGCGGCGACCGCCGTTCCGGTGAGCGCGGAGAGGTCCCCGCCGCCCATCGCGGATGCCACCGGTCCCACGAAGAGCGTGGTGTCGACACAGAGCAGGGCGGCTGCCGCTCCGGCGGCCAGGGCGATGACGCCGGACCAGTTGACACCGTCGTGGAACCAGAACGGGCCGGACGGGGAGGTGTCCTGCAGGGCCGGGCCGTCGTAGCGGTTGCGGCGCAGCAGGATGTCGGCCCCGTAGATCGCGGCGAACGGTCCGAGGAGCGCGACCGAGAGCGCGAGCACGTTGCTCATCGACGTGAGGAAACTGGCCGAGGCCAGCGCGGCCACGCAGAGGGCTCCGCCGAGCACCGCGTCGGCGATCACCGAGCGGGCCCGGCTGATCCGCACGCCCATCGCCTGGAGGGCCAGCCCCGACGAGTAGACGGTCAGGACGTTGTTGGTGATCGACCCGACGACCACGACGAGGAGGAAGACGGCGTAGAACCAGGACGGGAGAATGGACCGCATGTTGGTCTGCGGGTCGGACATGTCGATCACGGACCCGGCCAGGATCCCGATGCCTTCCAGGACCACGGCCGGCACCCAGCCGCCGAGGGCGGTCCATCCGGCCACCGCGCGCGGCGAGGTGGTCCGCGGAAGATAGCGGGCGTAGTCGGAGCCGCCGGGCCACCCCAGGGGAAGTGCCGCGACCGCGGTCAGGCCGATCAGCAGGGACGTCCACAGCGCCTTGCCGTCCAGCGGGTGGAAGTCCGCGGGGTGCAGCGTCGCGTGCTGCACGACGAAGAACCCGAGGGCCAGGGTGGAGACACCCAGGAGCACCGAGAACCACACGCTCAGCCGGACGATCGTCGCGTGCCCGTACACGCCCATGGTGAAGGTGACCGCGGCGACGACCAGGACCACGACCACCTTGACCAGGAACGACGTCTCCAGTCCCGCGAAGGACACCAGGGCGAATCCGGCGAGTGCGCCGACCGCGAGGTTGAGTCCCTCGTAGGCGATGCACAGGGCCCACACCGCGCCGGCCCCGAAGACGCGGTTGCCGCGGACGCCGTACATCGCCCGGGTGGTGATCGTGCTCGGCGCACCCGCGCTCGGTCCGCTGACGGCCAGCAGGCCGACGAGCGCCCAGAACAGGTTGCCCACGAACAGCACGGCGAAGGACTGGAGCATGGAGAGGCCGAGGACGGGCAGCAGGCCGCCCACCAGGATGTAGAAGTAGGCGAGGTTCGACGACAGCCACACCGCGAACAGTTCGCGCGGGCGGCCGTGGCGGTCCTCCGGACCGATGTACTCGATGCCGACGCTCTCGACCTTGCCGAATCTGTCGACGGCCTCATGGGGCCTCGTGTGGCCGGGGTCCGCGGCGACGTGCGATGTGTCAGACATGAGGGTCACCATGCCTTGCGTTGAGCGGATGCCCAATAGGGCTGTTGGGCAGGGAGCCAACAGCAGGACGCTCGGACCTGTCAATGGGGCATCCGCGGCATCTTGAGATATGGGCGATCACGGAGATCTGCCCGCTGCCACCTCGATGATCTGCCGGCTCGACCGGGGGTCACCGCCGCGATCCAAAATATTGACCGTATGGTCAATAGTGGTCATGCGGCGGTCTGGATAGACTGACCGCCCGGGAACCGAGGGGTGGACTGTCGAGTGGGGACCAAAGGGCGGCGGCTGAGTCCGCAGAAGCGACGCCAGGAGATGATCGACGCCGCCCTCGACCAGGCGGACGCGGTGGGGCTGGACCGGCTGACCTCCCGGGACATCGGGACATCCATCGGCGTGGCCTCGGGGCTCGTCCATCACTACTTCTCGTCCATGGACGAGCTGATCGTGGAAGCGTTCGCCCAGTTCGCCACCGCCGAATACGACGAGATGCGCTCGGTCATCGGGCCGCTTCCGGCCCTGCCGGCCCTGTGCGCACTGGTGGCCCGGCAGCTCACCCTCTCCAGCAGGACCGCACGCATCTGGATGAGCGCCTGGGTGGCGGCCCCGCGCCGCCCCGAACTGGCCGAAGAGGTCGACCGGCAGATGGTCGTCGGGCTGGACGTGCTGGCCGACCTGTTCGCCCGGGGCGTGGACGAGGGCGTGTTCGAACTCTCCGATCCCCGCGTGAGCGCCTTCCGGATCCTCGTTCTGCTGGACGGCGTCCTCGTGCAGATCTCCATGCGCGCCGAGAAGTCCTACGGCGACGTGACGAAGATCGTCTGGGAGGCGGTCGAACGCGAGGTCGGACTGGCCCCGGGCACCCTCAGCGGCCACGGCGGTCCGGCGCCGACCTCCTGACGGCCGGACGACACGGAGGTGAACGGCATGGGCGTGTCCCTCGCCTGGCTGCTGCGGCGTCCGGAACTCGGCCTGAAGGTGCTGGCCGGACGGGCCGGCCTGGACCGCGAGGTCGACTGGGCGCACAGCATCGAGCTCGCCGACCCGGTGCCCTGGCTCGGCGGCGGCGAACTCGTCCTCACCACCGGCCTGCGCCTGCCGGACTCGGACGAGGCCCGCAGGGACTACGTACGGCACCTCGCGAAGGCCGGCGTGGCCGCCCTCGGCTTCGGCGTGGGCCTGTCGCACGCGCGCGTGCCCGACGCCCTGGTCGAGGCGGCCGAGGCGATCGGACTGCCGCTGCTCGAAGTGCCCCTGCCCACCCCGTTCGTGGCCGTCACCAAGGCGGTCATGGAGCGGCTGGCCGAGCAGCAGTACGAGGGCGTGGCCCGGGCCTCGCGCCTCCAGCCCCGGATGACCCGCGCCGCACTGCGCGGCGGCGCCCAGGCCGTCGTACGGGAACTGGCCGTCTCCACCGCGACCTCGGTCCTCTTCCTGGACCACGACGGCACCCCACGCGCCTCGCACCCACCCGGCACCGGCATTCCAGGACCGGAACTGCTCGCCCGGCTGGGCCCGGCGGAGCAGGCAGCGGCGGCGGTGAGCAGCGGCCCCGACGGAGTGGTGGCGGCGCAGCAGGTACGGGTGGGTCCCCGGGTGCACGGCCGGCTGGTCCTGGTCACGGACCGGCCGCTCACACCGGTCGACCACCTCCTGCTCGGGCACGCCGCCTCGCTGATCGCCCTGGAGGCGGAGAAGCCCTCGCGGCTGCGGGACGAACAGGGCCGCGTGAACGGCCTCTTCCTACGGCTGCTGCTGGACGGGTCCCTTCCGGCGGGGGCCGCCGTGGACCACCTCACCGAAGCAGGCTTCCCGGTCCGGGACGGCGTGCGCGTCCTGGTCCTGCGGGGCGGGAACCCCCGGCGGGCTCTGGAGCGGGCGGGTGAGGAACTGGACCGGCGCGGGCTGCCCCTGTTCGGCGTCGTGCGCGAGGGGAGCGCGGTGGTGCTGCTGCCCGGCGGTCACACGGAGACGGCCCGAGCCCTCGCCGACGGCGCGTCGGCCCACCCGCGCTCCCGCACCTGGGCCGGGCTGAGCGACGTACAGGATCCGGGGTGTGGGCCGGTGGCGCTTCGGGAGGCGCTGAACGCTGCTTCGGCGGCGCGGGCACGCGGGGTCGCCGACGTCGTGGTCTTCGAGTCCCTGGCCGGACAGTCGCTGGCCGCCGACCCCGAGGTGCGAGCGGCCCTGGCGGCCTTCGCCGAGGCCAGACTGGGCCCGCTGTCGGCGTACGACACCCGGCAGGGCACCGAACTGGTCGCCTCGCTGCGGGCCTTCCTCGAACACAACGGTCAGTGGGAGGCGGCCTCGGCCGCCCTGTCCGTGCACCGGCACACCCTGCGCAGCCGCGTCGACCGGATCCAGCAGGTGCTCGGCACCGGCCTCGACTCGGCCCACGTCCGCGCCGAGCTCCTGCTGGCCCTCTCGGTGTGGTCACAGGGCTGACGCGGTCTCCTTGGCGAGGGCCTCCGCGAGGATCGTCAGACCCTCCTCCAGCAGGGCGTCGGAGATCGACAACGGCGGCAGGAACCTCAGTACGTTGCCGTAGCTGCCCGCGGTGAGGACCAGCAGGCCCTCCGCGTGGCAGCGCCGGGCGACGCGGGCAGCGAGGTTGGCGTCGGGGATCCGGTCGCCGAACAGTTCCACCAGTTCCACGGCGACCATCGCGCCCCGGCCGCGTACCTCCCCGATCGCCGGCTGGGCGTCGCTCAGCTCGCCGAGGCGTTCGAGCATGGTGTCGCCGATCTCCAGGGCGCGTTCCATCAGGCCGTGGGCCTCGATCTCCTCGAAGACACCGAGCGCGGCCTCGCAGGCCACCGGACTGCCGCTGAAGGTGCCGCCCAGACCGCCGGCCGGTACGGCGTCCATCAGCTCGGCGCGGCCGGTCACCGCGCCCAGCGGCAGCCCGCCCGCCAGGCCCTTCGCGGTGGTGATCAGGTCGGGCCGGATCCCTTCGTGCTCGCAGGCGAACATCCGCCCGGTGCGGGCGATGCCCGCCTGGATCTCGTCGACGATCAGCAGGATGCCGCGGGCCCGGCAGATCGCGGCGACCTGGGGCAGGAACCCGGGTGCCGGTACGACGAAGCCGCCCTCGCCCTGGATGGGTTCCACCAGCACGGCGGCCACGTTCTCCGCACCGACCTGGCGGTCCAGCAGGTCCGCCAGCGCTTCGGCGGCATCCTCGGCGCAGTTGTCGGGACCCGTCGGCCAGCGGTACGGGTACGCCATGGGCGCGCGGTGGACCTCGGGCACGAAGGGGCCGAAGCCCTGCTTGTAGGGCTTGTTCTTGGCGGTGAGGCTCATCGTGAGCAGGGTGCGGCCGTGGAAGGCGTGGTCGAAGACGACGATGCCGGGCCGGCCGGTCGCGGCCCGCGCGATCTTGACGGCGTTCTCCACGGCCTCGGCACCGGAGTTCACCAGGACGGTGCGCTTCTCGCCGGGGACGGGCGCGAGGTCGTTCAGCTTCTCGCACACGTCCAGGTACGACTCGTACGGGTTGACCAGGAAACACGTGTGGGTGAACCGGCGCAGCTGCGCGGCGGCGCGCTCCGCCACGCGCGGGGCGGAGTTGCCCACGGTCGTCACGGCGATACCGCTGCCGAAGTCGATGAGGGAGTTGCCGTCCGCGTCGACGAGCACGCCTCCGCCGGCCGCCTCCACGAACACGGGCAGTGTCGCGCCGACACCGGCCGGGACCAGGGTCCGTTGACGGGCCAGCAGCTCACGCGAGCGCGGGCCGGGGATCTCGGTGACGATCCGCCGTACCTGTTCGAGGTCGGGACCGCCGACCGGTCGGGAAGCACCGGGCATGGGACGTCCTCCGGGAGTGCGCGGGGATGGGGAGGCCGAGCCAAACAGCGCGCGGGCGCCGGGGCCATGGACGGACCGGCGTGCCCGGCCCCTCGGGGGCGGGACATTCCGTCCAGTGCGCCGCCGTCCGCCCGCTCCCCACAATGACGGCCACCCCGTCCACGGAACGACGGCCCGCACGTCCATGGAAAGGAAGGCCCATGCGAGAGAGCACGGACGACAGCCCGACGGCGGGCGGAGTCTCCCCGTCGGTCCGCGCCCTTCGGCACCTGGTCGCGGGGCGGTGGCGGGAGGGCGACGGCGCCGAACTGGTCGACGTCAACCCGGCCCGTCCCCGCGAGACGGTCGCGGTCGGCCGGCTCGCCACGGAGCACGACCTGGATCGCGCCGTCGCCGCCGCCCGCGACGCCTTCCCCCGCTGGGCGGCCACCCCGCACCACGCACGCGGCGCGATCCTGGACCGGGCGGCCGGCATCCTCGACGCGCACGCCGAACCGTGGGGTGAGGAACTCTCCCGGGAGGAGGGCAAGACCCGCCCCGAGGGGATCGGCGAGGTACGGCGGGCCGCGGAGATCCTCCGCTACTACGCCGCCGAGTCCTCCCGCCCCGTAGGTGAGGTGTTCGCCTCGCCCCGGCCCGGCGAACAGATCCAGGTGGTCCACCGCCCGGTCGGCGTCGTGGCGGTCGTGACCCCGTTCAACTTCCCCGTTGCGATCCCGGCCTGGAAGATCGCCCCCGCACTGGGCTACGGCAACACCGTGCTGTGGAAGCCCGCAAGTGCCGTTCCCCTGCTGGCCGTTCGGCTGGCCGAGGCACTCGTCCAGGCCGGGCTCCCGGAAGGCGTGCTGTCTCTGCTCATCGGGGACGGAGTTCTCGGTGGCCGGCTGGTGGGGCACCGGGGTGTGGACGCCGTGACCTTCACCGGGTCGACCTCGGTCGGCCGGGGGCTGATCGCCGCCTGCGGGCGGCTGGCCCGGCCTGTGCAGGCCGAGATGGGCGGCAAGAACGCGGCGGTCGTACTCGCCGACGCCGACCTGGAGTTGGCGGCGGGCGAGGTACTGGCGGGCGCCTTCCGCTCGGCGGGCCAGAAGTGCACGGCCACCTCCCGGCTCGTCGTGGCGGAGCCCGTCGCCGACGAGTTCCTCACCCTGCTCACCAAGCGCGTCGGCGCGCTGCGGGTCGGCGACCCGCTGGCCGAGGGCACCGAGATGGGCCCCGTGATCTCCCTCCAGGCCCGTGACGGCATCCAGCGGGCCGTGGACGCGGCAGCCGGCCGCCCGGGAACGGACATCCTCACCGGCGGACGCCCCTACGACGACGACCGCATGGCCGGCGCCTTCCTGCCACCCACCGTCATCGAGCTGACGGGCCAAGACCCGTTGTGGCGCGAGGAGTTGTTCGGCCCTGTACTCGCGGTCCGCCGGGCGGCGGACCTGAACGAGGCCCTGAACCTCGCCGACGACGGCGACTTCGGCCTGTCGGCCGCCGTCTTCACCGACGACCTGCGGGCCGTCACCACCGCCGTGGAACGGCTCGACGTCGGCGTACTGCACATCAACTCCGAGACGGCCGGGGCCGATCCGCACGTCCCCTTCGGCGGCGCCAAGCAGAGCGGCTACGGGCCGAAGGAGCAGGGGCGGGCCGCCCGCGACTTCTTCGCCCGCACCAAGACCGTGTATCTGCGCGGCTCGTCCGGGCAGGCGCAGTGAGCGGGGCGCCCCGACTTCCGCTGTCCGGAGTGCTGATCGCCGACTTCGGACGCGTCCTGGCGGCCCCGTACGCCACGATGCTGCTCGCCGACCTCGGCGCCGACGTCATCAAGGTCGAGCACCCGGCGACCGGCGACGACACCCGCGCCTGGGGACCCCCGCACGCCCAGGGAGAAGCCACCTACTACCTCTCCGTCAACCGCAACAAACGCTCCCTCGCCCTCGACCTGCGCGACGAACGCGACCGGCGCCGCGCCGAGGAACTGGTCCGCCGGGCCGACGTCCTCTTCGAGAACTTCCGCCCGTCGACGATGGGGAAGTACGGCCTCGCCTACGACCGCGCGCGGGCCCTCAACCCCGGCCTCGTCTACTGCTCGGTGACCGGTTTCGGCGCGGACGCGGGCGCCGACCTGCCCGGCTACGACCTGCTGGTCCAAGCGGTCGGCGGCCTGATGAGCCTCACCGGACCGGCTCCCGGCCAACCGGTGAAGACCGGCGTGGCCGTCGTCGACGTCCTGACCGGACTGCACGCCACGATCGGTGTCCTGGCCGCACTACGGCACCGCGAGGCGACCGGCGAGGGCCAGCACGTCGAGGTCAACCTCCTGTCCTGCCTGCTATCCAGCCTGGTCAACCAGGCAGCCGGCTACACCCTGGCCGGAAAGGTGCCGGCCATTCTCGGCAACCGCCATCCGTCCATCGCGCCGTACGAGGTGTTCCGGGCCGCCGACCGGCCGATCGTCGTCGCCGTCGGCAACGACAGGCAGTTCGCGGCCCTGTGCCAGGGACTGGACGCGCCCGATCTCGCCACCGACGCCCGCTTCACCACCAACACCGACCGCGTCGCCCACGCCGACGAACTGGCCCAGCGCCTGGGCGAGTTGCTGTCCGCCCGCACCGCCGCCGACTGGTTCGACCTGCTCACCCCGCTCGGCGTGCCCTGCGGCCCGGTGAACGACCTCTCCCAGGCCTTCGACCTGGCCGAGCGACTCGGCCTTCGCCCGCGTACGACGCTCACCGCACCGGACGGGCCCCCGATGGACCTGGTGTCCAACCCCATCGGGCTCTCCGGCACCCCGCCCCGATACGCACGCCGTCCGCCGCGACTCGGCGAGCACACCGACGACATCACGGCCTGGCTCGACGCCACTTGACCCGGCTCTTCCCCCTCGATCCCACCAGGAGCACACGATGAGCGGCACCAAGCCGATCAAGGACCCCCTCGAACTGCTCGACCTCGCCTCCGTCTTCACCGACGAGGAGCGCGAAATCCAGGCCACCGTCGCGAAGTTCCTCGCCGACCGGGTGCGCCCGCACCTCGGCGAGTGGTTCGAGAACGCCTACTTCGCCCGCGAACTCGCCCCGGAACTCGGCAAGTTGGGAGTCCTCGGCATGCACCTGGAGGGCTACGGCTGCGCGGGCACGAACGCGGTCGGTTACGGACTCGCCTGCCTCGAACTGGAGGCGGCCGACTCCGCCCTCCGTAGCTTCGTCTCCGTACAGGGCTCGCTGTCGATGTTCTCCATCTGGAAGTGGGGCTCGGAGGAGCAGAAGAACGAATGGCTGCCCCGACTGGCCGCGGGCGAGGCGATCGGCTGCTTCGGCCTCACCGAACCCGACTTCGGCAGCAACCCCTCCGGCATGCGCACCAGGGCCGCCCGCGACGGCGCCGACTGGATCCTGAACGGCTCCAAGATGTGGATCACCAACGGCTCCATCGCCGATGTGGCCACCGTCTGGGCACAGACCGAGGACGGCATCCGCGGCTTCCTCGTACCCCGCGGCACACCAGGCTTCACCACCCAGGACATCAAGCAGAAGATGTCACTGCGCGCCTCCGTCACGTCCGAGCTGCACTTCGACGACGTCCGGCTGCCCGACTCCGCCCGGCTGCCCCTCGCGGAGGGTCTGCGCGGCCCCCTGTCCTGCCTCGACGAGGCCCGCTTCGGCATCCTGTTCGGCGCGGTCGGCGCGGCCCGCGACTCCCTCCAGGCGGCCATCGAGTACGCCGACTCCCGCGTCCAGTTCGACAAGCCGATCAGCGCCTTCCAGCTCACCCAGCAGAAGCTCGCCGACATGAGTGTGAGCCTGGGCAACGCCGCCCTGCTCGCCGTGCACCTGGGCCGGCTCAAGGACCAGCACCGCATCAGGCCCGAGCAGATCAGCGTCGGCAAGCTCAACAACGTACGAGAAGCGATCGCCATCGCACGGGAGTGCCGCACCGTTCTCGGGGCTAACGGCATCTCCCTGGAGTACTCGCCGCTGCGGCACGCCAACAACCTGGAGTCCGTCCTCACCTACGAAGGCACGAACGAGATGCACACCCTGGTCGTCGGCCAGGCGATCACCGGGCGGGCGGCCTTCCGCTGACCGCCGTACGGCCACGCCCCTTTCCCGGTGCGGGCGCGGGGCTCATCGAGCACACAGGGAGACGAACTCGTAGGCGATGTTGGCCGCGGCGATGCTGGTGATGTCGGCGTGGTCGTAGGCGGGGGAGACTTCGACGACGTCGGCGCCGACGAGGTTGAGGCCCTGGAAGCCGCGGATGATGCCGAGGAGTTCCCGGCTGGTCATGCCTCCGGCCTCCGGGGTGCCGGTCGCGGGGGCGTGGGCGGGGTCCAGTACGTCGATGTCGACGGACACATACAGGGGTGCGTCGCCGATCTGCTCCCGCAGCCGCGTCACGATCTCGCGGACGGTCAGGGTCTCCAGGTCGGCGCAGTGCACGATGGTGAATCCCAACTCCGCGTCGGTGATGAGGTCCTGCGGCTCACCCAGGGATCCGCGGATGCCGACATGCGCGCTGGAACCGGGCAGGAAGAGGCCCTCCTCTGCGGCCCGGCGGAACGGAGTCCCGTGGGTGAGGGGCGCGTCCCAGAAGGTGTCCCAGGTGTCGAGGTGGGCGTCGAAGTGCACAAGGGCGACCGGCCCGTGAACCCGGTTCACGGCGCGCAGGAGGGGATAGGCGATGGTGTGGTCGCCGCCGAGGGTGACCAGAGGGGCGCCGTCGCGGATCAACTCGTAGGCGCCGTCCTCGATCTCCTTGCTCGCTGTGGCGATGTCGAAGGGATTGCAGGGCAGATCTCCCGCGTCGACCACCTGATGGTCCCGGAACGGCATCACGTCGAGCCTGGGGTTGTAGGGACGCAGGAGCCGCGAGGCCTGCCGGATGGCCGCGGGGCCGAAGCGGGCTCCAGGGCGGAAGGTCACGCCGGCGTCGAAGGGGACGCCGACCACGGCGATGTCGTGGCCAGGCACGTCCTCGATCCGGGGGAGCCTGGCGAAGGTGGTCAGACCGGCGTAGCGGGGACTGCTGTGGCCGTCGGTCGGGCCCACAGGCCGTACGGCGGAGTGGCCGGAGTCTGCCGGGGAGTCGCTCGCGCGTGGCATCGGGTGGATCCTCCGTTGGTCTGGATGCTTCCGGCCGACAGTTCCCCGACCGCGTCCGGGCGTGGCCGAGGTGGACGATTTATTGGTCGTCCGCTCAATTAGCTGTTGAGCAGATATTCAACAGAGCGCGGTCGAATGCGTCAACACCTGCGACCACCCTCCCGAACCTGGGGATGTTTCACCTGCTGGTGACAGCCAGGCCAGGTAGCCCGATCAGGAAGTAGCACATTGGTCATACGATCAATAGGCTATCTGACAGGCGCTACGTGAACCGCCTCCCACCGAGGCGCTTGCCTCGCTCGCGGACGGAGCGCCGGCGATGGGCAGGGCAAGCGGCCCGACAAGCGAACCGGAAGAAAAGGGAGCGCACCTCTCTCTACGGGGCTGGAAAACGCTACCGGGTCAAGGGGATCCCAGGGGTCCAGGACCGCTCGTCCGAAACCAGCGAGGACGCCAGGCAGTGGCTCGCCACCGCGAAGACCGACACCAGGCGCGGTGAGTTCGTCGACCCACGCGACGGCGAGATCTCCCTCGCCGACTACATCGTCGGCCGTTGGAGGCCGAGCCGGACTGACGAGCCATCGACCGCGGGTCCGATGCACAGCCGGATCTGGAACCACATCATTCCGATCCTGGGCGACCTCTCCCTCCGGGACATCGACGCCTCAGCTCTGCGCTCGTTCAAGGCAGCGCTGCTCGCCAGGGTCGAGGACACGACGGCCGAAGTCAGCCGGGGCCACCTGTCGTCCATCCTCAACAGCGCGGTCGACGACCGGCGACTGCTGCGGAACCCCATCAAAATCCACCGAAGCGTCAAGCCGCCACGGCGTACGGAGAAGTAGGCCAAAGCCTGGGCGCGATCCTTCGTCGATGCGGTCCGCTCCCATCTCCAAGAGCGCTACCGGTTCGCAGTCGGCCTCGGACTCGGACTCGGCCTCGGCCTCGGCCTGCGCCAGAGTACCGCTGCCTCCCAACCTCGCCGCCCGAGCGCACGACCACTTCCGACGTTTCCCGTCCACCTCCTGCACGTTGCCGTGGCGGAACCCGGAGCCCGCGACCAACGCCCTGGAGACAAAGCAACGCAAGCCGATCACCGTGCAGTTGGTGCTCACGACACAGCGGTCGGATCCGGCGGAGTCCGATCTACGCAGCGCCGCGCGAGGACATGTTCCATGTTTCATGTCCTACGGACCTACGCCAGTGTGCAGTTGGAGGCCGGCGAGTCGATCGTGAGCTTGTCCGTGTGGCTCGGGCACGCCTCACCGAAGATCACGCTCGACCGCTACGCTCGCTTCATGCCGGGGGGCTGGTCGACGCGGCCTCGCCGCCATGGATTCGCGGCCGGGACAGGACCAGCCGCAGATTGCCCCTGAGAAGTCCCTGCTGACCGGATGGATCAAGCAACTGACTCCAAATCCGCAGGTCAAGGAACTGATCGCGTCCGGGACCACCATGAACGTGAAGTACAAGGAGACGGCGCGCGGGGGGGGCTTGCGGTGAACATCATCGAATGCTGACGGTATAGGTCCTGACCAGCGCGTTCTTTTCTTTCAGCGCTGTCAGGACCTTCCCTGCTTACGCAGCGGAAAGTCCCTGAAAACTCCCTGGGATGTCCCTGGCTTGGGATGGGTTCCGAGGCTGGGAGAGAGGGCATCCGGCCAGGGAGTGCGCTTCCTTGAGCAGGCGCACCGCCCGGTTCTGGGGACCGTCCTCGCGTCCGCAGGGATGATCCCTGGTCCGGACTCCCGGTAGCCGAGACGGACATGTGCTCCCTGCACCCATAGGTAGGTAGCGATACCTACGCATTACAAGACCATGAGCGATCGTGTTGTGCGGTGCCTGGTCGTGCCGCCTAGTGACGTTCTGCCTGATCAGAGGACGTACAGCAGGTTGAGGCGTGCTACCTCGTGTTGCACCGTCCAAAGGCGTCCGGCCACCGGGCGGCCACCGGAGGGACGTCGCTGGCAGCAGGCAGCCGCAGTTACCAGGTTGTCGGGCTCCCACAGAACCGCCTGCACGTCCGGCCCCGCTACGAGTGGACAGTCTGAGGGGAACACTCTCCATCTGGAATACCCCTGTGGCAGTTTCGATTGCTCCCCTTGTATCGATCGCGGGAGGGGGACGCTGATGGCCGACCTGATGCTGTTCCGGCAGGATGCCGATGGCCGGGATGTCGAGCTTCGGGGGTCGGCGGTGGCGCTGGAGGTGGAGCTGCAGCGTCGAGTCGAGGCCGGGATGGAGTCGATGCTGGGGATTCGGTTCCTGGCGTCGGAGTACCCGACCGGACCGTGGCACCGGGGGCGGATCGACTCGCTCGGGCTGGACGAGAACAACGCCCCCGTGGTGGTCGAGTACAAGAAAGGCTCCGACAGCGGCGTCGTGTCGCAGGCCGTCTCCTACTTGTCGTGGCTGGACTCGGCACGTCATGAGTTCGAGGCCCTGGTCAAGGAGAAGCTGGGCATCGAGGCGGCCGAGGCGGCCGAGGCGATCGACCGGCGGAACCCGCGGATGGTCTGCATCGCGGCCCGCTTCTCGCATCACGACCAGGTCGCGGTGCACCGTCTGCACGAGCGGATCGACCTGGTGCGCTACCGCATCTTCGACGGCGGGCTGCTCAGCTTGCTGCTCATCGAGTCCACACCTGGTTGTCCCCACCCCGTTCCGGCTCGTAGGCAGCGACGAGAGCGGGAGAAGGCGGCCGTGGCCGGCGAGAGCTACGAGAAGTCGTCCACCCAGGAGAACCCGAGCGTGGCTCCTGCTTGCCTTCAGGACCTGTACGTCGAGTTGCATGAGGCGCTCACTGCTTGGTGCGGGGTCGAGGTTTCTCCGCTCAGGCACTACGTCGCCTACCGGCGGATGGTGAACCTCGCCTCGGTGGTCTTCCGTCCGAAGCACGAGGCGATCTTGCTCTACCTCCGAATCGACCCGGACACAGTCGAGTTGGACGAGGGCTTCTCTCGCGACATGCGCGGCATCGGGCACCACGGGACGGGTGACCTGGAGGTACGCATCTCCTCGGCGGCCGACTTGGAGAAGGCGAGCCCGCTGATCCGGCGGGCATTCGAGACAGCCTGACGCACAATTGGCTGTGCTGGTTCCTTGAGGCTGCCGCACGAGGCCGGGCCGAGTCCTACGGGCTGGATCGGCAGCACATGGTCGGCGTACTGCGTGCCGCCGGCAGCCGCCCCACCGAACTGCCCCCAGCCGTTGCTCGCCAACCTGCCACAACTGGTCGACGGCAGCGACATCGAGGCCGAGCTGCGGGCCGAACTGTCCAAGGATCTCCCGCCCACAGCGCAGCGCGCCGTCCAGGGAAGCGCCGACCAACATACGCAAGCACGCGCCGGTTCCAGCGCCGCAATCCGTATCGGGCAGAAGGACGAGACCCTGCACGTCGTGGTCACCAACTCGTCCCCCAACGACCTGCGCTTCCCCTCCCCGGATCCCACCACGGCCTGGTCGGCCTGCACCAGCGCCCGAACTGCTCGACGGCAGCGTCAGCGCGGGCCCCCACGGCCGACGGCGGCTACGGACTCCAGGTACAGGACTCGTCCCGAGGCAATGGGTGGGGCCTGCGAGCAGCTGGCCGGAGACGGAGCCCCGGCCGGGCTGTTGGGCCCGGATCACCAGGCGATCCGGGCCCTTGGTGGTGACGTACGTCAGCGCGGTGCCGATCCGCGTTCCCGCAGTAGGTCAACCATGACCTTCATCTCCGACTGCTGAGCGTCGACCATGCCCTGGGCGAGCCTCTTCTCCTGGGGGACCGTGCACTGCTGCGCGCAGGCGCGGGCCATGTCGATGCCGCCCGTGTGGTGGGCGTACATGAGCTGGAGGTAGAGGATCTCCGCCGGTTTGCCGGTGAGCTTGCCGAGTCGGCCGAGTTCGGTGTTGGTGGCCATGCCCGGCATGAGGGAGCCGTCCTTCATCTGGTGGCCCATGCCACCCATGGGCATCCAGGTCATGTAGCCGTCTGGGGAGGTCACAGGCAGGTTCCACATCGAGAGCCAGCCGAGCAGCATGCCGCGTTGGTTGGCCTGGGTCTGGGCGATGTCGTAGGCGAGGCCTCGCACTTCCTCGTTCTTCGTTCGGTCGCGGACGATGTACGCCATTTCGACGGCCTGTTGGTGGTGGACGGCCATGTCGCGGGCGAAGCCGGCGTCGGCGGAGTCAGCCGTGGGGACGGCGACGGGCTTGTCGTTGCCGATGTCGGTCATGGTCAGCAGCGAGAGGGCCAGGACGACGGCGACCAAGGCCGCCGCGCCGACCGTCAGCCAGCGGCTGAGGGCGGGCTTGCGGTCGGGTACGTCGTCCAGGTCGGTCTCGTCCGGTGCGGTGGCGGTCGTGCCGGTCATGCGGAGGTCAGCCCGTTCGTGCAGGCGGCGCCCGGTTCGGGGGTCTGTGCGCCCTGGACGTACTTGGTGAGGAACTGGTCCACGCGCGGGTCGGAGGCCGTCTTCACGCTGAGCTGGTGGCCCCAGGCCGACAGCATGACCGTTCCGGACTGGGTCTTGTCCGGGCTCATCAGTGTGTAGGGGGTCTTGGTGACCTTGTTGGCGAGTGTCTTGAGGTCGGCGGTGGTCGCCTTGTCGTTGTACGTCACCCAGACCGCGCCGTGTTCGAGGGAGTGGACGGCGTTCCCGTCCGGTATGGCCTGGGTGTAGACGTTGCCGTTGCAGGTCATCCACTGCGGGGCGTGGTTGCCGCCGACGGGTGGGTTCATCGGGTAGTTGACCTTGGTCTCGACGTGGGTGCGGCCGAGCTTCTTGGCGTCCCAGGTCCTCTCACCGCTGATCGGCTTGGCCGCGGCGGCGGCCTTCTGGTCCTTCTTCTCGTTGGCGTTGTTGATGGCGTACGCGCCCCAGCCGACGAGTCCGGCGACGATGACCGTGCTGAGTGTGATGGTGATGATGCGGCTGCGGCGCTCGCGGGCCTTCTCGGCACGGCGCATGGCCTCAATGCGGGCCTTGCGGTCGGCGGCGGCCTGCTTCTTGCTCGTCTTGGGCATGGCTGGGCGTCCTTGTCCCCGCCGCGGTGTGGTCGGCGGCGGTGGTGGGTGCACGGGGTGGAGGGGTGTCGTTCGGCGTATGGGCACGCGGGAGCGCCACTGCGCCTTGGCATCCGTCTAGGTCCGTTGCACCTGGAGGACGTGGAGATCGGGGGCATCGCCCGTCGGTGGAGGCTTGGCGAGGAGCGTGGGACCCGCCTGCTGCCTGGGGAGGCTCGGCATACGGGGCAGGATCACCGGCAGCGGGTGCGCGGGGGCGGCGAGCACCGCTGCCGCACCGTGGACGGCCGGTGAGCAGCACATGTCTCCGGAGGGGCAGCCACCGGGGTGCGCGACCGGCATCGCGTGGTGCTCGGCCGGGCTGCCCGTCCGCATCTGCTCGTGGGAGACGCCGGTCATGACAGCGGTCGCAGAAGTGGTGTGGTCACCGCTGTCGGCGTGAGCCGCGGGCCCCAGGCACATCACCAGAGCCGCGAGCAGTACAACCAGGGCAGGGCTGAGCACCGCGATGCGCGTGGTCCGCCACGCGCCGCGGGCCGTGTGCTGCGTCCGGCTGCTCATCACGTTGAATGCTAAGCGGTACTTGTGAATACGCTTTCGACCGGGCCCGGGTACTCAGTTCTCATGGCCCTCCTCCCCCGTCTCCGGGTAGACGAAGGTGCGGGTGACGAGGTGGTTGGGGGCGGTCAGGCTCTCGTGGAGGATGCGGCCGGTCTCGTCGAGGGTGAGATCCAGCTGGGTGTGCTCGGCGGGGTAGGCGAGAGCGAGACGGCGGTGGCCGTTCTCGTCCGGCAACCGGGTGGTCACGGGTGCGGTCCCGCTGCCGTAGGGCTCGGCGGCGAGGAACTCCTTGCCGGTGATGGGGAGTTGCTTGAGATCGCCGAGGCCAAGGGCAGTGTTGCTGGTGACCAGCTCGTGCAGGGTGAAGCGGGGAGCCTTCTTCATCGCGGCGACCGTCTCCCGGAGCAGGGCGGGGTCGGGGCGGGAGGGCCAGGTGATGGCCAGGCCTGCTCGACCGCCGGCCCATTCCTCGCCCGCCGAGGCGGTGAGGGTGAGGTGGCTGGTGCCCTTGCGCCAGGTCAGCGGGGTGTAGAAGCAACCGGTGCCGCAGCCGCGCAGGGCCAGGCGCCGCTTGCTGCCGCGCGGATCGGCGAGCGTGGCGGACAGGTCGTACGACTGGTCTTCTGGGGTGCCGACCTGGGGTGCGGTCAGTTCGATGATGAGCTGGCCCGTACTGGCGCGGGCGTTGATGCCGATCTCTCCGGCGCGAGTGCCGGCCGGGACAACTGGGCCGGTGGTCGGGGGTGCGAAGGAGAGCGGGCGGTTGGCGTCGGCGGGGGCGCGCAGCACGGTGAGGGTGGCCGACACGGCGAGGACGACGACCAGGGCGGAGGCTTCGAGGCGGGCGGCACGGTACGGGAGGCGCCCGGATGTGGCGTGCAGGCGGCGGCGCGCGAGGTGGGCGAGGGCGGCGGCTCCCCCGACCAGCGCGATCTTGGCGAGCAGGACCTGGCCGTATGTCGTGGTGAACACGTCGCCGAGCGGGACCAGCAGGAGCGCGGCGATGACGCCGGTCGTCACGACGGCCGCGAACAACCAGGCGGCCAGGCGGGCGTAGGCCGACAGCAGGGCGCGGGCGGCGGCCCGCTCGCCCCGCCAGGCCACCATCGTGCGCAACGCCTGTACCAGGGCACCGAACCACAGCGCAGCTGCCGTGAGGTGGACGAAGGTCAACACTGGCCCGGCGACGGCTTGTTCGGCCTGGGGATGCGCGCGCAGTGCCTCGGCGAACACGACGGCGGCGAGCGGGACGACCACCCAGGAACGGTGGCGTACAAGAACGGCCACGACTGCGAGGGCAAAGCCGGCCGCCTCGATCAGCGACAGGACGCCGGGGCGGGTGTCGAACGCCGAGCGTAGCGAGCCGTCGCCGATCACCAGCGCCATCAGTCCGAGCGCGGCTGCGAAACCGACGAGGGCGGCGGGCAGCGACCGGGAACGGGGCCGCCGGGCAGGGGCGTCGGGCACGCGGGCGGCGAGGCGGTTCGTCGTGAGCCCGCCCAGGAGTAGAGCAAGTGCGGTGAACAGGAGCCAGCGCAGGATCGTGGTGGGGACGGGGTCCTTGGCGGTGGTGGTCTGGCCGGAGCTGAGGGCGACGGTGCGGGGGCCGATCGCGAAGCGGTAGCTGCCGGTCATGATGTCGCCGTCCTGGGCGGTGACCGTCCAGTCGACGGTGTGTACGCCCTCGGTCAACGTGCCCCTTACCGGCACGGTGATGGTGCGGCGGCCCTGGCTGAGGACGGCTGTGCCAAGGCCGGCCGTCGGCTGCGTCCGTACGGTGCTCCCGCTCGGGCTCACCGGCTGGTCGAAGACCAGGACCAGTGACTTCGGCGAGTCGGCGACGGTGGCGTCCGCGGCCGGGCTGGTGAACAGAAGCGTGGCGTGGGCGGAGGCGGGGGTGGCAGTACCCAGGAGCGCGGCCAGGGCGAGCGCCGCCAGGGTGAGGAGGACCCCGGCCGGACGCCGGAGGGATGGTGCGAGTGCGGTCACCGGTTAAGGCTCTCCGGTCTGTCTGTCGGGGCGGTCGGCGGGGTGGTGTCGCCGCGGAGGCGTCGGAGTTCCTCGCGGGCGGCGTGCAGCTCCTCCTTCAGCCCGGGGCCGGGCGCGGAGTGGCAGGCGCGGTTCCGGACCATGGGGCGAATGCAGCACCACCAGGTCAGGGCGGCGGCGAGGGCAGTGGCCGCGAGGGGGAACCAGACGCCGGTCATGCCGGATGGTCCTGTATGTCGTTGCGTTCGGCGCGAAGGGCGTTGATCTCCTTGCGCAGGCGCAGCAGTTCCTGCTGGTCGCCCCCGGGTGTCGGCTGCGCCCCGTTCTTGGGGCGCATCATGAGCCACATCATCAGGCCCATGCCTACCGGGCAGGCGAGCACGGGGAGCAGATACAGCAGCTTGTCCATGACGGGCACTCCTTGGTCGGTCGTCAGATCTGTGGGATACGGGTCAGCTCGCGGCGCAGGGCGCGCTCCGAGATGCGTCCGTGAGCGATGAGCCGGTCGCCGTGGAGAAGACCGGGGGCGAACAACAGGCGGTGGCGGGCCGCCAGTTCACGTCCCTGGTCGGTGTCCAGGGAGACCTCAGTGACCTCGGCCTCGATATCCGCAAGGAGCCTCTTCGCGCGCTCGCACCAAGCGCAGTCGGCCTGGGTGAGGAGGGTCAGCAAGATCACGACTTCACCCCCGCCCTGAGGTCGGCGAGGAGCTTGTTCACGGGGACGTACATCGTGTAGTCGGGGGCGCCGCCGTAGTCCGCGCGCCAGCGGATGGTGCCGTCCGGGCCGACGAGCAGGAAGCTGTGCCCGTCGCGCGAAGTGCCCATCATCCCGTACTGGTTGGCTCCGTACTGCCGGGAGATCTTCAGGTCCGGGTCGGACAGCACGGGAGTGGTCAGGCCCATGTCCTTGGTCTTGCGGGTGATCAGGTCGGCCGGGTCGCTGGTGATCGACACGATGTCGTCGACGCCGACGGCCTTCACCTTCGCAGTGGACTTCTCCAGGGCGGTCATCTGATCCCA
>Ga0307511_10001859_pt1 | contig 22193 bp, 20 predicted proteins | sample 13_EM_MG_FD_200266 | JGI IMG/M metagenome (GOLD analysis project Ga0307511, IMG submission 200266) | Populus trichocarpa ectomycorrhiza microbial communities from riparian zone in the Pacific Northwest, United States - 13_EM | ecosystem: Host-associated > Plants > Roots > Unclassified | place... | reverse complement strand
GAGAGAATTAAATAGATACAAATAATGTGGAAGAGATAGGCTGAGGAGGAGTTGAGATAACGGAGTAATAGAAATGGTTAGTTAATATGGAAGATGGACAAAGGATCACCGTGATATGTTAATATTCAACTAGCTGTCCATCAATTCTATCCACTAAGTTACGATTTCCGTTGTAGCAACACAAATGTTTCCTTTATCTCTGCTTCTTTTTATGAATGCTTATCACAGGAATTCAAAATCAGCTTGGTGAAGTCATTGCTGTAATGATATCTGCATTGACATGAAAGATGCTAACCTGTGCGGACATCACAATAGAAGTACAGGATTGGTATGGATTCCCATTTCCTTGTGTTACTTGTCTTTGAGATTTCATAGCATTTTTGCTAGTTGTGCACCATATGAGTTGAATTCTTTAGCTACAAAACACTGTTAAAGGTCCTTTAAGGCAAAAATATAATACCTGCAGCAGAAACTATTATGATAGAAACTGAAAAATATAAACTTCAGAGTGATTCCAAGCAATGTTTAATGGACAGAGTCCATCCATGCCTAAGGGCACTGAGGCTTACATCATGTAAGCCCTGATAAGCCCAGGACGACCACTGGCTGGCATGTTCGTGTCAATGATGCTAACCATTGACAAAGTCAACATAGATGACCCAAAACAGCGCCTATGCACTGGTTTGTCCCGTGGTATGGAAATAAGGTGTGCCAAGAACTGTATAATATTTCCAAAAAGCATGGAGACTGAGGTACAACAAGGCCAGAAGCCAAATAAAATGCAGCTCATCTGCAATACATGCTTATCCCAACTAATTCTGCGTCCTTGTACCAATACATACCTTCTTTTTCCAACACCAACGAGTACTTTAGCAATTGCTTGGCATGAGGCATATTGGAACTTGGAATAGCTATGGGCTCAAGTTTTCCTAGCACTTGCAGGATCAGCAGCCAAACTATGAAAACAAACAATCATTAGAACTCATATGTTAAAGGCTAGCTGAACAAAGGACTCTGTGAGTCTTTGTGCTAAAAGAATTCATGCATGATCCTCTCTAGTGAAATACGCGGGTGATATATATAGTGATCCTACTAGCTTGTCCACCTCAGAGAAGCAGTTCCTTAGCACCTCTGTGATTTCTTCTTTCAACCTTCCAGATGATGTCAGGTCAAGACTTCTTGTTGCAAAACTGCAATTCAAGTGTCGCACATAAAATTTTTCATCGGCTTGGGGAACATGTTGCTTAGCGTGAAGCTGGAAGCTCTGCATAAAATTATACTTTAATCAGAAGATTTGAAAGTATATCTTCCAGCTTATAAATCAAAATGTTGTTAACCAATTGAAATATTGCCACATTACATACAGTGGTTCAAATTGCCAACAATCTTCACCTCTACTGCTGTGCAACTGTTTTCTTTTCAATCAAAACAACTCTTTCTTCAGGAATCAGGCATAAGAACTTCATTTACTTGTTGATCAGCACAAAAAGGCTATAAATGTAGTAAAATTTATAGCCTTTTTGGCAATTTGGACCACTTTAGTTTGACTTGCAAAGGAACTGAAATGAATGTGTCCAAATTGCCAACAATCAAAACCCCAAGTGCTTGCAACTTTTAGTTTGACTTGCAAAAGAACTGAAATGAATGTAGTAAAATTATAGTGAATTACATTATTAAGATGTCAAGATAAAGGAATTATTGAGCACATACCTAGAAGGGCAGCAGCGTTTTCCATGCTCATTTGTAACAGCAATGCAGCTTTGTTGATCAAGGAGGGATCAACTTCCACTGGCTCGTCATATACCTGAATAGTTACCACCAAGATTCTTAGCAACTTTCTCAAACAATACTGAAACTTGAAGTTCAGATTTAAATACGAACCTTGCTGCATTGGCACATCACAGACCAAACCAAACGCATAGGTCAGAATTCCAATGTCCAAGCAATTATTATATATACTTCCTCAGATATTGGAATTGTCGGAAATTAAAAAAAAAAAACTAAAGAAATTGATGCAGTTATCTAAAGTAACCTGCAAAAGAATTCAACACTGACCTTTCAGCAATCAACTCCTTCGACAATCAGAGAGCGTATATTTATCATTGCACTCTTGATGATGTCAGCAGCAGAACCCTGTAAGAGGCCGCTATCAGGACAAAACTATTATTAGGTCATGCTGTCCTAAACCATCCAAAAAATATCATTATACCTGACATATTTAATTAACTGCTTGTCTCTGAGCTTTTGATTTTTCTTCACTGTTTGCAAAATTTTTTTCTGACAAGAATCACTTTCTTCCCTTGATGGTCTCCACATATCTGAATTACCAGTGTATAAATCTTAAAGTAATATGTGTGTGTGTGTATTCTGATAATTAACTCTTGAAGAACAAGAGGAAAACTTGAATGCCATGCATAATCTCAAGTTACTTTAAATACAGAGCTACACCCCTCTTGGATTTGAAAAGGTTTGTCTTTGCACACTGTCAAATAGAAAGACAGCAGAAGGAACTTTTGACGCCAAGACTATAGCAATAGAAGAGCAGATAGAGCCAAATATTTACAAATAAAGAAAATGACAATAAATGCATCCGAAAGGACTTCAGAATTATGTAAAATCTTTACCACTTAAAAACAAAGTAAGAAATAGAACAAGATAGAACAGAACTAAAATAAATCAAGTGAAGACTGTTAGAGAGTAATATAAATCATATCTTAGGACCTTACCTAACAGTTTAAACTATTGGGTTTAAATGGTTCTTTGATATGGTATCAGAGCTTTGATCACCAAGCGGTCACGAATTCAAATCTCACCATTCTTATTTATTTGATAAAAATTAAGCATAAAGTAATGTATGTCTGTATAAGTTTCAAGCTCAAAGGGCTTTCACTTGAAGGGGTGTGTTAAAGAGTAATATAAATCATATCTTAGGACCTCACCTAACAGCTTAAGTTAATAAGTTGAAAAAGAAATAACCCTACTGGATTGGGGATCACTTCAATACCTAAGAAATAATGAAGTGAACCCATGTTTTTGAGAGAAAACAGGGCACCTAGCTGCTGAATAACAGAGTGCACAAATGATGGATTATTCCCTGTAATGACAAGATCATCCATGTATATCAGTGTCAAAGACTTGATGCAATATTGATCAGCGGAGGAGTCAAAATAGTGTGGAAATTTGTGTGAAAAAACAAATCAAATTTGAAAAATTAAGTGTCAAACAACTATAATCAAAGCCTTTGTTTTTGTAAGAAAATAGGCAGTACTGATGCTCGCCAAGGCATAGTAAGAAAGAAATCCAATGCTGCAGGGGCTTTTAGAGGCACTTCTTTAGCAGTTATGCAAAGGGAATGGAGACCTTTATTATTTTGAACTAGAGTTGTTTCTTTTTGCTGTTTGGGTGGGTGTCTTATTCTCATTGTGTATCATTCTTCTCCATCTCTCTAGTAAAACTCTATAAAAAATAATAAGAAAGAAATTCAATACCCTTACTCTTTTCGACAGCAAGATGCAACTGCTTCTTGGAGCCAGGAAGCAACACCAGGAAAATAACTTTTGAAGCTTTTATTTTTTTCCCTGCAGCTTCATCAGAGATACAAACCAGTTGTTCAGCAAGATTGTTAGCACCCATTCCATAAAGAATTCCATAGCCAACCTTTTGGTCTGATCTCGCTCAACTGAGTTTACAGAATCTTCAGGTTTTCCAGTCCATCTTGCGGCTATCATGATGAAAACATCACCATGTGGCTTAGCAGGGAGTTCAATTAATGTGGAGTCCTTAGAGAAGTGTTCCATCAGACGTAATTCTATCTGAGAATAATCTGCTGTTAATAGTAGCCAGTTATCCTGCAATAAGAATTAGAGCTTTAGATCCTTTAGGAATAGGATTGATGTATAGAAACCACAACCCGCAGGCCCAAAGAACTTCTATTTTTCTCCTGTTGCATGGTTAGCTTTCTTTATTTACTGAAAGCAAGGGGCTAAATTAGGTCCGGGATTTTTAACACACTTGATATTTGGTATATACTGGACTCGATAATAGCTACAAATACGCATAATCTCATAAAGTGAGAAGCACGAGGCAGGGTTACAAGCTAAATGCCCATATTACCTGAGTAGGAACAGAGAAGCCATGGGCCTTTAATTGGTAATGCTATGGCTCAACACCATCCCCCTTCCATCTGTACTCATTTCGAAATCAACCACATGTTCAACACACTGCATGACTCATAAGGAAAAATGGTTACCGACACTAAAATTAAATTTGGATTCTAAAAAAGAAGAAAATAAAAGAGAATTACAGTAACAAAAGAAAAAAGAGAAAAGAAATAGTTCTAACCTGAAGATAAGGGAAAAAATCTATATAGATAAATTGCACATTCATTTCGCATATACAAATATTGCAAGATGTACTTAGCATGTACTTCACTTAAAAGATATTGTGTGTTAGAAAGTAAGAGATGACCATCTCGTACCTTAACAAATCCAACATGTCAGTACTAGGATGTTTTTTCCCCTTCCTGTGTCCTTCTGGTATGGGCAGCTTCAAGTGTCTGCATAGAACATTGGCACTGTCTGCTGCTGTGTACAGTGAAAATGTCATGCCAGCTTACTCGCAAGCCTTCTTCTCGAGATCCCTTAGCTTTTTTCCTCAGTACTGTATGTGCTTGTAGGCACCCCTCCATGTCAACACCCATCCCCCAAAGTTCCATGTTTGCAAGAACATTCACCTGTACAATTTTGCCAGAACAAAAATTAGTAATGAGAGAATCACGTTGAAGAGTGAAATTACCGACAATACTAGCTCAGTGATTCCAAAAAAAAAATATCTTGCATAACATGAGCATTTATGAATGTGCATTACCGACGATAAGAGAGGCCAGGATTCAATGAAGAGCAAAAACTAACATTAGATGTTAGCAGCCTCTAATTAAACAATTAGATTGCAACTTTTACTTTACAAAACAATTGAAGGAATTTAGTATGGAATGGAACCACGAATCCAGGGCTGGGTCCTTAGGTGGAGCTTCAAAATACGCTGCAAGCTCCCTGACAACATGGTTGATTTCTGAGCTCGATGCTATGGAATCCCTACCAGATGATCCTGTGTTACCATCCCATCAATTCCATGAAAATAAGCAAGATGAAGCTCAAGATATTACCCTCTGAATTTTATTGGAACCTCATGTGAAGTTTCAATACCAAGAAACAAAGATTACATTTAAGGAAGTATAGCTGAAAGCAACAGAATATTTACCAGCAGGATGCAGGATTTCAATGTTCTTGAGAGCTTCAACGAGTCCCTCAGAAGTCAGAAACTTCAAAGACCAAAACAAAGGGCTCGTGTTTTTGCAACACGGCCGACAGCAACCATTATGAGCAACTCTTCACATCTGATTCTTCCACCTGCCATTCCAAATAGCAGCTGCCACAGCCTCACTGGATAACCTTCCCTTGACTTCCTGCATCATCATACCAATAATAAACCAGTTTGAAGTGATGCATAATTAACAAGGAATTTAGAGTTTCATTGCCTTTTCACCATTAAAAATACTTCAGTGGAACAGGAAAGAACACAAGACGAAGTAGCTAACTGTAAAAAGAAAAAGAAACGTCCCCTTTCAAAGACAGTCTACATATGCTAATATTTGGATTCACGCTGTTAAATACAACCAGTTAACATTACCTTCTCCAAATTCAGATTGAAGCTTCTCTCCTCATCAGGCCGAAGAATCCATGCCACAATGCACATGTAGATTGCTTCTTTAATATTAATAGGGGACAACATTAAGTGCAAACTGTCTATGAGTTCAGGAATGGAGACTTTCCTTGAAAGACCATATCTCTGAATGGAAACAACAGCACCATTGAGTACCTGAAGTTGAACTTTCAAATTACACATAAATTTTGGAACACCTCCCTTTCCCATTATTTCTCCAATTTTGTTCCATCTCTGTCGAACTATCTCCAACCAATTCTCAGGTGGGTGAGTATTGTTTCTGCCACTAGATGCACTAGGAGGTGAGGATCCATTCCTTCGATTATGAGACCACAGTAGATCCTTAGGAAGATTGATGTGGTGCACAGGAGAATTTTCCCAGCAGATGGCAATACCATGTATTTCAAATGAGGTGACAGATTTTACTTCCGATCACTTGTTGTAGTGGATATCAAAATAGAATTCTCGGGTAGCATGCCAGAGATATAACAAAGAATCAAATCCACCTGAAATATTGCTTGCATTAATAGGACCCTTCTCACAAGCATTGTCCATATTATTCCTACTTAAATTTTCTCTACTACATTGCTCCTGCACTCTGGTATCAATGATCCTGTCATTGATCTCAGTTCCATCATCATTATGTCCTAATTGGACAGAGAGGATTGTGCCTCTGCATTATTCTTATGATCGCCATTCTGTCCTAATTGGACAGGGTCCTGTAGAATTTTCAGCACCAGCGTTGAATTGAATCGGACCATTTGAGCTTCCTTCTGCAGCAATTACCAATCCAACGCTGACTGTGTTTGTTAATTTGTCTTATCAAGTTCCCAGAGTAACTTTACCAGAATTCTTACTACCTTCTATGAACAGCGCGGATGAAGTGTGATCTCTTTGGTCCACATGCAAAACAATATTGGAATCATCCCCAAACAAGGTACCTGCAGTTCCTTGCTCAACAAGATTTTCAGGAGCGTTGGATAATAAAGGCGGAGAAAACTGCAGAACATTGAATCCGAGTGATTTGAAAGCTGCGAAAGCAAAAACCCCTGCCTCTTCTGCTTTGTCCATTACAATTTTGTGCGCACCATTCTTGATTTTCTTTGCAATTCCCTATTGCATGCGTCTTTGTGACCCTCTGCAGCCATTTCGTCAACTTGTCTAAGTCACAATAAATCCAAAAATTTGATAAATGCATATATAAATGCATGCTACACAGCAGAGACAAATTACTCTGGGAAGGTGAATAACGACTAAGAATGAAACCTTACCCACAAAATTCTAGGCACCAAAACCTAAAAACTACATGCTAAACCATAAAATCCTAAACCCACAAACCTATGCTGAATATACAACCACAAACTCTGAAAACAAACATTCACACAATCTGAACCAAGAATTTGTTTCTTATACACCATCAAGAAACATACAATTTTCCTATCTAAGAAACCCGTCAGTTATTAATTAATAAGCCTAAAGCATGCAAGAATATTCTAGAATTTGTTGTCGCTTGGCATGATGGTCATATAACTGTGATTCTTTCTTCCCAACATAAAAAGTATGAACCTATCAAAGTAGGAAAAAAATATGTGATAAATAAATTCTGTAACAGTCACAAAATTATCTCAGATAAAAGCAGAAATCACATGTAGCTTACACTAAGGGAAGTCTTTGGTTAGGACATTTAAGCAAGAATAAAGATAGATGCATCTTCTACAGAAAAAACATCACATAAGAGGTAATGTACTGAAATTTCTAAGCTCACCTTGTGCAGTCCATGATGAAGATTCAACAAGTGCTTTGCCTATTTCGGGAATAGATGCTTCAGCAATAGCTTGAGGTGTACGCAACCCTGCTTTCTAGAGTGTCCTTGCTCAAGAACGTTACAAATGAAATAATGAAAATAATGGTTATCTCTGGAGTATTAACCAGGAACTTTGAAACATCAACAAAATGACAACTATTATGACTTTGTGTTGAGGAATCAATTTCCTTAACATATGGAGTATTAGCCAGCTCCACAATCTCTGCTCACTCCAAATGAAACACAATTTTGGAACTTCACAACCTGGTCCTCGAGATCATGGCATCCAAGTATTTCACAAAACCACAGATGCAAACCTTCCAGCATTTTCTTGTAAGGATTGAACCATGCCTCTAGCAACGTTAAAAGTTTCACAAACCTCGGGTATCGGTGCTTCCTTTATGCCAGAATGTAAATAATGTTTATTCAGCAAAGCAGGGAAACGGGAAAAAAAGAAGAAGAAGAAGAAGAAACAGCATTTATTAGAAAGCAAAAGCAACCACAACCCATGATAAAGAAATATTAGGTATCATATCCAGGTAACCATGAGAAAAACTAAGCAGACTACTGGATAAATATACTTTTTCTGGATGAAAAAAGTAGCCAAGAATGCATATTCTTAATGCATGCAATGTACACGTAGTATTTTATGCCAACGCACACGAAACAAACACGAAAGATAGATGTACTCAAAAAGATGTGGATATAGAAGACTATATTTGGTTCACTAAGTCAGTGTTACTAATCAGATTGAAGGAAAGAAAGGAAAAGGATGAAACACCTGCACAAGTCTTGACAAGATGATCAGAGCAACATCTGAAGTCACACTTTTGTTCATAACCCCAGATCGGTTTTCATACTTGCTGCCACACAAGCCTTTCGTATTATCTATCGATCTGTTTATTATATAAATTGAAAATATGTGCTCCATGTGCCATCCGCATCAAAAATGTTTCTGAAACTCCAACTCGATTTCCAACAGACTTCATAGTACCATTAAATTGGAAAAGAAAAAGGTGAGATATTTAAAGCATTATTAAAAAAGTCAGAGAAAAGATCAATTGACCGTGAAAATATATAGTAACCAGTAACCAAGCCTGTGTGTTGAACTTGTATTGCTTTCAAGCACTGGTATCTATACTAGCTAAGAGAAGCTCCATAAAGTTACAAGTTCCTTCCAACAAAAGGATATTGGTGTATATTTTTATGGCCCCACTGATAATACTAATAAAATTCATCAGTAGAAGAAACTACTTTATGATAAAAAAAAATGAGTTAACTAACTAAAAAGCATCTAATGAAAAAACCTTATTCTCCTCCTTCTTCCTTCGCCACCTTGGAATTAAACTCTCAGCCATTAGACGACGCCATTCAAAATCCGCCGTTATCCATGCGACTCTATCTTCTTTTAAAAAAAAAATTTATTTAACAAATGACCCCATCATCCCCAATAAAACTCAAGAATTATAAAATAATAAAATCTAGAAGTTTAGAAATCATTTGGAAACACGGTCCAATCCGTGTTTTCAAAAATATTAATTTTTATTCTTTGTTAAAAATTAATTTTTATTCAAAAACACGGTCCAATCAGCTTGGAAGACATGATTTACGTACCGTGGAATGCTGGATGTGCACTGTTTGTAGGAAAATCAAAAGGTTACGCATCATTTTTGTTGCTCTAAGTAAGAATATGTGTAAATAGAGCGTTGGTTCAAACTGTGAAGTCTCCTTGACAATTATAAAAGGGAAAATGAGTTAACAAACTAAAAAGCATCTAATGAAAAAACCTTATTCTCCTCCTCCTTCCTTCGCCGCCTTGGAATTAAACTCTCAGCCATAAGACGACGCCATCCAAAATCCGCCATTATCCATGCGCCTCTAACTTTTTCAAAAAAAAAAAATCTTATTTAACAAATGACCATATCATCCCCAATGAAACTCAAGTATTATAAAATAATAGAATCTAGAAGATTAAAGTAACTCTAAATCCAAGGGCAAGTTTTTGTTTTTTTTTATAACTCGAGTTGTTCGGGTCAGTTTACGCGCACCACGACTAATTCTTGGGTCCACTGAACACCCTGCAAGCCCAATGGACAGGTAAGGCACCGCAGAGATGACAGACATGCACAGAGAAGATCGAACTCGGGTGCAGAGGAAGGGAACAAGCCCCTGCCCCCGCTAGGCCATGACCTCAAGTGCAGTGCAAGCCTTTTTAATTTGAAGGACAATGATATAATTTAACTATGTTTAAATTAATTAAAAGACCAAAAAACCCTTGAATAATATTTTTTTTTCTAGCCAAAGTTAAATTAATATTTTTACTCTTTAAAAAAAAATAAAAGGATGATAAAGCCCCTAGAGTTAAGTTTAGAAAATTTTGCTGTTTATAAATATTTTTTTGACCATTTGAAAAAGATTATTTTATCCCATACACAAAGCTTAATGATTTTGGAATGAATAGCAAATCACCACTTCACTATTATAATTCATTGTTGATCTATTCACTATTGATCTAGACACAGGATACAGTACTTTTAAGTTTCTCTAATGATATTATTATTTAAAAAATTTTATTTCAATAAATTATGAAGCATACAAAAATGGAAATGAACAATTAATATTTTTTTTATAATGAACAATAGTTTTGAAGATTTCAAAATGAAAAGGCGAGCAAATAATTGAAAAAAAAAGATTGGTATTACTTTTTTTAATTATTTTAACTTGAGATCTAGTGAATCAAGACTCTGGCCTAGGTCAAGTTAAAAATATTTGATTCAGATTGAACTATTTAGACCTAATTAAGCCGGTCAAATTCAATTTGACTTTTTTATTTTTTAAATAACATTGCTTTGATTTAAAAAAAAAAAAAAACTATTATGGGTTTAACAACTCAGCATTATAGTGTCAATATCAAAAATTTTAAAACATGAAAATCTAAGTGAAATATTACCAAACACATAGGGACTAAAGTATAAATTACGTAGCTCTTTCAATTACTAGCTGAGAGGCACCAGGCAGTAGCCCGTTCATGTTCTGGAGCCTGCATCAAATCAAATCAAACTAGAATTAAAAAGAAAAGAAAACAGAGAAAAATCGAAAATAAAATCGAGCGCGCTTTCGCTAGGGTTTTCAGTTTTCACAGAGAAACAAAAACCCACTCTCTCTCTCCCAATCTCCTTCTTCTTCTTCAAGTTTTTTTCCCGGCGAATTCCTTGTCCGATTTGTCACCATCACTGCGCTTGTGAACGAGAAGACGCCTTACTTCGTGTGCTAAAACGGCACCACTTGCTTTCCCTGGAACATACAATACACAATTGGACTTCAGGTTCCGTTTCCTTTTGAAAATCTTTCGATGATCACGTAATCTGGAGTTCGAGAAAAGCACATAGTTCGTTTTTTGTCGATATCATTTTGTTTCACATGAATTCAGTCGACGATTTTTATTTTATTTACGTGGAAGGAGTTTTTTTTTACTTTATTTTCTGTTCATATACATGAATGTAGTGTTATTTTGCATACTTTTGCTCTTGTTTTGGTGCCAAGCTTGTTTAATTATACATAAATACAGAGTATTACTGTGGCATTAGTATGCCATTATAAATTTAGGGTTTCTAGGGTTAATTTTTGTTTTAATAATGTAAAAAATCACAGAGCACTTAGGTATTTTACAATGCTGCTGTTTTTTATACCATAACAGCATTTCATTTCATCAAAAGAAGGGGGCAAAACCCTAAGATTGATTTTGGAAAAAAAAAAAAACAGGGAGGGTTGCGGCATTCATGAGTAGATAGTTAAGTTGCTGATAGCTTACAGTTGAAAGTGAAATGTTATTTACCCGCACATTGCGATTATGTGTTATAATCTCTGTCTAAGTTTTTGTGTCTTCAGAATGCTTAGATTTTTAGTTAGATAAGCTAATTAACAAATTTATGCATGATCACGGGGCTAACTAACTCTGCATGATTAATCTTGATGAATAAAGTACCTGTGGATTGTGAATGCTAATACATTATGCGTGTGTTTATAGATGTCACTTGATTGGTTCCACCTTAGTAAGGTTGGGTTTAGAAATAATTCAAGTGTTTTTACCTCCTATTGTCCTCATGACTATCTGTTTAAATTACTTTAGCTATCTTCTGATGTTGCTCTAACTCTCTTGCTTATTTCTGAAATGTTTTTCCCCTTTTCTGTTTTTTTTTTTTTTTCCAGCTTGGTTCTACACGTTTTACTGAATACAAAATCTGGAATATCCTGTTATTTGAGTATGGTAGAAGCAAAAAAAGTTGAGAACATCGAATTTAAGTGGGGTAAACAGAGAGGAGTTGGTGGGAAAAAGAAAGATGTAAAATTTTATGAATCTTTCTCCTATGATGGTGTGGAGTATGCTCTATATGATTCTGTTTACATGTACGAGGAAGGTGAGACAGAGCCTTATATTGGGAAGCTCCTAAAGATATGGGAGAATGCTGACAAGACAAAGAAAGTGAAGGTTCTATGGTTTTTCTGTCCTCGTGAGATTTCCAATTATCTTGGAGATGAGAAGACTGCTGAGAATGAATTGTTTTTGGCATCTGGTGAAGGTGTAGGCAGCACAAATGTTAATCCTTTGGTAATTAATTTTAAACTATAACTTCCTTTAATATAACTTTTGGCTTGTTGGTAGTGACTTATTATATGACTATAATGACATATTGTTTGTAATTAATTTTAAACTATAACTTCCTTTAATATAACTTTTGGCTTGTTGGTAGTGACTTATTATGACTTTAATGACATTGTTTGGATGACATATAGTTCTTACTGGGGGAGTGGGGAAGCCTAGTGTAAATTTTGCGACACAATTGATATTGGAATAACATTATGTTTAATACATTAGAACGAACACATATAAATATGTGCTGTGTGTTGAAGTTGTACAAGGAGCACTTTCATAACAGCATACTCATCAGGTAACCTCACAAGTGCTAAACTAAGGTGAATGGGTCTTACAGCGCAAAATAAAAACTGAAAACCAGAGGGCTGTATATTTGCAAAAAGAGAAAAATAGGGTGCCATAAGTTAGCAAAATTAGCAGCCAAGCATGCTGTTAATTTTCTTTAAATTTTCTGGGCCCTTTGTTGCTCGGACTCATCATTTACCTTGGTGGTATCAGTGTCAACATAACATAAAACACACACTGGTATATTATCTGTATTGGACCTGTGAAAAACTTAAGGCATGACATCTTTGAGGGGCCTTGCCTGCTCTCACCATGAGGGGGAGAGAGAGAAAAGGCACAATCAGTTATTTTAACTTTAGGTTTCTTTGATTATGTTGGACGTATAGCAGTCCTCTGTTTTTTGTTTGGATTGTATTACTTAGGTTCTTTGGGCCTTTTCAAGGAAAATAACCCAATGTGTTCTTAAAAAAATTGTATTGTTTTCAATACTTACACTTTTAATTACGTCTATTTTATTCTTAATTCATAGTCAAATCTTCAATAGGTCCTTCTGGTATGTTATGTGGTCCACTGACAATCATGCATATAAACTTTAATGCTTTTGAACAGAAATGAAACATTGTTATTTCTTAGTGCCTTGAAACATCGATTTGATATTTTTTACTGAAATTTAGAAATCTTCCTGCTGGACTTCAACTTCTTATTGTTTTTTGAAATGGAAACATAGCTGGTGCTTTTGAGGTACTACTAGTCATCTTAATTTCTCATGCATCAAACCAGGAAGCAATTGCTGGAAAATGCAATGTGGTATGCAGTTCAAAGGATAGTAGGAATCCACAACCATCAGATGAAGAACTTCAAGAGGCTGACTTTGTTTTTTATCGTACATTTGATGTTGGGAACTGTAGGATCTTGGATAAGATAGATGACAAAATTGCTGGGATTGAAGGTATGTGTTTTTTTGCCTTCAATTCTCCTGTACTCTTGTCTGATCAGTTGCTCGATGCTCATTAAATTCTGTATGTTTGCTGCGTCTTCAATTGCTGCAGTGAAGTTCTTATTGAACAGAGTGGGTAATCAGAGTTCCAGTGGTGTTCCAAAACTTGATTCAAAAAAGAAAGAAGTAAGTGGAAATTTTGTGGCTACTAATGACACAAGGATTTTGACCAGGACAGAATCTTATCTTGGAGAGAAGGCTACTTCTAGTTCACATGTAAAGTTTAATGAAGTGACTAAAATAAATGATCGGCTGGTAGATAATTCTGGTGAGACGGCAAGTTCAAGCTCTAAAGTTAAGCAAATTTCAGACATAAAACCTTCATTGGCCAACCAGAAATCTTCACCAGGAGAAAATTCTGCATCTAATTTAGGGTTAGGTGAAATGACTAAAGTTGATGAAAAGGAAGGCATACCGAGTGACATCATCGCTTCAAGTTCTAAAGATGATGTTGGCTGGAGTGAAAGTAAAGTTGATAAAGTCTTTGCTGATCAGGTTCTAATTGAAGAGAAAGTAAAAGTTGCCAAAGACTGTGGTGACTTAGATGACCGGCCATCTAAGAAAGCAAAGCTTGATGATTTGGCAAAAGCATCTTATGATAACAAACTGAAAGGTGTGCAGAAAGTAAGTCATGATTCCAATGGCAGCAACTCCAAGTCTGTAGCCCAAACAACCCCTGCTTCTGAAGATAAATCAAAATCTAATCTCACTAAAGATCATCATGAGAACAACAGCGGCCTTTCCAAGAGGCCAAAGCCTGATGAGAAGCTTACTAGACTTGCTAATGGCAAGTTTCCTGAAGCATCTCTAAGACAGTCTTCAGAGGAGGGCAGTAAAACTAACTGCCATATACAGGAAGTCACTCGCAGGCCAGAAGCTGTAAGTTGCATTGCCAGGAGTCTTTTTTTACCTTTATTTATTAATGTCTTTTGTGTTGCACTACCATTTACTTAGCAGCAATACTTCTATTAAGAAAAAATAACACAAAAGTGAAGAGCTGGAAGGATAGGAGAGGGTAAGAGTACTAATGTTGAACAAAGAAAAGATGGAAGATGAAAAAAGGGTGGTTTCTAGACAAATTATAAACTATATATGTTTGTGATTTGGATTACAGCAAAAGGAATAATGTGCTCAAGCCTCAGTGATTTCCTGAATTCCTTCGTTTTTAGCTCATCGATGTCTTATATTCCCTGCTTTTTATTGTGCTCATTGATCTCTTATAGTGCTTGTTTTATTGTTGTTGATGAGAAACTTTTGGTGAAAATGATATTTAATACTTGCATCTTTGTTATTGATATGTTGACAGGATAGAAGCAAGTGGTTTAGGGGACTTGTAAGTATTCTTTCTCAATCTTGCTGTGGTTCCTGATTTCAAGTGATTTATTAATCTCAATTAACTAAATATTTATTGTTGACATTTTGCTTTCAAAAACTCTATAGGACCAATGAAACAATGTTATTTAATCAACGTTTGCCTATACTTTTTAAAGATGTAGGATTCAATGCCCATTGGCCACAAAATCTGATGTTGGCCGCTTGCTCATCCTGGAGTCGTATGGGCTGTCCCATATAGGGAGGCTCTAGTCCCAGGGATGGACTAGTTGGGCCAAAGGCCCATCATAAAAACAAAGAGTGATTTTTAATGCAGGCGATGTCATAGAATGTTGATGTCATTAGAAACAAGTCAAAATGGGACCCATTAGGCTAATTTTTGAATTGCCTTGTATATTCCTACCAGCCATGGGAAGAAAGAATGCAAACTGCTCACGAGCAAGGAACTCTTGTCCTGCTACAGAATCTGGATCCGTCTTATACTTCAGCAGAAGTAGAGGTGATTCTAATTCTAGAATACATTTTCTTTACTATTTTTATGCTCTTCCATTCATTTGTGCTTCACATCACAACTGCATTGTAGTAAAACACTTCCTGTGTAGTTTTCCTACAGTATATGCTTGCTATCCTTATTTTCTTTCATGTTCCATGTAGTGGTTGCTGCCCGGTACTGTTCCTTAGATTGTGTTGAGGCTCATAATATAATTGCTATGGATCAGGATATCATTTGGCATGCCTTCAAGCAAAGTTGCACTGTGAAGATGATTCAAAGGACTGCACTTGCCAGCCCTCACTCTGGTACAAATGAAAGGGGCCAATCACTTGTTAAATATCATAAATTTGTTAAGCAAGCACGGTTTTCTTTTGTGTTCATGTGTGTGTGTGTTGGGGGAGGGGGTGTTGTTCTGTACATGCTCCCTTCTGTTGTAAAAAGAATTACCTATTACTGGACTTTGATTTTTGTAGTTGTTTATGCTGCAGGTCAGGCTTTTGTTATATTCCAGAAAAGGGAAGTAGCAGAGATGGCAGTTGCAAAATTAGATGAAGGTTGTTTAATGCTATCAAATGGGAGGTATGGTTTCACCCTATTTCAGCACTGGTGCACATCAATTAAATATTTCCTGCTCAGCGGTTCTACTTTACCGGTAGAATTTCCAGCCAAAGCCTTCCAGTTTTATCAATATTATTGTCCCCCTCAACTGAAAAATTATGAAGTCAAGCCCCAAACTATCTTGCATGTTAGTACTTGGGACAATAGAGCATCTCCCTCATGGCATCTATACTTTCCCCTCCAGTCTTCTATTGTTTTCCCTTTCTCATGTTGAGATTGTAGCCCTTTTGCCTGGCTAACCTTGTTTTACAGGATGGCATTGTACTGCATCAATGTGTTGCTGCTCAGTTTGCACTGTTCCACACTGGTAAAGATGATCAGCTGGTAGATAATGCTGCTGCTTATCCCTTCTATTCATATTCATTTTTGCAGGCCTCTGGTTGGCAGCATCGCTGCTCCTTGTTTCCCAGGAAAGCAGTCAACCTTTTTTGGTCATCTTGTTATCAATAAACTTAGAATCCACAAGCAGCGTGAGATGGTACATTTTATTCCTGCTTTAACCATGCTTGCACACACTGCAGACATTACTCAAGTGGATAAACTTTTGTTTTGTTGCTCCCCCGCCTGTTGTGATTAAAATATGTTTTCTGCTCAGAAAGAAGCAGTATCTACTTCACATTGTTCTCAGCCCAATACACTTGAGTATGAAATGGCAATGGATTGGTGCCTACTACAAGAAAGATCAGATCTAGCTTTGAGAAAGCTACGCCAGGTCTCTATAATTAATTCAACTAATGCTCTGGATTTGATAATCTCTGGGTTTTTAATATCAGCTAGAATGCTGTCATTTTTTTATTTCTGTTTAGTATTGTTTTTTGTTTTCTTTGTTGAATTGGGTATGTTGATTCTTTTTCCAGCAACAAAGGCAAGAGTTGAGAAAACTTTGGGTTACTTTGAAGTGTAAATGAACTGTACTGTTCTCAGTGTAGTAGCTCTTCTGGACATTTTTTGGAGAAAAGGGCAGGCTAAAAGAATTGCTCCTTTTGGGTAAGCACTTCCAACTATCCTTTTAGTTTATGTGAATATATAGGACCATTTGTAAGTTTTCAGTCCGTGCTCATGAATTTTGATTTTTCCATTTTCAAAAAAAAATTAAAAAATATATATACTCTTTTAGAGGCGAGTCCCTAGATGGACTTAAATTCCGTCAATCATCAGAAGTCAAAGGGGAGAGCTTGTGCTGTCTGGGTTTGTCTATTAATGAGTTTGGTGTCACTTCCTTTCATCAACTTCTGTTTGTGTTGAACTCGCTTCCTTGCCCACCTCCTTAGTCATAGCTCAAGTCTTATTCAAAGAGATGCACAATTGCATGTCCACAAATATGCAAGTTTGTTGTAGTAGGGAAAACAGCAGGAAAAACATTGAAAAATCCCCCCCCCCCCAAGCACGCACTCTTTTCTTTAGTTCCTGTATGTTATTGATCATGGCATTTGACAAGGGTGATTATTGAATTCTGAAATGCTTTTCTTGGTGATCTATTTTCAGAATAGAAGGAATGTATATGTAGAAAGCCGGAGCTCCACTGATTAGATAACAAGACACTATTTTTGTTGTGCGGCAGTATATACGTTAGGTGGATCAGATTTTGGGCGTTGTTAGAACTTGGACATCAGGTCCTTTTCACAACTACTAGGCTGGCTGATTCATCTGGTAGGACTACGAATGGCTGACGTAAATATTATAATCCACTGTTAGTTACCTTTACCAGCTAGGAGTTTTGTAAGTTTCTCAAGCTGTTTAAGCTGTTTTTAGCTTTTGAGGATAATAAAAGTTGATTTTTAAATTGTTTTTTACTTGAAAATATATTAAAATAATATTTTTTTATTTTTTAAAATTTATTTTTGATATTAATATATTAAAATGATTTAAAAATATGAAAAAAATTTAATTTAAAAAAAAACAGTTTTAACGTAATGTAAGTCTTTCTTCCACTAGCATATCATGCATGGGTGCATTTTATCCTAGGTCACTCAGTCCATTACCAAGTGATTTCATGAGCTAAACTAATTGGCATCTTGAAATTCTGTCCTCTTTTTGTTTCACTGGTTCATTACACTAAGGAACCAGACCGTTGCCTCTGGTCACAGCACACCTCATGTTTCATAAATTGCTAGATTTTCCCGGGAAGAACAATAGCATGTTGGTCTGAGAGATTATCACATGGTTCTGGCCCGGTGGACGTGGCCAACCATCCGTACAATAAATTAAAATTATATTGGTCTGTCAACAGATCTGATTCATGTTAAAAAAATTTCGTTAGCCTGGATGGATGACTAGGCATAGATTGCTAAGGTTTCGATTCGATGCCATTTTGGAACAGAAGCGAGGGAGCTGTCCTTTACTGGTTCTTTTAAGAGTTACTGTAGAAAATTCAGTCGAGATGGTTTAGGTTTAGGTTTAGGCAGCATTACTCTTAGCGTTTGGAAAACTCGTATTTTTAATGTTTTGATATATTATTTTTAAAAAATAAAAAAATATTATTTTAATATTTTTCAATATAAAAGGCATTTTAAAAAACATTTAGAAATGATTTTTTACGTCTCCGCTCTTATTGGCTGGGTGAAAAAACATGTTTATTGGTCAAGGTTTAATTGATGTTGACCTTTGTACGACCAATCAAAATAAAACTTGTGCCCTTACGGTCTATTAGACCCTCGTTTCTTCTAGAGCAGGCATTTCAATTATGCATCAACTACTCTGTGGCCGAAAGCTTGAGACTGTCGTTGTCGCCTTGAACAGAAAACGTGAAGTTGAATGGTTTATTTTTAATTTTTTAATTTTTTTAATTTAAAAAAAGAGTTGTATCAGTCCATCCATTGCCATCATTTCCAGAAGCTGAATCTTTTTTAGTTTTTTTTGAGTAGTTTGATTAGGCATAGATGTTAATAGAAGAAGGCCTTGAATAATATTTTTCAAATTAGACTCTTGACTACGGCAATTAATATTTTCCAAATTGAACAACATCCAGAAGTCACCGATTCTACATGAATACAGTTCGGAAAACACAATTCTCGGCACAGGGATTTTGCAGGTTTCCATCTCTGGGCTAGATTGTTTGCTTTAGGGGTGAGAAAGATTGCTCATAAATCATATGGTCCGGCAAGCATTCTCTGTCTGCACATCATCTAACCCTCGCAAAACGACATAGTTTCCACCTTAAAAAATGTGACCGTTAGTTTAGATACAAAACAAGCGCACCTGCTCCTCCAAACCCAGCGAGTACAACCCTTTTCCCTACTCTCTCGAGTACCCAAAAACACACAACAAGAAAGAAAAACTCTCATCTTTGCTCCGCACACCATTCGCACTACACACTTAACTCTCTGTACATCCTTGTCAGTATCGATATCTCCCTCTGTCTGGCTGTCTTAACATGCTCTCCTCCACTATCATCAAGAACCCACAACTTTTTCCTTCGTTTTAACCTCATCTGTTATTGAATCCTGCTTGTACTGTGATGGGGTGTGCACAGTCAAAGGTGGATAACGAAGAATCAGTTTCAAGATGCAAAGAGCGGAAAATCTTGATGAAAGAAGCGGTGGCAGCAAGAAATGCTTTTGCTGCTGGTCATTCAGGCTATGCTATTTATTTAAAGAATACTGGTGCTGCTTTGAGTGATTATGGCCATGGAGAAGCTAATCATGATGATTCTCAGTTTCAACAGCCTTCTTCTCAACCGCCGCCTCCTCCCCCTCCTCCGCCTCCTCCCCCTCCCCCGCATCCGCCGTCGATGGACAATCTTCCCCCGCCTCCGCCGCCGCTTCCTAACTTTTCTCCCAGTCCGATTAAGAGGGCCATGAGTATGCCTGATATAGTGATGAACGGGAAGCAGATGGGTGATTCTGATGTGATTGCGGAGGAGGAGGAGGAGGAGGAGGAGGAGGTGCAGGAGTTGCGGAATAGGAGTTTGAGTAGAAAGAATAAGGATTATGAAAATAGTGAGAAGGTTTCGCAGCGGGGCCCACAGAACAATAGGGGTGTGGGGCCAGGGGAGGAGGATACGCGTCCGAGGACCCCACCAAGGACGGTGGAGAGTCATTCCTCGGTGATGCCGCCGATGCCGGAGGCGAAGAACATGGCCTGGGATTATTTCTTTATGACGGATAATATGCCGGGTTCGTCCTTGGATCCTGAGGAGGATGTGAGTAGGAATGGGGGTAATTTTGGGAATGTTGAGAATGTCGGTGTTGGGTTTGCTGGGGTTGGGGATTTGAGGGGTGGGGTAGAGGGTGGTGGTGGTGAGATTGATGAGGTTGAGCCAAAGACGCCGGAGAAGGCGGGGGACAAGATGGATCCTGTGGTGGAAGAGGAGGAGGAAGGGGGTGTGGAGAAGAATGAAAGGAAGCAAATGGAGCATTCAAAAACGGCACCACCAGAGTTTAGTGCGGTGAATTTGACGGGGAGGAAAGGGGGGTCTGTTCCTAGTGTGAATTTGATGCAGGTTTTGAACAAAATTGATGATCATTTCTTAAAAGCATCGGAGAGTGCACAAGATGTTTGTAAGATGCTTGAGGCCACTCGCTTGCATTACCATTCTAATTTTGCCGACAATCGAGGTATAATTGGCTTACCTTGGTTGCTAGTGTTTAAATTTTTTGTTTACTTGACGTTGTGTTTTGGCTGTTTATGTTTTTAATTGTAATTTCTTGCCGCTTGAGGTTGAAGTTGCTTGGTGGGGCCCATCAAATTTGCAATCTTTTTTATAATGGAAGTTTCTAAAATGTGTATGCTTGTTGTGTGTGGAAAATTGAAGCTGAAAGCATTTGTGCTTTTATTTAATGATATAAAATTTGTAATCATTTTGGATTTGTTATTCTGAATGACAGTAGCTGTTTTTTACCCCAATTGGACTTTGTTATGCCATCTTCATCTTTTGTGGAAGCCTTTTTTGAGAACCTCAGGTTTCTTATTGCTTTTATTGGTTATCTCTTATCAAAAGCAAAAAAAAAAAAAAAGTTAACAGGAAAATTATGCAATCCTGATGTGCTGTACCTAGAAAGATCTGTTGTTCTTCTTTAAAAGTTGTAAGCATAAGATTATTCTGCTAAGATATTTTCTTGATATTTTAGCTTGCCTGTGGTAGATGTTTTGTTTTTGTTGATATTTTTTGCTGATATGGTATTAATATTTGCAGGACATATTGATCATTCCGCTAGGGTTATGCGTGTTATCACCTGGAATAGGTCATTCAAAGGTGAGCCTAGGGCTGAAGGTGGAAAGGATGAACTTGATACTGAAGATTATGAAACTCACGCTACTGTTTTGGATAAGTTGTTGGCATGGGAAAAGAAACTCTATGATGAAGTGAAGGTACATTGCATCATTTGATTTTTGGCTGTTTGCGCACCATGTTGAGTTTTGCATCCCAGCTATTAGTTATGCTGCTTATCTTATCAGAAAATGTTCACTTTCCTTCTATGATTAGATTAAAGGCTTACAATTTCTAAACAGACTTTTATAGATGCTTGACACATTCTTGTAAATCTTAGCAATGGTGTGAAGCCGGATCTTTTTTTCTTTTGTTTCCATTTTTTTCTGGGGAAATGCTCAAGTCATTTTGCCTTTTTCATGCACTGGGTCTTGATGAAGTTTGTTGCTTAATGTTGATTAGCAAGGGGAGCTTATGAAGCTTGAGTACAAGAAGAAGGTTGCTTTGCTAAATAAGCAGAAAAAACGTGGTGCTAGTACTGAATCCTTGGAGAAAACAAAAGCAGCTGTGAGTCATCTGCATACAAGATATATAGTTGACATGCAATCCATGGACTCAACCGTTGCAGAAGTGAATCAAATACGTGATCAGCAGCTGTATCCAAAACTTGTTTGTCTTGTTGACGGGTAAGTATTTTTTGGAAAAGATTGAAAGTTTTAAATTAAACTTTTGCTCGCTCTATGCTTTGTTCTCCCAACAGGAGTGTTGTATGGAGTGGAGTGAAAAATTTGACACTTACAAACTGTTTGGTGAACTAGATAAAATCTGGATTTGAATATGTTCCTTTTAATCTTTAGGATTGGGGTTGGATTTATCCCATGCCAAAATATAGATGTTAAATGCTGAACCACACATGAATTTGCCCATTGAATTGTCGTTCTATAGCGCAATCTAATGTCAAAAGTAGGCAACAATAGGTGGCGCATGCCCATTTGATTTGTAAGCGCAGTACAGAAGTTAATTGTCTGTGTTTCTGAAGAAAAATTAGATTAACCATCACATTGGGGGGCCGGGGTGGTTGGGGGGGGGGGGTGTGGGGGGGTGGGGGGGGGGTTTGGTTGTGGGTGTTGGGGTGTTGTT
>Ga0307511_10001858_pt1 | contig 22196 bp, 16 predicted proteins | sample 13_EM_MG_FD_200266 | JGI IMG/M metagenome (GOLD analysis project Ga0307511, IMG submission 200266) | Populus trichocarpa ectomycorrhiza microbial communities from riparian zone in the Pacific Northwest, United States - 13_EM | ecosystem: Host-associated > Plants > Roots > Unclassified | place... | reverse complement strand
GAATATATATATATATATATATATATAATCGCGCAAAAGTTTGCCCCAAATCAGTAATCAAAGATTTCTAGGGTTTTCTTTCCAATCCGATTGATATTTGGTCCTCAATTTTCTCCAATAAACACCGATCTATATTCTATCTCTATCTTTTGGTGTGGATTTTGTGATTCTGATCTCAGACTTTGAACAAAATTTCTGCTCAAAAAGGTATTTACTTTGCTTTGATCACGATCTATTTAATCACTTGCTGTTCAGTTAATGAATAACAATGAAAGGTTGAATCTTCTGATTTATGTTCCCTTTGGTTCCTGTTGTTGTTGTTGATTTTTTTTTTTAATTTCAATTTAGGGGTTCAGCGATCTCAGATTATAATTTTGTTTATAAAATTGTAAAAACAATTTCGATTTATTTTTATCAAATGAATTTTGATTCCATTCTGTTTACTTTCTGTGCTTCTGTAACCGAATCCGGAAGTGCAGTGCAGTAGAAGTTGATTTATTTTTATTTTTTCGAATTTTAATGTGATAGGTGATAGTTTTGATTTGATGAGGAAGAAGAGGAAAGGGAGTGAAGCAGATACGGGCGAGAATGCACAAGAGGAAGTAATACCAACGTGTGATTTGAAATCATCCAATGTTAGGTCTCATTATTCGTTAGAAGATTATAATAGGTTAAAGAAGAGGTGCAAAGAAGATCTGGGTAGGGAACCTGTTACTTCTTTCAAAAGTAGGCTTGCAGGCATTGCTACTGCCCCGCCTTGTGGTGCCTCATCTTCGTTGGTACTACCTGGAAGAGGGCTTAAGAGGAAGATAGGGTGCATAGATGTTTCTACTCAAACGGGTAGGAAAAATAAGTTTGAGGATGATTATATTTTGGGGGATGCTATTGGGCGTGGTAAATTTGGCTCCGTTTGGTTGTGCAGGTCTAAGGTTACTGGTGTTGAGTTTGCTTGTAAGACTTTGCAGAAGGGAGAGGAGACAGTTCATAGGGAGGTAGAGATAATGCAGCATCTGTCTGGTCATCCTGGTGTGGTGACATTGCATGCTGTGTATGAGGAGTCGGAGTGTTTTCAGCTTGTGATGGAGTTGTGCTCTGGAGGACGTTTGATTGATCAGATGGTTGATGAGGGACGGTACTCAGAGCAACGCGCTGCTAATATATTCAAGGATGTGATGTTAGTTATTAAGTATTGTCATGACATGGGTGTTGTGCACCGAGATATAAAGCCTGAGAATATACTTCTAGTGAGCCTGGGGAAGATGAAGCTTGCAGATTTTGGCCTGGCTATGAGAATTTCAAATGGTAGGCATTCTGCATCTGTTTTGAGAAGTGCTCATTCTGCTTTCCAGTGCTTACTTTTATATTGCATTTGCTTTGTTGGTGCTGACGACTTAAGCATGTAAAAAATAAGCATATAGACTGAAATGAAGAATGTTTGACATGCATATCCTCAGGGACATCAGGGCATTTTATTGTTGAACAGTCATGCAGGAGGTAGGGATAACCTGGTGTCTCTTGTATGATTTGTTGGTTCAGAAAGCATGCTGTTGTCTTTAGTATGTGATGTCATGAGTTATTCAGTATGGCCAATGCTGTTATATAAAATAGTGCTATACATATCTAAATTCATATCTGTCTGGTTGACTTTGGCAGCCATGCTGCTATGTAACACAGACTAATAGAAGAACAGATGCTCTCTGCAAGCTCTTTTTGTAATTATTACTTGTGTTCTCAAAGCTTATCTTATGCATATGAGTTGGCATTCTTACTATCCTGCAGGGCAGACCTTATCGGGTTTGGCTGGAAGTCCAGCATATGTTGCCCCTGAAGTTCTGTCAGGAAATTATTCCGAGAAGGTTGACATTTGGAGTGCTGGTGTCCTCCTGCATGCTCTGTTGGTCGGGGGCCTTCCATTTCAAGGCGACTCCTTAGAGGCTGTTTTTGAGGCAATCAAGAATGTCAAGCTTGATTTTCACACTGGAATATGGGACTCTATATCTAAACCTGCACGTGATCTAGTTGCAAGAATGTTGACAAGGGATGTCTCAGCCAGGATCACCGCAGATGAAGTACTGAGTAAGTTTCTGATTCCCAATGAACTAAGACCCTGGACATATGGTTGCATTTTTTTTTCTGGTTCTCATGGCTGCTTGAATTGAGGCAGAAAGATTTTGTTGCAATTTTATCCATCTAGATGGGTTAGACTAAGACCACTTAGTGATAATTTCTTTAATGAGTAGGCAGTTTGCATTTTAAGAGACCTTCTCTCCGTGGTCCTTGTCTGATGAGAAGCAACTTGATGGAATACTTTTTAGGGGATTGCTGGCATGTACCTCGTCAAAGAAATCTCCATTCTTTACTTATCTCAGAGTATTTACTCTCTGGGTTACCACCTCTCTGACTGGAAGAAGAATGTTCAGCTTATGTGCCTTGCATGTGTTGAGCTGCCATCCTAAATTAGATGCATGATGTGTCCTGTCTTTTGAGTCAAACGTAAGAATTCTTTGCATCTTTCCTTTTAATCTCATTTTGTAATGGCTCCTCAAAGGTATAGTGTGAAAGTGAATTCCTGGCCTTGAGGTGATGGTTCATCTTTCCTTTTAATCTCATTTTGCAATGGCTCCTCAAAGGTATAGTGTGAAAGTGAATTCCTGGCCTTGAGGTGATGGTTTTGATTAAAAGATGCTCCAAATTTCTTAATCTGTAATTCTGATCTCGTTCTTTTCTAAATTTGTTCGAAATTTTAAGGCACATTCATGGACTTAGAATTTACCATTTTCACTAGGTTTACTATCCACGTGAGCTTGTCTGTTTGCAAAGGGATAATTAAACCCATTTTCACCAAGTTGTTGCTAACTCTCTCGAATTGTGCATGATCCGTGATCTTGATTCATTTCTTGGACTCTGTGATGGTGGAACGTGGAGTACTTTGCAAGTTTATTGCGTTTTCTGTCCCACTAAACTGACTGTTAATTGCTGTCTTCTCAGGGCATCCATGGATTTTGTTTTACACAGAGCGTACCTTAAAGACATTGTCCATCAGATCAAAAACAAAGAATCAAGGTGCTGCAACTTCCTGCCAACCTGCAAATGCACTTGTGTCACCTGGAAACCAGGTAGGAGCTGGCTCTTCTGAAGAGGACTTGAGTCAGCATCCATCTGATAGTTTGAGCTGCAAGTCAGAAGAGCAGGATGAATGTGGTTTAGTTGACGCGCTTGCAGTGGCGATTTCCCATGTTAAGATATCAGAGCCGAAGAGGAGTAGATTGTGTGGACCCACTGGCCCAATAGAGCAGCAGTGTTCATCTAACATCACCGCTAACAATCTATGTAGAGCATTTTGATTCTGGTGACACACTGACACCACTAACATTGCTCATATCCACTGTTTTATGAGCTGGGAGAGAAGAGGATTCAGAACAGCCACACCCTTAAACTCCAATATTCAGTGGATACTGGGCGAAGATGGTAACAGAGTAACATAACCATAGCTTGTAAATATGGCGTAATATCTTTTCATTAAATGCAACATCTCTCAAAAATAATAATTTGAACTGAAAAACATTCAGTTATTGATCCTGTTATTTTGAGAGACTAATTTCAGGATGGGATTTCGATTAATATGAAAGGTTTATATGGATACTATGTTGTAATGGATGTCATTACTCAGAAACCTACCAAATGCACTAGCTTCCAATATCAATTTTTCTTGCAACTTGGCATGAAATTATTGGAAATTCAAAATTTCCAAGGTGCTCTCAATTGGGTCCAAGGTGGGTGGGGGTCATCAAGAAGAATTAAAGGGTGATAAATCCCTTGCTTTAATGACAACCGACCCTTAAAAAGGTTGTGTAGGAAGGATAAGAAAATAATAATAATAACACTAATTTATCGTTTGGTCATTGTTGTTATTGTTTCAAGGATGGAATATGTATGTTTGAAAGTTTTAAGAGTGTTTTATTGCTGTTCAAATTGTTTTTTATTTAAAAATATATAAAAATATTTTTTTAATTTTTTATATTAATATATTACAATCATAAAAATAACATTAAAAAAATCAATTTAATATTTTTTCAAGCAAAATATATTTTAAAAAAACATAAAAAAGAAACTATTACACTGTAAAACACTCCCTATTCTTTATTTTAATTTTAATTTATATCATTCCAATCAAATACTTTTTTTATATTTATTCATTGTATTATTAGACATTAACCGAAGCAACCTAGAAGACAGGAGAGTAAAGTAGTGAAGTGTGGAAATTTCTTAAGAAAGGGCACATGGCAAGGTAACCGTTGTGCAGCGCACAGGAGAACGCGACCTTTCAATCAGAGAAGATCTGACGGCCAGAATCTACTAGCCGTTGGTTTTAAAACTTGAGAGGAGGGCACAGACATAAATCCGATATTTGCGTCTCCATCTCGCTTATACATACTCTTTATTTATTTTTCTCTCCTCTACTTCTTTCTCCTCCTCCTCTTAAACCCAACAAACAATTTCAGTACCAGAGCCAGAACTCGAACCGGAGAGAAGAAGAAGAAGAGAGACACAGAGAGAGAGAGATCGTACTCCATTAATGGGGTTCTTTTGATTAGTCTCTCTCTAAGATCAAGGCACGGGCGGGCGATAAAGAAAGAAGGCTCTGAAGGGTTTTTTTTTTTAATCGATATCGAAGAAGCTTAAAAGAATTCTTGAATTTTGAAGGTGAATGTTTTTATTTTATGATCTGGGTTTTACGTTTTGAAATCAATTCTGATCTGGTTTTCTTTCTCTTTTCTTTTAATTAAAACTTAATCGAATCAAAATTTGTACTTTAATAACTTTCTTTATAGATACTTAGCTGTTTTAATTTTTGGAGGGTTTCCTTTAGATATAGACAACAATGGCTGGATCCGATGAGAACAACCCGGGGGTGATCGGACCCGGAAATATTCAAGGTAGTAAAACAACCCCAAAAGGTTGTATTTACATTTTATTATCTATTTGGTTTAAAAATGATGTTTTTTAAAGCTATTAAAACCCTAATAAAAATGAGATTTGTTTTTCAATCTTGAAGAGGGTTTACGTGGCCGAGTAGGGAAGTTTCCAGTGGCGACCGGAACTAATCGCCGGGCGTTGAGTAACATTAATCGGAACATCATCGGAGGTCCACCGTACCCCCGTGCTGTCAACAAAAGAGGGTTATCAGAGTAAGTCTTCTTAAACCCTAATTACTGTCTTAATCTTAATCTTTTATATCTTGTTTGGTTCCTGAGAAAATGAAGGAAAAGAGAAGAAAGTAGGCACTTGGTGGTGTGGAGTTTTTTAATCAATTTTCTTCGTCTTTAATTACCTACTTTTGATTTTTTTTTTCTTTGTTTTTTGTCTTCTCTGTTTTTTTATTTTATTTTAGAAGAGAAGCTTTTTGTAATAAGAACCCACCAATTCCAGTGCATCGACCTTTGACTAGGTCAGTAAATAATTGACCTCTTTGTTTGACGTTGAAGGTGTTTGTTTTTAATGTCAAAGGTTTGATCTTTTAATTGAATCTTTTTCTGGTGTTATTCTTGATGTCTGTTCAGGAAGTATGCGGCCCAGCTTGCTAACAAGCAGCAGCAACAACAACTTGAACCAGAGGTACCTTTTTAAAGAGCTTGAATTTTCTCTTAATTATAGGGTGGGATGTCTAGGGTTGTGAGATTGGATTGAGAGTTGTTTGTGTCAAACAGGAAATCAAAAAACCAGTTCGCCCAGTCCCAATTTCTAGTGAGCCAGAAGATTGTAACATCATAGATGTGGAGGACTACAAGACTAGTGATGACTTTTCTGCTCCGACGTTTGTGCAACATACGGAGGCAATGCTGGAGGAGATCGACAGGATGGTATTTGCAATATAACTTATTTTTAATTTGTTTGTATTGCTATTGAGCTTTTGTCAGGGTTCCATTGATATCTTGGTTTCCTGCAGGATGAAGTTGAAATGGAAGATGTTGAAGAAGAGCCGGTCTTGGACATAGACGGCTGTGACAAGAGGGATCCACTTGCTGTAGTGGAATACATTGATGATTTATACAATTTCTACAAGAAAGCAGAGGTGACACAGAATATATCTTCCTATTCAATTTGTGAAACATAAACAAAGCCTTCATTGCTTTTTTATTTTTATTTTGTTTTGCTTGGTCTTTTGTTATAATTGGAGAATATTTTAATTTGTAAGATTTGATTGGGAATCACTAGCCTAAAAGATTGTCCTATATTAGGCAAATAGGACTGATATACATTTATTTTGAAATCTTAAATTAAACGAAGGTGGAGCTTTTCATTATGAAGTATGTTGGAAGGTCTAGATGTCCAATCGTTTGGTAATGATTGATGGAAAAGGGCTGCTGATGTTATGATTATTAGGCAAACAGGGCTGTGCACATTTATTTTGAAATCTTAAATTAAACCAAGGTGGAGCTTTTCATTATGAATTATGTTGGAAGGTCTGGTCTATATGTCCAATCTTTTGGTAATGGCTGATGGAAAAGGGCCGCTGATGGTATGGTTTCGTTATGAAGTATCTTCCTTTTCAGTTCCCTTACTACATGAACTTTTTCTGGAAAATTGATTGCAGAGATCTGGCTGTGTCCCACCAAACTACATGGCACAGCAATTTGACATTAATGACAGAATGAGAGGCATTCTCATTGATTGGTTGATTGAGGTATGCAAGTTACATAATGCTTAAAAGGTCAAGAATTAGTTATCTGGTTTCATCTGAACTGCTTACAAATTTGACGGGATTAACAGGTGCACTACAAGTTTGAATTGATGGAGGAGACCTTATACCTTACTGTCAATCTCATTGATAGATTTCTAGCAGTTCATCCAGTCGTGAGAAAGAAACTCCAGCTCGTTGGAGTGACAGCCATGCTGCTTGCATGCAAATATGAAGAAGTATCAGTTCCAGTTGTGGAGGATCTCATTCTGATTTCTGACAAAGCATACAGCAGAAATGAAGTGCTTGACATGGTATATTATTATTTTATCATTCTTTAATTGTTATCATAGTAATTATGATCAGAATGAGGATGGATATATGATATGATTTGAATGCCTGCAGGAGAAGAACATGGTCAACGCTTTACAGTTTAATCTCTCTGTTCCCACTCCTTATGTTTTTATGAGGAGATTCCTAAAAGCTTCACAATGTGACAGGAAGGTTTGTACTACCGGTCTTCACACAAAAAATTTAACTGCACTTAATCGGATTTTTAATGAAATGGTACTGATTATACTAATCCAGTTGTTATTTTGAAGCAGCTTGAATTGCTTGCGTTCTTCATAATTGAGCTTTGCCTCGTCGAATACAACATGCTCAAGTTTCCACCTTCAGTGTTAGCTGCTGCTGCAATATACACCGCTCAATGCACCCTTAGTGGAACAAAGCAATGGAGCAAGACAAATGAGTGGTACACTGGCTACTCAGAACAGCAGCTTACGTGAGTGTTTTTTCGCCTGTTTAAAAAGAAATTGTTTGTTGTTCCTTACATGTCAAGCTTGACAGTCTTTTTACTCACTGTTTGGTTTCCTTTTTCCCCATGGATTACAGGGAATGCTCAAGGCTTATGGTTAATTTTCATAGGATTGCTGGTACAGGGAAGCTAACAGGTGTACACCGGAAGTATTGTACCTCAAAATTTGGTTACGCAGCAAAGAACGAACCCGCGGACTTCTTACTGGATCCTCCATTCTAGCAGGACTGATAAAGCAAAAGATGAATTGACATGAAAAGACTTATATTCAAGTAAATTTGGGGGTTGGGGTTTACAGTGCAACTTAAGTTGCCCCCCTTCTTGAACATAGAGAAACTTTGGTATTCTTTCTTTTATGACCGTCTCTCATTGGTTGTCCGCGGATTCCATTATCAAGAAGTGTATCTACGGCTTCCCCCCTTCTTGAACATAGAGAAACTTTGGTATTCTTTCTTTTATGCTATTTGAACACAGCAGGGAGGATGTTGTCACTGGTCTCCAAGAATAAAATAATGTTTTTAAGGCTTGATTTTTAATGTATATTTCTTGTTGAATCATTCCCAATTTTGGTATTCTTTCTTTTATGCTATTTGAGATAATGATTGAACTTGGGTTGTTTTGGATGGATTGGTTTGACAAATTTGCTCGTTTGAGAATGCGGTTGTATCTGCGGTGTAATCTGCGTCCAAAAGCATCAAACGTTCCCCTAGAATGCCATTGTAATGCTCTGCTCTCTGTTATCTGTATCGGGGCTACACAATTTTTAACTAGAAGTTCAAGCTCCAGGTTTTCCTCAAGAGGCCAAAAGCACCTATAAACAGGGATTAATTGTCTGTTAAAATCACATCAAAGGGCTAGTTCACCTAATGAAGCTGACAATTCCATCTATGATCTCATCAATCAAGATCATAAAACTACAAATAGCGCAAATCAGAAGTACTAAAAGCCCTGTACTGAATTCATTTAATAAAACTGATTTTTGTTTTGTTTATATATCATTATTTTTATTTTTTTTCGATTTCTTTGTTAAATGGAGTTAGTTTTCAGTCGTTTAGATTAATTAATTCATAATCTTATACTATTTAATGTATAAATAATCCATATCAAAATAGAGGAATTTTGAATAAATATCAATATTTACTCATTTCTAGTAACTGTAAAAAATTTAAAGATATTCTTATATTTTTCTCCTTTTATATCTATGTATGTTTTCTAGTTATAAAATTCAAATTATGTTTTCTAGTAACTCTAAGTTGACTTGATTCAATCAAGCCAAGTAAAACCGATTAAAACTCAATCCTTGACTTATTAATAAATTTTTTAGTTAGATTAAAAGTTTATTTGAAATTATGGTAGCAATTTTTTTAAAAGTATTTTTTTAAAAAAAATATATTAAAAATATATTTTTTATTTTTTAGATTTTATTTTTAATATTAGTATATTCAGTTAGAAAATATCAAAAAAATAATTTAAAATTAAAAAATTAAAAAATTAAAATTTTTAAAAAATATCTGTAAAATGCAAAAACATGCTTCCTATAAATCTCACATGGCTCTTATTGTAAAGCAAAATTCTATCATTAGTAGTGTTTGTCACAAATGTAGCAGAGATTAATGAAAATCAACACTGGCTGACTGACTTTGTCAGAAAGGAGGTGGCAGTTCTGAGTCAAGCAGTCCTTGTCTAAACACGTGTACCGCTAAGTGCCACGTTTCGCTTTCGAAACAACCAAATCTATCTAAGCCACGACTCATCTACGTGGCATCCTGATCCTTAAAAAAGGAAAAAAAAAAAAAAAACAGAAGTCTCTCTCTCTCTCTCTCTCTCTCTCTCGTAAAGTTTCCTCCTTTTCAAGTTGATGATCTAAATATCTGTCATTTGAATCTGGTCCTCATTATTTTTCGTGTTCAAGTTGTCGACGAAGATGGTCCCTTGAATATTCTATCAGGTAAAAGAAAAAACTTACATTGAATCTGATATTTTGTTGTTACTTGTCGTCATCTTTTTCATGGGCCATGACCTTTTTTGGGTATGTTTTGAAGATATTTTAATGTACTGTTATTGTCTTTGAAATGAGATTGTGGTGTAGGATTGATGATGGGTTTCACAGTTTTTTTGTCAAGTTGATGGTTTTGTTTGTGGCAGATTCTAGGTTTCTCTCTAGATAATTCATTAGGTTGCTATTGTTATTTAATATCAACATTTTGTCATAGTTTGATCAATTGATTTTGATGGTTTTTATTTGTTTGAGCTATGGGAATTTTAGAGCCTAAAATCTAATACAACTGTTCATGCTTTCCTTTTCCTGATAGATAAGGTGGCGGCCCTTACTTGGAATCTCTAGGCTCCTATAAGTGATTGTATTTTTTTTTTCGATAGTGAGGAAGAGATGATAGAAGAGAAAGAGAAGAAGTTTCTCACAGTAGCACCATTTCAGTGTGCTTGGAGGAAAGATTTGAAATTTAGGGAAGCTGGAAGAGGTTGTGTGGCTTTTGATGCTTTTGCTCACAATGATGTCACAGTGGTGTTTAGGGAGAATGTAGGGAGTCAACACTACCATTATAAGAGGGATAATAGTCCTCATTATACTGTGATTCTTGGGAGTCATAGGAATCGTCGACTGAAAATTGAGGTTGATGGCAAAACAGTTGTTGATGAGGAAGGTGTTGCGCTTTGCTGCTCATCCATGTTTCAAAGTTATTGGATCAGTATTTATGATGGGTTGATTAGTGTCGGAAAAGGGAGATACCCTTTTCAGAATCTTGTGTTTCAGTGGTTAGATTCAAATCCAAATTGTAGCGTTCGGTATGTTGGTCTTAGCAGTTGGGATAAACATGTCGGGTATAGAAATGTCAATGTGTTGCCATTGCCAAAGAATCATATGTTGCTATGGAAGCAAGTTGACTCTGGAGAATATGAGGGGACAGATGATGGAGAAGAGGAGTTAGAAGGTGGACAGATGAGCTATGAGAGACGGGGACTTGAGAATTTTCTTGAGAGTTGGGAATTATCTGATGTATTGTTCATTGTTGGCAAGGAGGAAAGACTTGTCCCAGCTCATAAGGTTATCTTACAAGCATCTGGTAATTTTCCTTTGAGCTCGTCAAATGAAGATGTTATTCAGCTACAGGATGCAACATATCCAATTCTTCATGCACTTCTTCAATATATATACACCGGCCACACACAGGTATCGTAACTGTTCAACGAGGATGATTCTGCCTTTTGTTTTCTTGTCATGTTTTTTCTTTTAAGAATGACTCTAGCTGCCAGAATCACTTCTAGTTACTTTTGGGCTGTTTAATCTCACTCCGTTCCCTCTTTAATATAGATTTCAGAGTCGCAACTTGGTTCTCTATGGGCATTGAGCTTACAATTTGAAGTGATGCCACTGGGGAAGTTCTGTGAGGAAATTGTGGAGCGATTTAAATTGAATAAAAAGTTGTTTGACTCTGGTAAGAATGTGGAATTGTCATATCCAAGCTCCCAGCCCCATTGTTGTATGGCCTTCCCTTCTCAACTGCCTATAAATGTGCAAAGGCTTAAACAGTTGCAGTCGACTGGAGACTATAGTGACATAAACATTTACATTGAGGGTCATGGTCTTGTTGCTCAACCTCACAAAGTCATTCTAAGTTTATGGAGTGTTCCATTTTCAAAGGCGAGCCATCTTCATCTAGCTTCTAGTGTCTCCATGTTCTCTGCATAGCATGTTTTGGAAATGTTTTATGAAAGTATGTTTTCACGGTATAAGGAACTGACAACTACATAATACCTGATTAAATGAATTCAACAGATGTTTACAAATGGAATGAGTGAGAGTAGATCCTCAGAGGTTTTCTTAAGGGATGTGTCACCTGAAGCCTTCAAGGTTATGCTTGAATTCATGTATAGTGGAGAACTCAGTTTGGAAGATTCCGTGGAATTCGGAACCTTGCTCCTCCAGGCTCTTTTGTTAGCTGATCAATTTGGGGTCACTCTCCTTTACCAAGAATGCTGCAAAACACTTTTAGAGTGCCTATCGGAGGTAGTTAAGCCTTATTTTACAAATAATTTAATTAAGAGTTTTTTAGTATTATCATCTCTTTGTTTTGTTGTTATGATATGCTTCTTGTTGGCTAGAATTAAAAGAACAGAGAAGTGAGTTGCGGTTTCGGACTTCTGAAAACAAAAGAAGCGACCAAAAGATATTGACACCTTTCATGTACATATTATATGCAGGGATGGAGTTCTCCTAGTGGAAGAAGGTCATACAACAAGAGTTTTTCTATTATGCACAAGTTATAATGGACGACGAAGCAGACAATTTGGGAACTTTGTTGGCTATTGCTGTTGAAGCTAACTGTTGAACTTTGTTGCAGGACTCAGTAGGTCCAATCCTTCAAGCGGTGTCATCGATTCCATCATGTAAACTCATTGAAGAAACATGCGAGAGGAAATTTGCTATGCACTTTGATTATTGTACCACTACAAGCCTTGATTTCATCTTATTAGATGAGACAAATTTTAGCAATATCATTCAGGTGGGTTCTCATTCTTTGAATTGATAACTTTGAAATTGACAATTGACTCTAGGATTTATAGAGCTGAGTCAAAACAAGTGTACTCTGCCCACAGGAATCCAGGACTAGTGGTCCGAAAATTTAGGAGGAGCAAGTGCTTTTCATTTGGAATATCGTTTCCTTTTTTAGATTGGAAGCAAGTCCATGGTATGCTAGTGGTTTAGTGCATGGGATAAACGAGGGTCTGGACCCAACGGCCATCAATTGATAGATAGGAGAAGGAATTTTGAAGTCATGCTTTAGTTGTTTTAAGTTTAAAATGGACCAAGGATAACATGTGAAATACCTTATACTGATGAGTTTCTTCCTTGAAAGCAATTCTTCGTTTCTTCGTGAATGTTGTCAAATGCCAAATAAAATCATAGGCATTCTCTATAACAAAGGATGGTTTTGCAGCATCAAGATCTAACTGTAACATCTGAAGAAAGAGTTCTCAATGCAATCTTCATGTGGTGTATGAGAGATAAAGAATTGTGTAGATGGGAGGTTGTCGCTGAGCTACTTGCACTTTCTACTCCTGACCTCCTTTTCAGGGACAGGCTTCAATCTCTTAATAACTTGTTGCCATTTGTGCGATTTCCATTGATGCCATATGACTTGCTTAAGAAGGTCAGTAAGCTTTGGTTATGGAAAGGACAATTAGACAATCTATTGAGAATGGTACCCTGAACTCCTGTTATCATGTTGCAGCTGGGGCAAAGCAACATACGCAGGCATGTCCCTATTTTTGATGATCTTGTAAGTTGTCATCTTTCTAGAGAGAGTGATTGTTGACAGACAATATGGGTATTCATTTTCATCACTAGATTTCTTGTGTGGTAATTTCACAGGTGAGGGAGGGCATCTGTTATGCAGAATTTGGATCCCTAAGGCCAGGGAATGACCAAAAGTAAGTGTAAGATGCTATTTTCACTTTCATGTTCATGTGTCTTGATCTAGATTGTGAGAGTGGTCTAGCCTTTTAATCCTTTTATTTTATTTTTTTTCTTAGCCTGTTCAATAGTGGAGATGGATATCTGTCTAAATTATCTAATCCAAGTTATACATGGAGGGAGCTGATTATTATTCATAGGAAATCTTCACAAGAATATTAGTAGAAGTTTTTAACCACTATATCCTGTTGCGAGGAAAACGAAGGAGAATTCCCCAATTGCCCCTATCTTGGTGTCTATTGGGCAAACGCCCCTGACAAAAAATTCACCAAGGGTCACATTTCATCAATTCAAACCAATTGGGATGAATCCTAAACAATATAGTTTCCCTTTAGGATAAATTCATCACGGTTTGTTTATAATTTCATCCAAATGGGTTGAATTGACGGAATGCGATGAAAATATGGTAAATTTGATGAAGTTTTTTCCATAAGGGGCTTGTTTGCCTATTTGACACAAACACAAGGGCTGAATTGGGGGTTTTTCAAAAACAAATGAACCGTTTCTAAAAATCTAATTCCCTTCCTATTGTGTCATCTTCATGAAGGATTATTTTGTACATGCTAGGTGGAAGTATCTATCGTGTCACGTTACCATGTTATGCAATTTCAATGCTACTGTTTTAACTCTATGCTTCCATGCTGATGTGTTTTGGATGAGCCATGGCTTAAAGACATAATAGCTAACGGAGTCTTACTTTTGTAGCCCTAGGTTTCAACATAGGCGATCTAGCTTTAAGGAGCTCCAATACATATGTGATGGTGACAGCAATGGAGTACTCTACTTTGCTGGTACATCTTATGGAGAACATCAGTGGATTAATCCCGTTTTAGCAAAGGTGAACTTTGTGGTTTTCTTTATTTTTTCTATCTTGCAAGTATCTCTAGGTAGATCAGTGAACCACATTCGATACACCGCTTCTCATCCTCTTAACTGAATGTTCCAGAGAATCACGATCACTGCCAGCAGTCCCCCTTCAAGATATACCGACCCCAAGACTTTGGTGTCACGAACTTATCAGGTTAGTATGAGTGGTCTGTAAGTCTGTGACATATCTAATGTATAGTGTGTTTCATTGGTAATTGAGTTATCTTTCCTGTGTTAGGGAACGTCTTTTGCTGGGCCTTGCATGGAAGATGGACACATACGTGCATGGTGGATGGTTGACATTGGCCAAGATCATCAGGTTGTTGTCCTCCTTTACTCTTCGCAACCCTAGTAAATTTTCCTTTTAATTTTCCCTATACTCAAAAGGTTTCTTCGATTGTGTTTGTCTAAATGCAACAAAGAAAAGTATCGACAATCATAAAACAGTCATCCAATCCAACTTAGTTTTCTGACTCAAGTGCTTGGCCCCTACTCACTTCTCCCTGCTATGATTGATGCAGCTTATGTGCAACCACTACACTTTGAGACAAGATGGGTCAAGAGCCTTCATAAGATTTTGGAATTTGCAGGTAAAACATTTAGTCCTTTTGCAAGATATTCACGCTCCAAGCCTGCAAAATGGTTATCCTATCTTAAATCCAATTAACCAGATTTAATGCCAATGATTGCCTATCGTAACTGTCCCATACTGCATCCCAGGGTTCACTGGATGGGAAGACATGGACGAACTTGAGAGTGCACGAGAACGACCAAACAATGTGCAAGGCTGATCAGTTTGCATCATGGCCCATAACCGGGCCACATGCTCTACTTTCTTTTAGGTTCTTCAGGGTTGTTCTAACAGGTCCGACGACAGATGCCTCAAACCCCCACAATTTGTGCATCTGCTTCTTGGAACTCTATGGTTACTTCCACTAGCTTGATAGAATTACGCTTCGGTGTGTTTCCTTCTTATTTTGATGGGATTTATAGATGCCCTTTCGTGTCCCAACAATATGCAATCCATTACTGTAACCAAAACAAAATGTAGCCATTACAGCTCTTATGTACAGTTCCTGCGTAATGAAAATAAAAATTCAAGCGTCTGCAATCCAAATGAAAAGAAACTCGCTGCATGAATTGTACGGTTGCTGTAACTTCTGTATTCACCTTTATGCCCATACACAGGTGTAGTGAGGCCCAAGTCGTTTGGTTCCCAATTTCTGTTGCCGTATGTACAATAACGAATCAACGATTCTGAGGACCCTGCGGTCCTGCACGTTACTAGGTGTCCGTTCTAATGCTTGTAGCAGGTATGATATTGAATTCGAAGGAACTGAATAGATGCGTTACTAGGTGTCCGTTCTAATGCTTGTAGCAGGTATGATATTGAATTCGAAGGAAATGAATAGATGCTTTGTTTGATTGAATGAATATTACATATCATTTTCTTTCGAGATTGAGAGGCCACCCTTTAATTCATCGCTTAGCTTTCATCAGCGCTTCTTTTTATTATTTTTTTCAATCCTTCCACGCTGAAATGGTTATACCAAATTGGATTTTGTCTTCTATACTTATTACACTACGGCCATCCTTGCCTTCAATCAAGCCAATATATATAATGTATTTTTGGTGGCTAATCTGGATGATGTTCCTTCGTATCACTCGTATAAACTATCCAATACCGAAACTGAATGCATTCATGCAAGTAGAGATATGTCACTCATAATCCCGGATTCATTTTTCATCATTTAAAGAAAGCAGTACAAAATTCAACCTTATACACCAAATTTGATTGAAGAACAGGGATCCTAATTGCTCGAGCCATTGCCATTTGAATTGCCGATTACCTCCTGACAGGTGGTACAACGCCCCTGCCTGGGGGTGCTCCACGCCCAGCAGCTTGGGCCTGCACAGTAAAATAGAATCAGGAGTTGGTCTTTACAAGCTGCTTAGATACAGAGCTGTAGAATTGTTTTCGGGTGAATATACCAGATGGATGATTAAATTCAAGACATAAATGAAATCAAAATGCTTACTTTAGACCGCATTGCAACAGATCTTCCCCTGCCAACCCCAAGCGATGCACTCTTACCCTTCAAGCACATAAGAAATGGTAATTAGAGATCATCACGAAAATGCAAATTCAAGAAAAATCTAAAGGATTGCAAGTGGGATCATACCTTGATTCTAGCATCCAAACGCTTGAACATGGGAGCATTCTTTAGCATATCAGGTATAACCATGAATCTGTTCAAATTTCACATTATCATCAAATAATTGCAGTCAAGTTGTGAAAATCCAACATGATGACTCAATAACTATATATGAGTTTACCAAGGATAGTATTAGGTACCTGACTTTACTGCCACGAATGAAAACATGCTCAAGCTGTGAGACCTTCCCATCCTGTCAAGTGGCAGACCAGAATCAGTAACCAGATAAAAAAAACCATGATACAAATGAAAGAAAGATAAACTAATTATCCAAGCTGATAGCCACTGCATCGAACAATCTCTTTCGATTAGCATCAGTAAGTCAAAGACACAATGATTAGACATTATAAACATAATAGATATAGACAATATAAACAACTAAGTGGAAAAGATATAAAATAAGCTCTCTCTAAAATCTTTTTGGCATTCATCCACAGATGCATCCATGCATCTCAAAACTGAATGTTTTCATTTAAAACCGCTATAACACGGACTTAAATTACAAGCACAAATAATTTCTTTAAATTCTCCTGTCCCTACTTTATAAATTGAATATTTCTAATAAACCATCATTTTGGATTGGATATCTTTTCATTAGGCAAATCATTATTTCACCTCATATAACCATTACATTAATCTAAAACAACTCAAAGCATGTATCTTCCAATTTTGCGCGGCATAAATAACATAAGAAATACATTATACTAGAAATCATTCATTAACTATAGTGTGACTTTTCACAAACATTGACACAAAATTTTTAACTCCTATTCCTTAACCAACTATACATCAAAAGGAAGTGTCTTTCTCTTGAACTATCCTACTGATTTGCTGAACAAAATGGACAGCTAAACTCAAGACCATCAGCAACTATACACGAATACAAAGAATCCCGGATCATTTTTTAAAATAAAAATTCTGTAAAGAAAAAGGCTTCTTAATTTAGGGTTTTACGGCCACAACTTCCCTTTCCCCTTCTCCACAATAAAACATCACTTGTTAGCAGAATATTAAAATGTCCATGAATATTTTCCCAATCTCACGCATTAGATCCTAGGGTTTTTCAAAACAATAACCTAAAACCCTTTCAACTCATAATTTCACTCCACAATCGCAAAATATAGGGTTTCACAAACAAAAATAATCAAGAAAAGAGTGAAAAAGCAGTAGTGCCTTAGCAGTGTAAGTGATGCTCTCGAGCTGGCAGTTCCAGTTATCCTCACACTCTACCATGCCTCCTCTATAAAGCTCTCCACTCTTCAGCTCCACCGTCACTATGTGACCGGAAGCCTCGTGTAGTAGCTTCACCGGAATCCCCAAGCTTCTGCTCATCTCTCCTCTTCTTTCTCTCAATCACTGCAAAACCCTAATAAACCCAAGGACAACGATCTAATCGTTTCCCTCCCTCCATGCCTGCGTTTTATTTTGTAGTCAGTGAGGGTAGATTTGTCATCTAATTAAAAATAGGGACTTCTTAGTAATAAGGCAGATGATCAGCCTTTTGACGTGGCGTAATATTCAGGCTACATGTAAGCGTTGCAGTGTTTAAAAAGGAAAATGGCCGCAATGTGTCTACTCTACAGGTCATCGAGCTGTAGCGATTTTAATAACAAACGGCTGTACCAAAATCTCTGGCGGCTCCTGACGTGGCGTTGCAGCGATTTAAAAAAATTATTAAAAATATTTTAAAATATTTTTTATATTAAAAAATATTTTTTATTTTAAAATATATTAAAAAATATTTTTTTATTTTTAATATCAATCCATCCAAACAATTCAAAAACATAAAAAATTTATTTGAAATAAAAAATATTAAAATTTTTCAAAAACACAGTTCGTTGCACTTCCAAACACATTAAAAAATAAATTAAATGTGTGTTTGAGATTGAGATGTGATGATGTGTAATTGAGTTTTTTTATAGGACCCATAACAAAAACAAAGACATGTATTTTTAATTTAAATGAGATGTGATTTGTGATTTAAAAGGATTATATATGTAAAAAAACTCAACCTTACCTTACTATACTTCAATCTCAAACACATACTAAATAAATGTCATTCGATATGGATCACTTTTATGCATAGTTGTTAGATTGGTTTATGTTATGATTTAAATATTGTTTGTAATTCTTGAAATTTAATTCAATCTTAAAGATTAAATTAATTTATGTATTTAATTTTTTTTTAAAGGGATTGATTTGAATTATAAATAGAATTCAAATCATAAAAAATAGATAAAAGCAAATCAAATGAGAGATCCTTTTTATGTGAAATAAAAAACTTAAACGAAACAGTACAATTAATATGGGAGAATGACTTATTATTGAATTCAGGAAACTCTGGTTATTATATAGACTTACAACTTTCTAAATAAAAACAAGACTACACCTCACGTTTACTTTAATAGAAAAATGGTAATCAGCAAAGGAATGAATCAAAACAAAACAATTCACTCCTTAATCAATAATGATTATTATCAAACCTAACAAAATCACCTGCAAACTCGACATTCCCTCCCTTTAAATAATTACCAGCAAGTAGTTTACTTCTGATACTTGGCAGACACCCGACAAACATCGAAGCTTTTGAAACACATCTAGCTTTAGAGGCTTGGTCATCACATCAACAACTTGCTCTTAAGTTCCACAATAAACTAACTCTATAATTCAATTAGTTGTAAGATCACACAAGAAATGGAAACAAACATCGATATGTTTGCAACGTCTATGTAGCAAATGATTCTTGGAGTTTTGATCGTCAAACTATTATTACAAAACATAGTAGTATTTCCATGTTGTGAATGACCAAGTTTCTCTAAAATCCTTCTCATCCAAATGACTTGACTATCACAATAAACAACTGCCACAAACTCTGCCTCGGTTGTCAATAGAGTAATTGTTGGCTATATTTTAGATGACAATGAAACAACTCTCGAGCTCATAAAAAAAACATAGCCTACGTAATCACTATCAGTATAAGCCACTCAATTTTCACTCCCTCATTTATTGTAGAAAATCCCATAATCGTTTGTTCCTCTCAAACATCTTAACATCATCTTTGTTACTTGCAAATGTAGTTGAGTTGGCTGCCTTATATATCGACTAATGAGACTAACCACATGGCATTAGATCAGGTCTAATACTCGTTAAATACATCAAGCTACCTCCCATTTTTTTAAAGAAATTTGCATCCACCTTAACTCCATTTGTATCTTTGCAAAATTTAAACCTTGGAACTACCAGATTAAGCACCAAGTTGCTTTATTCCATATCAAATCTCCTCATCACCTTTATAGCATACTTCTTTTGACAAATAAAGATCCTATCATTTCTTTGCAGTACCTCAATACTAATAAAGTATCTCATCCTTCTAAGATCGGATATGTCAAATTCATCCATCATCAAATTTTTAAAATCTTTAATCATAGACTCGTTATCCCGAATAAAAATAAGATCATCAACGTAGATACTAACAATTAAGATTTTACTTTCTTTACTTACCTTGACATACAAGGTGTGTTTGCTATGGCATTTTTCAAACCTTTCATTTATAAAATAAACTTCTATTCAGCTGAACCATGCTCGTGGAGCTTACTTTAGCCCGTATAAAGTCTTCTTCAACTTATACACTTTGTTTGGACTGTTTTTCTTCTCATAACCCTTTGGTTGTTCTACGAACACATCCTCATTTAGCTCACCATGTAGAAATCCTGACTTTACATCTAATTGATACACTATCCAGCCTCTTTATGCAGTAAGAGTAATAATCATACGTAATGTATCCATCATTTTCATTGGAGCAAATACTTCGATATAATTGACTCTATATTGCTATGCATAACTTTTAGCTATTAGACATGTTTTGTGCTTTTCCAGCTCCCAATTTTTGTTAAGTTTCGTCTTATAGACTCACTTAAAAACTAATCCTTTTGGCATCAGTTGATAGATTAGTCAATACCCAAGTTTCGTTTTTCTCAATGGACTTCATCTCAGAGTCCATAATTGCTCTTCACATCTTATGTTTTACTGCTTCTTTAAAATACATGGGGTCAGTAGATGCAAAGAATACCAAATTAATCATATCATCTTCTTTAGACAAGCCTTCACCGCTCTTGTAATCATTAATCTAGAATGGTCTTCTAATCCTTTCTTCACTAGAGCTAGATGAGCTCTCTTCATTCACATTATTTGAAGAGTCAGTCCTCGCTTCTTTAATATCACTTTCTCCTTTGCTATCTTCTTCGTTGACACAATTTAAAACAATATCCTCTTCATTGTCATCACATTCAATATCAGCTATAACTAACTTCTTATAACTCTTATCCTAGTCCCAACTCTTATTTTTTTTCTACAAATCTTACATATCAACTCACCACAATCCTCTCTGACACTAAATCATAAAGATGGTAGGTTTTGGACTTTGCATTAACCCCCAACAATATGCAACTAAAGCTTTTATCTTCTAGCTTGATTCTTTTAGCAAACGAAATAATGTTATTTTAAATGAAAATCTTAAAAAAAAATAATATATTTTTTTTTAATATGAGAACTAAAAAATTATCTTTAAAGTTGCTTAGATAATGTCTCAGGTGCCATATATGAACGCGGTGCAAACCGCATTCAATGAAAATTTAATTTTTTTCTATTTTAATTTAATTTTTTTTATGTTTTCATATTGTTTTGATATGTTGATGTAAAAAAAAAATTTAAAAAATAAAAAAAAATTATTTTAATATATTTTTAGATTAAAAATATTTTGAAAAATAACCGTGATCACACTTTCTAAACACCCTCTCATTAGAATTTGATCATGAAAGTGTTTGACTTTCTAGTTTAACTATATATTTTTTTAAATTTAATTTTTTCTATCATTTTAATATAAAAATAAAAAAAATATTATTTCAATATATCTTAAAATAAAAATATTTTAAAAAACAATACCCCACCCACTTTTAAACTTATCCCTGTTATGAATTGATTTGTGGAGTTATTCGATTTTAATCAATCCAGCGTCTAAAATGGTTAAAAAAACCAGGCACAAACAAGATTTTGAATTGATAGGTGACCGACATGATGTGATAACTGTACTTTATAAATTATGATATAATCGACTGCCGTCCGATCGAACTTCTTTTGTGGCAACTCCTGATTCGTGATATTTTTCACGGCGAGTGAGCTTTCACGTGGGAGTATATGCTTTGCTCTCTGCTGTTCGTTTCTTTGTTAAAAAGCAAATTCAAAATCCAAATCATGGGATAAGTGGGTACACCATAATTTATAATCAGCGTGGGTCCACCTAATCAACGGTTGGATATCTTCCTAATCTGGGACACCATGCATACGTGTCGGTGGAGATGCTATGATTACAATCGTTTTTTTTCTCACTGAATTTAAAGCTCCTTTCTCTTTGTTTCCTTTGCTTGGAGGGAGAAAGAAGAAATGAAGCAGAGAAACTGAGTTTGGAGCAAAAGATGTTAGGTTCTTCTTCAGGTCTATTGCCAGCACCTCCTTTGTTGCCTTCTGTGGCTAAGAATTCCAAATGGGTATGCGTTTCTTTTTGTATGCTGAGATTTTTTTAGCATTTTTTACTTGTTTTTGTACGTGCGAGTGACTGGACTGCTGCTTGTTGGAATCTTTTATGGTGTCTTGATTGGTTTTTTTCTGGGTTTTTTGGAAATTGAACAGTATTTGATTTGAAAAATCATCCCTTTTTGTTATGTTTTCAAGCTGTGTAAAGATGGTGTTTTTTCTAGTGATTTATGCATAGTAATATATTTCCTGTTTCTTTGACAGGCTATAAGGTATAAAAGATGCACTGCAAAAGAGAAGCCAGTTAGACTGCCTTCTGGGGGGTCTAAGAAATTGCTTTGTCACAGCAGATTTTGTTTTCCATTAAGAATCTCAAATAATGATAGGGTATGTTTGGAAATTTGAGCATGGACATTGAATTGAATGCCTGTAAGCTTCTAATGTTTTCGTATGAGCTGGTTTCTGATAGCAACAATTCTATATAATTTTTGAAAATGTTCAGAAATGAAACAATTTTTTTGGAGAATTGGTGGCTCTTTCTCTTAATGAAGAGTAGATAATATGGTACAAAAATCTTTCTTAGGCTGTAAAACA
>Ga0307511_10001857_pt1 | contig 22198 bp, 20 predicted proteins | sample 13_EM_MG_FD_200266 | JGI IMG/M metagenome (GOLD analysis project Ga0307511, IMG submission 200266) | Populus trichocarpa ectomycorrhiza microbial communities from riparian zone in the Pacific Northwest, United States - 13_EM | ecosystem: Host-associated > Plants > Roots > Unclassified | place... | reverse complement strand
GAGTGAGCCCTCCGGGACTTGTGATCGAAGGGTTTGTGTTAGTCTGGTCTGTGTGCTCATTGCGAAGGTTTCCGAAACCCAATTTACAATGCATAATGCGATGCGTATGCTTGCAACTTATGATGATTACTAAGTCGCAGCATATATTATGTATGTACATGTTTACTAACATTTCCAACCTCTGTGGTTTCAAGTAAAGTACAAATGAACCGAGATCTATTTCCAGAACTGCCGCATCAATGTCATAACCCCAAAGCTGAACCGTCGCCTGGATTCACCCCAAACTTCGTCGTCATCACCCAAATCTATCTAACTGGGACGTGCACCCCAAATCATCTTGCATATGCGGCAGCGATAAATGAGTCATATTAACCCGAGCCCCAGACAAAGTAAAGAGGCTCTTGTGCATTAGTACGACAGCATCTCCGCTTCTAGTAAGATATTCTGTAAACCCTGTAAGCGCACGGCGGCTGCGGCCAGTTGGGCTGGGCTTGGGATCCACTGAGGGATAAAGTTGCTGCCCCGAAAAATTTTTGTTGCGGAGTCCTCATGAACATATTGAATGGGAGTTGGTGCGGAGCTCTCTCGACAGTAGCCATGTTCTACCTGATTTACTATGGTCACTAGTATGAACGGAGGTAGGCTTGGCATCATAAACTGTCGAGTTTGATTTTTTTCTGACTTAAGCTCTCTAAAAGAGTTGTGTGGATGAAATAGAAGTACTATAGTAAAGATATAAGTGCAAGAAATTTAATCAAATAGCACAAATTCATAACGCTCAATAGACTTAGACCAAAAACGTAAAAGATTCATCAAATAAGAAGGTTTCACAGGGTATTCCACCGCAGGCGCTCAAGCTCAGGAGGGAAGAGTCCCTGCATGAAGGACAAAAACCAGTGAAGAGTAAAAACACAAGTACACTAGCAACAATGCCTGAGAGACCCAAAAAAACCCCAAGTTCCCCAGCTACCAGAACAAGACAACTTTTCCTACCCCGAATTACGAGTCGTTTCGGTTCATCAAAAGAAGCAAGCACAAAAAAAAACGACGGGGAAAAATATAAACAGACTACGCAGACGCAGACAGATAATCAGGTATGGTAACAAGAAACAGAAGCAAGACCTAGTAAAAGAAGTAGAAGTGCAAAAGTGCGAGATTTCAAGAGACTTTTGTTCATGGCCGGCCTTTCACCATGCACAGGCGCTTCCAGTGCTCCACCTGAGCCTTCAGATCTTCTATCTGAGCCTCCATCTCCTCCATCCTCTTAACCTTCTTCTCTCGCGATTTCCGAGCAGCGAGCGTATTCCGCGCTCGCTTAATCGCAACGTGATCAGACGGGTCCTCCACCACAATCGGCGGTAGCGGGGCCGATCGCTTACGGACACCAGCACCAGTCACAGACCCTTTACGGGCTGTGTGACTGGTACCCGAACCCAAAGACCTGGCGTGGGGAGAAGCCGAGGGTGAAACTGAGCTGTCCAGATTCGAATGGTCATCTGAGCCGCCCCCAATTATGGCCTCAATTTCCGCATCCATATTTGGCTCGAAAGGTGATGGTTCAAATGGTGCTTCAGGGAAAAGTGATGGCCAGTGATCCGCCCCATTTACAGCTGAATCATCAGCCTGAAATAGAGGAGAGACCTCATAGCTGCTATCATCATCCAAAAAGGGTGACATAAGGGAGCTCATTGGAGTAGATGTAGGGTATGCAAATACATCCTGTGGAGACACCGTGCTGGGATCGATGCTAGGGTCGTGGATATGGGTGAAGTTTGGAGATGAGAATTCCGAGCCATCCCCACCTCCAGTCACCTGTAGCCAATCGCTGAGCTCTTTCTCGTCCTTCATATTTTCTGAAGAGAAGTTTAGTAAGCTTCCTCGAAAACTGACGAGAGCGGAAGGTGCCCTACCAGGAAAAGGACTCAAGTGCTGTAGATTTGCTGGGAGTGGTCTTCCTAAGGCTTTGGCTTTGTGATAGTGCAATGCTCTAAGGTAATAGGCCTGTTGGCTTGTGAGGCTATAGGAGCGGCTTTGGAATGGCTGCTGCTGTTGCTGTTGTTGCTGCTGCTGCTGCTGCTGTTGTTGTTGCTGTTGTTGTGGCGGGGCTGATTGGGGAATATGCCTATGCGTAAACTGAGACGACGTTGTACTATGTCCGAGACCTTGTATAATAGCTTCAACTTGTGAATTCGCTGGAAGCGATTGTCCTAGCTGATTAGGGAGCGAACGAGTATGTTGTGCCACGGGTCGAGTTGGCGGCGGCGGGAAGAGCGGTGCGTCCTCGAAGCTGATTTGAGGTTGGTTCGAGTGTTCGTATGGTAGTAGAGGCTGTTGTGGAGTCGGTGGCAGTGGTGGTAAATCGTCTATTGGCAGATGCCTGACAGGGAGTGGTTGGGGAGGCCATGGTGGTGGATCAAAACGCGAAGCGCTTGAGGAATGAATTGTGCCGGTATTTTGGGGGTCAAGGTTAGAATGGTTTGTTGGGCCAGAATGATCTGGTTGGGTGACGAAGTTGTGTTGAGGAAAACTACGGGGTAGATTTTCTTCAGACGGGTGCTCGTTCGCAAAATGCGAAGAAAAGTTTACAAGGCCATCTTGGGCAGACACTGGATAATAAGAGGATGAGGTGTTAGTTGTTTTTTGCGGTGATGGGATGAAGAGACAAAAAGCGACGAGAGGTGGGGTGAGTCACATACTTATAGCTGAAGGTCTCGCAGCGAGCCCTGGTGTGTGTCGGGTGCGATTTGTGTGGGCAGCAACAGCCAAGGCTAGCGTGTGAGGAGACTGAAGCGTTTGACTTTTCGGTGCCCGCAACGAAAAAAAAAACGGAAAATAAAATGAGGCCCACGGCGGAACACCACCAGACAGGGGGAAGCACACGCCAAATGTGAGACCTTGGGGTGGGCGAGTGTGGGATAAGCGTGCGAGGCTTGGGGTGAAGGGTGGGTGTGCGACTCTGAAGTGAGAGCCTGCGTCCCAGTCCCCAGCTGCTCAAACGATCTCTGGATCTCTGGATCTGTTTCCTTGGTTCCCGGTCTCTTCTGGCGAAGCAGACACAGGACACAAGCTGGCAGTGCTGGGTGGGCACGGAGGTGAACTGTTATTCCTCTCACCCAAGTTTCACCTAAGGGCAAAACGGGATAATAAGCTGATCCTACTGCAGCCGCGTTAGCACTCGGGGCAACAAGCTTTGCAAGGAGATAATCGAAAGGTATGCGATCCGAATCTGAATATGTAGGCCGCTATTCCCGAATATCCACGGCTCGACGTCCTTTTACATACCGTACTTCACCCCTCACCAACTGAATTATGGTGGCCCCAAATGGCCGGGGTAGCTAGGCAGCGGTTTGTAGCAACAACCGGCGGAGACGACTAAGCGACAGCGATCTCTGGAACCCAGAGAATATAGGGACGACAGGGAGGAGTAGATGGCAAATGGCAGAAGGAAGTCGATGAAAAAAGGGCCCGAGAGGGCAGACCGACTTACTTGAATGATACGGCTCAGTGGCTATCGCTCCTCGTCACCTGTTTTTCTCGCTCTTCTTTCGCGCTCTGAACTCGTGGCTTAGCCCGCGTAAAGGTGAAGGATCTTCTGGATAGCAATGCGAAGGAAAGCAAACTCTCTGAAATGTGGATTATTAGGAAAGGAGACACGGTACTTCAAGGGACAGATTGCTTGCTGACTGCGGCCTAAAAGTGTTTTATTGCTGTGGGCGATGCCCTCCCCCAGGCCAGTCTGCTGCACTTGAAAAAGCAATATTGTCAGGCTCTCCCACACCCCGAGCTCTCCCCCCTGTCTCGCATTTCGCAGTAGCGTCCTGTTATCTTATTTGAAGGCCATTATTGTCTATTGCGACTGGTATGGGACTGCATTGCGACGTTTGCGTTTCCTGGGGCAGGGCTGCCGAGAGCGTGCATAAGAGCTTTTAGCCCCACTCATCATGTTTAGAGGTCATTATGATTCGAATTCACTACTATCACCATCACCACCACCATCCCTTAAGCTTGTCTCAGTATAGCAAACATTCAATGCAACTTAGGTTTGAGAGTTACCATCTATGTTGTTCCAGCATGTTAGAGATCTAGATGCATTTCGTTCTGCCAACATCTGTGATCAGTAGGCTTTCAGAGCTATGGGCTCGTGGGTCATAAACATTACGAGGATATATCTTATGTAGTGCATGAAATCTAAACAGCTGCATAGCCATATCGCACATTACTAGTACTCTACATGTACATACAGTACCTACCATAACGGTGGAACGACAGGGGATCTTGTGGTACTGGATTTGCATACTACTCTGCAACATTGGTTTCATTACCTGCCTTGGCACTGTAAGTATCTTGATGCTAGCCTGGTTGGCCCACAACTATTGCAAGCGGTTAACATATACCGGTAGCTCTGTATAGGCCAGACTAGTTACAGCATCGTTCAAGAAGTTGCATCAAGAGTGCTTCGAGGTTACATATTCACAGGGATTCTGGGCATCATGATTATAATAGCACACTGATTCATGATAACTACATGCACGCGGCGCTGAGGCACCGTCGGGAAATCTCAGCAAGGGCGCACCTGTCAAGATATATCGGTGCCATCTCTCCAGTGCCTCACCACAAGAGCTAGAGGTGCAACGTAATATTCAAGATATATGCCAAAGGACTTCTATCTACAACACGAGTCCCATAGTCCCACTAGTTATCTCGACCAATGAACGGAGTATTGTTTATATTAACTATAGGGCCCAAGGAAACTTCCCACTCCCCAGGACGTCAGTCCTCCAATATGGCTTGGAGATAGCTGTTGAGGCCCTGGTCGTGCCATGCAAGACGATTCGTACGCTACCATGGCCATCATGCAAACGGATATCACCAAAGACGCTAAAATTAATTATATAGGCCTTTACATCTCGGACAACCTGAAGGGATGGGATATGGTTGGACGGAATTTTTTCTTGCAAAGTTGGGACTGAACTTATTTCCTAGTTACAAAGCGGGCGCCGAATGGTTTTTGTGACACAGCTCTGTGTTATCCAAGACTTTGTGTAACCACAAAATATCAGGCCTTGTGTTCCCAACTTCATGCATATGATCATATCACCAGCCACACTCCTGCTCACACTCAATGCCCCGAATAATTTATTCCAGCAATACAAGTTCATTACTTACGCAAGCCCCCAGATACCTACCAGTACTATCTATGTATGCATCAAAAGGTGCTGTATGACAAACTACTGCATGCACCCCGGGGCCCAGGTACACAGCCCCGGTCTTAGTAGTCTGTGCCGTGATTTGGGGATCTGAGCCACTCAAGGCATCCCCTCACTCTGAGACAAGGCTACTCGTGACAGGGTCCATATTACAGCTGAGAGTGCGACTGAATTACTTTACTTATGCATGAAGGTGGATATGTAGTTTCAAAACAAGCTTCGAGGATGAGTATCAACATACAATAAGTATCCTGTAGCTGGTTGGATTAACACGGCGTTTTTAGCTTGGAGCATGCATGTTATAGCATCCTACGCTCTGATAACTTCAGCTCAGGGGCGCCACTGGCGCTTGGTGTCGGTGGCAAAAATGCAGGTATCCTTATGCGCTGCTAGCACATGGTTACCCTGAACTTTGGAATGGCGATGCTTTCCCTGGGTCCTATGGGGGTAGACTCGTATCTAGGAGGTATCTATAGTCTCGTGGCATCATGATTGTCAATGTTTCCAGGACTCTGGCCCATTTGAATGTGGGGTCTGAGTTATGCTGCAGTCACAATAACACCTATGTGCCTCAACAGTCGCGTGCTACCTTCACGGGACTGATAGTATCCAGGCATTCAGCAGTTCTGATAAATGGGTTCGAGACTATGATAAGTTAGCACAAATCAAATTATGAACCAAACCGTCCCGAAGGTCGATAACTTGTGGTTTGAATTTGACCATGGAAAACAAAACCTGGTAAAATGTGGCCTTCCCCAGCCAGAGCTATGATACGGTTTCATTGGTTAGGATAGCCTCCCATTAATAGTAAACGTACTTCGTTACCGAATCTGGCATGTACATGTGACTTACTCCCCCCTGCATCTTTTCTAGGAGAGGGAGTAGTTAAATCCGAGCTTGAATGCAACGGGGAACTAACTGTCCCCTGAAGAAATATTGTGACCCATAAGTGCAGGATTGATCTATATATGGGCATAGTGCCCTCCCCGCTCCCAGAGCCATGGCAATATAACGAGTCTCGGGGTTGTGACGGGTCGGGTAGTATAATCCACGGAGGCCTGCATTTTTGGTAGTCTGGTTGACAGCATTCAACAAAGACTATATTCTTGGATGGGCTTGGTGTTACTTCCATAAATAGCTTGAATCCTAGTCCAAAAGAAAAGTTTTAAAAAATGAGCCTTTTTTGACTGTGGCACTCGTATACTGGCAAGCGAGAATTCTTGCGATACTCTTAATGATTAGAGCACAGAAAGAAACGTTTGGGGGTGCAACTTAATACATGCCTACGAATTACCGGGGAAAATGAACACATGATCAGTGCTAAATGTATGTGGGATGGGTAGTCGTTGGTGGGGGAACTGTATTACATTTTGTTTATATTTTGTTAGCTTTGACAGGGGCACTATGGGGAAAGTAAATGAAATAGGATAGCAGGGGTGAGCAACTATTGCAGACTGAGCATGTGGTAAGTATAGAAAACAAAGACAAGACAAAGGGGGGCGAGGCAACGGCAGGAACGCAAGGGAAGGAGGGCTCAAGTGGGTACTTGTGACGAATCGCAGGGCAATATCAAAAACGCAGTCTCCATACACACTGATATAGTAAAATGGGGAATGCTAAACTTCGAATGACTAGAACAGAATGATGCCTTCACAAGTGCGGGCAAGCTGACTGAAAACACACACACACACACAATAAGCTAGAGAGGCAAAGCAGGTAGAATACGCGCGTCTTATGATATACGAACAAGCCCCCAATGAAGTCAGAACCAACGTCAAAACACCAAACTTTGCAATGTGAAGAAGGGCTGGGATATTAAGAAAACGACAAGGGGCCAAATGTGATGAAATAATAAAAAAAAGTTACGAAGGATCCTCCTCTTTTTTTTACGGCTTTGGAGGTAGGTCGGCTACTATTTGAGCCCAATAACACTCTGTTGGATTAATATGAGGTTAGCAGCTGATCATGGGTACACGTGACAGGTGACGACTAGGATCGTACCATTTCCAAAGTCCACACACGTCTGATCCAGACTTTCAGCTTGCCCTCAACGCCCTCAACGCCTTCAAGTTGGATACCTTCCCACCAGCATCGTCTCTGTATGATCACATCATCAGATTAGCAAAACATACGCCTCTCAAAGACCCTTGTATGCCAAGATTTCGTGATATAGGCGTAAGATAGGACGTAAGCCCACGGGTAGAAGCGAGATACATACCGCTGGTTTCCTCCAGAAAAGGATCAGCTTCTGGGCCATATTAGAGGCTGGGCTGACTTCGCCATCCGCTGTCTTAAGATTCCTCAAGCGAGCCAATGCAAGACTGCATACGACTGCCTTATTTGGCTCAGAAGCTCGGTGACCCCAGACATCATCCACGTTGAAGCCGCTGCACAAGTAAAACGTCAGCCTATATCCTCATGACAGATACCCCGCTATGTAACTGCGTATAGATCCATTCGTAGTTCATCAGCCGGGGGGAGTAGCACCCACCCAGCTGTCAGCATCTCAATCAAATGCTGTTCCGTGGTTCCGGCCTCTTCCGAGGTCTTAAGCCCCGAGAAGATACCGTTCTGCCTAAGTAATTTCCTACCACAAGCCCTCTTGACCTCCATGTAGTCTGTCGCTGATATATCTGCATATGGGGGGATAACATAGAAATCAAGATCCTCTCTAAGAACGATAATTGCGGCCCTATCCTTCTCCTGCAAGACATTGATTGGGTTTTGTGACATTGCAGCATTCATTTCCATATCTTGGAGATCGGTAGAGTCACGGGACGTCTGTGGAATTGTTGAGCCAATGACACGGAAAAAGTCGAGCATGTACTGAAGGCATGCTGGGTCAAACTGTTGAGGGTTAGGATATCACCAATGACAAGTGAAAAGGATCTGTCGGATGAGGGTGTGCACTTACATCTACAGAGTAGATATCTTCATGGAAAGACCCAGCGCCACCATCCGGGAAGAGACCATTGGGGAACAATGATAGCAGCACGAATTCAGGTAGGGTCAACAACTCTTCCCTAGATAAGTTGAATTGGGTTCCTCTGGGGTAAAGATTAGTATCAATCCACTCTATATATATTGCACAAATGCACGTACCTCAAATCGAGAATAAGGTTCTCATCTCCCCCGGTTGCATCTATCCAGGTTTACGCGGTTAGCTCTCCTGTGGCACGTCACGTCGGTATTGCGTTCCGTACCTCCTAAACTAGTCAACTGCGGCCCCCCCTGTTGCACCTGCGTGATTATCGACCCAGCGGCTGCCATTGTAAAGGTGAATGTGGGTAATGGGCAGATAGTCTCTGTATAAGGTGGTGGCGGTTCGGAATCTGCCTGTTGCTGTTGCTGCTGCGCTTCAGATGCTTTATTTTTTTCCTTTTCACTATATGTAGGGGGTGCGGCTGTAGATGACGATGCTGCCGCCGATGACGGACCGGGCGCGGATAGGGGTGCAGAAGAGGAAGACGGGAATGCGGAGGAAGAAGGTAGTGAGGACGTCGACGACGAGGCGACGGCGAAGGAAGGGGGGAGGTCTTCCTCGGGCGGATCAGGCGTCGGAAATGATGTACTGGTTGTGCCTTTGTGCTCCTTCTCGGCGGTACCTGTAGATTTGTGCAAATTGGCCTTCCAATCAGACGACGATTGGAATGGCGGTGGACCTAGCGGTAGTGGGGATTGTGACGAGGACACTTCCACAGGGGTTATCTTTTTTCCTGCTGCCTCCAACACTGAGACAGAGTCGAGAGTGGTAGCAGAAGGTCCGATTGGTAGCTGTTGCGTGTGGGGAAGTATTTTCGAAATTCTTGTAGTCGCCTGCTCAGGAGGCGATGAACTTGACTGTGGTATTGGTAGGGACGCTGCTGATGCTTGGGCTAATTGATGAGCTGGGGTGCACAAGGTTGGTGGTGTTGTAGCGTGCTGAGTGTTGGTGTTGTTGTTGCTTGAACAACACTGGCGGTTCCAAACGTGGGCGTCCAAGGTGACTGGGCGATTAAGATTAAACCTATTAAACCTAACAAGATGAAGTGTGCGCTCTGGATATTTCAAGTAGGCCTAGCGGTGTAAGGGTTTCTGGCGAAATTACGTGAAAATGGAGAAATAAATCCGTAGACGAGGCCTCGTGGGATTTAAGGCACAGTTTGGAAGCAAAGGTATCGTGGCGATAGTGCTGGCTCCGGCTCTTGTCTAATTGACTTTCATCGGCCTCCAAGGCACACTCGGTAGCCCACAGGTAATCTTGCAATTGGAGATAAAGTACTAGGTACCGTATTTCTTGAAGTAGGATGATAGTTTGACCGTATAGAAGCCAAGTCGTAGTTATAGAACCGACAGGATGTACATGTGTACTGCAAGTTGTGGAAATGAAGATGTTCAGTAAGCAACAGGAGAGGAGCGGCTACTGGTACCTCCAAGAGCTGGCGAAGAGTTGGCAGAACGAGGAGCTGGGATGAAGCGATCTGCGTGGTTTGCTTGTCGTTATGTCCAGTTGGCTATTAATTTCTATTAATTGAACTCCACTGATACGACTACGTAAATGGGGTGGGGAAGTGCAATGTTTATGAGGGCTTAGGCTTACATTTAGACTGGTGGTTTTTTCGTTCTGATTCCTGGCAGTCAAAGTTGCAAACACATTTTCCCCACATCGCCGTGGATATGGCTCATGAGATGATTACTGTTTTTCCGTTGGATGGATTGCATGAACATACTCGCTCAATCGAACGAACTTGACGCTTAGCACCAGTTGGGCCTCAAGCATATCTGGATCGTTCCCCAGTCCCTGCCCACTGACAGAGTGTCCAGAGCAAAAGAAGGGCAAAGAGCCATCTAAAGAGCAGGGATTCATCATATACCTACCCCACCATGCCCGCTGCCATCACCATCCTCCCCCTCGGCACAGCTTCCGCCGTCCCCTCCACAACCAGAAACCACTCCTCCCTCGCCCTCCTCCTCCCCTCCTCCAACACCCTACTCTTCGACGTAGGCGAAGGCACACAACTCCAACTCCAAAAAACCAAACACCTCTCTCCGTCCAAAATCTCCAAAATCTTCATCACCCATCTCCATGGGGACCACCTCTTCGGGTTATGTCCTCTCCTCTCCACCCTCTGCAACGGTCACGGCGGTATAGCCGAAGGGGAGGAAGACCCCCGCCTAGCAAACAGCAGGGAGGAAAATCGACCAGAAAAGGCAGCTATTGAGATTTTTGGACCGAAGGGATTGAGGGAGTATGTTAGGCATACACTTCGGTTGACGTATACCCATCTTGGGGGTTGGATATCTGTGCATGAACTGCTACTTGCACATGAGGAGGAGACGCCCAACACTACAGACTTGTGTTTTGTTAAGGAAATCCCAGGAAACAACTTCCGTCAAGATAAACGCGGGCTGTGGAAGGACATATTCAAAAACGAGGAATTTAGCATCTCAGCAGGCGAAATCAAACATAGTATACCCTCCATAGGATACGTCGTAACCGAGGAGCCCTTGCCAGGGAAGATTCCCAAGGAGTACCCTAGAATAATAGCTTCGTATAAGGAATACTTCCGCGCAAGAGGCATAGTGAACCCCATGTCTCTCCTTTCAGCTTTACAGTCAGGACAGACAATAAGTGAGAATCGAGCAGCAGGAATCTTTCCCCCTACGGTTCTCTCCGAACGAGGTATCCACCTGCCAGATAACAGCATCCTCCCCAGGCCCCCACCACGGCTAGGAAGGAAGACAACTATCCTAGGAGACACATACGATCCTAGTCCTATTGCTCCTTTGGCACAAAATAGTACAGTCCTGATTCACGAAGCTACAAATGCCTATTTGCCTAGTGTTGACCCGAACACTAAGTCGACGGAGACATACGACTTAGTGAAGGAAAAGACAATGTCTCGGGGCCATTCTACGCCTGAAATGGCCGGCCTGTTCGCGAGAGATATTCATTTGGGGGTTACGGAGGATGGGCATGAGGTTGAGGGGACGTTGATATTGAATCATTTCTCGTCGAGATATAAGGATGATGAAGCGGATGGACCGGAGGGGGAGGCGAAGAAGATTATGAATGCCATTCGATACTGCGCAGAAAATGCGTGGTGTAACGAGGTGAAGGGCAGTGGACTGGAGAGATTTGATATGGGTAAAGAGGCTTCTACATGTAACAACACCAAGAAGAGAGTCATATGTGCAAGGGATGGGGTCAAGATTGAAATCAAAGTTCATGAATAAATATTCCATATTTACACTTTCTGACGAGTCATGCTAAAACTGTGCCATTTGGAGAAGTATCCCCCCACTCCTAAAAACAAAGTGTTGTTATATTACCAAAGAGAAAGCTATCGCACCCAGAACACCATTCATATACTTGGATAGAACTCGATACCACAAAAAAGTAAATCAAACACTTAAAACTTCAAAAGGAGAGAAAACATAGTTCATGTGTATCGAGACCTTGCCTTGTAGGTAGTAACTCGTAACTCATGAGAATATGGCAGTCAACAACAGGGAGAAAAAATGAAATGGGGAGATCATGCGCACACACGCATGTGCCAGTGATCAACCAAAATTTGTACAAGAAAAGGGAGGTGAAAGGGAAAAATAAGCTACGAGAAGATGGTAACTGCTGTAGTAAATGACCTTATCTGGAGGATGTACCTGCAGTTGTATCCGACGTTGGAGTCGTCGGTTCAATGACTTGGCTCCTGATGGTGAGGATCTAAAGGCGTGTTAGCTTTTCAAGTCCCAAAAAGGGAAACTAGGGCCGTGCAAACTCAGGGTAACTCTTTCACAAGGTAAGACTAACCCATTCATGTTGCAACAATTCGGCAGCCGATGGTCTTAATTTAGGGTCTCGGGTAAAACACTTTTCCAAGAAGTCTATACCCTGGGGGCTCAATTGGTCAGATGTTGGCAGTTGCGGGCTATGCCCTGAGGCAATGTTCCACATGATCGCCCACTCATTGTCCAGATTTGCCCATGGACGACGACCGGTAGCCATCTCGAGGACAACACAGCCAAGAGACCAGATATCGATGGACCCACGGCGGCCTACCGAACTCCCGGTGATGACCTCGGGAGACATGTACATGGGTGTTCCGGTCATAGAGTTCCCGTTGACCTTTGAGGGGGCAGCGGTGGCAACCTTGGTCTTGCCTTGTTTAGCTATGACTTTGGCAGCACCAAAATCGACGTATTTGATAATACCATTATGGTCAAGGAGAATATCTGCAATGGTAGGAGTTAGCTACCGGTCACCATCATACTGATGCGATAGTGAAGGAATTTACTCACTTTCCGGCTTGATGTCACGATGTACAATTCCCGCCTCGTGCAAATACCCAAGACCCTCAAGCATTTGAAGTGTATAAATCATGATGACCGTCTCGTCTTCAACTCTACCATGCTCGAGTAGGCCAGCAAGCGATCCTCCTGAGCAATATTCCATAAAGAGATATACTCTGTCCCTGTGGACTTCGATTCCGAAGTACTGAACGATATTCGGGTGGTCCATCTGTTCCAGAACAGTCATCTCCTCGCGAATCGCCGACGCAATCTGCGGAATGTACTGAGGATCCTGAAGTCTGATCTCCTTAACCGCCATTATCATTCCGGAGTCCAGGTTCATCGCAGCATACACAGACCCGAAGGAACCACCCCCAAGGAACTGGCCCTGCTGCCAACGAAGGGCAACACTCGAAAATGAGGACGAAAGGGTTGTGAGTGAACGATCAGTCTGATCACTGTCATCCAAAACCCGCCCGATACCTTGACGATTAAACTCTTTATTTCTTCGAGCCTCATCAATCTCACGCAACTGACGCGCCCACTCCTCTTGAACGTATTTCAAAGACTCCTCGTCATCCATCATCTTACTGACATCCATTTTCTTCAGCTGACCCGCCATTGCCTCCATCCGCTGCCTCTCTGCCTGGGCAGCGATCGTTGAGCGAGCTCCTAAAATATCAAAGTGCCCAATCAGTAGGGACATGCATCCAGCAACCTTTGACTGTAGGAGTTTATAATCCTCGTGATGAATGGATAGTATATTTTGTCCTCGGGTCATTCCCATAGCAAATTCAAGTGCCACAACCGCCCACTTGAATGTTTTTCTATCTGATGCTACACAGTCGTCACATATGAAGCTAACCCAGTCTACTGCAAGGCGTATCAGCTTGAGGTTATTCATGGCCCGCCGGCTGTTGTCCATGAAAAGAACAGACCGCTGGCCGAATTCTGTAGCAAATGCAAAGCAGGACTGAATGAGTTCCTGACAATCGAGGCCATCAGTCTGCCGGCGAATAGTATCCACACTATCCATGATTGTGTTGGACAGGCGGTACGTCGTCCGCTTTATCCTGAATAACTCCCAATTTACTCGTGGAAGGTTAGCACGTTGTTCGATGATGATGTCCAAGCCATGGTTGGTGGAGAGGTGAAATAGGTCCCTAGCAGTTGCGAGTCGATCTTGTGAGCCATCAGCAACAAGTCTGACCCTTCCAGGCTTGATGTCAATAATTGGCTCTCGCATGTCAACAGGAACTACACGGCCGTCCCAAACCAATTGGCTTTGTGGGCATATGATCAGAACGTAAGGACATGACGGGTCATCTCTGGTGCTGTCATCATGATAGCACGTGCGCATGATCTGATTAATTTTCTGTGGTCGGTCAAGCAGTGACGGGTCGGCAACTAGATAGACACCTTCATGCTCGACGGTGGCTGTATATACCAAAAAATGCCCTGAAGTGATGAGGGATGCCACCAAATCTCTGAGCCTATCATCGTCGACATTGAATTCGGTAGAATTTTCAAATCGTTGACTCAGTAGCCTAATGAAATTGTATAAGAAGCCTGCAGAACACACATTTGGGGTGAAGTACCTTGTGAAACGGAACAACTTCCGTTGACGTATTCGTACTGAGTCCATGATTTGCTTATACCGTTTACTCATCTCCACTCCGTTCTCCCCAGGGTGTACCCGCTCCAGCTCTCTTTCGAACTGCGATGCCAACCGCAGAAGGAGCTTCGCCGTTAGAGAGCTACCTGTTGTAAGTATCCTTCGCATGAGAATAGGTATAGATATCGCCTACCTGAATTCCTCGGCAACTTGGACGTCACCCCCATCAATGTATCTTCCAATCGAGTTTGAAAAAAGCCATTCATCCCCAAGAATCTCGGCCTCCTTGAAAGTATTTTTGTTTCCACTGAGCTTCCAGTTTAGTAACCTGAAGTAGAATTTGAGCCCATCCAACACCACATGCTCGAAGTTCTCATCCATGCATGCTGGAAGGTCCCAACCACGTTCTGGCCTAGATATGCTGGTATATTCCTGCTTGATTTGTACTGCCTGTCGTAATATGGCCTGGAACTGCTTGATTAATTGGTCTACAATAACAGCTGCTGGGTCACTACGAATTTTCTTTGCATATTTAAGGCGAATCCGTATGATCTCTTCGATGAGGCGTGTGGGGAAATTAATCAAGAGCAGCATCTCTTGAATATATGGTGGGAGTTGGCGTTTCTCAAAGGCATCATGATTCTCAATGAGAGTCTTCTTCGCTTTGCCTACAACCGCACCTATGCCTTTGAGCATATTGCGGTCCCCGACTAATGACTTCAGACCATCCTCTTTCAATATCCGATCCAGGAACGACGAGTCGTCAGACAAGTTAGTCTGAGATTGCTCAACTTTTGCAGGCTTCCCAAAATCAAGTTCATGATTCCCAACCCATGACTGCAGGACGGCCAGCTCGGTGCTAATCATCTCTGTCACATTGTGCCATGAAACAATAGCATCCCAGCTCTGTGTGAACGCATCAGAGATAACTTTAGGCTTAGCACCAGCCATCGCTCCCCGGTGTGGGAACAAAGCCTCACACTTCTCCCACCTGTGAATCAACTCCCGTACTTGTAGGCGTGGGATTTTCTCAGTGATTTCGCGCCCAGCGATCCTGAAATTGATGATCTCATCAATGACTGCGTCCACCATAGCCTGACCATCTTCCATGACCCGACGCTGCGCAGCAATAGATCTGCCACAAACTTTTGACCTTATTCCAACCCAAATTTCTGTCTGCAATGCTTGGGCCTCTGTTTCCGCTGAGGATCCAATCATACGCTTCTTCTCCTGCTTGACCACATCCCCCTTTAACACATTTGACAGCATTGAGTGCCATTCCAGCCTCTCCCTATTTTCTGGTATCTTCATTTCCTCCGCTGAAGGATCCATATCATCTTGTCCATACAGAAGGAATGTGTCTGTCTCATATAGATCGCTGTCGGCATGTAGTTCAGAAGGTGACTCATCCTCGTTGTCCGACTCCTCATAACCTAGATAGTTATCCCGACCAAAGTAAGAGTCGTTGCTATTGTCTTGTCGTATCCTTTGTACATAAGCCTTCTCTTGCGCTCGATACTGTGCAATAGGGTCTCTCCGTGCACGACTAGCCGAAGTGGACCTTGTTCTGGACTGTGCAAGCTGGCTGATGTTTTGGAGGACTGGTGGGTGCCGTTGAGGGGCGTATGTGTTCGAAGGGGCACGGGCTGGAAGGCTAGGCCGTTGTGGCCTGGACATACCAGGCTCCGATGAATGAGTGGCGGTAGGGTCAAAGGAAGCAGGAAATCCACCGATACTGTTCGTCCGTGGACGAGCTGTACTCCAGGATCCCGAATATACTTCTTCTTCTTCTTCCTCTTCATCTGCCATGTCTAAACCTGGACTCTCATCCACCTCCTCTTCGTAATCATCTTCAAAGCCTCTCTGTGAAGCACTACGGTCCAGTCTGCCGTTGGGTGAATGGCCTGAATCATCTGAGCCTGAACCGGTGTCGTTGTTCACCGATGTACGAAGGCTCAGGCCGCCCTCCGATGAATTGTGATACTCCTCGGGTTTGGGTGTTGAGTCATGGTCATGGAATCTCACATTTCGGCCCGGCATCATTGCTCCCGCTACCATCCGAGTCGCGGATGGTCGATGTTAGTAAAATATGGGAGAGGGGTATTTGCGCGGAGGTTGAGGCTAAAGAAGCTATGGTCGAGCGACCACGTGCTAGCGAGATGAGACATCACAGGCACATCCACTCGAGTGGGGCTAGGGAATCTTGTGAATCGTGTGGCGCCTGCTGATTCAGATCGTCAAGCTTAGTGAGGCACAAATGTTTAAGAATTTACTGTGCTATTTCACGAACCTCTGTCCAAATACTTCATCGGAATTGGCCATGGGCTGGGGCTACTTGACTTGCGATCACTTCTATTTACCGAGAGCTCGACTCAGAGTGTCACGACCATATACACCGACACCCGACCGGAAATGGGCCCCGCACAGTCACTTGAACATATATATATCACATGGAAAAGCTGAAGGGAGTACTAGTATCATCTTCGAGATGACAGCAGCATCCTCACCAATATGAACACCCACGTTATGGTCAACCTCGCTAGTCGGTGTTTTAAAACTGATGTGAGTAAACAAGGCTGCAAGTAGGTACTTTATGAATATGATATTGCGCGATTTCCGTGCCGGTGCTTTGTAATGAATGCACAAGGAATTCCAAAATTCGACGTCTGTTAGTGAATTTACATATATAATGTACTGGACTGCCGAATCAGAATATACAAAATCCTGTCTATGCACGTTGCTGAGGGCATACAAATTAGGTAAGTTGGTAGGCACTTCCTAGTCGAATACATTATCAATATGAAACTTTAACTCGGGTCGGACGAGGAATTGGGAGTAGAATTCGCTCGGGCTAAATAAACATTCAGGGTAATCACAAACAACACCCCCCATTACGTACCAATGTTTAATGCTTTCTTTTGCCTTCAGCCCTGTATTCATGTTGATTTCTGGGCATATTGGTGCCAACTAGAGTAACTGGATATGCCCATCGAATGGGTCTTTGTTTCTATAGTTCTATGACATTACTTGGGTATGGCAAATCAAAGTAGAAAGTACAGTTCTTTGGCAGGGGGCAAGGTAACAAGATAGGGAAGAGAAAAACCATAGCTTGAGCGCCAGCAGGCATCAATTCAACACCAGCAAGGTCCTTTCCTACTTGCAGCTAGCCTAAGCAATTCGCTATATAAGCTATACCAAAGTCATACGGTCTCTATCCCTCTTTTCCATTAAAACTGTGCTTTCCACTTTGACTTGCCATACCCAAGTAGTATTTGGACAGGGGCAGTTTTACAGCTAAACCGACCAACTTTGAGAATTTGTCAAAATTTCATGTTCTGCAGAAATTGAGTATGTTGCCCTGCCAATACAGTTTAGAAGTAGCAAACCTTCTTGGTAAACCTGGGTGATGAGGTCATTCACTACTAGGAAATTCTTCTGCATTTTGTTGTCACAATTTTGTAGGGGAATGGTAGACAGTACCTCGGTGTCATAGCGGCAGATCCTAGTTTATGGCCTGCTGGGGCAGTTACAGATTGGGTCTGTAAAATCTGTGCATTGCTTGCTTTGTTAGCTGCTGATGGATTTGTGTAATACCAGGGTTATCCAAATACTCTAGTCATGGCACCATCGGTACCTAAGCCATTCCCTGTGAATTTTTTTGAGAAATTCAGCACTATACCTGTCTTTTACCACCTTCCAGCAACAGCTTCCAAAGACCCCCACTATTTGGGCGAGGCAATAATACCTCCCTTCACAGGTATCTCAACGCCACAGGAAAACCCAGATGCCCAATTCCAATGCGAACTGGTACATGTGTAGTAGTGGAATAGTCAGGGAGTAAGATGAGGCTGGTTTGGGTATAAATCTGGAGTTGTTGATTCGGTAACTGACAACGTCTCGGGTTCAGGATAAGTGCAGTAAAATTAGAAACATGTTAGTTGATGATCATAATCAATGCCAGCCCACATTGAACCAGATAACGAAGACCAACTGTGCAGCCTGACGGCTGTAGCTCTCATGGAGAGCAATTATGGTGGGTTTCCGTTCATAACCCAGAAGGATTTCGATCCATGCTACGAATGATAACTATGTGATGGAGCTACATTATAGCCCTGACCGCTCGGCCTCATGCCGTCATTGGATGGCGCCGGTCATGGTAGTCTGGTGGCTATAGATGTGCTGTGACTGCAGAAGTGGATAAGGTAAAGCACTAGATACAATTGTAGTCTGGTTGGCACTTACAACTGGTGATATGGTGGGATTGGTATCAGAATGATTGGCAATTTTCTAAGTAGGTAGAGTAATATCAGCAATTCAAAACAAAAATTACAATTAGACGCCGCGAGCGTACTTGTGTAGGGATTGAGGTGATGATCTCGTGGTCCATCAAGCTTAAGATCAGTACTGACCCAGACCATAGTATTGATAGGGATATCTACAAGACCAGGCATGAGAATATGTAAGTAGCCTCAGCTACGTTGGCATAAGAACTTTAATTTGAAGCGATGTTCGGATACTGATGCAAAATGGTCATGTGTATACGCCAAGACGTCTAAATGCGGTAGTGGGCTAGTCCCGAAATCAACATTTACAAAGTATCATATATCAACCCATGTACGGGATCTCGGACCAGCCCCCTTGGAGTCTCGTACCCAAAATCAAGGTAACCCGAGCCCATGGCCAGTCTCATCTTCAATGTCAACATTTATCAGACACGAGACAGCTTCCCATTGTGTAACTCAGTATGCATACAATGAAACCCAGTCAATTTGGATAAAGGGGCTTCAGTACAGGTATACACCTATCGCCGAACGTATACACACCGGCTCCTCCATATGCATGTTGCCGGCTGTGCATCACTCAAGCCGCCGAATACTTAACCCAATATATTACACCTCCTGTAAGAATGGAGAGTTGGTACCTAGCTACTCGAGCCCGTGCAGATGCAATTTCTTGCATTGATCAAGAATGCAGGTACCTAGGGAGTAAGGGTCGTGAGGATTAAAGTCCCACCCACACCCACATTTACACGGCATGCATGTGTGATGAACTTGCTCGGTTCGATTACCGTAAATACTCGAGTTATTCGCTAGCGTCCCGGCAGTGATCAGATGTTTATATTCGCTGGGCTACTCGGGGAGATCTGGCTTGGGGTCTCAGAAAATCGCATATTCTTGTCGGAGAGTCTCGTGTTCAGATATGTATGAAGCCGACAGTATCATACAAAGCTGCTTATATGTAGTTACAGGTTGCGGCGCCGTACCTCACGATATTGTTTCACCTGCATTGCCTGTAACCAACTAGCTGAAGCTTCAAAACCCAGAAATATGCCAAGAAACCTGAATTTCTGGTGGAATTACAGAGGCTTGACCCCCGGTACTTGTTAGCAGAAGACGCTGGCTAGTCTATGTATAGTGCTACCACTAGGGCCGAGACTACCACTAGGTATCCGAAATGTCCTATAAGATGGCAATGGTTGTTACCAGTATTCATGTAACGGCAGGGGTGAACTTCTGTAAGCCCGCTACTTCATTTGTACTGGTTTTGTATTGACGAGACTAGTACACCCGTTCTTGGAATAGGAGACTTCGGCGACCAAACTGTTATCTTTGGAGAGATAACAGTAAAACACCACACCTATGGCGCCGCTTTCGCCGTCTCTTCCAAAGTCTTGGTCGTGGGGACCGCAAAATAAAGTTAAAATAATACTACTACGAGATTAACAAAAGCTTAATCTGTCCTTGCTCTCGAAGAAACCTTGGTGCTGCTAGCTTTCCCCGGGTTCAACATATGCAGGAACCATTCTCGAATGCTGAAGATGAACCCCGCGATGTGGTATGGTGCACATGAGTCATGACAAGCAGAGGCAGACAATCGGCGACGAGCTGCAGATGGTTTCGCACTCAATAAAATTTAAGAATCATGATTTCAATGCCGGAGCGGCGGCTTCAATAAACAGCGACTTTGTCGCATTGATTGATCCGAATACCAGGACTGGCAATAGTAAAGACTCTAGCAAGGCTGTGAATACGCCATCATAGCTGTGTACTGTACATATGGCTGTACAATGTGCCAATGCATAATACAGCCTCGCATCGACGGCATCATAAAAGAGCTCTCCAGCTGGTCCCTAAGTAGTTCATTTTCTGTCATGTACAGTCTCATCATAAATAAACATATTCGTTGAGATAACACATGAGGTCTCGCTAATCTCCACAAGGTTTGAAGTACAGCTATCCTTCATTCCGTTAACGTGTATTCAGAGCTTGACCTGTCAGATGGGATGCTTATCTATAGGTTGTTGTGGGGTACATACCTAATCCAGATTCTTTGAAGCACGCACCCGAGTATCTACCATTGTTCTGAAGGCTAGCCAATAAGACTGCATCGCCTTATCTAGGTCAATTGGCGTGGGGGGCACGGTTTGGGTTGAGATCCAAGGGTCTCGGGAGCAGAAGGTGTCGCGTGTGTTTGTGGGCCTAACTACGACCATGGCACGGCGCGATAATCTGGCTACGGCGCGAGATGACAGGATACTTAGTAATTAGTAAAGTGTCAGATTATTTGAAGTGAGGATTGGATATGTAAATTGGCTTGAATAGAATTGCATATAAAGAGGTAGTTTCTGCCTTGGAAAAGTTCAAGCCAGGCCCAGCAATCTCCAGCAACGATGGAATACCTACCGGTACATCGTTGCACCGATACCCTTAGCCCCCCAATCGGCTTTCATGGCTCCGAGGAGACCCAATGAATGAATCTGGTTTCAAAACTGAATGATTTTGCGATAAACAGGGGTTAGATCGGCATGGCTATGCACATCATGTCTGCGGTTGGCCTGGTCCCGTTATAGAGAATCAAATAGCCTGCTTGCTAGAAGTTGGCGTCGGACAACATAAGACCAACTATTTCAGGAGGACTAGCCATGGGATCGTCATTCACTGGGAATTCCCTCAGCATTCGGTACTGGCAATGGGTATCAGTATATATATAGTTATACATGCATATATTCGCGAAATATGTCTGACCCATGGCCACGGGAAACAGAACCGTTTTCATAATTGCATCTCGGGCTCGGCATGGGGGGCAGCATGGGGGTTACTAGGTATTTAGAGTGTAATAGGGTAAGTATGCCAGTCACACAGCTGTATGTGTTCCAGTTCCTACCACACAGGCCTCCGCGCTAGACATCACTTCGGGCAGTCTGGTTGGGAAGGCACTTCGGGGGCGGCCTAGTCCGGGGGAGGGCAATAAATGGGGCGAGCACAGCATAGGCGCACGGAAGGCTCCATATAAAATTCGTATGGGGGGCAAACTTCTTGATTTATTCTTTACAGCGCAACGTCACAACCACAAATTAATTGCTCGAGCACTACGGAATTAGGGCTCCTGCTACTTGCCTTCTAAAGGTGTTAGAAATTCTGGAGAAGGGAGGCTTCGGAAAGGAGAAAAGAGCTCTACGAGCGGCTTGTGCCAACCAGACTAGAGAAAAGAAGTGGATTTAAGTCCTTGAAGCAGCCTGAGTACCTACCCGCGAGAGATCTACATTTCTCCTTCTACCCAGCTTTCCGATCAGGGTGTGCGTATGCATCTGTGCATAGACTAGTTGCACACACACATGCATAAGCGCAGCAGCAAAAACAGTTGTATTTTTTTTTTCTTTTCAAGTAGTCGGAATAGTGATACTGGCCACGGTATGTAGTGAACACAAATTGCCATGCATCGCCCTGTCGGAGCTTGCGTTTATTCCTATTCAGTCTGGTTATTACCATCATGCCGCTCAAGGGCCTACCGGTAATACAACCATGCTGGCTGGTACCACCACAGCTAAGATCAAGCAAGGCTCGACTAAATAAACAAGCCGTGACTGATAGCTATGGGAGCGGGTCTTGATGCTGGCCTAGTGTAATACTGGTCGATGGACCGATGGATGTCTCGCCAGAGTTGAGTAGGCCTGCTGCACAAGATGATGAGCAATGAATTTCTGGATAGCGCCCGGCCCTGGTTACCCCCCCCCCTCCCCCAGAACCATCGACCGTAAAAGCGTACCCCCATGTCTATCTTGAACCATCCTTGAACCTCGAAGGCAGCGAGCGAGGAGGCGACGGTA
>Ga0307511_10001856_pt1 | contig 22204 bp, 16 predicted proteins | sample 13_EM_MG_FD_200266 | JGI IMG/M metagenome (GOLD analysis project Ga0307511, IMG submission 200266) | Populus trichocarpa ectomycorrhiza microbial communities from riparian zone in the Pacific Northwest, United States - 13_EM | ecosystem: Host-associated > Plants > Roots > Unclassified | place... | reverse complement strand
TCTAACGCACGTGTGAGTAACTTTTTTTTTTTAAATCAAAATACCCCATTGCCTCTTGGACCAAATAACTATTATGAAAAAAATAAAAAATGTGAAATGATGAACAAATCTTTGTAGACAAGTTTTGAGAATTTTAATTACAAGAGCAATTGAGTCATTATAATGTGCTTAAAAAATAAAATATAAAAAGCGTCTAGATAATAATTAAGTGTTTTTTTTCTTGTTTTTAAAGATAATGAAGTAGTTTTACTATGCAAAAAGTTTTTGAAAAGATTGAGATGCCTCTACACAGTTCAATAAATGAACACTGAAAAAAAAAACCTAAATAATAGTTAATTGTGAATTTTTTCAATGGACAGAAACATAAATTCTCTGTAAGCATAAATTCGTTGTTCATGCATATTGCACACTACTTTTCGCATGGAATTTAGGTTATTGTAATCACTAATGATCTCACACATGTGGCTAAAACTGATATGAGACACCTTTTGTCTTTCCCATCTTTGAGATATGCGAGATTTCCTATTCCCTCATCCATATTTCGTATTTATACCTCTTGGAGGGAAGTATAATAACTTACGTTAGGGTTGGGTTCAGTTTTTAGCCTAAAAGGAGTAGGGCTTTTAATAAATTTGGCCAATTTCAGATGTTAATGCATTTCCAGTTTTGACTAGAAAAATGGTAGTATTTTTCTTTGAAATCAACTCTTGAATTCCTTATCTGCATCACTGCAAGGAGGTGCTAAAGACTGAGGTTAGTATGGTTCTTTGTCTAATCAAAGCAAGCTTAAAAGCATACCGGTCTACGATGTATATATATTTATTGAAGAGCATCCACTATTCCTCCCAGCCCAATTCTTGTCACCTTCTACAAACTACAGTGGCCATTTTGAAGCTTTTTTAAGAGCACCAGACTTGGATGGATTTTTATCCTATGGAAAGGGTTCTTGGCTTATAAGCAATCAAGTCATTAACTTTGATTTGCATATAGGCCATGATAGAAGTACTGATATCATGCAATATTAATAAAGATAATGACTAATTATCTGTCTTTGATATAATAAATAACTTTTGGCTTGAAAATTAAACAGTGTTCACATATAATAATACATGATATATGCATTGACTTTAATGTTTTGGAAAAAAAAGTATCTTGATAAAAATTTATGACTTGGAAGACTATATAAACAATCAAGTCACTAACTTTAATTACATGCTGGTCATGCTAAGAGAATTGATATGACATAATATTAATACAGACAATGACTAATCATTTGTCTTTAATACAATAAATAACTTGTAATTTGAAAATTCGATAGTGTTCATATATAACAATACATGATATATGTATTAATTTCAATGTTTTGGAAATAAATAATACCTTACTAAATTAACTTTTTATTAAATAATGTATAAATTAATAAATTATTAATTTATCGATTAAATAATATCTCGATTAACTAACAAATTTTCATAGTCCTAAAAATATTAATTTATAGAGGTTTAGTTGTGTTTTCATTTTATATTCCAAGTCAACACAATATATATAGCATATTAGTCCAAACACAACATGAGATTCAATCAGATCAATGGTTCGTTATAATAAACTACCCCCTCCTTATGTATCCATTTTAAGAAAACAAATGATTAAAAAATAAAATATTTGATTAGTTTTAGTTACTTGTAAACAAACCTAGTATAATTTTGGTTTTGGAGAGGCTATTGTAAAATATGATACAAAGTCCATTGAAAGAGAAGGAGAAGAAAATATATGAAATTTGCTCTACTTAGATTGAGATCGATGGTAATTAGTTGATTCAAATCAATTCTAAAAAGATTATGAAGGATCTAAATGAAGAATTTTATGAATTTTTATGAACAAATTATCAAGAAAATATTGCATATGAGAATAAATGTTGATATTTCACATAGTCTAGGTCATCTCATTTATAAGTATTATATAATCTTATCTTTTAAAGTCATGGACCACATAATGGGACGAATGAACAAATATATTATTTGCACTACATGTTATAAAAAATTGAGATACGAAAGTCTATATAAGCAATCAAATCACTAATTTTAATTTGCATACATGACATGTTAGGAGTATTGATATGACATAATATTAATACACTAATCATTTGCCTTTGGTACAATAATTAGATGTTATTGCAACATGCTTTTATCTAAAAACAAAGCAGTTGATGTTTTTTTTTTCTTATAAAGATATGTTTTTCACCTATTTAAGCATTTAAAATCTTTTCTCTTAATCAAGTTGGGAAAAAAAATTAAGTTTTAGATTTTTGACAATATAGGTAAGGTCACTTTTTGGCCCTTTTAGTGAATCTTTTGTATTCTTATTCCTTTGAATTGTAATATGTTTAGGTTTAATTACGCGAGTTGCTCATGAACGTGGATAATATATTTTATTTATTTATTTAGATAGATTATCGTAAAATATGATGTACAAAGTCCACTAAATTTTATTTATTTTACATAACTTGCTCCAATTATTTTGAGTTAATGATAAATAGTTGATTAAGTCATATGAATTCTACAAAGATTATAAAGAACCTAAATAGAGAGTTTTATGTATTTTTATGAATAACTGCATATGAGAATGAATGATTATGCATGCTATCTCACATTGTCAAGGTGAAAAACACATTTACGAGTATTAGGTTAGCCTATCTTTTCAATGTCTAATGAGTAATGGAACAATTAAACATTATCAAAAAGCATCTATTAACTTAGGGATCAAATAATTTTTTAAAACCACAATATTTATTTATCAAAAACATGTTTTTTGTAATGCCACTTTCATGTCATATTCCTAGACAACATAATACAACATAACTAACAAAACACAACATACAACAAATAATAAGAAAAAAATAATTTAAAACAAGCCTATTCAAATTAACAGATTGGCACTAGAAACTACTCCCTCTTTATGATCAAACCATAGCAAGGAAAAAAAAAACTTGATTAAAAAGTATATGAACTTAATGAGAAGGTGTTAATTACACCACAAATCAAAGTTATCAAAATTATTGTGCTCAAATGGACATGTCCATAGAAAAAATGTGGGCTTTTTATACAAGTTGGTTCCTCTTCCTTCATTCACAGGCCTCGGGAACATAAAACACATGCTTGCAGGAGAATAGCAATGGCACCATCTAGCTTAACTAGTAAGAATTTAAATTTGTTTTTTATAAAAATATTAATTTGAGTTTTATAAATTTTAGAGTTATTAGAGATTTACATGGTTGTTAATTTCAAAACCTGTAAAATTAGTCGAGATGCATATAAGCTGACCCGGACAACCAAACACTTTTTGCCTGAATTAACTTCCGTAAAATGGAAATAGAGCAACCGGAATGTATTATTTGTAGGTTTTCTAATTATTTGGGCTCCAGCTTCTTTAAGTAAAAGGAAAAAATAGAGAGTGAGAGAGAGAGAGAGAGAGAGAAAGATAAAAGAACATAAATTGATCGATTGGGATTTAACAGTCAATTAAAGGGAAAAAGGAGAAAAAATAACCTAACAATTAGCAATCGCACGAGACCACCCTGGGCATGGATTATGTAGTTTATTTATTGAAGTGTGAGCTTTTAATCTTCAGAGATAGGAAAGCGTGAAGCAAATTACCAACCTCAATTACATAAATAATTTTTTTTTTTTTTTAAATAAATTTTAATATATTTTTAAATAAAAAATATTTTAAAAAATAATCTTAACAAACTCGGTATAACAAGTTCAGAGAAGTTGTTTGATTGGCCTTAATTACCACTATAATGCTTGTAAACTAATCAAAATTAATAATGATGTTATTAAATAACTAATATTATTTAATCACTTACCTGGCTGAATCTAAAAGACCTCCCCCTTATAGATGCCAAGGAATGGAAACATTTCCATGTGTATGTTTCTTTTGCCTTGTTTATAGTGTTAGTTTGTGGTTTTATTTATTCTTTTTTTTTCTTTTTTTCGTTTTCTTCCTTCTTGAGTTATGATTTTATATATGCATCAGTACGAGGTACACCTAATTAACGTAAGCTTATTTCTTGTTTTGAAATTTAGACTGTTAATTAAATTGCTTAATATATTATGAGTACTGTTAATTTGTTTTCTTGGTGCTATATATATATATATATATATATATATATATATGTGAGGGATGCTATTATCAAGGAAAATAACTTAGTATTATCAAGGAAAATAACTTAGTAGTTGATCCTTTGAATTTATATTGAAAGGTCTTATTTGTAAACTCAAAACCCATTAAACTTCTTATTTATATAAAAGTGTATTAACGAAAGGTCTTCTTCACATACAAGTTTAGAATTTGACTCAGTATGATGAGCTTACTGAAATCTGTTCAATCATTAATTTTTTTAAACATCCAAAAGGGTAACACTATTTCACTAATTTTTAAGCTGGAATTCTTCAAGTAGCTTAAGTAGCTTTCAGGACTTGTTGTATAGTAAAAATATTTACATGGCAAGTAATCAATATGCTATTTGCAATACATGTTATAAGAATTTATGATATGAAAGATTATATAAACAATTAAGTCATTGACTTTAATTTGTATGCGGGCCATGCTGAGAGTATTGATATAACACAATATTAATACTGACAAGGACTAGTCATTCGTAATTTAAAAATTAGATAGTGTTCATACATAACAATATATGATATATACATTAACTTTAATGTTTTGGGAAAAAATAAAAATAAAAATAAAAATAAAAAACCTTAATAAATCAACTTTTATTAATTAATGTATAAATTAATAAATTATTCATTTATTGATTAAATAATATCTCAATTAACTAACAAATTTTCATGGTCTTAAAAGTATTAATTTATAGAGGTTTAGATGTGCTTTCATTTTATATTCCTAGTCAACATAATATAGCATATCATTACAAACACAACATGAGATATAACAAGGAAAAAACTATTTCAAATAAGCATGTTCAAATCAACCGGTTGTTATTATAAACTACCCTCTCCTTGTGTATAAATTGTAAGAAAAAATTGATTAAAAATAAAAGATTTGATTAGTTTTAATTGCTTGTGAAGCAACATGGTTTTATTTTTTATTTTTGGAGAGGCTATTGTAAAATATGATACAAAGTCTACTGAAGAAGAAGGAGAATAAAATCTAAGAAATCCGCTCCAATTAGTTTGAGATTGATGGTAATTAGTTTATTCAAATCAATTCTTGAAAGATTGTAAAGGATCTAAATGGAGATTTTATGTATTTTTATGAAAACATTACAACAAAAACATTGCATATAAGAATAAATGATGTTGATATTTCACATCGTCTAGGTGAGTATTATATGTAATGTTATCTCTTAAAGTATAATGGATCATATGATGGGATAATTGAAGATCATCAATAAGCATCTGTCTATCTTGAGATAAGATAATTTAATAAAATTTTAATTTGGAATTCTTGAAGTAGCTTTCAAGACTTGTTGCATAGTACTAGCATTTACATAGCAAGTAACGAATATGTTATTTGCTCCACATGTTATAAGAAATCGAGATATGCAAGACTGTATAAGCAAGCAAGTCACTGACTTTAATTCGCAAGATGACCATGCTAGGAGTATTGATATGACATAATATTAATACAGACAAGGATTAGTTATTTGCCTTTGGTTCGTAATTTGAAAATTAGATAGTGTTCACATATAACAATACATGATAAATGCATTAATTTCAACATTTTGGAAAACAAAAATAGAAACTACCTTAGTAAATTAACCGGTCTGTTTTATTGAAAACTCGGACCTATAATTGGTCCAGAGAAAACTGATTGATCCACTAGGTCAACCCGAAACCCGGGTGATCCAGCAAAACCCAGTAGAGACCTTTTTTTTTCCTCTCAAATACAAGTTCAGAATTTGGCCTAACATGACGAGCTTGCTAAAATTTGTTCAATCATTTATTTTTTAAAACATCCAAAAAAAAGTAACACTATTTAATTAACTTTTAAGTTGGAATTCTTAAAGTAGCTTTCAAGACTTGTTGTATAGTAATAATATTTATATGACAAGTACCCAATATGTTATTTACACCATATGCTATAAGAATTTATGATATGGAAGACTATATAAGCAATCAAGGCACAAATTTTAATTTGCATGCGGGTCATGGTAGGAGTATTGATATGATACAATATTAATACAAACAAGGACTAATCATTTGTCTTTGGTACAATAAATAACTCATAATTTGAAAATTAGAAAGTGTTCATACATAACAATAAATGATAAATGCATTAACTTCAACATTTTGGAAAACAAAAATAGAAACTACCTTAGTAAATTAACCGGTCTGTTTTATTGAAAACTCAGGACCTATAATTGGTCCAGAGAAAACTGATTGATCCACTAGGTCAACCCGAAACCCGGGTGATCCAGCAAAACCCAGTAGAGACCTTTTTTTTTCCTCTCAAATACAAGTTCAGAATTTGGCCTAACATGACGAGCTTGCTAAAATTTGTTCAATCATTTATTTTTTAAAACATCCAAAAAAAAGTAACACTATTTAATTAACTTTTAAGTTGGAATTCTTAAAGTAGCTTTCAAGACTTGTTGTATAGTAATAATATTTATATGACAAGTACCCAATATGTTATTTACACCATATGCTATAAGAATTTATGATATGGAAGACTATATAAGCAATCAAGGCACAAATTTTAATTTGCATGCGGGTCATGGTAGGAGTATTGATATGATACAATATTAATACAAACAAGGACTAATCATTTGTCTTTGGTACAATAAATAACTAATAATTTGAAAATTAGAAAGTGTTCATACATAACAATAAATGATAAATGCATTAACTTCAATGTTTTGGAAAAAAATAAACATAAAATTAAAATACCTTAATAAATCAACTTTTATTAATTAATGCATAACTTAATAAATTATTCATTTATCAATTAAATAATATCTCAATTAAATAACAAATTTTCATGGTCTTAAAAGTATTAATTTATATAGGTTTAGATGTGCTTTCATTTTATATTCCTAGTCAACATAATATTGCATATCATTACAAACACAACATTGACATATAATCAGGAAGAAACTATTTCAAATAAGCATGTTCAAATCAACCGGTTGTTATTATAAACTACCCTTTTCTTGTGTATAAATTGTAAGAAAAAATTGATTAAAAAAATAAAAGATTTGATTAGTTTTTGTTGCTTGTGAAGCAACATAGTTTTATTTTTTGGTATTGGAGAGGCTATTGTAAAATATGATACAAAGTCCATTAAAAAAGTAGGGGAGTAAAATCTAAGAAATCCGCTCTAATTAATTTGAGACTAATGATAATTAGTTGATTCAAATCAATTCTTGAAAGATTGTAAAGGATCTAAATGGAGATTTTATGTATTTTTATAAAAACATTACAACAAAAACATTGCATATAAGAATAAATGATGTTGATATTTCACATCGTCTAGGTGAGCATTATATGTAATCTTATCTTTTAAAGTATAATGGACCATATGATGGGACTCTTGAACATCATGAATAAGCATCTGTCTATTTTGAGATAAGATAATTTAATTGAATTTTAACCTGGAATTCTTGAAGTGGCTTTCAAGACTTATTGCATAGTACGTACTAACATTTACATGGCAAGTAACGAATATGTTATTTGCTCCACATGTTATAAGAAATCGAGATATGCAAGACTATATAAGCAAACAAGTCACTCACATTAATTTGCAAGCTAGCCATGCTAGGAGTATTGATATGACACAATATTAATACAGACAAGGATTAGTCATTTGACTTTAGTTCGTGATTTGGAAATTAGATAGTGTTCACATATAACAATACATGATATATGCATTAATTTTGATGTTTTGGAAAAGCTGGCCATGCTAGTAGTATTGATATGACACAATATTAATACAGACAAGGACTAGTCATTTGCTTTTGGTTCGTAATTTGAAAATTAGATAGTGTTCACATATAACAATACATGATATATGCATTAATTTCGACGTTTTGGAAAACAAAAATAGAAACTACCTTAATAAATTAACTCATTTATTTTATTAAAAACCCGGACTTACAATTGGTTTGGAGAAAACCGATCGACCTGTTAGGTCGACCTGAAACCCGGGTAACCCGGCAAAACCCAGTAAAGATCTTTTTTTTTCTCTCTCAAATATGTTTTTTCTTCTCGCCAGAGACCCTTATTTTTTTTTTCATATTTTTTAGTTGGTTGCTAACACATTTCAAAGTTTACTATATAAATACTAGAAGAATGTTTTATTTTTTCAATGTGGGATTTGAAGATCTTTAGTATATATTAGTTGGATGCCCGCGCTACGCGGCGGGCTTACCTTTTAGTTTCATAAAAAAATACTGTAAAAATTTATAATACAAAAAAATAATATTTTTTATTCAAATTTATTAATTATTTTATTAATAATATTAATTATATTAAAAATAATAATATTTATACCACAAATGATAGTATTTTTAATATTCATACTATTAATTATAATAAAAATAATAATATTAATAACACAAATAATACTATTTTTGATATGAATATTTAGAATTATAATAAAAAAATAATATTTATCACATAAATAATTATATTAAGAATTCCAAGGATGATTATAACACAAATAATACTATTTTTTATATCAATACTTTGAGTTATAATAAAAATTATAATATTTATAACAAAAATAATAATATTTTTGATATTAACACTTTGAGTTATAAGAGAAATAATAATATTTATAACACACTATTATATTAAGAAAACTGAAGAATATTTACAACACAAATTATTTGGGTCTTGGCGAGGACCTTGCGAATTGGGTCTTGAGGTAGGACCCATTAGACTTGGGTCCTGCGCAAGACCCATTGTCATTAGGTCTTGCGTTGGACCAATTGCATGGGGTCCAGCGCAGGACCTGGTAACGCCCAGGTCTGGCAGCCAAGCCCTAGGTGTTCGCAGCCCCAGCGGGCGTGACTCCAGCATGGCGCTTGGATCCTGCAGGCTACAGCCTCACCTCATGCCCCCACCAAACAGTGCAGTCCACAGTGAAATCACTCACAATCTACAGTATCTGCGCTATAGTGTAGAACAGTGCAATCCACAATGAATTAACTCACAGTGAACAGTAGCAGTGAAACACTGATCAATTTTAGTTATAGTTAATAATAATAATAATAATATTCTATATTCACAAGAGAAAAGTTATGTTTTTTCAATGTGGGATAAATAATCTTTTTGGTTTAAATACTTCAACTTAAAAGAATAAGATAATATCTTTTCAATGTGACATAAAAAAACCTTTTGAAATAATCTTTTAAAATTCATTATTTACAACATGTGTAATCTATATCCACATGAATTGTTTCGTAATTTTTTTTACATTAAATATTAAAATCTCAAATATTTTTTTTAATATTTTCGAGTTGACTTGTGTAACCCGGAACCCTGCCCTCAACCTGGTCAACACCCGAACCAAATTTGATAACTATGGTTTTAACTAAAAAGTAAAGTAAATGATTGCGAGATGTGGTATTTTTTAAAGCCAAATTAAAATTTTTTAAAAGCACAATATTTATTTATCAAACATATTTTTTGTAATGCCACTTTCATGTCATATTCCTAGACAACATAACTAACGAAACACAACATATCAAATAGTAAGAAAAAAATGATTTAAAACAAGCCTATTCAAATTAACAGATTGGCACTAGAAACTACTCCCTCTTTATCAAAAGATAGCAACAAAAAAAAAACTTGATTAAAAAGTATATGAACTTAATGAGAAGGTGTTAATTACACCACAAATCAAAGTTATCAAAATTATTGTGCTCAAATGGACATGTCCATAGTAAAAATGTGGGCTTTTTATAAGAAGTTCTCAAATTCAAATCATGAAAGGAAATTAGAGATTAAGAATGACTGTTTTCAAATCATGTTAGAAATACAATTTGTTTTTCAATTTCGGAATTATCTATATATAATTTCCAGGATTAATGCTTTCCATTTGCAAATTACACTCCAGGACTCCCCAGCAAGCAAGCAGCCAAGTTGGCTCCTCTTCCTTCATTCACAGGCCTCGGGAACATTAAACACATGCGAGCAGGAGAGAAGTCTTGGGACATTTTTACTCTAAATTCCACTTTTTGCCGGAATTAACTTCCATCAAATGGAAATAGAGCAACCAGAATGTATTATTTATAGATGCGAAGGAATGGAAACATTTCCATGTGCATGTTTTCTTTGCCTTGTATAGTGTTAGTTTGTAGTTTTATTTATACTTTTTTTTTTCGTTTTCTTCCTTCTTGAGTTATATGAAATTTGCATCAATTAGTTTGAGATTGATGGTAATTAGTTAATTTAAATCAATTCTAGAAAGATTATGAAAAATCTAAAAGGAGAATTTTATGTATTTTTATGAACAAATTACTTGCAAAGCATAAGAGAATGAATGGTGTTGAAATTTCACATCGTCTGGGTCAACTTGTTTTTAAGTATTACATAATTTTATCTTTTAAAGTCTAATGAATCACATGATGAGACAATTGAACATCATTAATAAATGTCTGTCTATTTTGAGATAAGATAATTTCATTAAATTTTAAGCTGAAATTCTTGAAGTAGCTTTCAAGTCTTGTTGTGTGGTACTAACATTTACATGGCCAGTAACGGACATGTTATTTGCACCACATGTTATAAGAAATTATGATATGCAAGGCTATATAAGCAATCAAATCACTCACTTTAATTTGCATGTTGGCCATGCCAGGTGTATTGATATGACACAATATTAATACATCTAAGGATTAATCATTTGCATTTGGTACAATAAATAACTTGTAATTTGAAAATTAGATAGTGTTCATATATAACAATACATGATATATGCATTAACTTTAATGTTTGGAAAAAATAAATAAATAATACCTTAATAAATTGACTTTTATTAATAATATATAAATTAATAATTTATTGATTTATTGATTAAATAATATCTTAATTAATTAACAAATTTAGTATCATGATGTGCAAGAATTTATAAGCAATCATGTCAGGTCAAAGTAATTTTATGATATTTATAGAGTAATTGATATCTTCATATTAGTTATCTTATGGAGTTTTCGTTAAAAAAATAAATAGATACAAGTAAGAGAGATAAATCATATGTGGAAATGTATATATTATTTTTGATGGGTCATGAATTTTATTATTTCTCTCTTCTTTGTATCTATTTTTTTTTTCAAAGTAAAATCAAAAGAGTAACTAATAGGATCATACTAGTTATTTTCTAAACACCATAAATTCTATCTTTGTGCAGGTTTATATATAATGCAAAGAAGGATTGAATATTTTCCTTTGGTATAATAAGTAGATGCTGTTATTGATAAAAGCTTACCTCATGCTTTGAACTAAAAGCAAAGTAGTTGATGATGGGATGTATTATTTTTTAAGCAAAAACATAATTTTTAAAAAATATAGTATTCATTTATCAAACATATTTTTGGAAATGTTACTTTCATTTTATATTCCTAGAAAACACAACATAATAAACAATAAGAAAAAAAACTAATTCTAAACAAACCCATTCAAATTACATGGTTGATACTAGAAACTACTCTCTCTTGATCTACACATAATAAAAGAAAATGATTCAAAAATTGAATTGAACCATATGATGAGAAGGTGCTACACCACACATCAAAGTTATGAAATTTATTATGTTTAAATAGATATCTCCATGGTAAACATATATGCTTTCATAAAATAAGTTTTCTGGTTCATATTATGAAAGGAGTGACTATAGAATTTGAGATGACTATTTATAACCCAATACACATTGATATCTAATTGATAAAAAAGAATTATATTTATATACATTCTGTACTATTAAAACCAATAACAGTTTTAATGGACAACACCTTTTGTCTTTCCCATCTTTGAGACATGCGAGATTCCTTGTCGATGTTTCGTATTAATTTATATCTCTTAGAGGGAAGAGTAATACCTTCCGATAGGATTGAGTATGTGTTTGAGATTATAGTAATAATTATGATTTAAAGTATTTTTATTTAGAAATATATTAAAATAATATATTTTTTAATTTTTTTTAATATCAATACATCAAAAAAATTTTAAATTTTTTTTTAAAAATTCAAAATAATTTTGATCCTAACCATGTTCTTAAACGGCAACCTTCTGTTTTCTAACATAACATGGTGGGCTTGCACACTGCAGCTTTCCTTTTCTTTTTCTCCTGCATTTTCATTTGAGAGCCTAAATAGAGTGTTCAGGACACGTGAAGCCCATCACCTAATTCATCTGCAGGTTGACACCAAGGAAAAGACTTATCAACTGGATCACTATGAACCACAACAATAACTCTGATTTCCATATCCCTCTGTCTCCGGAAACAACAAGGATACGCCGAGATTCCCCATGGTGTAATTGTCATCCTCCAGAAAAACTCTCTTCCTGCCTGGATGGTCATACTCCCGAAAAAAACCTCCACATCATCGGTCCACCACCTAATATTTTTCCAATAAAAAAAAAAACAAATCAAGAAGCCCAAATTCGCTGGGCTGATAAGGCCAGCTCCAGTTTTATTCCTTAAAAATATATAAAGAAAATATATAAAATGGAAAACATAAGCGACTTGGGGGCACTCTAATAAACACTCCCCTTCTCCTACCAGTTAACACTCATAAAAACCTAGCAGACAAGGTAAAAAAAAAAAAAAAAACAGAGAGAGGGTGTGTTGAAGCTCAACTGCTAACCTCCAGCCAACTTCTAACAACATGAGTAGGACCAACATAATCTTCTTCCGTAGGTGATCCCAGCGCCACCAATCCAAACACTACCCGACGTAGGACGCCCCCAATGCACAGCTTGAATTCCCGTTATATCCTCGTCAAACTCTAAACTTTTCTTAGTTTTTGCCTCAAAAAAAAATTGAGTGGCAACTCTGCCTTTTAAACTTTATATATTTTCTTGATTTTTTACATATCGAGTGCGGCATCATCCAATTCAGGCACCACATCATAACTTGCATCGTTGTCACCGTCCACCTCATCATCTATTCTCTGATTTGAATAACCCTTTCCATGGAGTAACGATCTTTTTTGAGGTCGTGGAGTTCAAGGTTTTTATTTTTCACAATGAATAACCTATACTCAATCCCATCAACCATGACTACCACCTCTTCTACTAGGGAGTCCTTACATCTTGTACCAATCAGTCTCGTTGTGCTAAGATTAGTGTAAGTAGCAATATACGAATCAAAACTAACAACCCTACCAAAAAGAGAGATTATTTTTGAAAAACAATCCCTTGACTATGCAACCATAGGGAAACCAGATATATTAATCTTATTAAATCTATCGTAAGGACTATTTGAGACAATATAAGATCTAATATCCTCAAAAAAACAATATCAGAACTGCTGTCAGGTCTGGCACATCAAATTACCTAGAAAGGTGAAACTAACTAGCTCAATCCCCACACTGCTTTGGATCATAACAGATCCATAATCCAAACCCTTAGATAAGACACCAACTAAACTTCTTTTCATCCAATAATGACCTTCTTAGTGCACACAAAGTTCAATGGTATCTCTCTTTTTGGTCGAACAGGAGATTCTACTTGATGAACAACCTCTGTACATGTTTTGTTGTCTCGAAATCTCATTGGACTCGCTATAACTTTCTTACCCTTTTGCTGCACTTTATTAATCAGGACCTCCTTATTTCACTACCATTCTTATGGTCAAACCCAAATCCATTTTTTTTTTGAAAGATAATTATTTCATTAAACGTTAAAAGCTGGCGCGCGAGATTAATACATGGTCTACATAATATCATATTATGACAGATTAATACTAAGATAACAACCTAGACTAAGAAAAGCGAAAAACAAAAATAGCCAAAGAGCAACATATAACTCTGCACAATTAATGCAATGAAAGCAATAATGCCGGGGAGAACTGCCAATAATCATCAGAATGACCTCCTAACTGAAGCTTTCCTCTCAAAGATCAACCTTTAACATTCTCACAAGCATAACAGCATAAAACACACAAGAAGATCCCACAGGACTGATGGAAGATTCAAAACCAGGCAATAAATTCACTTGATCTCCGCACTCCTTATTTAGCCATGTAATTTGCCATGTAATTACTCTCACGAAAGACATGAGTGTAGGTGATTGAGCCAAAGTATGCATTCAATCTGTTAATAGAGGAGAAAAGCTTGTGATGCATCCATGATTTGTTGTGAGGATTATGCATCCAGCTAATGACATTGACAAAGTCAGATTCTATAATAAGATGCTTATGATGGAGGAGACAATTAGAGGCTGAGAGCTCAATAGCTTTGACAATATCCCTCAACTCAGCTAAATTGGAATCTAAAATCCCAACTGGTATAGAGAAAACAAGGAGATGGCCATAATGATTTCGCAGGACACCACCTATTCCGGAGGGACCTGGCTTACCAAGAGAAGAGCCATCCACATTCCATTTGAAGCTATTAACCATAGAAGGAGACCATATATTAACAATCCTGGCAGACTGAACATTGGACCATCGAATCAGGCTATCTGCCGATCTTAGCAGATCTGAAGGGGAATTTTGGAAATCAGAATGAATAGCTTTTGACCATAAGCATAGATGAGTGATAATAAGAAAGAAGATTGCATCATAGTCAGGTGTTTTCTGTTGGAAAATCAGATCATTTTGAAGGAGCCAAAAGGACCATGCCACTGAGAAAAACAACATCAACCAAGCTTTCTTCTGAAATTTACCATACACCAGATAAGTCCACTGTGACAACATATCTTAGAAGCTCTTTGAGCAGCACCAATCTAAACCCCACCACTTAATGATTTTGGACCAAATGATCCAATGCTTGTGGCAATACAACATGATATGATCAACTGAATCTTTCTCCGCTAAGCATATAGGGCAGTTAGACTCTGAAATATCCAAAATACCTCTTCTAACCAACATACACTGGGTGTTGATTCTGTTAATGATAGCTATCCAGCAAAAGATCTCCACGTTAGGAGGGACAATACCTTTCCAAATCCTAGCAAAAGAGAAGCCACTATTTGTGTAAGGTTTGGGACTTAACAACCCACAAAGAGATTTCACTGAGAATCTTCCTGTTTTATTGTCTTTCCAGATTAGTCTATCCTCTCCTTCTTTGTCTAAGTGCACTGTCGAAAGGATTACATAAAGTTGATCTAGCAAACCAATGTTGCGACCCCGCAAAGGTCTTATCCAGGAAAACAACCAAATCCATTCATACCCTTCCCACATTCCCATCTTATCAATATTGGCTTCTTTGTCGTTGGATAAGTGGAAGAGATTAGGAAAATGCTCTACTAAACAATAATTATCAATCCAAGTATCAAGCCAAAAAACAGTCTTCTTACCATTTCCAATAAGAACCACAAATTGTTGAGTCACAATATCCTGTAACCTCTTGTCTTTAACACAATGATTGACAATACGAGTCCATGTAGTTCTAGCTCATGGGATAGGAGCTTGCAGCATCAGTTTAGAACAGTTGAGTTTGTGTATGCTTTTGATCACATCCTTCCACATACTTGATTCCTTCGACCCAAACCTCTATAACCATTTAAACAACATAGCTTTATTTTTATCCCTTAAAGATCCGACCCCAAGACCACCAACATTTTTTAGTAGAGTAATTGTTGCCTAGCTGACATTGCATACTTTATTACTTTCCTCTTTTCCAGACCATAAAAAGGATTTGAATTTCTTCTCAATTGTTGTTGCTACTGTAGCAGGCATGAGGAACATAAATAGGTAGTAAATGGGTAGATTACTGAGTATAGATTTGATTAAACACAATCTACCCCTAATAGATAAGAATCTGCCTTTCCATGAGCCAACCTGTAACTAATATTGCGAACAATAGGATTCCACATCATAGTTCTGCCCAAGTTTGCACCGATGGGAAGACCAAGATATATGAAGGGAAGTTGTTCTTGCTTGCATCTTAGAATTTGAGCAGTGAAGTTACATATATGATCTTCTATACCTACACCAACAATACTACTTTTATAGAAGTTGACCTTCAGCCTCTAGACAAGTTCAAAGCATAAGAGAATACGCTTAATATTCTGCAAGATAAATAAAGAGTCTGAGCTGAAAATAAGGGTGTCGTTAGCAAACTATAAGTGAGATATTACAGGACCCACATTGTCGATGTTTATACCCTCAGTCAATCCCAGATCACAACCACGCTGCAACATATAACTCAAACCCTAGACTGCAATATTGAAGAGAAAATGAGAGAGAGGATCTCCTTGGCGTAAGCCTTTTTCCAAGCTGAATTCCTCCATGGGAGATCCATTGACAAGCACAGGCATCTTTGCCGTTGAGATGTATTGCATAATCCACCCTCGCCATCTACTGCCAAAACCCATACTAGCCATGACTTCATTAATATATTCCCATAAAACAAAATCAAAGGCTTTATGAAAATCTAATTTGAAGAGATAAGCTTTACCTTTTTTCTTTTCGATGTAAGTAAGAACCTCATTTGCAATCAAGACGCTGTTTAATATTTGCCTCCCTTTGATGAAAGCATTTTGATGTTCAGTAATGACTTCTGACAACATGTTTCAATTTGGTTGCCAGTATCTTTAAAAAAATCTTGTAAAGACTACCCACCAAACTGATAGGTCTGAAATTTGATAGCTTGTGGTAACAAAAGAGCTATTGATACCCGAAGGTAGGAGATTAGTCCGATAGAATTCATCAACCATTTGAATGATGTCCCCACCTATAATGTTCCATGGTTTCTTGATGAAAAAGAAGTTAACACCATCAGGAACTAGAGCTTTATTACCTTCACAATCCCAAACAGCAGCTTTAATCTCTTTTGTAGAAAACGACAATTCTAAAGCAGCTAAGGATGAAGGCTGAAGCATTAGAAATTCCAGATTTGAACATGAGGCTCTAGGTCTATCATGATGGGAATATAGGTTACTGAAAAAGTTAAAAAAAGCTAGCTTCACATTAGTAGGTTTGGACAAAATCTTGCCATCAACCTCCAGGGAGAAAAGCTGATTCTTTTTCTGTCTTGTTGTTGCAGCTAAGTGAAAGAAACGAGTATTTTTGTCTCCAAGTTTACACCACTAGACTCTTGACTTCTGATGCCAGGCAGACTCTTGAGCTCTATACAAGGTTTTAAGTCTAGAGGCAATGTTGTTGCTTCTAATCAGATCACCAGCCAACAGGTCTCTGCATTCTTTTTTATGATCCAGGGTGTCAGCTTCAAGTTCTAGCTCTTTAATTTGGTTATACATGTTACCCACAACAACTTTACTCCACTGCTTACATCTCTCTTTCAACAACTTTAAGGCTGGGACCATATTCCTTTTACCAAATTTTATAACCAAGATTGTGCTCTAAAAGCTCTATATCACATTCCTGAAATCAGACGCGAGCCACCAACAATTCATGAACCGAAATGGTTTCGGGCCCCAATTCATATAATCTAGCAATAGATTTAGAGGTCTATGATCAGAAGAATATTTTGGCAGATCGAATAAAGTAGAAGATAGGAGAGACTACAACCAATCACCCGATAGAAAGATTCTGTCAATGCGGCTCGCCGCGTTACCTCTAGACCAAGTAAACTTTCTCCCATTTAAGGGGAGATCAATAAGTTCACAGCAATCAATGTAATGTTTAAATCTTGTCACGGAAGATGATATTTGAGAACCACCTTTCCTATATGATAGGAACAAGGTTTCATTAAAATCACCAGTAAGACACCATGACTTGCTGACACTATCCCTAAATGTAACAAGGTATTTCTATAATGCATTCTTCAGGTTCCCAACATTCGGAGCATAGACAAAAGAGACCAGGCATTCTAAATTGAAACGAGTAAAGATGCTTTCAACATGCAAAATATGTCCATTCATAGCAACAAAACAACTAGAGACACAAAAAAGATATGGATTCCATATGCATAATATCCCCCCAGAAAGACCTAAAAAGGGAACTGCATATCAAGCCCTAGGATGACGACCCCAAATAGAAGAAATAATGCAGTCATTAATATTTTCCAATTTTGTTTCTAAAATGCCCAGGACATCGAGATTAAACTTTCTACCAAGATTCCTTACACATCTTTTCTTTTCTCAGCCCCTTAAGCCATACACATTCCAAACAATAATACTGCCCATAAAAATAATTACAGAAACCATACCTTCAGACGAGTTAAGGAAGCAAAATTACGCCTTCTTCCTTCTGATCCACTCTTCCTGCTCTCTTTCTATGAATCCCTGCAATGTTTGTGTCATGAGGCGGCTATCATTGTGCCCTTGTAGAATAACTTTTCCCACATCCCAGAAAGCATTGGCTTCAGCCCAATTGTCAGGGTGTACAGGCTCATTTGCTTGATAACCATAATTTGTAGCGGGTCTATAGATCGAACTACTTGCCTCATCCTCACTAACCAATTCCCTTCCAGATCTAATAATAGCATTTCTATTCTTGATTCTATTATTAGAGACTGAGTACTCAACAATTACTGTCTCATAATGCTTAAAGCTTTGATTTCCCATTTGACGTGATTTCCTCCTCTTGAAAGATTGTGTTATGCGTGTGAGCTTCTTTGCTTTCTTTCTATGAGATTTCTTGTTTCCTACTTCCAGAGCATAAAGTTCATATGGGCCGGTCAGTAATAGGAGTAATGAAGGTAGTAAAAGACGACCCAATACTTGCTGAGTTAACATTTGTTTCCGGGCTTATGCTGGAAGATTTACATTAACTTGTAGCTAGAAAGAACCATTTATCATACATCGTCAAGTCACCTTAAGAGATCATTCAAAAGCAAAGGAGAGTTCATCTTGACGAAACCAAAATGTAGTAGAAGTATGGGTGGAGAACAAGGCTTGAGACAAAAAAGCAGTAGAAGACTCAGAAAACACCTAAAAACCATAGAAGATCCAACTTTGCTATCCAGAAATCCCCCATTTTCAATGTGAAGATGAAAGCACCAAAAAAAGAACCAAGAAATCTGGTTATACAAACATTAGTTTGGATAAAACAAAAGTATTTTTTCAAAAAAGAATTCTCTAATGATTAAGTAACCCGTATAAATACTTGAATTTTTATAGTATCCAAGAGTACAAAGGTGCAATACTTATAGTATAAGCTATGTATTTAAGGAAGCTAATATATATACACAATTAAATAATAATTGAGGAATACAATAAGAATAGTATAGATACTATTTGAAGAAAACCATCTTGCCTTGATACCATATAATTGAGAAATTGCGTTGATATTATATGGAAATAGAAAGATATAATTGCTTTTGTCATTGTACCAATTTTTTGCTTTGATCAAAGGTTGTTTTTGTCAAATTTGGAATATATATATTGTACGCTTTTGAAATTACAGTTTAGGTGCCCTTTACATTTGAAGCTCTATTTGGATTTTTTATGTAAATTTGTTTGATGCTTGCTCAGTGTGCTTTTGCGCTTGTATATATATGTGCATGTGAAATCTTGAGGGAAAAATTAATATTTGCGTGTGACGGTGCCAAAAAGCCTTAGGCCTTTGAGAAATGTACTCTCTTCGCTTGATCGCTTCCTTTATTTCTTGAATTGATGTGTTTTTTCTTGTTTTAATCCTTGTTGATTTTGATCTACCTTGGGATAAAACTTGGTGATAAAACCTGGTAGTTGTGTGTTCTTTTCTTGTTTGAAAGCTTTCTCAGAGGCTTGATACCTTAGGCCAGTACTATTAATATCTCCAATGATGGATTCATCAACTGAGTCACTATTAACCATAACAATCCGACTCAAATTCAAATTCTAATATCTTAATCCATAACCCTCGATCTCCGGAAACAACAAAACAAGGATATGCCAAGATTTCCCATACTATAATCGTATCCTCCATAAAAATTCTCTTCCGGCCTGCTGGTCATACCCTGAAAGAAAGAAAAAGGCTCCATGTCATCTATAATCACCTAAATTTTTCCCAATAAAAAAGAAAAATCATTCAACTTGTTGCAAGCGCACTCCCTGCTATGTGTTATTTGTTTCATTTTAGTCTTGACGTATTGTTTTTTTTTCCTGATTTAATCATTTCATATTCGATTCAGATAATAATAGTGTTCCCAACAAAATCTCAGCTAGGTTCTATCGAAAGATTAGGAGGCTTTTGACAAGTTAACTTTTTTTATTGAGTGAAGTGTTAAACACATCCTACGAGCCAATGTCTACTAGCATCGAATCTGTGCAAATTTTCATCTAGTTCATGACATAAAAGATGGATAGTCTACTCAGTTTTACTAGCTTCTTCATCATTCAGAACGCAATCTCTATATTAGTCTTGTAAATGCAAAAAAATAAATTTTTTTAGTAATAATTTAGCTTGGATATGACGGTCTATAATCCAGGCTTCCATTTAACCATTGTGAATTCAAAATTAAAAGAGCTTGATGTTTTTCGGCCGCTTGCTGGTCCTTGGGGCCCATGGTGATTTGATGGCTTTATATCAAATCATGGGCATGTATTAACGTTTAATGTTTGTATTATTTGTTTCATGGTTGTTTGGAGTTGGCAAGGTCTTGTCCAACAACGAAAAATGTTACTTCTTGAGAATCCACCGACAAGGATCCTCATATCCGATGGCGCAGGATTCACACGCTTCGGACAGTGTTGTAAATAGATTTGAACTCAGCTTGACGGGTTGATTTGAAATTCAGTTAATTTAGAGTTACAATCGAGTCGAATTTAAAAAAATATATAAAAAAAAACCTTTAAATGGCCTAGTTAAAAACCTGGTTACAACCTATTAATTTTTATTTTTATTAAAACAACATTATTTTAATTAAAAAATAATAATCCAAGTAATTCGATGATCTGGTCAAGACTGATGATCTAATTAAAACTTGAAACTGAATCTTGAATTGGATTCGCCACCAAACAGGTTTAAAAAATATGGTTACAAGATGCTTGTCTGGTGCTCGTATGCTGATCGTCCCTGTTTGTCTTTCCATCCAGGTGGATCTCAAACGCCATATATATAGGAATCCACCATCAGTACAACATAAGCAATTAATAGATAGATACAAAAGTACATAGACACGCTAGATAACATTCCTTAAAGTTGATTACAACAAGGTACAATACTAATGATTATTCTTTTATTTTTACAATCAAACAAGTGAACTAAGATTTATTAACTACAGAAAAGGAAAAAAAGGAATTTTACAGACACTGAAGCATTCGAACCTTGAGTACTAAAGAAAAGATCGAACAAAGTTTTGCAAAGTGATGAACAGCACGAACAATCCAACAACAGTTCCGGTGCCTATCCAAACATTCCTGAAATACTGTCTTCTGAGGAAGGCCTTCCTCTTGTTACAGCAGCTATCAGAGTAATCGTTTAACTTTTTAGCGAGACTGTTATAACATGAAGAAACTTCTACGATTCCTTTGCAAAGGTCGTTAATCAGATTAACCACAGCAGCACTTTCTCCAAGCCTATTAATAATAACTTTACTTTTAATGAGCAAGTCTGCATCTTTATCATTATCCACAAGCAAATCCAAGAATTTAACATACTGGCAGATGAACGACTCCTTGGGAAAATGACATTGCTCCAGCGCCATAAGGTTTCGTAAGACACATTCAGTATGATAGTCAATCTCAAGGGTTGGAACATGTAACTCACCTTTCTTGATAGAATTACATCCCGGGCCCCCACTCCATGCTTTTATGTCAAGTAAGCATTCATATGGCATTGGCTTGAACTTCATTCCTGCTTCTTCCAGCCTAGTTGTTGTTTTGCAATCGATAATTGGCGTAGTAAAAATGGTCGTTGGGTGTTTCGAGGACAAAAACAATCTTACCAAATAAGTGAAATGTAATATGTAGGGAGGATTGATTTTTTTCTTGTTGTATTCCTCAAAGTAGTCGGAGGTAAGATTCAGGAAACTAGAGCAATCGGGTTTAATGTATTTGGTGGCAATTTTATATAAATTATCTGTTAGCTATTTGGAGACAAGCAATGTCCCACCTCCACTATGTGCTTAGTGGGAATACCTAATCTCCACTTAGCACAAGTGGAGGCAAACGGTGGG
>Ga0307511_10001855_pt1 | contig 22208 bp, 14 predicted proteins | sample 13_EM_MG_FD_200266 | JGI IMG/M metagenome (GOLD analysis project Ga0307511, IMG submission 200266) | Populus trichocarpa ectomycorrhiza microbial communities from riparian zone in the Pacific Northwest, United States - 13_EM | ecosystem: Host-associated > Plants > Roots > Unclassified | place... | reverse complement strand
CGGAGGAGTACCCCTCGCACGAGGAGCACCTCGCGACGATAGAGGGGTCGCTGCGTGAGCTGGCGGCTTCAGGGACCCCGAACCTCGGGATCGTGACGGGGACGGTGCCTTCTTATGAGGCGTTCGCCGCGTCCGAGGGGGCTTCGCCGGGGGATGTTGACCTGTTGCCGCAGTATGCGACGACGCTGGCGGCTCGGGGGCGGGCTGTGGTTTGGCCGCCGCAGCGGGGGGCTAGCTGTTGGTGTGGGTCGGGGCGGGCTTATAGGGAGTGTCACGGGGCGCAGGGCCTCTGACGCCGGGACCGGCCCCTCGCCCACCGCACGCGGCGCCGGAGCAATGTCTTCGATGCCATCCGCGACCCCAAGGACGTGGCGGCGTCGATGCGTCTAGCGGAGTCCCCGAGCTGGTCCGGTTCCGCACGATCGACTCCAGCCGGCAGGATGCTGTGTTCATCGACCGCGCCGACCCACGCTCCTGAGGCAATCCGACATTGGACGACGTGAGACCTTCCTCGCCCGGCGTCTCCGCACGCATGTCCCGACAACCCAGCAAGGACACGGCGGCCGAACTGGCCGTACGTCGCCTGCTGCACGCCGCGGGACTGCGTTATCGGGTGGAGTACCCGGTGCCCGGCATGGCGCGGCGTCGCATCGACGTGGCTTTCACCGGGGCGAGGGTGGCCGTTCTGATCGACGGGTGTTTCTGGCACGGATGCCCGGTGCATGCGACGCAGCCGAAGGCCAATGCGGAGTGGTGGCGCAATAAGTTGGACCGGAACATGGCTCGCGACCGGGAGACGACCGCGCACCTCGTCGCGCAGGGGTGGACAGTGCTGCGTTTCTGGGAGCACGAAGACCCTGACTCGGTGGCCGCACAGGTGTCGGCCACTGTGGAGCAGCGGCGTACAGAGCGAACGAGGGGGAGAACAAGATGAGTGGTTTGACCTTAGTGGACGTGTGCTCGGGGGCAGGCGGGCTCGCTCTCGGACTGGAACAGGCGGGATTCGAACCGCGCCTCCTCCTCGACGACGACTCGGCAGCCGTCACCACTCTGCGGACCAACCGGCCGCAGTGGAACGTGCTCCACACGGACCTTCTGGATTTCGATCCGGCCGAGCACCCCGTGAGCCATGACGTGGATCTCCTGTCCGCCGGCCTGCCGCGAGTGAGGTCGAGCGCGACCGTCGGACGGGCGGATTCGCAGGCGGAGGAGCGGTTGTTGAAGGCCGCGGTCTATCTCGTCCACGCGATCAGACCTCGGGCGGTGCTCATCGAGAACGTTCCCGGTCTCGCCGAATCGGACGAGTACCAGCCGTTCCGTGATTTCGCCCATGCTGAACTGGCCCATCTTGGGTACGAGTTCAGCTGGTTCGTCCTGAACGCCGTCGACTTCGGGGTGCCGCAGAATCGTCGACAGGGCGTGCTGGTGGCCGTGGAACGACAGCGGGCCGAGGCGTTCCGGCAGCCGATGCCCACCGTCGAGGAGCCCATGACGGTCGGCGCGGCGTTGGAGGCCTCCATGGCCTCCCGCGGCTGGAAGGACGCGGCCCGTTGGGCCGCCCAGGCGGACCGTCCCGCTCCAACCCTCGTCGGGGGCTCACGGAACAGGGGAGGCGCCGATCTGGGGCCGTCCGGGGCCAAGAACACGTGGGCGACGATGGGAGTGAACGCCCATACCGTCGGCGACGTGATACCCGACCCCGATTTCGACTGGAATCCGGAGCTCGGCCGGGACGGCATGGTGAAGCTCACGGTGGAACAGACGGCGTTGTTGCAGGGCTTCCCCGAGACCTGGGAGATCACGGGGCTCAAGACTTCCCGGTACCGCCAGGTCGGTCAGGCCACCCCGCCTCCCGTCGGGCGAGCCCTGGGCCGTTCTGTGCTGGCGGCCTTGAACGGAAAAAGATGATCTTTGGGCCGGCTAGACTCCGCCTCATGAGCAGCACGGCGCCCCAGCAGTCGATTCTGGGCAATCCATACATCCTGGACCTTTTCGCCGGCCCGGGAGGCCTGGACGTCGCCGGGCACGCTCTCGACATCCGGAGTCTCGGCATCGAGTGGGACCAGAGCGCGTGCCTCACGCGGTACGCCGCAGGGCTGGAGACCCTGCACGCCGATGTGAGCGCGGTCCGCCGGGACGCGTTCGAATCCCTGCCGCCGGAGATCAACATGCTCGCCGGCGGCCCACCGTGCCAGACGTACTCCGTGGCCGGGAAGGGCGCCGGGCGTCATGCCCTGGACGAGGTCAAGGGGTACATCGAGCGACTCACGGCAGGTGACTCCGACGAGGCCATCGACAAGGATCTCGGCACCCTGACCGATCCGCGGACCGCGATGGTCCTGGAACCCCTTCGATACGCGATCCAGGCGACCCGGAGTCCGAACCGTGCCGGACGGCCCTACGACGTCATCGTCCTGGAGCAGGTCCCGGCGGTCATCGCGCTCTGGGAGCACTACGCCACGGTGCTGGAGGAGACGGGCCTGCCCGACGGCACCAAGTACGACGTCACCGTCGGGGTCCTCTCGACCGAGACCTACGGGGTGCCGCAGACGCGGTCCCGCGCGGTACTGATCGCCCGCCGTGCGGGGCTCGGTCCTCCTTCCCTCCCACGGGCCACCCACCGGGTCTACGACGCGAAGGCGTGGAACCGGCAGAACGGACAACAGACGGGCCAGCCTCGACAACCGACGCTCGACGAAGACACTGAGCCTTCGGACGACTCGACTCTGTTGCCCTGGCGGTCGATGGGCGACGTCCTCGCGGACCCGGTGGGCGAGCACCCAGGACGTGCTGTTCCCTTCCTCGTCCGCTCCAACTACGGCAGTTCCGGGATTCCCGGCCGGCGTGGGGTGCGGACCGACCGGCAGCCGGCCACCACGGTCACCGGGCGCATCTCCCGTTTCGTGGTCTTCGAACATCTCGACGAGAACATCGTGTTCGAGGGCGATCGGTTCCACATGAACGAGGCGGGGATGCTGCAGAGCTTCCCGGCGGACTATCCGTGGTCCGGCACGGCGCAGGCCCAGCAGGTGGGCAACGCGGTGCCTCCCCTGTTCGGCGCGCACCTGTTGAGTGCCGCGCTCGGTCTGCCGACGCCAAACGCCGATGTACTGCGCAAGCCCTGGCAGCGAGCCACCGAGAGCCAGCGGGCCAAGCTGCGCAAGGACGGTTGCGGTGCTTCCGACTCGTGCACCGAGAAGTGCCCGAGTCCTGCGGCCCAGCACCCTCCGCGTTCTGTCCCTCCGACGACCCGCCCGGCCGTCGGAGGTCCACGGCGTCCGGCAATGCCTGTCAGTCGGCGCTCTTCCTCCCTCTGACCGGAGCGGTAACGAAGAGGTCCTCGAAACAGGCGGCGAGCGCGGCAACGGATTTCTCCGGCACCGGATCCTCGTCGGGTCCCTGAGGAAGGCTGTGCCTCCCCACCGGAGGCGCGGACTCGGCCTCCGCGACCCAGCGGCGCATGCGGGCAGGGTCCTTGGAGATGTCCGGTCCGATGACGTCGTAGATCAGCGTCGCTCCGGCTGCGCTGATCGCCACACAGAGACCGTCGATCTCCCGCGCGGCGGTGACCCGTCCGGTCTTCAGCAGTTGGACCATGGCCTGGGCCGAGGGACGGTGGTCGGCCAGCTCCAGCCGGAGCGCGGTATGGAGCAGTTGCTGGTTTCCACATGCGGTCTCGACCGGCTCGTAGTCCGGGCCGTTCCGGAAGAGTTCGGCCGCCCACCAGAGGCGGGAGAAACACTGCCGGTCCGCGGCACCCCGGAACCGTTCGGGAGCGATACGCGGCTCCGGCCTGTTCGCCGTCGCGCCCAAGAGGTGCCGCCAGGCCACGTAGTCGGGGGCCACGGCCAGGGCAAGGTGGTTCCAGAGGCGTTTGTCCGCGGCCTCCCGCCGCGTCAGACGGAGTGTGGCGTGGATCCGGGGGGCCAACCAGGCGTCGGCACGCGTGCGGTCCTCCCGGAACTCGAACATGGCGTCCTCGACCAGACCGCGGAGCGGCTCGACGGCCCACCTGGCGTCGTCCTCGGGAAGCGGCTCGACGACCTTCGCCAGGTCGACGCCGCCGTGCACCTGTTCGCCCGTGATCAGCTGCTCGGTGAGGAACGGGTCCATGGCCGAGGCGGCGAGCAGCCCGAGCCGTTCCGGTACATGGTTCGGTCGGGTGATCATGCCTCACCTGCTCGGTTCATCTGCTCCAAGCCCCGAATGACGAATCCGAGGGCCTTCCGGGCTTCGGCGCGGCGGATCGCCGCGTAGTGGATGCGGGTCTGGAGTTCCGGCCAGCCGGACTCCCCGGTGCGCCGCCGGTGGACCTGGCGCAGTGCCTCCTCGACGTGCACTCCGGGAATCACGTCCGGGAGCATCTCCCTCAGCACCTCGCCCTGCCAGTCGGTCGGGAACACCGGGCCGCCTCCGGGTTCCACCTCCAGGTCGCCGACGGCGGCGTGGAACACCGCGGTCCAGACGTCGGTGGCCATCTGGGCGACCAGGAGGTCGCGCACCTTGCTCTCCAGTCCCGAACCACCACTGTCCAACAGGTCCATGACGCCTTCGAGTTCGGTGTTGACCCACACCGTGGGGACGCGGGCCGCGGGGTCCACGATCCAGGGAGCGTCGGCGTAAGCGCGGAGCCATTCCCGGGAGCTCTTCTGGAACGAGGCCTTCTGGACATCCAGTTGAAGCCCGCGGACGGGTTCCTCGGAGACCGTGTCGACGATCCAGTTCCGGTCGGTCTCGGCGACAGCCCGTCCGCGCACGCCGTCCACCGTCCCCACGGCGAGGACGGCCAGGGAGGCCCGCCCCATGTGGTCGTCGCGCACGACCTCCAACGAACCGGACCAGTCCCGGCCGTCCTCAGTGTCCCGGTGGAGCCCCACCGACGTACGGACATTGGTCTCGCCGTCGGTCAGCACGGCGAGGACCTCCAGGTCGGACCATGCGGCGTCCGGTGCGTTCGCCCCGGGGGGCAGGGTCGCCGACAGGCCGATCACGGCGCTCACCCAGTCATCGTGACCGGCCACACCGAGTGCGACGGTCTGTTGCTGGGTGGAGTACGCGGTGGTCTCCAACGGGTCTCGCGTCCCGTCGGCTAGCCTGATCGACACGGAGGTCACCCTGAGCGAGACGGGCCGGCTGAGTCGCTTGTAGGGGTAGATCTTCACTGTGTCATTCCCCCTTGCCGGCCCGAAGCTCGACGACGAGGCGGGTGAGCGCGGTTCGGACCGGATGGCTGGTGACGTCTGTGGCCCCGCGGAACTTCGCACGTCGTGTCCCGGGCGGGAAGTACAGGACACCGTCCTGCACCTCACAACCCTCGATCGCGACCAATTCCGCCCAGTCGAGTCTCGGGAGCCCTCCTGAGCGCACGTCCAGTTGGGCTACCGGCACCATCGGGGTGATCTCGTCGCCTTTGGGGATGCTGATCTCGGCGACGATCCGCCATTCGCCACCATCGCCGACCGTTGCCTCCAGACCGTCCAGCACCGGGACCACCGGCCCGGTGGGTACCTTGGCCTGAGGCTTGGTTCGCACGGTCAAGGCCTTACGCAGGGCTTCCCCTCCCTCGGCCCTGGTACGCCGAGGACGGAGCACGATCTCCTTGACCGCGTTGTTGACCTCGGTGGTCAGCTGGTTGATGCGACGGTAGGCAGTGGGCGACCAGCGGAGGGTCAGTTCCTCGGTCTGTCCCCACCGATCGTGCTCGGGCGGTTCGGACGCACGCAGGAACTCCTCGGCCTCCTTCGCGAAAGGAACCGATTCCCCGGCGGCCTCCCCCACCAGGAGGACGGCCTGGAAAGGGTTCGTCCCGATCGGCAGCCTCGGTACGCCTGCCGTCTTGACGGTCATCCGGTTGCCGCGCAGCGAGTGCACCTGGTTCTTGTCCCCGTCCCTGTCCTGCGTGTCCTCGGTGACCAGCAGAACCGCCTGATGCGTACCCAGGGTGCCGGCGGCGCCTCCGGAGCGCGGCAGCTTCAGGGGCACGCTGCGTGCCGCCACCTGTCCGGCTTCGGTGAGCCGGTCGACGGTGGCGCCTTCGTAGTGCGCTCTGAGGGCACGGGACCGGGAGGGCTGTTCACGAGTGGGATCCACCTGCTCCTCTGGGACGACAACATCGCCATTGCGCAGGGAGCGGACCGACACCTCCAGCAGCGGAAGTCTGTTGCCGCCGCCGGTCATCGCAGCCCAGAAGTCCCGCCCCAGGGCGGTGACCAGGCGTCGGTGCATCTTCTTCAGGTCCCGGGTGTCTTCGTGAGTGTCCTGGTCCAAGTCATCTGGTTCGGCGTCGAGTTCGATGTCGGACGCCTTCTCGTCGAGACTGGCGACATCGTGTGCTCCGACGACGAGGAAAGAGGTGCCGGGTTCGTCGTTGTCACGCGTGAGGTGCAATCGTTCCACCGTCTCCTCGTCCGCCCACCACGAGCGAACGACTTCGGCTCCCTCCGATTCGGGGTCAGGACGGCCGAACCAGGCGGGGCCCGCGTACTGGCGACCGTCGACCTGCCGCCAGGGCAGTTCGAGCCGTCCGACGACCCGCCTTTCGGTGCGTCCCTCGTGCGGAACCGACAACGTGGAGTTGATGAGCACGAGTCCCAAGGCGCTCGTGGCCCAGAGCGTCGCCTTGCCCAGTCCGTAGGAACCGCCCGCTCCGTGGCCCGATTTAAGGCTCTCCAGTTGACGTCTGACCACGGCGGCGAACTTGCCGTCCTCGTAGTCGTCACCGATGAGTCCCGAGGCGTTGTAGTCGTCGATCCGCAGAAGGAGCAGACGCCCCTTCTCGTACATGTCACGCACCCCGGCGTCGACGACCCGACCGACCTTCTGGTTGCCGGCGCTCTCCGAAACGGCGGAGTAGTGGGGGAACAGTTCGTTCCAGAGGATCGCCTCCCGGAAGGCGTCGAGCGCCTCACCGGTCAACTCGTGCAGGGTGTAACGGACCCTGACCGGCCGTCCGTTCTCGGTGAGGCGTTCGTCGAGGCTGTTCTGGCAGGTCTCCCGGGCCAACACCTGCACATCGGCGTCGAAGGCGAACGCGGCGGCATTGCCCAGGTCACGCCCGCCGTCGGGATAGCCGCGACGGTGGTACCAGGTGATCGGCAGGCCGATCTGAGTGTCGGTGGTACGGGTGTGCACCGTGCCGAGGTCCGTGCCGAGCGCCCGGGCGATGTCGGCCATGACCGTGGGGCGTGGGGTCGACCTGCCGGTGATCCACGCGGAGACGGCGGCCCGTGTCAGTTGTAGTTCCTCGGCCAGTTCGGCCTGCGTCCTGCCCGCGAGTTTGAGCTGCCGGGCAAGCCAGGGCCCGAACTCCTCACCTGTCTCCACGCGCCACCTGCTCCTAGCTGGGAGCCACAGACGGGTCGCCTGCGGCGAACAGGAGGCTAATTTGACGCGAGGAAGACTGTCAACTGACGGTTGATCGCACCACAGGCCCTAAGCGGGTAAGTCAAGCTCATCCAAATACCCGCAATAGTCCTGATTTGCCCCGATTTACATTCTCCCCAGACAGGACCGTTCAGGCCGGACGGAACTTACGTTGACGCCCTCCCATTCGAACGGTAGGGTCTCACCCGGCGGATTAGCCGTCTCGTTCGTCCTCTTCACAAGAGAAGGCGATCGACCCGTAGGAGAGCTCTGTTCAAAATTCAGATTTCTTCCACCCGGAACAGTTCCAGTAATCGCCACCGGTCTGCCTTCACCCTAGGCGCTGGCGGAACACCAAGCGGACCCGATACCGTGGTTCGGAGTAAGCGAAAAGCAACTCAGCCGCGGGGGTTCTCCATGCCTAAATTCACCCCCTGCCAAAAATTCAAAAATTACGACACCACAGGGGGCTTACATTTTCATGGACGGACAGAGCGACGACGATTACATGTTTTCGGGTCGCGACCTGAGTTCTTTTTCTTTGGCCATCACGACGGCGAAGAGCAAGACGGAGGCAGCGAGCATCATCCAGCGGTTCGAGACGACCGATGAGTACGTCTCCGACAACTTTCCCGACCTGGCCAAGCAGGTCGCGGACCTGCCTGACTAGACCCATCACCCCTGAGTAAAGTCCCCCCACCAGCAACAAAGCGTGCCGTCTCGGAGTATCAGCCTTTCGGACAGCGCGGCGTGACGGAAGCGGATGGGCCGGCGATACGTACCGCCGGCCCGGCGCTCCCCATTTTCTTCCGGACCTTTGCATCGACAGGAGTGTTGGAGCAATGACATCGCCGTCCTCTGCTGTGATCAGAACCGTTCTCGAACAATCCACCCGAGTCCTCCAGACCTATTCCGTCGACCCTGGCCTCGTGGCCGAGCACGCCAACGGAGAACGCCGTATCACTCAAGGCGGATACGGCGACCGTCAGCTTTTCGAGCTTGTCCAGAATGCCGCCGATGAAATCGCTGATGAGCCCGGTGGAAGAGTCCACGTGGTCCTCACCAGGACCCATCTGTACTGCGCGAACGAGGGAAGTCCGGTCACCGCGGAAGGTGCGGAGACAATTCTCCGGATGAGCATGTCGAAAAAACGCGGAGGCCAGATCGGGCGTTTCGGTGTGGGCGTCAAGTCGGTGCTCGTGGTGACCGATGCACCTGAATTCTTCAGCAGTTCCGGAAGTTTCGGATTCGATCGCGCTTGGTCGTACGATCAGATCCGTTCCGTCCCCGATGTGACAGCCCGATACGGCCCCGAATTCGACGCACCTGTGTTGCGTATGGCCCGCCCGCTCGACATGGCGGCCGAGCGTGCCGGCGATCCCGTCCTGCACGAACTGCTGGCCTGGGCGACCACCGTCGTCCGCCTGCCGCTGCTCCGCGACGCCGACGACCGGCTGGGCAAGGACATGCATGGAGGTCGCGCAAAGGACCACGGTCTGCCTCGCGACGAATTCCCCACCGGTTTCCAGCTCTTCTCCCCGCACGTCGCGACGGTCGTCCTGGAGGACCGTCGCCCCCGTCCCGTGGCTCGCCGGGTCCTGACGACACGGCAGTCCGGTGATCTGCGCACCGTGATCGAGGAGAGGACCGGGAAGGCCACCGTCTCCGAGGACTGGCGGGTGTTCACCACCTCCCACGAGCCGGGGCCGGCCGCCCGCGCGGACGCGGGAGAACTCCACGACCGGCTCGCCCTCGATCTCTCCTGGGCCGTCCCCGCTCTTCGCGAGGACCCGGAGAGCGGCCTGTACGTCAATCCGCAGACCCGTGGCCGTGGCACGTTCTGGTCCTTCTTCCCCACGAAGTACGAGATGTCGTTGAGCGGCATCGTCAACGGCGCGTGGAAGACGAACGAGGACAGGCAGAACCTGCTGGACTCCTCTCCCTTCAACCAGGAGATGATCAGGGTCGCGGCGGCGTTGGTCGTCGACTCGCTCCCCGCTCTCGCCCCCGCCAAGGATCCCGCTGCCTACCTCCCCCTGCTTCCCGGCCGTACCAAGGAGACGATCAGCTGGGCCGACGATTTCCTCACCCGGGAGATCTGGGCCTGTACGGCGATCCGTCCGTCCCTGCCCGACCAGGACGGCGTGCTGCGCGTCCCGACCGAGCTGCGCGTGCACCCTCGGCTCGACAAGGACCCCAAGAAGACGACCGGTTGGCTCCGGATGTGGCACAACTGCCCGGGGCGCCCCTCGGACTGGTTGCACCCGTCCGTCGAGACCGACACCCTCCGCTCCGGAAAGGTCCAGCACATCCTGGACGCGGCCGGGCACACGCGGTCGGACGTCCGTGCGTGGCTGGAGGCCTTGGTGAAGGCGGGCGGTGTCGAGGCCTCCGCGGTGGCGATCCGGATCCTCGCCGACATGGTCGAGTCCGGTTCTCCACACGTGGCGGAAGCGCGCAGGGCGCACATCGTACTCACCGAGGAACACGGAGTCGTGCCGCCCGTACCCGGTCGGGTGTTCCGTCGCGCCGACCAGGACGGGCTGCCCGAGTCCACGGTGTACGTGGTCGACGCACTCGGGCAGGACCCGTCGCTCGCCCACGCCCTCAACGTCCTCGGGATCCGCGAGGCCGATGTCGAGGGACGCTTCGTCAGCGTCCTGGACCAGGGCTTCGACGGTTACCGGGAAGCGGAGTGGGAGCGGTTCTGGCAGCTGTTCCGCCTGGGCGGGATCCGCCGGTTGGGACACAAAGTGCTGGAGCGGGTGACCACACCCCGTTCGATCCTGCAGGTACGGACCGTCGACGGGCGGTTCCGCCCGGTCGAGGACTGCATGCTGCCCGGCCCGGTGGTCGACGCCGAACGCGACAGGGCCGTGGCCGTGGACATGTCCTTCCACTCCGACGACGTGCCCTTCTTCTCACAGATCGGTCTGGTGGACCGCCCCGTCTCAGGAGTGCAGCCCAAGGAAGGAGAGGCCTGGTTCGACGAATATCGGGAAGCCGTCCACTCCGCCTACCTGCGCGGTCTCGACAGCCGTGCTCCCCGTCCCACGCTGAACCGGATGAAGGTGGAGGGCGCCCCGATCGGTGGACCGCTGCACCTCTTCCGCGCACTCTCCGAAGAGTCACGCGCTGCCTTCCTCAAGGCACTCCCCGACGACGCCGTGGTGGACAGATGGACCCGTCAGATCGGCGCGCAGAGCTCGACACGACAGGCCGTCGTCTCCCCGATCCACTGGATGCTCCGGAAGTACGGGACCGTCGCCACCTCCCAGGGGCTCAAGCCGCTGCGCGAGGCCGTCGGGCCTCAACTGCGCGCCTACCGCGATGTCCTGCCGGTGGCCGACCTCTCCGCCGAGAAGGCCCGCAAGCTGCGGCTCCCCGCCACGATCGACGAGGTTCCCGGCGACCGGTGGGAGACGCTCCTCGACCAGGTGTCCCACAGCGAGGACGACGCGTTCGTCGGAGCCACCTACGTGATGCTGACCAGGGTCGGCGCGGACTTCCCCGAGGACTCCCTCACCCGCTGCCGGATCGGTGACACCTGGGGCACGCGTCCGGACGGCGAGATCACCGTCGCCGTCGGGGCGGTCGAGTACCGGGCGCTGCGCGCCGAGCGGCTCCCGGCGCTGCTGATGCCGAGTGCCGGGGACGCCGAGCTGATGGTCGAGAAGTGGGGCATGCTCCGCCACTCCGACGTGATCAGCAAGGAGACCCGGGAGGTCGTCGACGGCGACCCCGTGCCGCTGGTCGAGCTGTACCCCGGTCTGCGACTGCGACTCAACAGCTCGAACCGCAACAGTCTCGTGCAGCGCTGCACCGAACTGGAGGAGATCACCCGCACCCCTAACGGAACCCATGCCTCACCGCTGGAGGCGGTGCGTCAGGACACCGTGGTCAAGGTCCGGGTACCGCTGGCTCCCGAGCCGATGCTGCGTCTGATCGACCGCGAACTCGGACTGGGGCTCGGCGTGTCCGGTTGCCGGGCCGTACTGGAGCACCAGGAGCAGATGGCGCGGGACAGCGCGCTGCAGGCTGCCCGCAAGGCCGTGCGCGAGGCCGAGGACGTGGTGACGAAGATCGAGCTGCTGATCGGCGCGGACGCTCTCCGGACAGGTCTGCCCGACGGGCTGGTGGAAGCCGAGATGCGGGACACCGACGGGGCTGAGCCGTCCGACCGCCGGATCGCCCAGATGGCGTTCAACGCCCATGGGGACGGTGTGCTCCATCAGCACGCCAGGGACATCCAGGGTCGGTTCCCGGACGCGCCGCTCTCCTACAACGGCTCGTCGTCCGCTGTCGCCTTCGTGTCGAACCTGCGGCTACCGGCCGCCTTCGCGGGCTCACGGACCCCGACCCCTCCACCCACCGAGACCATCGACGGCCCCCGGGACTTCCCGAGCCTCCACGAGTACCAGGAGGATCTGGTCCGCAACATCACCACCATGCTCGACCGGCTGGCACCCCAGCGCGGCATGCTCTCCCTGCCCACCGGCGCGGGCAAGACCCGGGTCACCTCCGAGGCCGTGATCCGCTGGGTCAAGCGCGTCGGGGGTCTGAAGGGACCGATCCTGTGGATCGCACAGTCCGACGAGCTGTGCGAACAGGCCGTACAGAGCTGGAAGTTCGTCTGGAGCAAGGTCGGAGCCGACTGCTCACTGACCATCAGCAGGCTCTGGGGCGGCAACGAGATCGGCGATGTCGTCGAGCATCCGCATCTCGTGGTCGCCACGGACGCCAAGCTGGAACGGTGCCTGGAGACCGACGAGTACACGTGGTTGCGAGACGCCTCGCTCGTGATCGTGGACGAAGCCCACACAGCCATCTCCAAGCGGTACACCGACATCCTGAGCCAACTGGGACTCACCCAGTACGAGACCAAGCGACACCTGCTCGGTCTGACCGCCACCCCGTTCCGCAACACGAACGAGGACGAGACCCGCAGGCTGGTGAGCCGCTTCGGAAACCGGCGACTCGACGAGGGCGTCTTCCCGTCCGGTGATCCATATCGGGACCTGCAGAACTGGGGAATGCTCGCGCAGGTCGAACACCGCACCCTGGAGGGCGGTCACATCGAGCTGACCCGCGACGAGAAGGTTCAGGCCGACCGGATGGCGACGCTGTCCCGGGCCGCCGAACAACGGCTGGCCGACGACCACGCGCGCAGCCGCCGTATCCTCGACGCGGTCGCCGACCTCCCGGAGAACTGGCCCACCCTGCTCTTCGCCACCTCCGTGGACCACGCCAAGTACCTGGCGGCCATGCTCAACGACCGCGGGATCCTGTCCGCGGCCGTGGATGCCACCACCAGCGCCCAGGAGCGGCGGCGGAGGGTGGAGGAATTCCGCAACGGACGCATCCGGGTCCTCACCAACTACGGTGTTCTGGCCCAGGGTTTCGACGCTCCCGCCACGCGTGTCGTGGTGGTCGCCCGCCCGGTGTACAGCACCAACGTGTACCAACAGATGATCGGTCGTGGTCTGCGTGGCCCGAAGAACGGCGGCGAGGAGACCTGTCTGATCCTCAACGTCAGCGACAACATCGCCAACTTCGACACCAAGCTCGCCTTCACTCAGTTCGAGCACCTCTGGAGCCGCGCGTGACCGACGCCTACCTCGACAGTCCCCCGCTCACCGAGGAGCAGCGGGTCGTCGTCGAACAGCCTTGGGACGCGCGGGTCCTGGTCACCGCCGGGGCCGGCGCGGGCAAGACGCACACCCTGGTGCGCCGGCTCGACGCGCTGTGCGGGAACGAGGATCCGGAGGCGGCTCTGGAGGCTGCCGAGATCCTGGTGCTGACGTTCTCCCGGGCGGCGGCCAGGGAGCTGCGTGAACGGATCACCCGACACGGTGAACGCGCCCATCGGGTGCGCGCACGGACGTTCGACGCCTGGGCCTACGAGGTGCTCCTGCAGTCGCGCCCGGACGTCGAGTGGGGAACGGTCGCCTTCGACGAGCGGATCGCCGCCGCGGCACAGGCGGTCGAGAAGGGCGCGTTGGAGCTCGGCGACGCCGTCCCACCCGCGCACGTCGTGATCGACGAGGTACAGGATCTGCTGGGCGGACGCCGCGAATTGGTGGAGGCGCTCCTCGACCGGTACCAGGAGAGTTGCGGCTTCACCGTGGTCGGGGACGCGGCCCAGTCCGTGTACGGGTTCCAGATCGAGGATCTCGCCGAACGGGCCGACGAGACGGGCCGGTTCTTCGACTGGCTGCGCTGCTCCTACCCCGACGACCTGGTGGAGCTGCGGCTCACCCGGAACTTCCGCGCCACCACTCCCGAGGCCCGGGTCGCGTTGGCGTACGGTCCTCGCCTCCAGCGGCTCGACGATCCGAGCGAGGCTGAGAACCTCTACGACGGACTGCGCGATCTGCTCCTGGACCCGGCGAACGGCATGGGCGACCTCGGCGACGAGTTCACGCTGGCGGGCCTCAGGGACCTGACCGACACCTGCGCCGTCCTCACCCGGGACAACCAACAGGCTCTCGTGGTCTCCGAGTTGTTGCACGCACACGGTGTCGACCATCGGTTGCGGCGCCCGCTCGAAGAGCGCCCGGTGCCTTACTGGGTGGCCGAGCTGCTGCGCCGTACGGAGGCGACCGGACTCACCGAGGACCGGTTCTCCTCCCTGCTCGCGGAGATCCCTCTGCCGTACTCGCCGGACGCCGGCGCGCTGTGGACGGTGCTGCGTCGGGTGGCGCGCGGCGCCGGACGCGGTTTGCTGGATGTGGACCGGTTGCGCCGAGCGGTGGCGGAGGGCAGGTTCCCCGACGAGGGGGCCGATCCGGAGACGGCACGGATCGTCGTATCAACTGTCCACCGGGCCAAGGGTCTTGAGTTCGACCGGGTGGTGGTCCTGTCCCCGCCGACCGTCGCGGATCTCCACAAGCGGTACAAAGAGGCACTGGACCTCCCCGCCGAGGCCCGCGCCCTGTATGTGGCGATGACTCGTCCGCGCCAGGACCTCTACCACGTGACGCCACCTGAGCTGCCGCATTTCAAGAGATTGGGCAGACGACACGACGGCCACCTCTTCCTGGGTTCGTGGCGGTCGTACGACAGATTCGGGATCGTCGCCGCGGCGGGCGACGTGAGCCGGGACGACCCTCCCGGCCACGGGGCGGACGCCTCGGCCACCCAGGCCCATCTGCTGGACCGGGTCCGCCCCGGCCAGGAAGTCGTGTTGCGCCGACGGCACAACCTGCCCATGGGCGATGCGCAGAGCCCGCCGTACGTCCTTCTGCACGACGGCCTGGAGATCGGGGAGGCGTCGCGTCGGTTCCGCGAGGGGCTGTTCCAGGTGCAGAAGGTCAGTCGCACCTGGGACCCTTGGTGGCCCGACGAGATCCACGGTCTGCGGATCGACACGCTGGAGACAGTGACGGGCAGCATCGCCGCCGGCGCCAACGCGGGACTCGGTGACCGAGGTGTGTGGATCGCCCCACGGATCACCGGTATCGGCCGGTACCGCCGAGCCGACATGGACGAGGAGCAGAGCTCATGACACACGGGCCAGGCCGGCACTCCGAGCACTACCGGGTGCGTGACGAGGAGCTTCTGGCGGGGCTCCGCCGTGAACTGCTCGGGCCCTCGCAGGACGGGGCACCGGAGGAGCGCGAGGAGGTCCTCGCCCAGGACGCGCCCATCGACCGCTATCTGACCGGTGTGCTCTATCCGCGGGCCACGAAGGCGCTCAGGGACGAGAACGCCGCCGAGGTGGACGGACTGGACGTCGCTCCGGAACTCCGACGTGAGGACTCCGAGGAGTCCGGAACCGCGCAGGAGGTCGCGGCCGCTGGGGATCGTCGTCCCTCCTCCATGGGTCTGACCTTCGCGGTCGACCCGAAGGAGAGCGGCTCGATCGTGGTGTCGTCGCGCGCGGCCGTCTACGAGCCGACCGACGCGGACGGCAAGCGGATCCCGGCCGGCCGTGCCGAGGCCCGCACCACCGCGGACCAGCGGGAGCTGTGGCGCCGCAAGGAACTCGACCTTCCGGACCGCACGATCGATGTCAGGACACCCGACGGCGACAGACGGGAGGACCTCGACGAGAAGGTCCAGCTCCGGGTGAACGTCCGCCGCCCGGACCCGAACACCAGCACGGTTACCGTCACCGTCACACTGGTCAACACCCAGAAGGTGGGCGAGCGGGACCTCCAGGACGCCTTCGCCCTGTTCCAGTGCGCTCTGATTGTCCGGGCCGCCAATGGTTCTACCGCCTTCGTCGAACGCCCCGCTCCGGACGCGGCGTACGACCCGGACATGGCCACGAGCAGGCTGCTGCACCGCCATGCACCGACCTTCGCCGTCGGTCACGGCTGTGCCGCGGCCTGGGACTGGACGCCCGCGCCGATCGGTGTGACCGAGGCCGTACGGGCCGCCGTCCCCGAGATCCGGAGCGTGTTCGTCCCCACCGTGGAAGTGCTGCTCACCGACTCCAACCCGGAGATCGACAGCTCGGCGCTGTCCATGCTCGGTCTGGCGGAGCGGCCCGACGTCGAGGTTCTGGCCTCCCTGGAGGACCTCGTCTCGGGGTACGAACTCTGGATCGACCGGAAGGCGGTCGAGGCTGACGCCCTGGTGGGCGGCCCCCACGAGACACCGGCGCAGGACCAGGTGGCTGCCTGCCGCGAGGCGCTCGACCGGATCCGTGAAGGGATCGGGCTGTTGCGGACCGAGTCCGATCTGATGCGCGCGTTCCGGCTCGCCAACCGTGCCATGGCGGACCAACGGGCCCGCAGCGCCTGGGTGAAGGACGGGCGCCGGGGCACCCCCGACCCCGGCGCCGGCCGTTGGCGTCCCTTCCAGATCGCGTTCATTCTGCTCTGCCTGGCCGGGATCGAGGACCCCGGACACCACGATCGGAAGATCTCCGACCTCCTGTGGTTCCCCACCGGTGGTGGCAAGACCGAGGCCTACCTGGGGCTGATCGCCCTCGCCTCCTTCCTCCGCCGCATCCGCCGGGGTGCGGACGGCGGTGGTGTCGTCGTCCTCATGCGCTACACGCTCCGGCTGCTCACCCTCCAGCAGTTCGAACGCGCGGCGATCCTGCTCTGCGCCATGGAGCAACTGCGGCGGAACACACCCGAGTTGGGCAGTGAGGAGTTCTCCGTCGGCATGTGGGTGGGACGTTCGGCCACCCCCAACAAGCTCGCCGAGGCCGATGCCCGGCTCGCGGAGCTGCGGGCGAACCTCGACAAGCGGCTCGCCACCGAGAACCCGGTCCAACTGCATGCCTGTCCTTGGTGCGGAACCCGTCTCGACGCCCGGGACTACGAGGTCGACGAGGTGGCACTGCGGATGCACGTCCGTTGCCCTGGGGAGGGCTGCGACTTCGCCGACGGGCTGCCCGTCCACCTGATCGACGAGGCGGTTTACGCCGCCCGGCCGACGTTGGTGATCGCCACCGTCGACAAGTTCGCGTCGATGCCCTGGCGCTGGGAGACCGCCGCTCTCTTCAACCGCGACGACCCGAACGGCACCACTCCTCCCCCGGAGTTGATCGTCCAGGACGAACTCCACCTGATCTCAGGCCCGTTGGGGACGCTTACCGGCCTGTACGAGACAGCTGTCGACGCGCTCGCCGACCGGCCCAAGGTGATCGCCTCCACAGCCACCATCCGTCGAGCGGCGGACCAGGGGCGGCACCTCTTCGACCGCGAGGTACGCCAGTTCCCGCCCGCCGGCCTGGACGCCCGGGACTCGTGGTTCGCCGTGGAAACACCCGGCGAGGAGAAGGCGAGCAGGCGCTACGTAGGCCTGTTGGCCCCCGGCACCAGCCAGTCCACACTGTTGATCCGCACCTACGCGACGCTGCTGCACCGGGCCGGGCAGGCACAGACCACCGACGAGGTCCGTGACGCGTACTGGAGTCTGGTCGGCTACTTCAACAGTCTCCGGCTGCTCTCCGCCGCCGAACTCCAGGTCCACGACGACGTGTTGGCCTACCTCGAAGTACTCGCGGAACGTGAGGGTGTGGCAGTCCGCCAGGTCACCAACTACTCGGAGCTGACCAGCCGCATCGACGCCAGCGAGATCCCCACCCGCCTCAAGGGCATCGAGAAGAGGCTCCCCGACGAGGACACCGTGGACGTGCTGCTCGCCACCAACATGATCGCGGTGGGTGTGGACGTGGACCGTCTCGGCCTGATGGCCGTGATGGGGCAGCCGCAGACGACCGCCGAATACATCCAGGCCACCAGCCGCGTCGGTCGCGCTCATCCCGGTCTGGTCGCGGTGATGCTCAACTCGGCCCGCTCCCGGGACCGTTCGCACTACGAGAGTTTCCAGCACTACCACTCGGCGCTCTATCGCGAGGTCGAGTCCACCTCCGTCACACCGTTCTCGGCGCGCGCCCGTGATCGGGGACTGCACGCGGTGATCGTGGCACTGGCCCGCATCCTGATCCCGGCCGCCCGGCGCAACGAGGACGCGGGCGCGGTCGATTCCTACGAGGACATCCTGCGGGGACGCATCAAGTCGGTGCTTCTGGACCGCGCCCGCGAAGTCGCCCCAGAAGAGGCGGACGCCGTGTCCCGGGCCTTCGACGAGTTCGTCGACTGGTGGTGCGAAGCGGCCGACATCAACAGCGGCCTGGTCTTCGAGCCTCCCAAGGGCCGCAGTCGGACCCCGTCGCTCCTGAAAGCCTTCGACGACAAGATCGAGGACGCCGAGGCGTGGTCCACGCTATGGAGCCTGCGCGACGTCGACGCCGAGTCCGCCCTGTTCCTGGAGGGAACCAGATGACCCCGCCTCCCGCTCGCCGTCGCCGCACCGCCACGAACGACACCGCCCCCGCCCAGAACTTTCCGCGGCGCGGCACAGTCCGCCGTGCGCAGGCGATCACCACATACGGCGTCGGATCGCTCATCGCCGTGGACCACGAGTCCTTCGTCGTCTCGGGCCTGGACAGCGCGGACGCGAGCTGGAGCGCCGAGGAGTCCCCCAGGATCCATGAGCGCCGGCTGGAGCGGCTACTCGAAGTGGACCACTTCCGGCTGCCCCCGGCGTCCGACGACCGCAGCAAGGACGGAGTACGGGTCCGCCGTTTCCCCCTGATGCACTCCTGCCCCGAGTGCAACGAACTCCAGCGACACCGTGACTTCAACCCACCACCGGGCCGGAGCGTCTGCGGCACGTGCGAGGTCGACCTCGTGCCCTCCCGTTTCGTGGTGGCGTGCGAGAACGGGCATCTCGGTGAGTTCCCGTATTGGCAGTGGGTGCATCGCTCCACCGAGCGGGGTGCCTCCACAGCGGGACAGTGCGGCGGCCGGCTCGGGCTCCGCACGTCCGGTCGTACGTCGTCGCTCCGGTCGATCCTCGTCTCGTGCACGTGCGGGAAGGCACCCGAGGTCTCGATGGAGGGTTCCTTCCGCCGGAACGCGCTCAAGGACCTAGGCCTCAAATGCTGGGGATCCCGCCCGTGGCTCGGTTCCTCCGTCCCCGCACCGGAGTGCGGACTGGCTCTGCGCACGCTCCAACGTGGTTCCTCGGCGGTGTGGCAGCCGGTGCAGAAGTCAGCGCTGTCGATCCCGCCGTGGAGTGACAGCCGCACCGATCCACTGGCTGAGCACTGGAAAGCGTTGCGCACCAGACACGACAGCCGCGAGCGGGTCCAGGACTATCTCGACGGCGCGTTCCCGGCAGGGTGTCCCATCCCGCTGGACGAGGTGATGACACTGCTCGCCGCCGAACGCGAGGAGGATCCCGAAGTCGAAGCACAACCCTCCTTCGACCATCGCTATCGCGCCCTGCGCGTCAAGGAGTACGAGAGCCTCCGCTCGGGCAACAACGCGGGCGAGCACTCACGCGAGGAGCAGTTCGTCTGCGAGACCCCGCTGGGCGACAGCACCGTGCTCGCCCCGCTCGGCGTCACGGGCCCGATGCTCGTCAAGAAGCTCCGCGAGGTGCGCGCGCTCAAGGCTTTCACCCGGCTCGCCGACCCCGACTCGACGACCGACACGAAGGAAGTGCCGCTGTCCGCGTCCCCCTTGCGCTGGCTCCCGGCCATGGAGGTACGGGGCGAGGGCGTGTTCCTCAGACTGTCCGAGGACCGCCTCGGAGTCTGGGAGAAGATCCCGGCCGTGACCGCCCGGATCGAACGGATGCGTTCCGCCCACCAACGGGTGTTGGACCAACGGGCCGGTGACCTGGGCCAAGCGGTCCCTTCCCCGGCCACTCCCCGCATGGTGCTGCTGCACACCCTGGCCCATGTCCTCATCAACGAGTGGAGCCTGGAGGCGGGATATCCCGCCGCGGCGCTCCGCGAGCGTCTGTACGCCGCCGACGACATGGCCGGCGTACTCGTCTACACGGCGACCAGCGACTCCGCCGGAAGCCTGGGCGGGCTCGTCGCCCAAGGCGAACCCAACCGTCTCGATCAGGCGATCCGCTCGGCTGTCCACCGCGCCGAGTGGTGCTCCTCCGACCCGCTGTGCGTGGAGACCGAGGCGTCGGGCACCGGCGGTACGAACCTGGCCGCCTGCCATGCCTGCGTGATGCTCCCGGAGACCAGTTGCGAGCACAACAACATCCTCCTGGACCGCGCACTGCTCGTCGGCACCCCGGAAGATCCTCACCTCGGCTTCTTCGCGGAAATACTGCAGCAGTGACGTCGGACGGCCGTGGGGGCATCGACACGGATCGGCATCTTCAACCGCCAACGCCGTAATGGAGTCGGGACCGGGAGCAGTGGCTCGCGCTCTGGTTCCGGTCTCCGAGCCCACTCATGGTTCTCCCCACTCGTCCTCCACCTCGAACTGGGTCTGCGCACGGTCCAGGACCTCGTCCACGTCACACCCGTGTGCCCTGAGCCAGCGAAGAAAATCCGTGATGGCAGCGACCATCACTTCTTCGGCGGTCGCCCTGCTCAGCCGGCTCGAACGCACCTCGCAAGGCAGCTCTGCCGCCGCATAGAGAGTCAGCAACGCCTCGGCCCGTGTGACACCCGCCTCGTCGACATGTCCGGTCGGCGACGTCAGCCTCGTCTCCAGCTCGCACCAAGTCACCTTTCGGTCAGGGTGGAGCAGGACGCCCCAGCGGTCGGCGACTCCGTCGACGAGGGCCATGCCCCGTCCACCCTCGGAATCAGAGGTCGCCTCGACGAGAGTGGGCAGTGCTCGCGGATCGGGGTCGTGCACCTCGATCCGCAGGCGAGTTCCGTTCATGGAGACCGCAAGCGTGGCCGGGGTCCCGGCGCCCACATGCGTGATGACGTTGGACACCAACTCGCTCACACAGAGTTGAGCCCCGTCGGTCACGTCATGCAGACCCCACATGCCCAGGTGCAAACGCACGATGCGGCGCAGTGAAGCCACTTCCTCGGGATCCGCCATGAAGGCCAGGTCCCACGGCTTTCGTGACATACACGCTTCTTGGATCACCAGGACTCCTCTCGTCGCATGCCACCTCCGCATGATCGACGGAGCGTTGCATGCCCTCACCGTGAGTGGCGTTGCCGACCAGAGTGACGCCGACACATCCCGTCGTGCAATGTGCAGGAAGAGATTCCCACTTCCGAGTGATTGGCATGCAGAGGTCTTGGCGCGAGACTGAACACCCGCTATTCGACGGATTGTTGAGAGGTTTGAGATGGCCGGTTCACCGACGGCGCGCCGTCGCCGTCTCTCGATCGAGCTGAAGAAGCTCCGGGAGACGAACGCGTTCACCTGCGCGCAGGTCGGCCAGGCGCTGGACTGGAGCGGCTCCAAGGTCAACCGCATGGAGACGGGCAGCGGCCGGGTCCAGCCGTCGGACATCGATGCCCTGTGCCGGTTCTACGACACGACCGACGAACTGCGGGAGTTCCTCAAGTCGTTGGCTCGGGAGGCCAAGACTCGCGGGTGGTGGCAGGTGCACGGTGCCGGCGTCCCCGAGTGGTTCAACATCTACATCGGCCTGGAGCAGGACGCCTCCACGTTCCGCCAGTACCAGTGCGAGTTGATCCCGGGACTCATGCAGACCGAGGCGTACACCGGTGAACTCCACAGGACGGGAGCCCACATGTCCGCCGAGGACATCGCCAGGGCCGTACAAGTGCGCATGGAACGGCAGGCCATGCTGACGCGGCCCGACTCCCCTGACGCCTGGTTCGTCGTGAACGAGGGCTCACTGCGCAACGTCATCGGGGATCGGGCTTTGATGCGCGAACAGCTCGAACGCGTGCTGGAATCAGCCGAGTTGCCGAGCGTGACCCTTCAGGTCCTCCCCTTCGACTCGGGCACATATCCAGCTACGGGCACATTCACCATCCTGGGCTTTCCCGCTCCGGAGGACCCGGACCTGGTGTACCGGGACGGCATCACCGATGCTGTGTATCTGGAGGGCGAGCATCACGTTCGTGAGTACACGAAAGCGTTCGACGGCCTGCGCGCCGCAGCGCTCAGTCCCCAACGCTCCACCCAGTTGATCAAGTCCGTTCTGAAGGAATACGCAAGTTGAACAGTGCAGAGGCCGGGACGCACAACCGTCTGATCTGGTTCACGTCGTCCTACAGCAACGGCGCCGGAGGTGAGTGCGTCGAGTGTGCGATGACAGATGGCCGTGCACTTGTGCGCGACACCAAGAACGCCACGGGCCCAGTGGTCACCGTTCGAAGCGATCCTTGGTATTCCTTCGTTCAGGCCTTCAAGGCCAGCGAGCCGGCGGACTGAAACCTCTCAGGCGTGCCGCCCCCACTGCCCACGATGAACGACATCCTCTGCGCCCCGCCGCCGCTCCGCGATACGCCCACTCTGCTCGGGAACATCCTCAGCCCGGTACCCGACCGTGATCCCCCCAATGGGGTCGTATTCGTCCGGGACGCCGAACTCCGCCCGGAACGGCCGCAGATACTCCGGCATGAT